>ERZ773267.81-NODE-81-length-71890-cov-4.473836_pt1 | contig 71890 bp, 60 predicted proteins | sample MGYA00511959_ERZ773267 | MGnify/ENA primary metagenome ERZ773267 (study PRJEB29015, sample SAMEA2738165) | human oral metagenome | biome: human oral; feature: human-associated habitat; material: saliva | place: China | collected 2240 ...
TTACAACTCGTGGAGTTGGTTGTGCGCCGTTGTAAAGATATTTTTCAGCCAATTCTTTTTCGATTTTAGCTTCTTTTGTATGTGGGTTATATGAACCAACATAGCTAACTACGCGCCCACTCGACGGATGCCGATGCGCTTCCTGAACCGCTACGCGATAAACAGGATAACCTTTGCGACCTAATCGCTGTAATCTGATTGCTAGCATTTAGATTATTTCCCTTTTATTAACTTTTATAGCTTTCTCATTTTAACAAATTTTATAAAAAAAATCAAGAGCTATTTACGAACATTGACTTTTTATTAAAATCATGTTATAATTTTGAAAGTTTAGTACATTTATTTGGAGGTGCAACATGATTTCGAAAGAAAAATGGGCAGAAATAAAACTCAGCTGGCGGCGTTATGGCAGCGAATACATTGGAATAATGGTTATTATTACTCTAATTGTTTCATTATTTTGGTTTTTTGCCATCCGCCCTATTATGAACTATTTTCATGAAAATGAAATAAATTCACTAAAAACCGAGCTCCTTCGAAAGATTGAAAATAATTCTGCAACTTTAGAATTTTCGAACGAGAATGAAGCCAAAAAAACCAAAGAAAACCTTAAAGAAATATCCGCCAACGATAATATTGAGTTCAAAAATATCGAAATATTTAAAAATCATGATAAGTTTGAAGTCAAAATCAACTTTAAAAGCGCAAAATGAATTGCGCTTTTTTTAATTTTTATGCTCCAATTTTATCTTTTTTATTGCCGCGTTTTGCATTTCGCTCGATATAATCAATAATTTTACCTGCAACATCACGATAAGTAACTTTTTCAATCCCGAACCCTGGGCTCGCATTAACTTCCAAAACCAACGGACCACGCGCTGAACGCATCAAATCGACACCAGCAATTGTTAAGCCCATCGCCTTTGCCGCCCGAACCGCCATTCGCTTTTCTTCAGGTGTAAGTTTAATTGGCTCACCTAATCCACCTTTATGTAAATTTGAACGAAAATCATCATCCAAACTTTGACGTTTCATACTTGCTACCACTTGAGATCCAACCACAAAAGCACGAATATCTGTTCCTGCTGATTCTTTAATAAATTCTTGAAGAAGTACGTTAGTTCCATCAGAATTTGTTAAATAGAAAGCTTGAAGTACCGATTTTGCAGCCTTTTTAGTTTCCGCCAAAACTACGCCATTTCCGTGAGTTCCGCGAGCGAGCTTAATAATTGCGGGAGTTCCGCCAATTTCTTCCAAAAGGTCATCAATATCGTTCGAATTTCGAGAAAACACCGTTTTAGGGATCAAAACACCATATTTTGCCATAATTTGAGTCGAGCGCAACTTATCACGAGCACGCGTGATTGCTATTGAACGATTTACGAAAAATGCTCGCGGATAAGCTGTCTCTAGTTGGCGAACTACGGATGTACCGTATTCAGTCATATGGCTAGCAATTCGTGGAATAAAAGCGTCAAATTTACCAATATTCTCACCATCATACATAACTTTTGGATTTTTTTCATCAATCGAAACATAACATTTTCCATAAGCAATAACTTCAACCTCATGCCCGCGACTTTCCGCCTCTTCTCGCAAGCGTTTTGTTGAATAATTTCCCGGACCGTTTGATAAAATTGCAATTCTCATTATTGTTTTTCTCCCATTTGTTTCCATTCTTCATCAAGGTTAATTTTTCGGCACGAATCAACCAAAACATCATTTTTAATCAAAAACGCACGACCGATCAGCATTTCAAATTTCATTTTCGAACGATTATCTAGTCCAAATAACGCTTCAAATCTTTTCCCTTCAATCAAAATTCCAAATTTCACCAAAAAACGCTTTTTTATACCACCGTGAGTATTTCGAACATTTCGAAACCTAAAATCTTGCGTTTCAAAATGAAGTTTTTCATCGCCAAATAAATCAAAACCTAAAATACCATCTTTTTCGAAAATATTTTCAGCATGAATGACTCCTGAAAAAGCTCCTGTATCAATTTTAGCGATAGTTTTAACTTCCGAGATTTTTTCTCCTGCAACATCAGTAAAAGTCACATCTTCAAAAGTTCCAAAAATCACCTTTTCTTCCATAAAAGAATCACTCCTTGCTGAATTTATTATTTAAAATTATCTAAATTTTACCACGTTATCTAATTTTTGTCAAATTATTTCTTACCAACTTTAAGTTCATAGATCTGCCTTTGCTGGTCTAAATTATGTATATTATTCTTCCCGCCAAGCAAAAAATCATCAATCAATGTTGGTGAATCAATATTTTCTTCAATATATTTCCAAATCTCTTGGCCACCATTAAAATAGCTCAGATCTTTAAACCAAGGTAATTCATCAGTTCCACGAAAAATCCTCTGTGTATTTCTATAAGCAATTTGACGTTTTTTATCGATATTCTCTTCCGAAAAATTATTTTCGCCGTCTAAAATACCCATTCTCCAATTAGCTTCGAAAGCTTTACGAAAATTCATATTATTAAAATAAGCAAAACCTGCGGTCAAATAATGTTGAGCACCCGCTTCTTGATAATCACCTTTTACAGCCATTTCCATAGCACGAGCAATTCCTTCTTCGGTGTTCATATATCCATCAAGCCCGGTTCTCAAGGCTTGATTGTCATAAGCCTCACCCATTTGAGCACGCATATAGTGCGTTCCAATTTCATGCACAACCAAACCTTCAAGCTCTTTTTTTGAAACTGGCTTTCGATTTTTGGGAATAAAAATTTTCTTATCTTTTGCTGAAACCGCAATAGCACCAGAATCTTTCCATTCAACATTAAATTTCGAAAATCCATCTTTTTCAAAATCTTTCAAAATATTTTCGAAAACTCCAAAAATTTCCTTTGCTGAATATTTCTCATTGCTATCTTTTTCCGGAATAAGCTCTAATTGCTTTGAATATAAGTCTTTAATAATCTCACCAAACTTATGAAAAATCTCATCGCTAGGCTTGAATCTTTTTAGATCTTGGCTTAAATTTTCACCCTTCTCAATTAGTTCATAAAACTCTGAACGTATTTTTTCACCTTTTTCATCAAGCTTTAAAGCATCAATTTTTACAATTTTATCTGAAAGTAGAGAATGGAATGTTTCAAAGTCTGGTTCACCATAAACTTCGATATTGTTTTTCATGAATTCTTCTTGAGCTTTTTGCCTATCTGTTAAACTTTCGGCTTTTCGAAAATCGTAAGCTGCTTCAAGCATTTTAACAGTTTTAATTCTTGTTTCGAGTTGAGTATTATACATTTCTCGCTCAATCTCACCAAGTGAGCTATCGTTTTCAACTACTAAAATTGCATTCGAAATATTTTGGTAAAGATTTTTAATTTCACCACTATTTAATTTTTCATATTCATTATTTGGGTGAGAAAGACTATTATTTTCAAGGAATTCAAGCTTTGCCTCATTTGCATTTTCTGGAGTAAATGCTAAAATAACTTTTGGCTCCGATTCTTTGAATATCTCTCTTGTATCAAGAAATTCATTTTTGCCAAAATTACTTTCGAAATTATTCATAAATTATATCTTTTCGTTATTTTTATATTTTCGAATTGCCTTGCGGGCAGCTTCTTGTTGAGCAATTTGTTTGCTTGGACCTTCACCTTCACCCATTTTTTTATCACCAACAAAAACACCAAGGGTAAAATTCTTCTCATGATCTGGTCCATCTTCATTCAAAACCTTATATACCGGCGTAAATCCATCTCGAGCTTGTGAAATTTCCTGTAAATAACTCTTTGGATCACGCCAAGATTCTTCCTCTAAAATTTGCGGTAGAGTACTCAAAATATTATCTGTGATGTATTTTTTCGCAGCTTCATAACCCTTATCAAGATAAATAGCACCCGTAGTTGCCTCAAAAGCGTTTGCCAAAATCTGCTGGCGAGCCCTTGCGGAACCCTGTTTCTCGCCACGACTCATTCGAATTAATTTTTCATAGCCAAGCCTTTCACCAGCCGCACCAATACTTTCAGTTCTAACCAACGCCGAACGCCAAGCTGTTAAAATTCCCTCAGGTTTATCATAGTTCGAAAATAGAAAATCAGTAGTAACAAGCTCTAAAACCGCATCACCCAAAAATTCAAGTCGTTCATTATGTTCACTTGCTGATTTTTTGTGTTCATTTAAATAGCTTCGATGTGTTAATGCTGTCACTAATAAATCAATATTTTCGAAATCATAGCCAAGTTTCTCTTTCGCCCATTCATGATAGGGCGCCAATAAAATTCCACTCATTATAAGTTCTCCTGTCTAATTTTTTTCATCGCAAGCAAAATTAGCTTACCAATATCTTCATATTCAATCTCATCCAATGCATCAGAAAAACTAAACCATCTAATACCATTCATCCAATCTTCTTTTTGGATCGCATCAGTATTACCAAATGCTTTCACTAAAAAAACTTGAGTTGTCATTAAAACAAGCTTATCGATTCGCCTATATCGAAAATTTATTTTACCAAGCCAGCCAATAATCTCTACATCATGAAGACCAGCTTCTTCTCCAATTTCACGTTTAGCAGTTTCTTGAGCAGTTTCGCCTTCTTCAATATGACCTTTCGGAATTGTCCAGCGATCTTTCGAATCTTGAATTAGCAAAATTTCAACTTCATTTTTTTGATTACGACGAAAAATTACGCCACCAGCGGTCGGTTCACGAACAATTTCCTGAATTGAAGATCGACGCGTTCTATGAAAATATTTTCGAAAATGTTCAACCTTCTTGTTCGCCATTTTGTTCCTCCACAAAAAGCTTATACGCCGTTCCTAATACGCCGTTAATAAACTTACTTGAATTATCGGAACCAAACGCTTTCGCAAGCTCAACTGCTTCATTTATAGCCACTTTTGGCGGAACCGTTTCGCGAGAATAAAGCAATTCATAGAGCCCCATCCTTAAAACATTACGGTCAATTCGCGCAATCTGTGAAATTGGCCATTCCGGTGCCATTGGCTGAAGTTTTGTATCCAGTTCAACCTGCCTTTCAATAATCCCGTTTAATAAATCTTGAACGAATTGCTTATCTCCAATCGCTTCTTCATATTGCTTCATATTTCGAAAAATAATCTCAGCCAAGTCAACAGTTTTATCTTGTGCTTGAGAGCGAAATTCATATTCATAAAGTGTTTGAAGAACAACAATCCTTCCTAAATGTCTATTTGATGCCATTTTTACGTAAGGTTCTTTCCTATATTAAAATATTATTATTTTTTGTCAAATGAAAATTAAAACGCCAGCAAATTAAGCAGCTAGCGTTTTATTTTCTTCGAGTTGCTTGTTTAGAGCTTTACCAGATTGTTTTTTAGTTGTGTAAACTTTCACTGGTGATTTTTTATTAACTCGACGAGCTAAATCCAATCGCAAGTGGCTGCGTCGCAAACCAGTCTTTCGAGGACTACTCTGTTTCTTTGGCTGTGCCATTTAAAGTTTCTCCTTAGGTTTATTATTTTCCTTCAACATCAATTATACCTTAATTTTAAAGATAAAGCAAGCTTTTTATAAATCTATTATTGACTTTTTATTGTTTTTATGCTATAATAAAATCATTATGAAAAATTATGAAAACAAAAATAATCAAATTCAAAATAAAGAAATAGTAAAAATTAGTAGAAAGAAGCTAAAACAATTTGGCGCTTTAGCGATGACTGCAGGGGCACTTGGTGGCTGGTTTGGTCACGATACTTATAAAAATTATCAAGAAAACCACCCACCAGAAATTTTCCAAAAAAGTCAAATCAATGGTCTAGATAACTCTGAAATGGATTTTTCGGAACTTGAAAAAATTTCAGATAATGGCGGCGTAATTCATCTACAGAAAGGAGACGCCATAAGAAGCTCAACTAGTGAATATTACGAAAACCCTGAAAATTACACTTTCAGTAAATCAAACCACTCAGCGATTGGCATTATGAATGCAGATAAAAACTTTGTCGCTAAGGGCGATGTTTACCTAAAAGATGGGGATAATCCAAAAATAGTCACTAGAATTGAGAATTTCGAAAAAACCTCAATTGGCGAAAATACTAAAATTGACGTAAATATAGACAAAGATGGCTGGGTTGCAGTCGATGCTAACAGAGGAGATTTTCAAAAAAACCAATAAGATGGAGGAATTAAACCTCCATCTTATTATTTAACAACAAAATTAATTAATTTATTTGGAACGAAAATTTCTTTCAAAATCTCCTTGTCTTGCAAGAATTTCGAAACGTTATCTTCTGCTCTTGCAATAGCAAGAATTTCATCCTTTTCAGAGTTTGCCGAAACTTTAATTTTCCCGCGGAGCTTTCCATTAACTTGAACAATAATTTGAATTTTATCAGTTTTCAAAAGCTCTTCATTCCATTTTGGCCAGCCAGATTTTTCAATAAAGTCATCATTTCCAAGCTGCTGCCAGAGTTCGCTTGAAATATGTGGGGCAAATGGAACAAGCATTTTAAGTAAATCTTCTAAAATAAACTGCCAATCGTTCGAAAAACCTTCAAGTTTCAATTTATAAAGATCATTTACAAATTCCATCAGAGCAGCAACCGCAGTATTTAGGCTTTCGCGGTGAAAATCTTCAGTAACTTTCTTGATGGTTTTATGCTGGATTTTTTGGACTTCAGCAAAATTTGAAAGATTTTCAGCAGATTTTTCAGATTCAATAAATTCTTGAACCAAAACCCAAACACGATTCAGGAAACGATAAACTCCAGCTATACCTCGTGAATCCCAAGAAGCATCAACTTCATATGGAGCAATAAACATTTCATAAGTTCGAAGTGAATCTGCACCATATCCTTGGTCAATGACTTCAAGCGGATCAATAGTATTCCCTTTTGATTTACTCATTTTCGAACCATCTTCCGCATTAATATATCCGTGATAAAGGAGTTTTTTAACCGGTTCTGCAAAATTAGTTAGTCCCAAATCTCTAAAAACATGAGTCCAAAAACGAATATACAACAAATGCGCAACTGCATGGTCGCCACCAACATAATAATCAACTGGTGCCCAGTAATTTACAAGCTCAGGATCCCAAGCTTGCTTAGAATTTCGAGGGTCAGCATATCGCAAAAGATACCAGCTCGAACAGGCGTAACCATCCATCGTATCAGTTTCACGTGCCATTTTTTCGCCATTAATTTCAACTGTAATGAATTCTCTACTTTTAGCAAGGGCCGACTTTCCAGAATCATCAGGTTTAAAATCGCTCAAAGTTGGAAGCATCACAGGCAATTGATCCTCGGGGATTAAATGCTCTTTCCCATCTTTGTCATAAGCAATAGGAATGGGGCAGCCCCAATAACGCTGCCGAGAAATCAACCAATCTCTCATTTTATATGTAGTTTTCGAATGACCAATTCCAGATTCTTCAAGCCAGCCTAAAATCTGTTCGCGAACATCCTCTGATTTTTGACCGTTAAATTCACCAGAGTTAACCATAACTCCTTCTCCATGATAGCAAGAATCATCATCCGCCATGTTCTCAGGCTTCTCAACAACTTTTATAATATCTAAATCAAATTTTTTAGCAAATTCAAAATCTCTCTCATCATGAGCAGGAACCGCCATAACAGCTCCTTCACCATAACCCCCAAGTACGTAATCACTCACCCAAATTGGGATTTTCTTACCATTCGCTGGATTTATTGCATAACTTCCAGTAAAAATTCCCGTCTTTTCTTTATTTTCTTGGCGCTCAATTTCAGATTTTTTAAGTGATTTTTTCTTATATTCTTCAAGTTTTTCTCTAGTTAAATCAGTAGAGAGTTTTTCGAGCAATTCATGTTCTGGCGCAATAGTTAAAAATGCCACGCCAAAAATAGTATCTGGTCGAGTTGTAAAAACTTTAATTTTTTCACCTTTTGCATTTCCGTCAGCAATTTCAAATTCAATCTCAGCACCCTCAGATTTTCCAATCCAATTTCGCTGCATCGTTTTAATCTTTTCTGGCCAATCTAATTCGTCAATATCAGCCAAAAGTTCGTCAGCATATGCAGTAATTTTAAAGAACCACTGAGTCATTTGTTTTTTAGAAACTTCTTCGCCACAACGCCAGCATCGGCCATTTTCAACCTGCTCATTTGCGAGAACTGTTTTATCATTATCACACCACCACTGATAGCTTTCTTTACGGTAAGCTAGGCCTTTTTTATACATTTCGCGAAAAATCCACTGTGTCCATTTGTAATATTCTGGATTTGAAGTGTTAATTTCTCGCGACCAATCGATTGAAATTCCAAGTCGTTTAAACTGTTTTTTAAAATTTTCGATATTAGTTTTTGTGGCTTCTTGAGGTGAAATTCCAGTTTTAATTGCATAATTTTCTGCCGGTAAGCCAAAAGTGTCCCAACCAATTGGGTTTAAAACATTTTTACCCTGCTGGCGATAAAAACGCGCGATCGAATCAACAATCGTGTAGCTCCTTGCATGGCCTGTGTGAAGCCCTGCTCCACTTGGATACGGAAACATTCCCGAGATATACATTTTTTGTTTCGAAGAATCTGCTTCAACCTCATAAAGCTTTGATTCATCCCATTTTTTTTGCCACTTTTCTTCAATTTCAATCGGATTATATCTTTTCATACTATTTTAAATTATACCAAAAATAGTATAAAAAATCAAAAAATCACCATAAAGCGATCTTATCACAAATATATTCACTCTCATCAGTTAAGTAAACCTCAACCAGCTCATTATTTTTGTAAAATTCAATTCTGTTTTGAAGATTGCTAATTTCCGGCTCAATAACATTATTCCACCAACTTTTACCAGAACGATATACAACACGCCTTTTATACTCTTGCATCACTCTTTCATTAAGAGCATTTGGCAAAATAAGTATAAAACTAATCTTTTTTGAAAGTAGTCGCTTTAAAATCTCATCATCTTCACTAATAAATATAATTTCGAAATTACCCGAATAATATTCTTCTTCAATTTTCTGTACACAAAAATCAAAAAAATTAGATCTTTCAGCTTCATTCATCATTTTAGTTGTACTACTTTCATTAAATTCCATATCTAAAAATCGATTTTTAGATATTTTCGAAAGAGTAGTTTTACCCAAACAAGGATAAGCTGCAATAATTTTAGTTTGCATTTATTTCTTTCAAAAATTCATCTTCATCCATAACTTTTACACCAAGTTTTTCAGCCTTCGAAATTTTTGTTGCACCAACTTTTTCGCCAATTACCAAAAAATCTGTAGTTTTCGAAATTGTTTTTTGGAATTTTCCACCCAACTCTTCAATTTTTTCTGCAGCTTTTTCACGCGCCATTGTTTTTAGCGTTCCGGTAATTACAAAATTTTTACCACTTAAGACCCCTTCATTTTTTGCAAAATTTTGCACTTTCACACCAAGATTAAACATTTTTGTTAAAACTCGCAAATTTTCATCATCATTAAAATATGCTAAAATACTTTCCGCAACTTTCTTACCAATACCATCAATTTCAAGAAGCTCTTCAAGCGTTGCGTTACAAATATTTTCGAATTTATTAAATTTTTCTGCTAAAAGCTTTGCTGTTTCGCCACCAACATACCTAATTCCAAGAGCTGAGATAAATTTTGAGAGCTCTGGATTTTTCGAAGACTCAATAGCTCCCAAAAGATTATTAACTGAAGTTTCTCCAAAGCGTTCAAGGTTCAACAAATCACTTTTTTGAAGATTATAAATATCAGCCAAATCTCGGATTAACCCTTTCTCAACCAATAAATCAACGTTTTTTTCACCAAGATTTTCAATATCCAAACCTGATTTTGAGGCATAAAAGGTAACCGTTTTTTTCAAAATTAAGCTCGAATTTAAACCTTTTGCACGATATGCAACCTCACCACTTGGGCGGTAAAACTCAATATCCGGGAACTGTTTCTCAAGCTCTTTTCTAAAATCGAAAACTTTAGCATTTTCTGGTCGAAGCTCCGGCAAAATCCGTAAGATTTTCGGAATAATATCGCCAGCCTTAAAAACTACTGCTGTATCGCCAATTCGCACATCGAGTCGCTTAATTTCATCAGCATTATGTAAACTTGCATGCCGAACAGTGGTTCCGGCAAGTTGAACCGGTGAAAAGACTGCAACAGGAGTTGCAATACCAGTTCGTCCAATCGAAATAACTATGTCTGAAATCACCGCTGTAACCTCTTCAGGGGAATATTTAAAAGCAATCGCTGCGCGAGGTTGTTTCCCAACAATTCCAAGTTTCGAAAAATGCTCACGATTATTGATTTTTACAACTAACCCATCAGTATTAAATGGCAATTCTTTTCTCTTTTCACTCCAAAAATTAATAAATTCAATAACTTTTTTTAAACCGTTAATTTTTGAAGCTTGCTCATTTATCGTAAAACCAAGATTTTTTAATGCTTCATAAGCGAACTGGTTAGTAGGGATATCTTGTGGATTTTCACGAATTAAATCATAAGCTCGAAAATGTAGAGGTCGAGAAGCTGCAATTGAAGGGTCAAGCTGACGAATTGTACCTGCGGCTAAATTTCGTGGATTAGCAAATTCTGGTTCACCATGCTCTTTTCGAGTAAGATTTATCTTTTCAAAATCTTCTTTCAAAATAACAATCTCGCCACGAATCTCAGTTCTTCCGTTTTTAAAATTTTCAAATTCACCACTTGCCTGCAAAAAAAGTGGAATATTCTTAATTGTTCTGATATTGCTTGAGACATCTTCGCCAATAAAAGAATCACCTCGAGTAACAGCTCTCACAAATTCACCATTCTCAAAAATAAGAGAACAGGCTAAACCATCCATTTTAATATCTGTAAAAAAATCCTCTTTAATATTTGGTTCAAGTTTTTTAATTCTCTCAAACCAATCAAAAATTTCTTTACTGCTAAAAATATCGTTTAAACTTAACATTCTACTAGCGTGAGAAACCTTAGTAAACCCGCCCTTAACCATATTTCCGACTCTTTGTGTTGGTGAGTTTTTTGATATTATTTCTGGGTTCTCAGCCTCAATCCTCTTAAGCTCAGAAAAAAGTGAATCATAAACCGAATCTGGAACGCTTGGATTATCGAGAGTGTGATATTCGAAAGAATAACGGTTCAAAAGCTCTAGCAAATCTTTATATCGAGTGTTTTTATCTGTCCCCATCAACAATCCTTCGATATAAAACATAAATATAAACCGAACTTAAAACACAAGAAAAACAACTCATTAGGAGCATCGAGATCGGTACGATCGGAATATTGACAAAGAATCCATTGATTGAAATCAGCCAATTCATCAACATGATTATTGGAATTATTATAATCGACCAAATTAAAGCAAGTATGAATATTAAAAATAGAATTCTCTTCAATATCGCAAGCCTTCTTTGAGAAACCATATCGCCAGCAATTTTTAGAGCCTGCAGTGGATAGGTTCCTGGAATTGTGACAATAATCATTGCGAAAATCGAGCCCATAACCCAAAAAGCTGAGAGTGAGAATAGCAATAGTATTGCACTAAAAAATACAGCCTGTTCTATTCCGCTAGATAAAAAACTTGTTGTTTTTGCGGCTGCACCAACAATCGTTGCAATAAATATAGGAACTAATTGCATTAATATTACAATAGCAATAACCGTCATTGGAATAATAGGAGCTCCGCAAGAATATAAAGCATCTCTTAAATTTAGGTTCTTTTTTCCACTTAAAATATTTCTACAAATCTGAACTGTCGCGAGCCAAATAAATATCACTATTATAGCAAACATCATCTGTTGAATTTCGCTTGGTGATTGCACCAAGCCACCACTATTAAACGTTGCTGCCATTATTAATCCAGCTTTACCAATTTCACCAAAAAAGCCTTCGAAATTTCCACCGTTAGTAGTGTCAACAACAGCTTGCAAGCTCGAAACAAAATTTTGGTCCATTAGCCCAATAAAAATAATTCCAGCTAAAGCCGAGACCAAAACAAGATTTCGAAAAATCTTTTTATTATCTCGAATGAGCTTAAAAACAAAACCCAGCAAATTCCAATAGCCCCCAATTTTTAAGGGTCGAGCATAATCTATTTTTCTTGAAATTTTAAAGCTTCTATGTGGCCTGCGTGCCTTAAACTTTCGAAACCTTTCCAATATATTTTTTCGTAAATAAATTCTAATTCTTATATACCAAAAATAAACTAAACTGATTTGTTCTTCATTTGAACTTAATATTTTCTTCCTAAACATTAAAACCTCGCGCTGTTTTCTTTCAATCTGTTAATTCTGTCATCTAAAGGTGGATGTGTTGAAAATATTCTCTGAAAAAAGCCCTGTTTCATAGGATTGGAAATAAATAAGCTTGCCGTTGTTGAGTTTTGTCTTTTCAGAGGCTTGTTATTTTTCAACTTTTCAAGAGCACTGATTAAACCATCTGGATACCTAGTTAATGAAACAGCAGTTGCGTCAGCTAAAAATTCACGCTGACGAGAAATTGCAAGTCTCGTTATTGTAGCTAAAAGCGGCGAAATTAAAACAAAAAATAATCCCAAGATTAAAGTGATTGGATTTTTTGAATCCTCATCGTCGTCATTTAGAAAAATAAACCTTAAAACAATATCGGAAAGCATCCCAATAACAGCGGTTAAAGCAACTGCCGCCATCGAAACTCGAATATCATAATTCTTAATATGTGAAATTTCATGAGCCATCACACCTTCAATTTCAACCTTATCCATATTTTCAAGAAGCCCTGTTGTTGCACAGATCACAGAATTCTCAGGATCAGTTCCAGCCGCAAAAGCATTCATCGAAGAATCATTAATAATATAAAGCTTTGGCATGGGCAGACCGGCAGTAATAGACAATGATTCAACTATCGAATAAAATTCAGGAGCGTCTTTTTTTGAGATCAACTCAGCACCATTCATTTTTAAAGTAATGGCTGTCGAAATCTTATATTGAAATAATGCATAAAAAAAAGCAAAAAATAGTGTAAAAATAAAAATTATTAAATCGTCATAGATATAAGAAAAATATAGCCCAATTCCAGAAATAATCGCAATAAATAATGAAAAAATAATCACAGTATTACGCTTATTCTGAGAAATTGAGCTATACATATTTAATAAAACCTCTAAAAAATAAATTAGAATTTTACTTGAGGTGCAGATTCAACTACTTTTCTGTCTTCCACTTCAAAGAATTCCCTCTTTTCGAAACCTAATTTTTTAGCAAAAATATTAGTTGGGAATACTTTAATCTTAATATTAAGGTCTCGAACGCCACCATTATAAAATCGGCGTGCACCTTGAATTTTATCTTCAATTTCTTGCTGTTGTTGTTGAAAACGTATAAAGCCCTCATTAGCCTTTAGTTCAGGGTAGTTTTCGGCGACAGCAAACAAGCGGCCAAGCGCTTGTGAAAGTTCACCTTCAGCTTTAGCAGCATCAGAAACATTATTTCCAGCACCTATCAATCCAGCTCGTGCACTACTTACATTTTCGAAAACTTCTTTCTCATGAGTTGCATAACCTTTTACAGTCTCAACAAGATTTGGGATTAAATCTGCTCGATATTTTAGCTGAACAGCAATATCACTCCAAGCTTCTTCAACTCTTTCATTAAGCCGCACAAGTGCGTTGTATTGGCTCCAAACAAAAAGCCCAACAAGGACAAGAACAGCAATAATTACAATAATTGCAATTGTCATTTTATTATACTCTCCTACTATTGTTAAATTTGGTGCGCAAGGCGGGAATCGAACCCGCACGACTGTTTAGGTCAAGGGATTTTAAGTCCCTCGCGTCTACCAGTTCCGCCACTCGCGCATATTTATATTTTACACGCCTTAACCGCAAAAGTCAAGGCGTGTTATAAACTTAAGCTTCATCTTTATCAAGAAGTGGAGCAATAATCATAATAAATAGAGAAAAAGCACCAAGCACTAAGAATGTAGCCCAAGCTTTACCCATTAATTCGCCTAGATTATTATCTAACCAAATATACACTAAGCTGATTAAAGCACAAACCATAGCCGTAAAAATATTAAACCAAATACAAATTTGTCGAATACTCTTCACTGTTTGACTATATTTCTTCTTTTTTGATACTGGAGCAACAACTACTGGGCGAACATTTGACTCATTTTCACCTTTTCGAATTTCTACAACTCTTTGATTTTCTTCTTTCATATAGTTTTCCTTTACTTAAATATTTTGGAGGCACCTACCGGATTTGAACCGGTGTAAACGGTTTTGCAGACCGCTGCGTAACCACTCCGCCAAGGCGCCAAAGTGATATGAAATGATTATATCACATATTTTTTAAAAAATAAACAATAGCACTATTTTTTTAGAATTTCGGCCAATTCTAACTTTTCGCCAGTCTCCATATCTTTAAAAATAAATGAATTTTCAGAAATCTCCTTTTCACCAATTACTAAAGTATATTTAACGCCTCGCTTATCGGCAAATTTAAAAGCTTTTTTCATAGTAAAATCTTCAAGCAGAACTTCAGTATTTTTACCTTCTTTTCTTAATTCACCAGCAATTTCGAAAGACTTTTGAAGCTCGTTTTTACTCATTGGAATTATTAAAAATTCCGCAGTTGAGCGTTTTGAAAATTTAAGCAAGCCCAAGTCTCGTAGGCACCAAAACAATCGCGTTAAACCAATTGAAGCACCGACTCCTGGTAGTTCTTCTTTCGAATAATATTCGCTTAAATTATCATAACGACCACCACTAGAAACTGAGCCAATTTCTTTGAAGTTGTTTAAATTTGTTTCAAAAACTGTTCCCGTATAATAATCAAGACCACGAACAATTAGCATATCGAGTTTGAAATATTTTTCTTCAACACCCATCATTTTTAACAATTTAGAAACTTCTGAAAGCTCCTTGATTCCTTTTTCGAATTGTTGATTTTTAATTTTTTGAGAAAGATTTTTTAGCTCACATATAACATCTTCAGCTAAACCTGAGATTTTAATAAAATCAGAAATTATTTGAGATTTTTCCCCTAAATTTAAATCAGTAAGTCGTCCTGAAAATTCCTCAGTTGAGATCTTCTCAGCACGATCAATCAAAGCCATAATTTCAGCTGATTTTTCAGTTAATCCAAGCCCTTCGATTAAACCACTCGTGATATTTCGGTTATTAATTCGAAGAGTAAAATCACCAAAACTTAGCTCTCGAAAAATATTATAAATTACTGCAATAACTTCAGCATCATAAGAAATACTTAACTTGTCTCGCCCAATCACATCAATATCACATTGATAAAATTCACGAAAACGACCTCGCTGCGCTCTTTCGCCACGATAGACTTTACCAATTTGTGAACGTTTAAAAGGAAATTGTAACTGACCAAAATTCTCGGCAACAAATCTTGCAGTCGGCACAGTCAAATCAAAACGTAAACTTAAATCGTTATCGCCTTTCGAAAAACGATAAATCTGCTTTTCAGTCTCACCACCAGCTTTTGCAAGAAGAGTCTCCGTTCGCTCGATTACTGGCGTATCAATTGGCGTAAATCCGAATTTTTCATAATTTTTCTGAATAATTGCCATAATTCGATTAAATTCGAGCTGTTCTTCTGGTAATAACTCCATCATCCCAGGCAATGGTTTTGTATTGATTTTCATAATTCCTCAAATTCATTTTAATTGACTACTTAGCTAAATGATACCATAAAATAGTGTTTTTTTCAAATTTCGAAAAAGCTATTTTTGCAGTTTTTACACTAAAATGGTAAAATATAGAAATGGATTACCAACAAAGAATTCCCCTTGCTGAAAAAATGAGGCCAAAAAAGCTTGCTGAAGTTATTGGCCAATCTCATCTTATTGGTAAAAATGGAATTTTACGAAAAATAATCGAAAACAAAGAACCTATTAGCTTAATCTTTTGGGGGCCAGCTGGAACCGGTAAAACTACTCTTTCAAGAATTTTGGCGAATGAAGTTAATGCAGACTTTATTGAAATTTCAGCCGTCACTAGTGGCAAAAAAGATATCGAAAAGGTTATTGAACATGCTCGCCAAAACTGGAACCTTGGAACGCGAACAATTCTTTTTGTTGATGAAATTCACCGTTTCAATAAATCGCAGCAAGATGCTTTTTTGCCGCATATTGAAAGTGGCTTAATAAATTTGATTGGGGCAACAACCGAGAATCCAGGATTCGAAATTATCACGCCGCTGCTTTCAAGAAGTCGAGTCCTATCGCTCAAGCCTTTAAATACTGAGGAGATTTCAAAAATCATCAAAAATGCACTTGAAAAAGTTTCGCCAAAAACAAAAATAGAGCCAGAAGCACTCAAACTTCTCGCTAAAATAAGTAGTGGCGATGCTCGAAATGCGCTTGGAAATCTCGAGCTAATTTTAAATTTCGAAAAAAATAGCATTACACCAGAAATTATTAAAAATTCAATCGAAAATTCAACCTTAATTTATGATAAAAATGGCGACTCTCATTATGATGCAATCTCGGCTTTCATCAAAAGCATGCGAGCCAGTGATGTTGATGCTACTGGCTACTATCTGGCTAAAATGTTAAATGCTGGCGAAGACCCAAAATATATCGCGCGCCGAATGATTATTTTTGCAAGTGAGGATATTGGGCTAGCTGGAAATGGTGCTCTTAGTTTGGCGAATTCTGCTTTTGATGCGGTTGAAAAAATAGGAATGCCAGAAGTTAAGTATAATCTATTCCACGCTGCAATTGCTTTAGCAAAATCTAAAAAATCACGTGAAGCTACTGGAATCATGTATCAATCTTACAACTTAGCAGAAAAAGCTCCAAATGCACCTATTCCTTTACACTTAAGAAATTCTACTTCTAAAATCACCGAGGAGCTAGGCTATAACAAGGGATATCAGTGGACAGCAGGTTTCAAGCACTCAGAAGATAATCTACCTAAGGAGGTTCGTGAGCTTATATCGCTAGATAAACAGAATAAAAAAATCTTAACTGGTGAATGGTCGCCAGAAATTAAAGAACTAACGAAATGACACACAAAAATAACAGATTAATATTATTTCTGGTATTCACCTTCTACATAACTATTCCATTTTTATTACTAATTAATCTATTATTTTTTAAAAATAAATTCATAATTTTAACTATTGGCGGAATTTTAATTTATACCATACTCAGATTATTAGGTTTCAATAACAGTTCCCTCGGTATCAAACCAATAAAGACCAAACAGTCAATTCGAGATGTTTCAGCGATAACACTTATTCTTATAGTTATTGGAATTATTTTATCCAGCTTTAAAATATCAAGATTCCAGCCAAGCGAAACTTTGTCTTTTTACTTATTTTATATTTTTATATCTTCACCCATTCAATAATTTCTTTATAGAGGAACATTAACGAGTATTTTACAACAAATAAATTTTCGAAAATCTTCAATCATCTTAACTTCATCGATTTTATATAGCTTAGCACATTTAGGCTATAAAGATTTCATAACTTGCATATTAACATTTTTAATTGGCCTATTATGGCATCAGAGATATCTAAAAACCAAGAACCTCGCTGGAGTAACCATAAGCCATGCAATTTTAGGAGCTATTACAATTTTTATCGGGATTATCGATTAGTCAGTTTCTGGTAAAATATTTTCAAGCCAAAGTTTAATTTCTTCTAAAATATATTCTTCTTGTGAATTTAAATTTTGATTATTTGCAATTTCTTGGAATTCTTTCATAAAATTGGGAATCATTTTTTGTAAATTTTTCACCCGATACTCTTCCCAAAGCTCTTTCTCTTGAGAACTTAAACTTTTCGGAAAACTCCTTGCTTTATAATGAAGAAGTAGATCCGTCAATCGTTCGTCGGCAAAATCTGGATGAAAATCAGCAAGCTCGCGATCAGTTGAGTTTCGAACAGCTTCAATTTTAATATCATCACTTTTTGAAATAAAACCTTCAAAAAGCCGAGCTTCTGGAGCTGGTTTTTCTGCATTATTCTTATCTTGAAAAACTTCGCTTCGCCTTTCGAAAGCAGATCTAAGGTTTTCAGCAAAGTGCGGATTCTTTCGTAAAATATCTAAGTTTTTTTGAATTTCAGCTAAATCAATCTTCAATCTTTGCTGATTTTCTTCAGTCAAAACGCCCATTGGCGCAACTGCTGGACATTTATTATACTGCAAAATCTTTGCTGCAATAGGTTCGAAATCATCACTCGAACGAGTTTCGAAATCTGCCGTAATATTTTCAAGAATTTGGTCCTCATTCCAATCAATAAATTTTTCAGGAGAAAACCGCAAATCCCAAACAATTACATTTTGATTTTTAGCTGGCGCAATAGGAAACGCCACGGTAGTTTTTTCAAACTCAACTTTAAAGCGGCCAGAAGTATAAACAAATGGTTTTGGATTCTCAAGATTAACCAGTTTTTGAACCTCATTCTTCGAACGAATTTTAAACAAGTAATCAAAAATCTGTGGCTGTTTTTCTTTCAAGAGTCGTGCAACATCTATCAAACCATCAACATCACTCATTGCATCGTGAGCATTCTCGTGCAAGATTCCGTTTTCTTTAGTTAAAAGCTCAAGCTTATTAGCCGCAAATTTTTCACCAGTTTCTTCATTTATAATAAATGGCCAATTAATCCCTTCTGGCCGAAGTGCTCGAATCATCCGAACAACATCCAATAAATCCCAACGCGAGCGACCATCTTTCCACTGCCAATCATATGGCGGGTAAAAATTTCGCCACAAAAGGTGCTGAATATGCACATCATCAAATCGCACGTTGTTATATCCGATAATTACTGTATCTGGCGTGAAATATTCTTCAACGAGCATTTTCGCAAATTCGGCTTCAGTATAGCCTTCTTCAACCGTCTTTTGTGGACTAATTTTTGTCACCATTAAAGCACTTGGGCTTGGCAAAACATCATCATTCAATCTAATTAAAATATTAACAGGCTCACCAATTCGATTAAGGTTTTCATCCGTTCGCTGCCCTGCAAATTGCATAATTCGGTCATTTTGCGGGCTAAATCCACTGGTCTCTAAATCATAAAAAAAGAAAGTCTTCATGGTTATATTTTACTCTATATCTCCATTTTTTTCAATTTTTCTTTACTTTTTAGTGGTCTTTATCTTATAATTATGTTATAGTCTCTATTGACTAAATAAAAAATACGGAGGCAAAAGTATGCCTTTAGTTCATTTTTTAGACCTCGATAATTATGGGTAACCTAGCAACTGTGAAGATAGCAGACCTTGGCATGGAAGTACCGCAGACACAGACCCTGTAGACCCTGACACTTATGGTGTCGATTAATAGTGTGACGCCACTTATGGCATCTTTTATTTAGAAAAGGATATTATGAAAGCAAAAAAAATAATTATCAATAATATAGAACTACTCTATATAAAAAATTTAAACCCCAATACTTTTCATCTAGAATTCAACTTTAATGTGGGCTATAACCATTCACAAAAATCACAAGTTCCACATATTTTAGAACATTTAATCGCTACTTTTTCAAAAGAAGCTAACGAAAAACTCTTAAAATTTGGCGCCTATTCAAATGCCAACACTTTCTACGAACGAACAAGATTTTTTATCACATCGCCAAAAGAGTTTTCAAAAGAATGTTTTGATATTTTAGTAAATTCAATTTCAAAAATACCAAGCTCTCAAGAAGATTTTGAAATTCAAAAGAAAATCGTTGAAACTGAAATTACAAATAAATCCATAAGACCATCAATTCAAATTTTCGAAAAGACTTTAAAAGAAGTTTTTCCTGACATAAAAGACACAAAAGAGCATCTTAGTGAATTGAAATCTATAAATCTTGTAGATATTCAGGAATTTTATCATAAAAATTATACTAAAAATAATCTTCGAATAATTATTTGTGCTGATTTTTCAGATGCTGAACTTGAATATTTTATTGAAGAAATCAATAAAATAAATTTACTATCAGGAAAATTGCCGACTATAAACCTCCCTGCAATCAACCAAAAAGGCTTTTCGGCCCTTCGTAATTCAAGAACTATTGATGAAATCTGTAAAATTTTTCATACAGATCAACCCTTAACTGAAAAAGAGCGAGCTTCATTTTATATTTTAATGTCGTATCTTTTTCGCCCAAAAATTGGTAAAGCCTTTTTGCGAGGGAGAAACGCAGGTATTTTATATGGGATCAATTTTGAACCCCATCTTAACACAATCCGAAACCATCCTTTTTTTGTGATTGGTTCAAAAATTAAATCAGAGAATAAAAATAATCTCAAAAAATAATTAATGAGGAGTTTTTAAAAATCAAAAATGGCGAAATTAACGTTAAAACTTTTGAAATAATTAAACAAAATATCAAAAATAGCGAAAAAATAACTCGCGAATCAACCGAAAGAATCGTGAATTTTTATCGCGAAGAATTTTTTACTTACGGAAGAGTTCGAAATTATCAAGAATCTTTAAGTATTCTCGATAAGATATCAATTAAAGACTTAACACGTATTGTGAAAAAATTTCATTTCTAGCAAAATACGATTGTAAAGTGGTTCCACTTTTTATATTTTAATCTTCCCAATTCGAATCAACAAGCTCAAATTGATTGTCTGCAATTGAAATTATGCTTGAATTCTCTGCACCCATTCGGCGGAGTTCATGTTCAATTCCCATTTTTCGCAAGATATCACGCAAACGATTTACGCCATGAACATTCATAAAGTTAGTTCGGCGAGCAAATTTTTCAATTTTTTCACCATAAACTTCAAAGATGTTTTCTTCTTCATTAAATTCAACCGACCAAGCCTTATTGATTTCATCTTGAGATAGAGATATTACGGCGATATCTTCATTTTCTTCTTCATTGGTATCAATTTCAGATTGTGAGTTTCTAAAATCTTCAACCTGTTTTCGAAGTGCACGAAGAACTTCCTTCAAGCCTCGATGCGCGCTCGAAGAAATTGCAAAAATCTGAGAGTCACCAGCCACTTTATGAAGTTTCGAAATTTGAAAATCAATCATTTCAGCGTCCATTCCTTCCGCTTTAGTTAGAGCGACGATTTCGGGTCGATCCAGAAGCTCGGGTTGATATTTTTTTAATTCTTCACGAATAATTCTATATTGTTCATCTGGGTTTTCTTCATAAATATCAATCAAATGAAGCAAAACACTTGTTCTTTCAACATGACGCAAGAATGCATCACCTAGACCTTTACCTTCGCTTGCACCTTCAATTAAACCTGGAATATCCGCAATTAAAAGATTAAAGCCATCAATTTCTGCAACGCCAAGATTTGGAGTTAATGTAGTAAAAGCATAATTAGCAATTTCTGGTCGTGCGTTAGAAACAACACTCAAAAATGTAGATTTTCCAGCGTTCGGAAAACCGACCAACCCGATATCAGCAAGTAGTTTTAATTCTAGATCAGCTTCGAAAGTTTCACCAGCTTCACCAAGTTCAGCAACGCGCGGAGTTTGTCGAACCGAAGATTTAAAGTGAGTATTACCAAATCCACCATCACCACCACGAGCAATAATAGCTTCTTCACCATCAAACTTTAAGTCGGCTAAGATTTCCCTATCACGCTTAACTAAAGTTCCCACAGGAACCTTAACAATTAAATCTTCACCAGATTTTCCAGTCTTATTTCTTTTCGAACCATTTTCGCCATTTTTAGCTTTAATTTCTGGCTTATAGCGAAAATTTAAAAGTGTATTTAGATCTTTAGTTGCTCGAAAGATAACATTACCGCCCTTTCCGCCATCACCACCATCTGGGCCACCTTTTTCGATATAAAGTTCTCTTCGAAAACTGACCGCACCATTTCCACCGCGGCCGGCTTGGACAAAAATCTTAGCTGTATCTACAAACATACATATATAATAACACAAAAAATATAAAAAATCCAATTTTAAATGAGCGCTCAAAACAATAACGCTCATTTAAATATTTTAGTGTATATAGTTCGAAACACTACTTGCTGGTACTGTTCGAGTTGTTACAACATTTAGTTTTCCAGCATAATTCATATCTGAAACAGTGATTGTTCCATCAGAATTCACAGACTCAACAATAGCAACATGTCCGTAACCCCAGATGTATGAGTTTGCGTAAGCATTCCACTGAGCAATTGCACCTACAGATGGATTTTGGTCAACCTTATACCCAGCAGCTCTAGCACTGACTGCCCAAGTTGAAGCATTGCCCCAAAAACTTCCGATGTCTGGACGGCGATTATATGCATACCAAGTACAGTTTCCCCAGGCGTAAGCATTTCCAGCTTTGACATTGTAATTAGAAGATAGGGATACTGGCGATACACTCACAGAACTAGAAGATTTTCGAGAATTTGAAGTTGTAGAAGTTGAGAAAACCTTAGATTTAGGATTATAATCTGGTCGCTCTTCTTCAGGCAAGATACCGCCAGGAATTACAATCTCAACGCCTTCTTTAGGCTCTTCGCCATCTTTAAGCTTATTATAAGAAATCAATCTCTCTAAATTGGCTTGGTATTTTTCTGCTACAGATCTAATACTATCACCAGGTTTAAATCGATAAACAATTCCATCTACAGGCAGAATCCTTAGTTCTTTATTAGCCTCAACTTTATCACCCTTCAATCCATTAACCCATTTAATAGTTTGAGCAGTTATACCATATTTATCAGCAATCGCTTGAATAACCTCTTCTGAAGTTGTAGTGTATTTAATGATTTCACGTTTTTCAGAAGAAACCTCAAGAACTTTAGGTTTTTCAACAGAAGCGGCAGCTTGAGGTGAATCCTGAAGTATTGCAGTAGATGTTGAAAGGCTCGCCACAGAAGATGCGATTGCTAAATCAGCGGACTCCGCAAGATTAGCAACAACACCAGACTCCGTAACTTTGTCTGCTACAGAATATTTCTCATTACTATTTTGAGTATTCTCAACAGATTTTGAATTAATTTGATTGTTTAGCTCAGTCGATTTTTTAATATCTGGCTGGCTACCACCAAATACGGCAATCATAACCACAATAATAAAAATAGAAGCATAAACAACAGTTGATTTTAAACTTAGTATATTAATTATCTTTAGAAAAGTAGAATCAGAAACTTTATTATTTCTATTCTGTATGATTTCAATCTTAGGAGATTTAACTCCTCGTTTTTGATTACAAATAATTTTTCTCCCGCAAACACATTACTGTGATGCACTACCTTAATAATACCCTTTCTTTTCGAAAATTAGCATAATGTCGACCTTTTTAATTAATATTATAGAGTTAAACGAATGCTATAAAGTATTTTCTGGTAGGTGCCTTAATATAAAAATACACAAAACATCATTTTTTATATTAATTTACATATAAAATTCTATCAAATATTAATAAAATTGTCAAGCTTAATTATAAAATCAAGCACTTTTTTGCACAATATTTTTTAATATTATTTTGATGCTCTATATCTGTTGTACCGTAATAAGTCTTATCATCATCTCCACTCAAAAAGAATAAATAGTTATGATCATCCGGAGAAGCCGTCGCCTTAAGAGCAGACAGCCCTGGTGTTGCAATTGGAGTAGGTGTTAAACCTTTATATTTTCGAAGATTATAAGGGCTATCTAAATTTGGAGTTCTTTCAACTCCTATTTTATCCGCAATATATTGATATGTCACATCTGAGCCAAGCGTCATCCCAGCTTTAATTCTGTTATAAAAAACACCTGCAACTTTTTGTTGATCTTCGAAATCGCTCAAGGTTTCTTTTTGAACAATTGAAGAGAGTGTGATTCCCTCATATAAACTCAACCCTTTTTGCTTGAATTTATTATCAAGGTTTAACTCTTTAATTTTCGCTTCAAAGTCTGCAAAATATCTCCGCAAAATATTTTCAACTTTTGTGCCTTTCTTAAAATTATGAGTTTGGCCATAAAGAAATCCTTCCAGATCCGTATTTTTTGGCTTACCAGAGAAAAGAGTTGGAAATTCACCAGAATAATCTTTTGAAAAAGCATCATCAATTTCATTTTTCGAATAACCAGCTTTCAAAAGAGCATTTTTGGCCATTTTTACCGTTCCACCAGGTAAAAAGGTAATATTAAAATTATCAACAGCTTGACCTTTATTTAAAATATCTAAAACCTCAGGAATTGTCATGCTTGAAGATAATTGATAACTGCCAGCTAAAATATTTCGCTTATTATTCATTCGTGCATAAAAAATAAATGAGTTTTTAGAAATAATTATTTTTTTATCAGCCAATTTCTGAGCAACTATGTCTAAAGATTCGCCCTTACTAATATTGAAGTCAACTTTTTTAGAATCGTTAGTTCTATAATTTATTGCGCTATTATAGCTTAAGAATAAAATTCCGCAAAAAGAAATAAAGCAAAACAATAAAACTGTAAAAAAAACCAAAATCCTTTTTCGAAAAACTCTTTTTTTATTATTTTTTACATCCAAGATAACAGCAACTTCTCTTTCGCGCTTAGATATTTCCTCAATAGCTCTTTCAGCACGATCTTCTATTAGCTCCCGATCATCTCTATTTACTGGCGGTTTCGTAATTCCATCCATTAAAAATTCTCCTCCAAATAATCTTGTAAAATAATTGAGGCCGCATTCATATCAATATCACCTTTTGAATATGGCTTTCCATAGCTCTTTAGCCTGTCCTCAGCCTGAATACTCGTTAAGCTTTCATCTTGAAAACAAATTTTATCGACTGAATATTCAAAATTTTTTACAAATTCTTTGGTATAAGCAGTTTGCGAAGTCTCTTCACCACTCTGATTTCGTGGCAGCCCAACCACAAGAACGTCGATTTCTTCTTTCGAAATTATCTCAATAATTTGTTTTATTGCAGAATCTACATCATTATTAATTTCAACAGTAGTAAATGGTATTGCTATTTTAATAAAGGAGTCAGCCAAAGCAATACCAATCCTCTTAGTGCCAACATCAAGCGCCATTAACTTTAAAGATTTCATTATTTATCAACCGTAAACTTGATATTAATTTTTTTATCATCATTCGGCACAGTATTTACCCAAAAGAATGAGAACTTTACATCAACATTTTTCACACCCTCTTTCGCTTCAATTAAGCTTCGAACTTCACCAGATTTTTTACCCTTAATTTTATCTTTCAGATTATCTATATTAATAACTGGGCCAATTTTTACATTTGATGAAATTTCTACACTGTTACCACTAAATTTCGAAAATGAGACATCTTTCAAGCCATAATCATAAATTTTTTGATTATTTACATCGCCCATTTTATTCTTAGCAAGAGAAGAGATAACTCTTTCAATACTTCTATTTTCAATTGCCACGATTGAATATAGAGAAGTTGCCTTTAATGTAGCCTTACCGTTTGGAGCCTCTTGATTGACAGCAACAGAAGAAGAAATCTCACCCTCTTTTACTGAGAAACTATCGTTTAATACAGTATAGTCTGAGCTGAATTTAGCTTTTAGGGAACTCTTAATAGAATCCGCATTTTCTGTGTTGATTTTAGCTTTTGCTGCATTTATGTCATTTTGCGAAACAACTTTCAAAGTTTTTTTCGAACCACCTGAAAGCTGACCGCCACTTGCCGAAACACCTTTAATTGACGAAACATATTCTTGTGCTGATAGATTACATTGCTCGCCGATAGTCGTCGCCTTAATTTTAACACTCGCTTTTCCATTGGAAATCACACCGCCTTTAATCTTTGCTCCTGGAATAGTAACAGATGAGGTTGTAATAAAATTACATTGCCCAGCCGAAAATGCAGAGCCTTGCGCCACGTTAACAGGATCACTATCACCACTTTGAGAAAGATTTAAAGTTCCTGAAGCTGCCTCACCCTCTTCACGAGTTCCAGTAGCTTCAAAAGTAATTTCATGATTTTTTTCAATAGTTTCAGTTTTTGAAAGCAACGAATTTTCACTTGTGCTATTAGAAATCGAAGAAACACCTTTTACGTTGGTAGTCGAGGTTTTTGCAGCAATCGTGATATCCGCAAATGGAGCAAAGAATATTGCCCAAACTATAAATAATAAAAATACAGAAGATACACCACCGATAATGAGAATTTTTTTTCGAAACTTTGAAAAATCTGGAACTTTCGATCCTTTTCTAGATTTATTAGTCTTCTCTTTTTTAAGCTCTGGATTAATCTTGTTAAAATTCTTGTTATCGTCAATATCAATTCCTTCAAGAATTTCAGCCTCCTTCTCATCGGAAGTTGGACCGCTAAATTCCGAAATTGGCAAGCTTTCACCATCAATAACATCATCTCCTTCAACTTCTAAAATATCGATTTCTGGTATCTCTGGCTTACTTTGAAGGGTTTTCGAAACTGGAATTTTTGCCGCTGCCGACATAGTCTTTAGTGCAGGGTTATTAGTAATGAAAACAATTTTCTTATCATTTTTTTGTGCAGCTCGAGAAAGTAAGCGAATATTTACAGCACTCCTAAAAATACCCAAACTTTTCGGTGGGATAATTGCAATAATTCTTTCTTTCGAAGATTTTATTTTATTAACAACATCAGTAATATCATCTTCAACATCAACATAGATTACATCTTTTTTAACTTTTTCACTCATATCTTACCTCTTTTTAAGCTCGTAAAATCCTGTTTAGTTTATCACGAAAACCCTCGCTAGCATTTTCATCAGTACTGTAGGTATCATATCCGACCCGTAAAAGCCCCATTGCTGTAATAAATGTATGGTCGTTAATTTTTCCAGATTCATCAATAACTCCCGAAACTTCAGAAGGCTTAATATGCTTTACTATAGGCTTTTTATTGAATGGTAATTCCTGCCACCAATCATCATCTTCCAATCTTTCAACAAGAGAATTCAAGCTTGAGCCACCACCGCATAGCAAAATCTTACTCGGCAAATAATCAACATTTTCAAAATCGCTTAAAGCTAGTTCAACACCAGAGATCCAAACATCCAAAGTATTATCAATTGCATCAATTGCTTGCTTTGCAATAGTAGACTTGAGTTTTTCATTCGAAAGGTTTATCTTTAGTTTTTCAGCGTTCTTATAGGATAATGAGAGTTCGTTCGCAATTTGGTTTGTAAAACTTCGACCGCCAATTCCGAACATTTTAGTTCCTTCAACACCACCATCATTCACAACAGCAATATCAGTTGTTCCGCCACCAACATCAGCTAAAATTGCAGTAAAATTGCTTGAAGAATCTGAACCAACAACACTTCTAGCAACCGCAAAAGGTTCAGCTGCTACCGCAATTAAATCAAGCGCAAGTTCATTCGCAACACGCTCAATAGCACCAATATGAACAGTTGGTGCAAAAGCTGTATAAATTTGAATTGAAACATCTTTTCCCTGAAAACCAATCGGATTCGAAACCTTATAACCATCGATATGAATCCCAACAATCGCTGAATTAACAAGCTTAATTTCAGCTTCTTGATTCCCCGTCTCAAGAGCAATCTCTCTTTGAGCTTTAAGCTGAGCTCTTTCTTGAATTTTATCAATAATAAATTCCATTTCAGCTTCATCAAGAGGGCGATTTGGCTGCGGACGACGATATTTAATTGTATTTGTTGCTCCTTTAACCAACTCGCCAGCAATTCCGATTACGGCTTTTTTGGCTTGGATTTCCGCTTGGTCTTCCGCCTCAATTAAAGCATTCTCACAATTTTGGACAACACTAGCAATATCGGCAATCGCACCCGAATGCATATCCGCCACACTCTGCCGTGCACGCCCAACACCAATAACACGAATTTCATCACCTTCAATTTCAGCTACAAGAGCCTTCACAAATTCAGTTCCAATATCAAGGGCAACAATATGGTTGTCGCTTAAATCTTCTTTTTGTTTATTCTTGAATAACATACTAACACTATTATAAACCGTTTAAGGTTTTTTTGCAAATTTTCGAAAGAAAAATCAGCCCCTCGACTGATTAATCTATTTTTATCGTAAAACTGCTTTAATTCTTCGCACGCCAGCACTTGAAGATTGCTCTTTCACAATCTTGAATTTCTTGCCACCCTCAGCGAGCTCTCGCGTGTTATTAACATGAGGCCCACCACAAATTTCAACACTAAACGGTTTTTCACCTTCGGCTTTCATTGTATAAACTTTAACGGTATCGCCGTATTTATCGCCAAACACACCAATCGCTTTTAGCTCATTTAAGGCGTAATCTGTTGGATATTCCGCCCAAGAAACCTCCAGACCTTTCGAAATTTGATCATTAACCGTATCCTCAATCTGCTGTTTTTCTTCATCAGTTAGTTTTCGATCAAAAGTAAAATCAAAACGGAGTCGCTCAGCATTAATATTTGAACCTTTTTGCGCAATTTGCCCATTGAACATACTATGGAGTACTGCATTCATTAAGTGTGTAGCCGTATGAAGCTTGCGGTGTTCAAGGGTTTGCCCTTCAAGCCCGCCTTTAAACTTACCTTTTGAAGCCGTCTGCGAGCGTTCGCGTTGCTCTTTCATTTTAGCATCGAATTCCTCGCGCCAGTTTTTCGAAAGTGGTATTTTACGTCGAACAGCTTCTTCCGTTGAAAGCTCAAGCGGAAAACCAAAAGTATCATAAAGCTGGAATAATTCCGCACCAGTTAAACCATCTTGAGAAAATTTTTCAAGCTCTCGCAAGCCTTTTCGAAGCGTTCGGCGGAAAGCTTTTTCTTCTTTCACCATAACTGCAATAATTTCATCAGATTTTGAAGCCACCTCCTTATAATCCGGCGCATAAATATCAACAATTACTGGCACAACCTGTTCAACAAAATTATCTTCTACGCCCAAATCAAAAGCCTTCGCCATCGCGCGACGAATAAATTTTCGCATCACATAGCCTTGTTCTTTGTTTGAAGGAATGCATCCATCAACTGCCAAAAATGTTGCACTTCGCAAATGATCAGCAATCACGCGCATCGAAACCTTATTCTCATCGTATTTTTTACCACTAATTTCTTCAAGTTTTTCGATAATTGGCTTCATCAAGCTAATTTGGAATACATCTGGATTATTAATTTTTGCTGCAGCAATTCGCTCCAGGCCACCACCAAAATCAACATTTTTCTTTTCGAGTGATTCAAAAGAACCATTTTCCAGGCGCCGATACTGCATAAAAACTTGATTGCCAATTTCCATAAACCGACCGCTATCACTCGCTGGATGAGCCTCACCGAAGCTAGCGTCGTGGTTTTCTTCACCGAAATCATAAAAAACTTCTGAATCCGGCCCGCAAGGATCACCAATTGGTGTTGAATCCAAACCACCACCACGACTCCACCAGTTTTCTTTATCGTTATAAAAGAAAATTCGTCCGCCTTGAAGCCCGAGCTTATCACCGTTTTCAGCCGTGTCAAGCTCAACAATTTTTGCATCAATACCTTTTTCAGCAAAAACCTTTCGCCAAATCTCTGCCGATTCATCATCGCGCGGAATATTGTATTTTTCACTACCGATGAAACAAGAAACGTATATTTTCGAAGGGTCAAGACCTACTACATCTGTTAAGAATTCAAAAAATTGCCGAATTTGCTGCTCTTTAAAATAATCGCCAAGAGACCAATTTCCAAGCATTTCAAAAAAAGTTGTATGGCGGTTATCACCAACATCATCAATATCTTGCGCCCGCAAGCAGGTCTGGCTATCTGTTAATCGCACACCCTTTGGGTGTTTTTCGCCCAAAAGATACGGCAAGAGCGGCTGCATTCCACTCCCTGTGAAAAGAGTTGTTGGGTCATCTTTCAAAATTAAAGAAGCGCGTTCGATTACTTCATGGCCATTTTTTTGACAGAATTCTAAATAAGCTTTTCGGATTTCTTGTGCATTCATATTCTTTCATTTTACCAAATTTTAGCGTTTTTAGCAAATTGTTGATTTTTGAAATTATTTATATCGGTATATTTATATTCGCCATTTTGAATAACGAGTCTATCAACAATCAGACCAATAACCCAAAGAATGAACAAAGAATTGAAAAATTGGGATAACAACTACATATCTACACTTAATTATTTTTGAAAGTCAGTACACACTGGCTTTTCCTTTTTTATAATAACATAAAACCACTCTTCAATTTTTGAAAAGTGGTTCAACATCTTAAATACAAAATTCTATTGGAATGCTACTAGATATGCCACCAATCCAGCACCAGCACCAAGCATTAGAATTGCAATTATAGCTATCACGACACCCCAGCCAGATTTCTTTTTATGCTTAATAGGCGCAGAATATTCATCACTCGAAAGAATCGGTGCCGACATTTTCGCTCGCCGAAGTTCCTTTGTAATCGTTGCGGATTTTTGCTCATAGTTAGAAACTGGCTTTTTAAATTCGAAACTTTTAGCCTGAATTTGATTTGTACCTAAAGGTCTTTTTTCAATTTGCGGATTTTGCACGAAAGGTGTTTTTGGCTTTTCAATTTCATCAACAGGCTGAATTATCACCTTTTCCGAAGCTTCATTTTGTCTTGAATTTTCTTCAATTCTTTCATCAACCTCGAAAATATCTATTTTTTTATTATTTTCTTCGATTTGCTCTGATTGATTTTTCAGCCCAGTCTTAACTTCAATCTTTGAAGCTTCGGTTTCAGCTTTGTCATCTATATCCTTTTTAATTTCCTCATAATTATCAAGAGTAATCGTATTGCCACCGGCTTTTAAACTTGAAATTTCTGGCATAACTTTTTCTGGCTCATTTTCAAGATTTAGATTTTCAAAATTTGAACTAGAAACTTTTCGCTCTGGAATTTCAACCGTATGTTCGCCATGGAAAACTCGAAGTTTATTGCTATCATCACCAATCCGATAGACACCAGCATAAAACTCTGCCCGACTTGGCGTGGTAATTTTTTGCTCCGCAATATTAATTTCATTTTTTTGAGGCTGAACTTCAGTTTCTTTTCTTGCTTGAGTTTTTTCATTTTTTGAAACAACTTTTTTTCGAATCGGTGAATTTTCAAGCTTTTTGATATTTCGAATTGGTTTTTCACCGCCGTATGTTTCTAAAATTGGGCTTTCGAAAGCAATTTTCTCTTCTCTTACCAAAAGTGGAACACCAAAATTGTCGCGGTGATGTTCTGGTGGAACGGGCGCACTAAAATCATCCAAAATTCGAACTCTTGGTTTTTTATAAACAGATTTTTTCTCATTTTTTAGTTTTTCAGCGACCTTTTCAATATTTCGAATTTGTGCTTTTTCGTTATTTTGATGCAATTGGTTTGCCGGCTGCGGAGCTTTTCGTGCAAAAACCATTTTTTGTTGCTCACGAGAATACTCAATCTGGCTTTCAATTTTTGAAAAAACCTCATTATTTTTCTCTTTTGAATCTGGCACAACACCATTTTCAAGATAGCTTCCAACTGCTTTATCTAATTCTTCAAAATCTATATCTCGCATATTTTTCCTTTTACTTTTTTATTGTTTCAAAAACTTTTTCTGCAATTTTAGCGAATTTTTCAACGCTTAAACTTGCTCCGCCAATTAGCAAACCATCTATTCCTTTAATATTTGCATAATCTGTTGCGAATTCTGGCTGAACACTTCCACCATAAACTACTTGAATATTCTCAGCAGTTTTTGCACCATAAAGTTGTTTTATTTGATTTCGGATAACTTTTACCGCTTTTCGAATATCATCAGGATTAGCATTTACACCAGTTCCAATCGCCCAAACCGGTTCATATGCAATAATTACTTTCGTAATATCTTCACTTGATACGTTCGCTAGCCCACCAATTAGCTGATCATTAAGAACTAAATCAGTTTCATTGTGGTTTCGCTCATCAGATGTTTCACCAATACACAAAATTGGTCGAATATCGCTTCGAATCGCTGCAGCGACTTTTGCACGAATATCTTTATCTGTTTCGTGAAAAATATTTCGCCTTTCAGAATGACCAACTAATGCATATTGAACAATTCCGCGAAGCTGTGAAATTGCTATTTCGCCAGTAAAAGCTCCGTGATCTCGCCAGTAGAAATTTTGCGCCGCTAGCTTAAACTGCCTATGATTAACTTGCAAACTTAAAGATTGTAAAGTGAAAGTTGATGGTGCAAGAATAATTTCCATTCCACGATGAGCTTGAATTTTATCACTCAATTTATGCAAAAAAATACTCGATTCCTGCATATTCAAGTTCATTTTCCAGTTGGCGATAACAAGTTTTTTATCCATAATACTTTTATTTTATCATTTTATTTTATTTTTGTAAATTCTTATGCTTTATTTTCTAGAACTTCAAATCCTGGTAAAATTTCGCCACTCATCAATTCAAGAGCTGCACCACCACCGGTTGAAATTAATGAAAAATCCGCATTTTCCGCATTTTGACTCGACCAATCTAAAACGAAAGCTGAAGTGTCGCCACCGCCAACTATTGATTTTGCACCATTTTTTGTAGCTTTTGAAATTGCAGAACAAGTTCGAGAAGAGCCTTTTGCAAAATTCTCAAATTCAGCATAACCAATTGTTCCATTCCAAACTATCATTTTTGCATTTAAAAATTCATTTTCAATTCGTTGAATCGATTTTTCTCCTAAATCAAGGATGATCTCGTTCTCTAAAACCGTCGTAACAGGTTTTTCAATTCTCTCAGCATCTTTCGAAAACTCACTCGCCACAGCAACATCTTCTGGCAAAATTATAAAACTCCGCAAACCATTAAACCCAACTTTTCGCTCCGCAAGTTTAAAAATCTGTTCAATAATCTCATTTTGACCATCTTCAATTCGGCTTTTTCCAACTTTAACATTTAAATATTTTAAAAAAGTATTAGCCATAGCTCCAGCTACGATAATTTTATCAGCTCGCTCAATAAATTTCTCAATTAATGGTAGTTTATCAGATATTTTCGCACCACCCATTACCGCCACAAATGGTCTTTCAGGGCTTTTAAAAGCTTGCAAGATTGTCGAGTATTCTTTTTCAAGCAATAAACCAGCTACGCTTGGCATTTTTTTGGCAATTTCACTAGTTGAGGTATGCTCACGATGAATAACGCCAAAACCATCTTGCACGAATAAGTCCGCACCAGTAACCTGTACTAACGCTTCCGCAAATTCTGGTAAATTATTTTTTTCAGCCTTTGAAAAACGCAAATTCTCTAACATTTCAATCTTATAGTCATCATCCGCATCTTTCATTGAAACCGAATATCGTGTTCGCGGAAAGATTGGCGTAGTGTGAAAATTCATCGGAAAATTCAAGCCTTCAGCTCGTAGAAGCTCGCGCAAATTATTAAAAACTGGTCGCAAAGAATATTTTCGAGTTCCATTAGGTAAATGTTCAAGTTCATCCAAATCGGCAATTCCTTCAACTGATTTTGGTCGCCCCATATGCGAAATAATAATTATTTTTTTAGACCCTCGTTCAATCAGATTTTTTATTGTTGGTAAACTTGACTGAATTCGATAATTATTCAAAATCTTCGCCGAGCCGTCTTCTGAGTATTCAATAGGTACATTATAATCTGCACGAAGTAAAATTACTTTCCCTTGCACATCAACGTCATTTATAGTTTTTTTGTTAAACATTTTATTCCTTTTTATTTTGAAAATATTTTACACAATTTTAACATAAACTCATTAATTATTCAACTATTTTATTTCATAGGCTATATATCTTATATTACCAAAAAATAGCAAAACTCCGCTCCAGTCATATCTAATTCTATAAAATATGTTACACCAATTTAATAATAAACTATTGACATATAAATAATTTTGTGATATAATGATAACATAATCATCCAAAAAATAAAAAGTATCAAAATAAAAAATGATTATAGAAAGGAAACATTTTGTTTAAAGTTATTCGAGTAAACCAATCTGAAGAATCTTATTCAGTGAACGTTCGAACAAGTCGCGAAAAATAATTAAGACTTTTAAAAATCTAAAAAATCGCCCGCTGTCCTTGGGGCGATTTTTAAATATTTTAATAAATTGTCAAGTGTTATTATTTAGTAGATTTTGTCATTCGTTTGCGCTCATTTGAGTCGAGATAGCGCTTTCGAAGACGCAAATTCTGCGGCGTAACTTCAAGAAGTTCATCATCTTCGATGAAATCAATACACTGTTCAAGGCTTAAATCCGTAAATGGTGTTAATTGAACCGCACCATCAGAAGATTTCGAACGCATATTTGTGAGGTGTTTCTCTTTCACAACATTAATTTCAAGATCTTCTTGGCGGTTGTTTAGTCCCACGATCATTCCAGCATAAACTTCAGTTCCTGGTCCAATAAACAATTCTCCACGGCTTTCCGCACTTTGGAGCGCGTATGGTGTTGAAGTTCCCTTTTCGAAAGCAATTAAAACTCCATTTCGGCTAGAAGGAATTTTTGCTCCCATTTCTTGATAACCATATGGCAAGCTATTCATAATAATCGTGCCTTTTGTGGCAGTCAGCATTAGATTTCGAAGACCAATCATTGCACGTGTTGTAATAATATAAGTTAAGCGAGTAGCCCCTGTCGGTAGGCTTTCTTGAGCACGCATTTCCGCTCGGCGAGCCCCCATCTCTTGACTCACCGCACCAACAAATTCAGGTGCAACTTCAATAATTAGTTCTTCAACTGGCTCTTTTTCGATACCGTCTTCCTGAATTGTAACCACTTGCGGGCGGCCAACTTCAAACTCAAATCCTTCGCGGCGCAGGGTTTCAATCAAAACAGAAAGGTGAAGTTCACCACGGCCTGAAATAATGAAGCCAATTCCACTTTCTTCAACTTGCAGTGAAACATTTGTTTCGAGCTCTTTCTTTAGTCGATCGCCAATTTGACGTGAAGTTGTGAACTCGCCTTCACGACCTTTCATTGGGCTAGTGTTTGGGCCAAGATACATCGAAAGTGTTGGTTTTTCAACCTCAATTGTCGGCAAAGCTTCAGGATTATTTGCATCAGCCAAAGTTTCACCAATCTCAGCTTCAGAGACACCTGTAATTGCCACGATGTCTCCAGCAAAGGCTTCTTGAATCTCCTCACGGTTCAAACCACGGTATGCAAAGAGTTTATCAATTTTAGCCTTTTTAACTGTGCCATCTCTCTTAATTAACGCAATTTGTTCACCAGATTTTACTTTTCCGCGAGAAATTCGCCCAATCGCATATTTTCCCAAGAAATTATCATAAGTTAAAGAAGTCACGAGTAACTGAAAATTACCTTCAAGTTCAACTTTTGGCGCTGGAATTTCATTAATAATTGCTTCAAAAATAGGTTCAAAATTTGCTTCGGCTTCAGGATTTTCTGGTACTTCAGGCCATGCTTTACCATCACGCCCAATCGCATAATAAGTTGGGTAAAGAAGCTGATCGTCGTTCGTTGCTAGCTCTAAGAATAGATCCGATACTTCATCATTAACTTCAGAAATTCGACGCGCAGGTTTATCGATTTTATTCACCACCACAATTGGTTTTAAGCCAAGTTCAAGTGCTTTCGAAAGAACGAATTTAGTTTGTGGCATTGGGCCTTCTTGAGCATCCACCACCAAAATGACACCATCCGCCATATTTAGCGTGCGTTCAACCTCACCAGAAAAATCAGCATGCCCCGGAGTATCAATAATATTAATTTTATAATCACCATGATAAATTGACGTCTGCTTTGCAGTAATAGTAATTCCGCGTTCCGATTCTTGATCGCCCGAATCCATCAAAAGTGTTTGGCTCATTTCAGCCTGATTTTCACGGAATGTATTACTTTGCTTTAAAAGTCCGTCCACTAAAGTGGTTTTTCCATGGTCAACGTGAGCAATAATCGCTACATTTCGAATATTTTCTGATTTCATATTTTCTTTCTCTTAAAAAATTATTATAAAACTTTAAATATTCTACCATTTTTTTCATCAAAAATCAACCAAACTATTTAGAGAAGTTGTTCCACCAAAGAATTTTATTCGCAATATTAAATAGCCAGTTCACTCGCTGATCATAATTTAAAGTTATCAAATGCGTATGCTGATGCTTAACGGTTTTTCGAACATTTTGCGCCGCACGAGCATAAATTGAAAAACCCTGAGCTTCATATTTTGACAAAATTTCAAAATATTCTTCCTTTTCTGCTGGCGAAAAATTACTGATTGTATCTGTAAATTTCTTTGGAATTAGGAGTAAGTGTTTATCAACTTCAAAGCCATCCCAAATCTGATACGGGAATAAATTTTCGACTAGCACAAAATGGTTGAATTCTTCAATAATCGAATTATCACACATTGCTCTGTCATAAAAATTATAGTCTTCACCTTCATGTTTTTTATTTTTCGCATATTTTTCATATTTCCTACCAACTCCGTTAGGCTTTCTTGTATCCATTATTTTTATTTTACCTTTCAATTATGCACATTTATTTAGAAACATTTTAACATAACTTTAATATTTTTTCAAAAAATGAAAAAAGTTGTTGACTTTACAAAAAAAGTCTGCTAAAATAGTAATTGTTCGGGTGATTAGCTCAGTTGGCTAGAGCATCTCGTTTACACCGAGAGGGTCTGGGGTTCGAGTCCCTAATCACCCACCAATTGAAATTATATCGAAAAGCTTCAATTCTGGAGCTTTTTTCTTTTTTCGAAAGCTTTACTTATTGACTTTTTAAGCTTTTTATGTTATTATATAAGTATTCTAGTACCTTTCATATACTGGAAAATTCAAAAGAAAGTGAGGGGTTGAAAAAATGATCAACCTTTTTACAAACCTAATTTTATTCATCCTGCGTTTACTAAATATGGTAACTTTTGGAATTCTCGACAATCTCGCAGTTGTCTATGGAGTACTTGTTCTCGCAACATTCTATGCAGTAGTTAAACTAGACAAGTATTTTAAAATATGCGATTTTTGGCGGAGTTCTGGATTTTTCATCAAAACTATTATTTTCATTGGGATTTTATTCAACACACTTCCCCAATGGTATTTCTGGGTTGCGGGTGTGATTTTGGTCGTTTTGACATATTCCTTAACGCCCAACACTGATGAAGAACCATCGATTTTAACAAGAATTTATGATATTCTAATAGAAGAATATCATAAAAGTGATCTAAAGAACGCCCCAAAGGAGAAGCCTAAAAAAAGTCGTAGGCTTCCACCAGTATAAATTAATAAATCACCTTTTCGAAGGTGATTTTTCTTTATTCTCCCTAAAAAAGTTAAAGTGCTTGCGTTTATTGAATATATATTATATGCTTATTGACTTTTTTATAATTTTGTGCTATAATTCTAGCAGTTGACATATCATAATCAGCGGATCTGTCAATGAAGCTTAAAAATCGGGTTATTATGAGGTATGAATCGTGTACCTCTGTGTTCCATTTTATTATTTGGCCAAATAATAAAAAATCTAATGAAAGGAAGGTGAAATAAGAATGGACACAACAAGCAGAAAAATTAAGGAGCTCCTTCAAGAAATTAAAAGTCTTATAGGAGATGACCAAGAATCGACGGAATGGTTTCATGAAGTTCAGGCTAAGGCCTCAACTTTCGAAACCGACAAAGAAGAAATCGCGTATCTTGAAGATATTTTAACAAAACTTCAAGATAGTGATGATGAAGCTCAAGAACTAGAAGAGGTTCGGTCAAATCCTTGGCCAATTATCTCACTGTTTTTTGGATTAGTTATTGCAGTTGCGATTGTCTTTGGATTTTGGTATTTCCTATTTCCAAGAAATGCCAATGCAGCGAATAGCAGTACGAATACCGTTTCTTCTTCTACAATTTCAAAATCTGTAGATCTTCCAAAAGAAGATTTACAGGTTATCGACTATAAGGTTGATGGCGAAAATATTGTTTACGACATTAACATCGCGAACACACAACATAAAGTGTTCGCGAATGGCTCAGATACAAACACTCTTTCAGCAAACGCTGAAAGCGCGGTTGGCGAAATGGTTCAGTATATGAGCCACAACGCAACTGCGTTGAAAGAGAAAGCCATGACTTTTGGTATTGTCGATGCAAAAGCCGACGTCAAAGACTGGCTAGAAAAGAAGGACGGAAAGGTCTACTATAACAATAAAGGAAAAGACGTTTTCTATCAAACGAAAGCGTTCCTTTCTAGAAGCCAAACTTCTTCCAAGAGAATGGAAGAAGGCTCAAACTACTACACTACCGGAGTTAATAGCAAAGGTGATGTAGTAATTAGTAGAGGGATTCAAGACCTGTCAGGCCAAGAATATATCGAAGTGTCAAATCCGAAAGGATCAACCGAGAAGTATTCTTATAGAGTGCTCATTTACTGTGGTAACACAGTAATGAAAAAGGGGGATATTCCGGGTGTACCGACAGAGAAAATAGAAATTCCTCCTACAAAACCAGGAAAACCTGACAAGCCAGATAAACCTAGCGAAAGCAAGGTGGAGAAAAAAGACCCTAGTAAGGACCCAGCCAATCAAGGCAAAGCCCCAGTTGGCGGAGGTCAAAATGATGGATCTTCAAATGGTTCAGAAACCTCTCAGGCAAAATTGCCTGAAAGCTACTCTGCTCCGACTGCACCATCTTCTTCTTCAACGTCAGTTCAGACCACACCATCGCAAGATGCTCGTGTTAGCGAGCCATCTCAATGGAGTGGATCTGGAACAGTTACAGATTCCAACGGTACTACAAAGGTGACCGATAATGGATCTGTAACCACCCCAGATGGTCGGAAATATGATGACTTGGTGGGTAAATCTGCTCCTAAAGTAGAAGTTGGAGCGAATGGAGCTACAGCTCCAAGTAGCTCGGCCAATTTTGCAGGCAATGGCTCAATGAGCGAGCCTGCGATTGAGGACTAAGCTTTCTTTGACTTTAACGATTAGCACATTTTTTCGAAAGATTTCAATCTTTCGAAACTCACGCTGGGCGGTTTTCCGCCGCCCGGCTTTACATTGATACTTCTTAATAACCCGATTTTAAGTTTTAACAATTCGGCTAAAGCGAAGAAAACAAAATATTGACAAACAAGAATTATGATGATATTAATAATAAATTCTAATAAGTGGAGATTAGAAGGGAGAAAATGAGGGACCAAATGAAAAAACTCATTAATTTTATTAAAAACCATTCAATAATCTCTGGTTCAATTTTGGTGGCAGCAGTAGCTCCAGCTCTAGTTTGGGCTTGGGGTCCAGCTCGACCATCATTCACTATCGAAAAACCAGCAGATTATATTACGTTCAACTCAATCACAAATAACCCTGTGATTGGCGGAGACGAAAAAGATTTCGTTGGAATCCGTGAAGTTGGCTCAAACGCAAAATGGACAAACAATATGAAAGTTCAAAATGGCAAAGAATATTACGTTCGAATGTACGTTCACAACAACGCAGCTTCGAACTTAAATCTTGTTGCCGAAAACGTAGTAGCAAAACTTAACGTTCCAACAACAACAGCAAAAAATGTGACTGTTCAAGGTCAGATTTCGGCTTCAAATGCAAAGCCCAACACAGTTTGGGATGAAGCAGCTTTCTCAAGTGATAATGACTTTAACTTGGCTTATGTTGCTGGTTCTGCCCTTTTCGAAAATAACGGAATGGGTACAACTAAACTTCCAGACAGCATCGTAAATAATACGGGTGCAAAACTTGGATATGATAAACTTGACGGAAAAATCCCTGGATGTTTCCAATATGCAGGCTATGTAACCGTTAAAGTTAAAGCTCAAGTTAGCCAACCGCAAGAAAAAACTAATATCGACCTTGCGAAAACAGTTCGAAACAAAACAAATGGTGAAAAATCTTGGGTTGAAACTGTAAACGCAAAATCTGGCGACACAGTTCAATTCCAAATTCACGCTAAAAATACAGGTTCTGCAGGAATTCAGAATCTTGTAATTCGCGACATTCTACCAAAAGGTTTGAATTACGTTGCAGGCTCAACAAAGCTCTACAACACATCAAATCCAAAAGGATTGAAAGTTAGCGACAACGTCATTCAAAATTCTGGAATCAATATTGGTTCATATCAGCCAAATGGCGACGCTTATGTTCGGTTTGATGCAACTGTTTCAGCTGAAAATAGTTTGCCAGTTTGTGGAGACAACACTTTAACTAATATCGCTCAAGCAAGTGATCAAAAAATAGTTAAAAATGACACTGCTAGTGTACGAATCACTAAAAAATGTGATACTCCAAAACCTCAAACTCCAGCTTACAAATGTGATGCTTTAAGCTTAAACATTATTCGAAAAGACGAAAAGCAAATCACTTATTCAGCTGATACAAAATATTCAGTAAAAGATACAGAATTTACTGGAACAAAATATGTAGTAAAAAATTCAAAAAATGAAGTTGTTGCCGAAAAAGTTGTAAATGGTGGAACTAAATTCGAAATTAATGTTCCAAACAATGTGAACGAAAAATACACAGTTACTTCAACGATCATCACTAAAAACGGTGAAAATTCAAATGCTAACTGTGAAAAATCTTTTGAAACTAAAGCTCCAACGCCAGTTCCAGCTAAACCAGAATTGGTGTGTCGAAATATTACAATTAACCAAATTTCTCGAACAAAATTCGAATTTAACACTTCTTATACCGTAAATAACACAACATTCGTTGGTGTTAAATATATCGTAAAAGATCAAAGTGGTAAAGTCGTAATTGAGAAAACTGTAAATAACGGCTCAAAATTGACGCTCAACATTGAAGTTGTTGGTAAATTCACAATTTCTTCAACAGTTATCACAAAAGATGGCGAAAACTCAAATTCAAATTGTGAAAAATCTTTCGAAGTTAAACGTGAAGAGAAACCTTCAATCCTTATCAAGAAAACTGTAAATAATCAGAAAAATACTAAAATTGAAGCGAATACTGATTTTAACTACGAGATTACAGTTTCGAATAACGGCAATGTTGATTTGAAAGATGTTGTTGTAACCGACCGTGCGCCAGCAAATATAACTTTTGTAAGTGCCGATAGCGGTGAAATCAAAGATAATACTTTAACTCTAAAGATTAACTCTTTGAAAGTTGGTGAAAGTAAAACTATTACAATTAAATCACAAGCAACAGCAACAGGAATAACTGCCATAAATACAGCTTGTGTAGATACACCGACAATTCCTGGTGAAAATGATGGTTGTGATAGCGCAAAAGTGGAAGTTCCAAAGAAACAAACTCCTCCAACACCTACACCAAACAACCCAACACCAAATATTCCAACAGAGTTGCCACAAACTGGTGCAAATACACTTTCTGCAATTCTTGGATTAACTTCAATGGTGACCGCCTTTGGTTACTACTTCGCTAGCCGAAAAGCTGCAAGATTCTAAGCTGACCGCTTCTCAATGGAGCGATCAAGCTTCAAATCTAAAAAAATAGACTTCCACTTGGAGGTCTATTTTATTTTTATAAATCTTGCTGGCCTTTTTTATCAGCAATTTTTCTTGCTGCTATAATTACATTATCAATTAATGAAGCCACCGTAAGCGGACCAACACCACCCTTCACAGGGGTAATTATTAAGTCTTTTCGAAAATCACGAACTTCTTCAGCTACATCGCCTTTAATTTTGCCGTTTTCGCTTGCCGTTCCGGCGTCAACAACCACAGCTTTATTTTTTAGCATTTCTGAAGTAATCAGCCCAGGTTTTCCAACAGCTGTAATTACCACATCAAAATCTTTAAGTTGTTCTTTCATTTCTTTCGAATTAAATTCATCAAATTTCGAAACTGGCACACCAGAAGTCTCAAGCATTTTTGAAAGTGGTGCACCTACAAGTTTACCTTGACCAACAATAGCAACTTTTTTATTCTCTAACGAAATATTATACCCCGCCAAAAGCCAATTTATCGCCTGGGCTGTGGCCGGTACAAAAGCACCATCATTCAAACCGTCAACGTCTTTTTCTTTAGATATTTCTGATAAAATTTGCTCAGTTTCTTCTTTCGAAATCTTCTTACCATTTTCATCTTCAAGTGGAAGCTGAACGATAATTCCATGAATATTTTCATCAAGATTTACTTTTTGAATTTCTTTTTTCATAAATTCAATAGCAACTTTTCTCCGTTCAACCTCAATTAGAATATCTTCACCATATTTTTCTTTAAGCTGCATATAAGTTTCAGTTACAGGATTTTTCGAAGAGTAAAAAATTACTAATTTTGGAAAAACCCGCCAACTTTGCCGCAAAGCCCGCACTTGCTTAGCTTGACGCTCCTTAATAAAATCGCGGAGTTCTGCACCATCTAAAATTCTCATTCTTTTATTATACGCAAATATATTGAAAAATTCAATTTTTTAATATATAATCATTACAGAAGTTAATCAAAGAAAGGATTTTTGAATGTATAATTATAATAGCTACCACACATATGGGTATAGAAATTACAACCATAGCGCAGAGGCTGATGCTATCTCTGGAATGTCTATCGCATTTTTGTTGGTTTTTGTGCTAGTTGCTGCAGTTATAGGATATGTTATTAGCTCTCTTCTATACATGCTAATTTTTAAAAAGGCTGGAATCGATACCAAAAAAGCTTGGATTCCTTTCTATAACAGATGGATATTCTTCGAACTTGGTGGACAAGAAGGTTGGAAATCTCTTTTAACTTTCGTTCCTTATGTTGGACTAATAATCTCATTAGTTTTCGAAGTTCTTGCAGTTATTGAGATTAGCAAAAAACTAGATAAATCACCTGCCTGGTCTGTTCTTTTCATATTTGCAGCCCCTATCTGGTTCTTAATTCTTGGCCTAGATAGTTCTCGCTGGAATGATATAGCCGGTAAAGAAAGCCTTGCAAAAGGAACTATCCTTGGTTATAAAATCGTAGAAGAAGAAAAAACTCCTGAAGCCAAAGAAGAAAAAGCAGAAGAATAATTCTTTTTTAAATCTTAAAACGACATTCGATTCAAGAATGTCGTTTTAATTTTTATTAAATCTCCAGCGGTTCTTGTTCAATTTTTAAACCAAATTTTTCAAAAACTCTATCCTGAATCATTTTTCTTGCTTTAGCCAGCTCATCATAGTTTTTAGCTGAAATATTTGTTAAAACTAAAGCATTCTCTGGATGAACTTTTATTCCAAAAAATTCTTTTCCCTTCAATCCCGCTTGCTCAATAAGCCAGCCAGTTGCAATTTTGTATTTTTCACCCACTTCAAAGAGTGGTGCATTTTGATATTTTTTGCAAATCTCTGCAGCTTTCTCTTTCGAAATTATCACATTCTTGAAAAAACTCCCAGAATTTGGAATTTCCTCTGGATCTGGTAATTTTTTTGAGCGAATTTCAATTACCGCATTCATTATATCTTTAACTGTTAGATTTTCTTTATTTTTACCAATATTCTCAAGTTTCTCCTTTAAAACCTTATATTCAGGCATTTCTGGTTGAGATTTTGAAAGTTTCAAATTTACCGAAACAATAAAATATTTCCCTTTAGCATCATTCTTAAAAATACTATCACGGTAAGCAAATTCACATTCACTTTTTAATAAAGTTTTGATTTTACCAGTTGAGATTTCGAAAACTTTAACACTTTTTAAAATATCAGCAATTTCCTGGCCATATGCACCAACATTTTGAATTGGTAGAGCTCCAACTGTTCCAGGGATCATCGCCATCGCTTCACAACCGCTAAAGCTTTCCGAAACTGCAAATTTAATAAAATTATACCAATTTTCACCAGATTTTATACAGAATTCAGCACCTTCATTATTTTCAAAAACCTTTTCAAAACCTTTAATTTCATTTTTTATTACTATTCCTGCAAAGTTTTGGTTCTTTACAATCGTATTGCTTCCGCCGCCAAGAATAAAAATCGGCAAATTATTTTTTTCTGAAAACTTAATCGCATTCTTAAAATCTTCAATATTTTTTACTACTGTAAAAAAAAGAGCTTTTCCACTAATTTTCATAGTCGTAAGTTTACCAAAATCAATATCTTGCTGAATTTTTAGATTTTCGAAAATTATTTCCTTCATATAAATCAATTATATCATAAAAAATAAAACCCGCCAAAAGCGAGGAAATCTGTGGTACACCCGGCAGGATTTGAACCTACAACCGCCTGGTTCGAAGCCAGGTACTCTATCCAGTTGAGCTACGGGTGCTTAATAAATAAATTATACCACACTTTTTTTATTTTGTGAAGACTATTTTTTAATAAATTTTAAAATTTTGTATAAAGGATCACCGTTTAATGAATTGTTATAATCCATTTCTTTTGAAAAATTATAACCAGCAATTGGCGATTTTTTATCAGCACTATTATATGGGGAAATTATAAAAAACTCTTTATTTTTCAAAAAACTACTATCATTTTCAATCTTTGGCGTGTAATCAGCTCGAATCATATCGCCAGAACGATAAATTGGTGGTTCGCCATAAAACCAAATTTTACTTTCATTATTAGAATATTGTGCTGCTGAATAATATAAAAATCCACCAACAACGATTGCTGCATTATTTTTTTCATTTCGAACATTTTCAATTGCTTGCCGAATTTCAGTAATTTCTCCACCATTTTTAGAAATACCCTTTTGTAAATTAAGCTGGAAAATTCCAAAAATATGCGAAAAAAAGATCAAAATAATCAATAAAATTGAAACGCTCTTCTTATTCTCAAAAAGTTTAACCGCAATAATTGCCATTAAAATCGACACAAAAACTTCAGCCATAAGTAAATATCTGTCAACAAAAATTGAACTAAATGGCGGTAAACTTGCAATGTAAAGCAAAAATATAGGAATCACTGAGACTGAAAAAAACAGCCAGAAAATACTATTATTTTTTTCATTCCTCCACTTTTCGAATGCAAAAATTACAATAATCATAAGAACAACCATAGCTATCAAAGATAGCCAACCGTTAGTTTTGCTAGCATCAAGATAGAAAAAGAAATTCGATATCATATTTGGTATTGTTGTAAAATCAAGTGCAGGAATCCAGAATTTAGCTTTAACATAAGTAGCCTGTGAGATAAAAAATGGAATCCAGGGAATATATAAAAATGCAACAATAAGATGCGATGATAGCCATTTTTCAGCAAAAAAATTACCAAAAAACTGTTTTATGTAATTCTTCTGCTTTTTAAATTTCAAACAGCTAAAAAGATGAAATCTATTGTTCTTTTCTTGATTCTTCGAAATATAAACTGCTCTAAAAATCCATAATGAAATTGGAATCAAAGCATAGAGATACTGTGTCCAGATTCCAGCACAAACAGCAATAATATAAATTATTCGCCATTTTTTCTTATTTTTCATCGTATTTTCAGCAACCCAAGCTTCATAAAAGGCCCTCACCGTTAAAACACTCAAAAATGCTACCATAGTATACATTCTAGCTTCCTGCGAATATCTAATTAGCATCGGTGAAATTGCAAGAAAACTGCTCGCCAATAGTGCAATTTTCTTATTATAGAGTCTTTTTACCAAAAAATATGCCAAAATTATGGTTAAAATACCAAAAAATACAGATAGACTCCTCAATGCAAAGTCACTAGAGCCGAAAAATACACTCCAAATCTTTAATAAAAAATAGTAAAGCGGTGGATGAACGTCAACAGATGTGTAATGCCAAATTTTAGCAAAATTAAAACGAATTATATAAGCTGAAAAAGCCTCATCGAACCAGATTGAGGCTTTCGAAATTGTTAAAAAAACAAGGGTTAAAAATCCTGAAATAATTCCCAGAAAAGCAATTTTAGAGCGGCACTCTTTAAATCTCGAAAAAACCATACCCATGATAAATCTATTATATCATAGCTTTTAGCTTTTCGAAATATTAAAAATTACCTATAAATCGCTCGGTAGCGGAAAATTTCTAGCAAAATCTGCAACTTCTTTTTTAATTTCGGTAAGTTTTTTAGAATCTTCACGGTATTTAATCGCAAGATCCATCCATTCAGCAATTTTCGCCATCTCAATTTCCTTCATTCCACGCGAAGTTACAGCTGGCGTTCCAAGTCGGATCCCGCTTGGTGCGAACATAGACAAAGTATCATTAGGAATCGAATTAGCGTTTAAAGTTAGACCAATTGCATCCATTGCGCGTTCGGCAGTTTTCCCATCAATTCCAAAACTTGCATAAATATCAACTAAAATTAAGTGATTCTTTGTACCTCCAGTTACAAGTTTGAAACCTCTTTTCGAAAGCTCTTCAGCCAAAAAATGAGCATTTTTTACTACCTGTTGAGCATAAATTTTAAATTCAGGTTGAAGTGCTTCATAAAAAGAAACTGCTTTTGCCGCAATTGAGTGCATTTGTGGGCCGCCTTGAGTTCCCGGAAAAACACTGCGATCAATTAAAGTTGGTAAATTTTCAAGAGTTTTTTCTGGTTTTTTGAGTGGATTCCCCACTTTTCCATTCGAAAGAATCATTCCACCACGAGGGCCACGCAAAGTTTTGTGAGTTGTAGTTGTTACAACGTTAAAACCGTAATCAAATGGGTTTTTTGAAACACCTCCAGCAATCAATCCAGCAATATGTGCTACATCCGCCATCAACATTGCTCCATATTTTTTGCCAATTTCAGCAATTTTAGCATAATCAATTTCGCCAGGATATGCAGAAAATCCCACAAGAATAATTTTTGGCTTATATTTTTCAGCTAATTCTTCAATTTGCTTATAATTAATTTCACCATTTTTATCTAAGCCATATCGCACAAAATTATAAATCTTACCGCTACGCGTTACTGGTGATCCGTGCGTTAAATGACCGCCTTGAGATAAATCCATACCCAAAACTGTATCGCCAACTTCTAGCCAAGCATTATAAACCGCCTCATTAGCATTTGCACCACTATGTGGTTGGACATTCGCATGATCACAATTAAAAAGCCGCTTCGCGCGTTCAATCGCTAAACTTTCAATGATATCAGTATTCTCCTGACCACCATAGTATCTTTTGCCAGGATATCCTTCAGAATATTTATTTGTTAAAACTGAACCAAGTGCTGCCAATACTTCTCTTGAAACATAATTCTCACTTGGAATTAATTCCAAGCCTTCTCGCTGACGATTTTCTTCATTTTCAATTACGTTAAAAATCTTTTCATCAAACATAAAAACTCTCCTTAAAAATTAAACTTTTTGAAACTAAAAATATAAAAAACCGTCACTATATCATATTTTTAAGTATATCATATTTTTAAAAAATAAAAAAATTCTTAGAAAACTTGTTTTTATTATACCATAAGTGATATAATTATTTTATGAACGAAGAACAAGCCTATTTAGAAAAAATCGGGAAGCTTATTCAAGAATCCCGCCTGCACAAGAATTTAACTCAAGTTGAGCTTGCTGAAAAAATTGGTACCTCACAAAGCGCAATCAACCGAATTGAAAGCGGTAAGCAAAATATAACTATTGAAATGCTTGCAAGGATTTCAGAAGAACTTTCGAGCGAAATTATATCTGTTAATTCAAATAAGAAAACTAATTTTCGTGTTCATGGCGGTCACGAACTTTCTGGTGAAATTGAAGTTAAAACCTCAAAAAATGCCGCCGTCGCTCTACTTTGTGCTTCTCTTTTAAATAAAGGAAAAACGATTCTTCGCCGCGTTGCTCGAATTGAAGAAGTTAATCGAATTATTGAAGTTTTAAATTCGATTGGTGTAAAAACTAAATGGCTAAATGATGAAAATGATCTCGAAATTGCACCTCCTAAAGAATTATCTTTCGAAAATATGAATATTGAATCTGCTAAAAGAACACGCAGTATTCTAATGTTTCTTGGTCCACTTCTTCACCAATATTCAGACTTCGAAATACCTTTTTCTGGTGGGTGCAATTTAGGAACACGTACAGTTGAGCCACACCTTTCTGGATTAAGATATTTTGGTGCAAATGTTACAGCACAAACTGATTTTTACAAAGTTTCGAACAAACCAAAAAAAGTTGAGAAGCCAATACTCTTAACTGAACGTGGAGACACAACAACCGAAAATATAATTATGGCCGCAGCACTTTCCGGTCAAGAAATTACAATTCGAAATGCTAGCCCAAATTATATGGTGCAAGATTTATGTTTCTTTCTTGAAGAGCTTGGCGTTAAAATTGAAGGAATTGGAACAACAACCTTAAAAGTTCATGGATTAACAAAAATTGAGAAAGATGTTGAATATTATGTAAGCGAAGATCCTATTGAATCTTTAACTTTCGTGGCAGTTGCGCTGGTTACAAATTCTGAAATTACTATCAAACGTGCACCAATCGAATTCAACGAACTTGAACTCGCAACCCTTGAACAAATGGGCGCGAATTTTGAAATTAGCCCCGAATATCTTTCGAAAAATAAAAAAACGCGCCTCGTGGATATCAAAGTTAAAAAATCAAAACTTCATGCCGCAAAAGATAAAATTCACGCGCTACCATTTCCTGGTATAAATATGGACAATTTACCTTTTCTCGGGTTAATTGCAACTGTCGCGGAAGGTCGAACCTTGATTCATGACTGGAGCTACGAAAACCGTGCAATTTATTTCACCGAGCTCTCCAAGCTAAATGCCAAAATTGAACTTGTTGATCCGCATCGTGTTTATATTTCTGGCCCAACAAAATGGAAGCCTGCAGACGTTATTGCGCCAAGCGCCCTTCGCCCAAGTGTTGTAGTTTTAATCGCAATGCTCGCTGCGCCAGGAATTTCAACCTTGCGAGATGTTTACAATATTAATCGCGGCTACGAAGATTTTGCAGAAAGATTAAATTCACTCGGCGCAAAGATCGAAACTTTATTTTCATAGTTAAAAAGACTCCCGAAAATCGGGAGTTATTTTTAGCTGAATTCGAGATAGCCTTTATTTTCTGTGCGATATTTTATCGCATTTTTTCGGACAATATTTACAACAAGAAACTTAAATGTTATATTATCTTCAAGTTTTCTGATAAGATAGCCCGTAAATTTAAGGTTGAACTTTGTACAAGAAAATCCACTTGGTTTTTCACCGTTTAAAATTTCGAAGATTGTTAGAAGTTCAATATCGACATCAGAGCTTTCCACTCCACAGTCCTCTTCGAGCAGAACTTCGGCAGCCTGAACTAGTGAACTTTTAATCGCCTCTAAGAGATTATTCTCATTTTGATCATCAAGATTACTGCAAAAGCTTGGGTGGCGAGCCCTAAAACAATCAAGAGTATCTTGAAAAGCCTCATCCATCTTTTTTGATATAAATTCTGTAAGGTTCAACTTTACCATATTATATACCTCCTTGGTAAAAAATCTATCTAATACTATATCATACTTTAAAATTTTGGTCAAATAAAAAAGAGCCTTAAGCTCGAATTTACTTGGGGCGAATGATGGGGTTCGAACCCACGGCCTCCGGTGCCACAAACCAGCGCTCTAACCAGCTGAGCTACATCCGCCATAACTTCAACCATTTTAACACATAAAAACTCGAAAATCAAGCTTTAAAATTTTGGCTTAATTTGCGGGCGAAAACTTCGCACAACATTTTGAGAGCTTGAAGTTTGTGAGCTGTAAAAACCCGTCATTCCGGTTTGCTGAACCTCGCTAAAACCACTTTTTGTCATTCTCATTTTTGTTGATTGGTTAATTTGACCATTCGAAAGTGTATTTTTTTGCCTATTTAAATTTTGCTGAAAATAATTTGAAGCCCTTTCTTCTCTTTTGGCTCTAATCTGATCAAGAGCCGATCTTGAACTTTCCATTTTAGTTTTTTGTGCCATCCTTAATTGACCAAGTTGAGAATCTCGATATGAGCGTACTTTCGAATTTCTATAATCAATTGATTGTCGCTGTGCAAAACTTTGTGAGCTTGCAGCACCAATTCTTCCACCAGACTGAGCTTTAGCGTATCCGCTAGAGTGAGCAACTTCTTCAAGACTTGATTTTACAACATAATCATTTAATTTCATAATACTATATTAGCATAAACACATTATTTTTTCAAAAAAGTCTTGCTTTTATAAAAAATGTTTGCTATAATAATCTCATGCGGGCGTCGTATAACGGCTAATATACCTGCCTTCCAAGCAAGTGATGAGAGTTCGATTCTCTCCGCCCGCACCATTTGATCTTTTTTGTTTTAGCATAAGCCTCCATTTTCTGGAGGTTTTTGCTTTTAGAAAAATAATCATATAGACTTTTTTCAAAAAACTTGATATAATTGTTTTAGGTACGCCCCCGTAGCTCAGTGGATTAGAGTAAGAGGTTTCTACCCTCCTGGCCGTAGGTTCGAGTCCTACCGGGGGTACCAAATTATTTTATTTTATGGAAATTATTTTTTGCTAAATATTATTTATTCTCAGCATAATTATTATAGCTTTTCTTTTAACTATATTTTTTGGCGCACCGTATGCCCCAACACATAAATCAGATCTTTTCAAACTCTTCAAAACAATAAATTTTTCTAAAGAAGACGTCCTCGTAGATATCGGTTCTGGTGATGGAGTTGTTTTAAAAGTCGTAAACAATTTTAATGCAAAAGCTATCGGTTTTGAAATTAACCCTTTTCTGGTTATAATTTCAAAAATTAAACTTAGAAAACAGCAAAACTGCCAAATTTATCTTAAAAATTTTTAGAAAGCCTTCCCGATTTCAAACATTACCGTATTCTATACTTTTGGCCACGCCGAGAGGATTGAAAAAATGTTAAAGCTTGCTCAAATTCAGGAAAATTTTAAAAAAATACCTCTACTTTTTATTAACTATGGTTTCGAAATTAAAAATTTAAAACCTTTTAAAATATCAGGCACACATTATATTTACAAAATTCAGCCAAAAAAATAATCAAAAAGTCTTTTTTTTCACGATTAAATATGCTATAATGTGAATATTGGGCCAGTAGCTCAGCCGGTTAGAGCACCTGCCTCTTAAGCAGGGTGTCGAGGGTTCGAGCCCCTCCTGGCCCTCCAAAATTTGAAAAAAATAAATCAGCAAGAATATCTATCTGCTGATTTTTATTTTATATTAGCTTTGTCGAACTATCTCTGGAGTAATTTCAATACTCGAACCAGCTTGAGCTTCGCCGGAAAGCATTTTTCGTGCAATAGTATTTTCCACAACTCGCTGAATAACTCTTCTCATTGGTCGAGCACCAAGTTTTGGATCATATCCTAAATTTGCAAGCAATATTTTAGCTTCTGGCGTAACAGAAACTGTAATTTTTTGGCCAGCAAGAGTTTTATTTACTCCGAAAATCATTAAATCAATAATTTGCATCAGATTTTCTTTTGTGAGTGGTTCGAAAACGACAATTTCATCAAAACGGTTCAGAAATTCAGGGCGAAATTCACGACTTGCAATTAAGTCATTTACAATAATTTCTTCAGCACTTGTCGAATCGTAACCACGAGAAATTAACTCTTGAATTCGCTCAGAACCAGCATTTGATGTTGCAATAATAATCGCATCTCGAAATGAAACCTCACGGTTTTTTTCATCCCTCAAAATACCTTCATCTAAAACCTGCAAAAGAGCAGTTAGAACATTTGGGTGAGCTTTTTCAATTTCATCCAAAAGAACAACCGAGAAAGGCTTTTTCATCATTTGAGCAGTTAGAGAACTTGCATCACGCGCGCCATCCGCAATCAATCTTGAGACATCTTCAAGATTTACAAACTCATTTAGATCAAGACGAACAATATTATTTTCACCATTAAAATAAACTTCTGAAAGTGCCTTCGAAAGCTCTGTTTTACCAACTCCAGTTGGGCCAAGAAATAGAAATGTTCCAATCGGTCTGTTTTGGTTTCGAACACCAGTTCTCGCACGGCGCAAAGCATTTGCCACAGCCGAGACTGCTTTTTCCTGGCCAACCATTCTGGCGTGTAATAAATCTTCAAGGTTCAATAAAGTTTCTTTCTCTTCATTAACATTTGCAGTGGCGATTTTTACATTCATTGTTTGCTCAATCGCTTTTTCAACTGAGCTCGCCGTTACAATTTTATTATCAGCAAACCCTGCCGCCATTTCTAATAAGCGAACTGCCCGCCCTGGCATTTCTAAATCAAAAATATATCTTTCACTTAGCTTAAAAGCTTCTTTAAGCGCTTGAAATTGATAAAACACGCCATTTTGATGTTCGAAAATTAACAACTTATCTTGCATAACCGCCAATGTTTCATCATAATTAGCTGGTTTAACATGTAACCTATTCATTGCCTGAGCAAGTGCTGGGTTCTTTGCTGAAATTTGCAAAAATCTCTGTTCGTCAAGAGTTAAGATTAACCTTAAGGTACCAGCCTGAATAATAGGAAGGAGTAAATTCGAAACATCAACCGAACCAACACCATCTTCAAAAAATAGCTGAGCATTATCAAGACAAATAATTATATTTTTAGCAGCATAGGCTTCGTTCAAAACATAATTCAGCAAATTTTCTATTTCACCCCGCCCTGGTGCTGCCGCAATCAAAGATGCGGCGTCAAGAGAAACAACCTGTCTAAATTTTAAATTTGAAGGGATTTTCTCACTACCATTTGCAATTTTTGCAGCGAAAGAATTTACAACAGTAGTTTTACCAACGCCATCAGCACCAATTAAGGCAATATTCTGTTTTCCATTACCACTGAACTGTTCAACCATTTTCGAAACTAAATCTTTATGTTGTCCTAAATTTGAAGACATTAAAATATTGTTCGAAACCTGATTTGTAATATTCACTCCAAAACGATTCAAAGTTGGCGTATAGCCAAACGACCAATCGCGGGCAATTCCACCAGTTTTAATTGGAATTTTAGATTGACTTATTAGTGAAAAAATATGATCATGCCACAAAACACCACGCTCTAAATCTTCAAAGTCAAGATAAAACTGCGCAAGAAGCGTTTCATAATTCGGAAAATTTCGAATTATTGCAAGAGCTAGAACCGAACCGGAAACGGTTTTAGTTTTTAACTTTTGCTGAATTTGCAGTGCAGTTTGAAAAATATTTTCAGGCGAATTTTGCGGAATCTGAGACAAACTCTCAATCGTAGTTTTTCCAAGTCCAAAACGTGAAATAATGAACTTTCCACCAGAACTTTCTAAAACTACTTTCGCAATCTGCTCGCTTGTTGGATTTTTCGAAAGCTTTCCTAAAATATTACTAGCTAACTGCCCTTCAATATTTAATTCTTTTGATGGCTCCAACCTATGAAGTTCCCCATTCCACCAATGAATTAAAATTGTAATTATTAATGAAAATGCTAAAATTAACCAGCCAAGAGCCGAATCTATTAAAATTAAACAAAATCCACTTAATATTCCGACAATTTTTAAAATCTTAAGAAGAAATAAAATCCCCCTAAGACCGTTCATTAAACGAGATTTTTTTGCGCGCAAATTATTGTAATCAAAAATCATAAGAACCAACTCCTTTTTGTTTTAATTGGTTTAGCTTCTTTTGATGGAATATTTTTTTGCCAATTTTTAAAATCATCCTTAATTTTTGGAATAATTTTTGGTGTCCAACCAGTTGTAAAAATTACAGCAAGGATAATAGGTAAAACCGGTGAAATTAACCATAAAATTAACATTACTAAGCCCCAAATTGCTTTAAAGCTAATAAAAAATATACCAATTATCATTATTATTGTTCGCAAAAAAGCACCAATAAACCGAGAAAAGAGCTTATCGAAAGATTTCTTAATTCGAACTTCAATCGAAGCGTTCGAAACACCTAAAGCATCAATTTGTCGAAAAGGCGCAAACCAAGTTTTTATTAAAAGACCGAGCGAAAAAGTATCAATCGAGCGTTCGATTCCATCTAAAATCTTCTCAGCACGCCAAGCTAGCCCTTTCCCATACCACCAAGTTAAAAAAGACATAAACATAATTAAATTATACACTAAAAAAATATTTTTCGCAATTTTGAAATTTACTTTTTTTATGATAAAATGGATTTAGGCATTGTATTGCTTTTGATTTTTTAACTATTTATTGATGAAAGGAAAAATATGGAAATAATTATAGCTACGCTTGGCGTTTTGTTTGGCGGTGGTAGCGCTTTTGCGTATCAAAAAGTAAAAACCGCAAATGCAAAAAATAATTCAGATAAAATTATTGCTGAAGCCCGAAAAAAATCAGCTGAAATCTTAGAACGTGCAAATGAAAAAGCCTTAAAAATTACTGAAAAGGCTAACGAAGATGAATCAGAACGGCGAAAAGAAATTCGAAAAACTGAAAATCGCCTCGCAGAACGAGAAGAATCCCTCGACCGGAAACTTGATCAAATTGATTTACGAACTGAGAAACTTCGAAACAATGAACTTGAAGTTGAAAAACTCAAAAATGAGATTAAAGAAATTCGCAAAAAGCAAGATGAAAAACTTGAAAAAATTGCAAAGCTTTCAAAAAAAGAAGCAGCCGAAAAAATTATGAAAGCTACTGAGAAAAATATAGCTCAAGATGTGGTCAACCTAGTTGCAAAACTACAAAAAAATGCTACTGAAGATGCTGAAGAGAGAGCTCAAGCTATTTTAGTTTCAGCAATGGAACGAATTTCAAGCGAAGTAACGGCTGAACGAACAGTTACCGCTTTAAAACTACCTGATGATGAAATGAAAGGTCGGATTATCGGTAAAGAAGGTCGAAATATTCAAGCACTTCAGCGCGAAACTGGTGTAGATATCTTGGTTGATGATACTCCTGGAATGGTTGTTCTTTCAAGTTTTGACCCTGTTCGCCGCCAAGTTGCACGACTTTCGCTCGAGCTTTTAATGAAAGACGGACGAATCAATCCGGCAAGAATCGAAGAAGTTGTTGAAAAAGCTGAGCGTGAAATAAACAAGGAAATTAATCGTGCTGGTGAAGATGCTGCTCGTGAAGTAGGACTTTCAGGTTTACCACATGAAATGTTGCGACTACTTGGCGAATTAAAGTTTCGAACAAGTTATGGCCAGAATGTTTTGAAACATTCAACAGAAATGGCCAATGTTGCAGGCTTAATTGCTGAAGAAATTGGTGCAAATGTTAAGATTGCAAAAACTGCTGCGCTCTTCCACGACATCGGAAAGGCCGTAACTCATAAGATTGAAGGAAAACACGCTCAAATAGGTGCTGAACTTGCCGAAAAATATGGAATGGATCCCCGAGTCGTAAACGCAATTGCAGCGCATCATGAAGATGTTGAAGCTACAACAGTTGAGGCAATTATTGTTAAAATAACTGACGCAATGAGTGCCTCTCGACCAGGAACTCGAAACGCTTCTGCTGAAAACTTTGTAGAGAGAATGCGCGAGCTTGAAAATGTTGCAACTAGCTTTAAGGGAATAAACAAGGCTTATGCTATTTCGGCTGGTAGAGAAATCCGTGTAATAGTTTCACCAGAATCTATCGACGATCTTTCCGCAATAAAAATGGCACGAGATATTGCAGATAAAATTGAAAGCACAATGCAATATCCAGGCGTAATCAAAGTTAATATAATTCGTGAAACACGCGCAATCGAATATGCAAAATAATAATTTCAAAATATAATAAAATAGCCTTTATAAAGGCTATTTTATATTACATCTTACAGGTTAATCCACTATTTTTAATTTTAGTTGCTGAGAAATCTTTGCAAATCGGCTCATCTCCTTCGGTTTGAGCAGAAAATAAAGGAACTGGGAAATTACTATCATGGAATCCAATTCGACTTTCAATTCTTCTAAATTGACTATTTGCTCGACCAGTTGAATCAACTTTTGGCTGAATACCTTTAAAATCTACAATATTACCATTATTCATAAGCTCAATTTTAAATTCAGCATTATTCATTAAAGGTGTCAACCGAGCATACAAAACATCAGTTGGAGAAACGTTTCGCCCAATATTTATTACCATTTCGCAAGCATAGGTATTTGAGCCAGCCCCAAGATCGTCTGAACATTTCGTGAAAGTATAGTCATTGGTTGACTGTGTAGAATTTTCGTCTCGACGAACAGTTGGTAGATTTGAACTATTCACAACTCGAGAATCTAAGCCTGAAGCAGGATAAAATAGCATTTCACTCGCACCATTTCCATCATCTGGATAAGGTGTATCCATACTCGTTGATGAATTTCTATTATGTCCAGGAACATAACCATATAATTGGGTTTTTAATATGGCTGGTCTATTTTGAGCCTGCCAATCTTTCAAAATACTAGGGCGAGCATTAGGATTATTTATTGAATCTAGCGATATTTTTGAGCCATTCGCAATATTATTTTTGGTGTGCCACTTAACACGAATCTGGTTAAAACTCGAAACGCCTTTTAAGCTAATAACTGAAGGCGTCCCTTCGTTACTTTGGCCTAAAAAGTCAGAAGTATCTGTTTTAATTTTAACACAAGTATAGGCCTGGTTCAAATCTCGATCGGTATTTCCTCCACCAGAACTTGTTGTGGTTTGCACTATAGTTTCACCACCATTAGTGCCAATTCCGGCAGTTGCTAAAACATAACAATTACCAGACAAAATTGCCTTTGTCATTTCACTGCAATCATATGTCTTACCTTCAAAAACTTTCTTACCAACATCTGCGCCACCGCAAGCACCTTTATAAATTCGTAAAAATCTTTTAGCATCTTCAACTCCCGCCTGAGCACTATCATAAGCACTCTGCGAAAGATCTAGCTTACTAGCCTGCTCTTGGTCTCGGAGCATAATCCGCAAAAAGCTTGCAGACATAATCGAAACCAAAATACTAACCATAATAACAATAAAGATTGAAACGCCGCCTTTTTTAAACTCTCTATTTGTCATATTTAATACCTCACCGGAAGTTCTTTAGTATAAGTTGTAACAATTTTACCAACACTACCAGATTGAGACTGAGCCCACAAGTAGGTATCTGCCGATTGGTTAAAAATTTCAGCAGGATTAGCTAGCGTATCTTTCGCAGTCCCATCAGAGCCAGCAGTTCGCCATAATCGCAATCCTTTCGAAGCTGTTCCACCGCGCACACGCAATTGATTGTTACAATTTTTCATATTAACGTCATTGGCATTCTGAGCACCATTAACCGCACAAGTATTTATTACCCCTTGAGCAATCAACCATGCATCAACTCTTTTTACTCCTTGGTCAATAGTAATATCTCCGTCAGCAATAATTATAATCTGACGAAAATCTGAATCATTATTTACGGCTCTATCAGCATTCACGATATCGCCAGAAATTCGAATATTTTTACCATATATCACTCGAGTTTGCTTATCAGCTGAAATTGAACCAAGTTGTTTGTTCGAATCGCCATAAACTTCAACTTTCGTATTCGCATCTTCGAAGTTCTTTTTTGGAAATTTTGAAGAAATGTTTGAAATTAATGAATTAATACTTGATTTTCCTTGGCCAAAACTACTTTTTGAAGAATAATCTTCAATTGCCAACTTTCGCGTGCTTTGCGAAGATTCAGTTCTAAAATCTTTAATTTTCACACCCGAGAGTGCTTCATATTCAACCCAAGAACCAAGAACCCCTTGTTTAGTTGTAGATAAACTTGTTCGAATACCCGATTTTGAATAAACGCCATTTCCCCAAAATTGAACTTTCGGTTTCTTAACTAGCTTAATACAGATTGGCGCACTATGCCGCCAGTCTAAATTTTCTCGTTCTTGCTTGGCTTGTTCAGCCTGACTTTGATTTGAATTCATCTTATATGGCGAGATAGAAAGCGCCACACAATAACGGGTTCCCGCCTCGGCACCATCTTCAATTGAAGGTATGAAGTCAGCAACTCGAGTATCTTTATTGAATTTTCCAGACCCCTCTTTAACAACACGACATTTTTCAATTCCTTGGTAGTCTTGATAATAGAAATTAGTTGGCGAACAGGTGTCGCTATTTTTATTATCTCTCTTATTACTCTTGGTCGCAAAACCTTCTTTATCTGAAGGGACGCGCCAAGTTGTGATTTTATATTTTATCGATGAGGTTTCAGTCCCGCCTCCCGGAATATTAATTTCTTCACCATCATTGGGGTCGTTTGGCACCTTGCCGTTCGCAGGGATATCTAAATCATCACCCGAGCAGTTTCGAATTTTATCGATTTTAACGCAAGGAGTTATTTCAAAATCGTAAGGAACATAGACACAAGCCTCGTTAGTAGTTTTATTATGTCTATTAACATTATCAATATCCCCAGCCGAAACTCCATATGACATTTTTGAACATATTGTCTTTCCGGCCATATCTCTGGTTACCCTAAAGATTTCCCTATCGGTATTTACTGCATTAATTGTATCCCAAATATTACCTTGATTAACTATTGTAGGCCTACCATCCCACGATTCTTTGTTCCATCTAAAATTATAATTATTTACCGAATAATCACCACGTCCATCATTTCTGAAAGTTTGATAATGACCACTACCGCTAACACTATTTTTATTAAAATCTTTACCTATAACTTTGTGTCTAAAAGAAACCCATTGTCCAACTTTAGCGGTTTGAGGATTAGAGCGACCATTACCTTTGAATGTTGAATCATCTGAACTAATTCTCTGATTAGAATTTAAAACTGCAGCCTTAGTATCGCCTTCAACATTAAATTTAACTGGAGCTTTGACTTTTAAAGTAATCTCATGCCTATAGCAATACCCTGGCCATTGGTTAAAAACATCATCATCCCAACCATGATTTCCTTCACCATAATGATTCCAACATTGCCACACGTTAAACCGTATAAATTGACCATCTGAAAGTTTATCTATCGCAGACTCTTTAATGCTTATTTTGGTAGGTGGGGCAATACGGCCAACCTCTCTATTATTTAAACTAAAATTATAAGCGATCCCTTGAGTCCTGTCGCCCAGAACAACAGGACCGTTTGTTTCAAGCTTGTCAACATCTGATTCTCCTTTTTGAATCCTGATATTTGTGGCAGCGGCCTGAGCTGCCCCCCTACACGCCATCGCAGCAATATTAAGATAGAAACTTCTATTATTTTTGCTTATTTGGAACTCATTTTTTTCGTAAATAGAGCTAATAACTTTTTCACCTTCGGGATCAGAGGATATCCAGTTTCCTGTTACTGACGGAGGAGTACCATAATCACTAAACGGTATCTTAGTATTTTCATACGTTATTTCTTGAACCCATCCACCATTAGCATCGCAAGAATCCCTAAGCCTCCGAGCAACACTATCTGGTACAGAAGCAGCATTCGTATTTTTTTGAAAAAACAAAGAACTAAATAAAAAAGCTAGCAAAATAGCAAAAAATAAAATATTAAGTTTTCTCATTTAAAACAAATCTCCAACATTTTGATATTTTAAGCTTGATGGCTTAAGATATTCAATATAATCAACACCCTTAATTTTTAAGCTTGGGTTCTGGCCCTTATTAATCATTTCTTCAAGATTTTTAAATGTTTGTTCCTGATTTTCTGTTCCAATAAAAAGCCGCATTATAACACAGTTGGAATCTTTCTCATTTCCTGCCTTTTTCGAAATCTCATCGCCTAAAGCTTTTGCGTTTTTAGCGTATTCTTCTTTTTTGCCTTTAATATTGTTATATCTATTAATAATATCATCCCCACAAACCGAACCAACAGGGTTTTTCATTGCAGCAATATCATTTTTATTTTTAATCACTTGCACTACGTTTAGCCCTGCACTCAAAACAGCAATAGCTAAAACTACGCCAAATAATATTTTATGTTTCATTATCTAAGTCCCTCCACCTTAAAAATATTTCCTAAAACAATTATAAACAAAAGCGTTTTAAAAATCAAGACTACATCACAAAAACCTATCTTACAATATATTTATTACATATTTAGCCAATCCTTACCGATAGAAACTTCAACCTTTAATTTAACATTTAATTCTGGTGCCACGTTCTCCATTTGTTGCTTTAAAATTTCTGCCACATTTTTGGCATTTTCAGCTGAAACTTCTACCAAAATTGAATCATGAATTTGCAAAATTTGTTCACCAAGCCCGGCTTTTACGATTTTTTTATCAACAGCCAGCATTGCTCGCTTCATTAAATCTGCCTCAGTGCCTTGAATTGGCATATTCTGTGCAGCTCGCTTTGCCATCTCACGAATCATAAAATTACTCGATTTTATATCTGGCATTGGCCGCCTTCGACCAAAAAATGTCTCTACATAACCTTCATCCTGAGCTTTTTTCAATGTATTATCCATAAGCTCACGAATCGGTTTGTGCGCATTAAAATACTCTTCAATATATTTTTTCGCTTCATAAAAACCAACTCCAATCGTACCAGAAAGATTATGAGCTCCAACACCATAAAGAACGCTAAAATTAATAATTTTCGCAACGCGTCGTTGATCTTTCGAAACTTCATCAATCGGAACGCCAAAAACCTCACTCGCAGTCTTTGCGTGAATGTCTAAATCTTTTTCAAAAGTCTCAATCAAAGGCTTGTCGTTCGCCAAAACTGCCGCCAATCGCAATTCAAACTGCGAATAATCTGCTGAAACTAGTAGGTTTCCTTTTTTTGCCACGAACCCCTCACGAATGCGCCGACCAAGCTCGGAACGAATCGGTATATTTTGCAAATTAGGATTACTTGAAGAAAGCCGCCCCGTTGTTGTTACATCTTGCGCAAAATTGCTATGAATCCGATTTTTTTCATCTGCAAGCTTTGGCAAAGCATCAACATAGGTACTTTTTAATTTCGAAAACTCACGGAATTGCTCAATTTTTTCAATAATCGGACTATATTCTCGTAATTTATCAAGCTCTTTTTGCCCTGTCGAAAAGCCATTTTTTGATTTTTTAATACCTTTTGTCGGTAGGCCCAAATCTTCAAAAAGAACTTTCGAAAGCTGAAGCGGACTCGCCACATTAAATTCCCGCCCAGCAATTTCAAAAATTTCCTTCTCAATCTTTGAAATTTCACCAGCAAATTCCACACTCATCTTAGCAAAAATCTCTGGGCAAATTTCAACACCAGCTTTTTCCATTTTAAATAGAACCAAACTCATTGGGAAATCTAATTTTTCAGCAATTTCACGAATTCTTGGTAAATCTTCAAGCTTTTTTTGTTGACGCTCAAAGATAATCCGCATCGCTGAAATTCGAACTTTTGAATCATCTTCATCTATTTTCTCGCCGTAAATTCCACTCAAACTTTTATCGCGGATTAGAGCATTTAACAAAAATTCCAATTGCTCAATATCGTAAATTCCACCCCAATCTCCAAAATCAATGCCAGCGTTAAAAATTTTATGAAATGTTTCTTTCGCATTAAAGAAAACTGTTTTTGTATTTCTGAAGAAGTCAGCAAATTTCGAAAACTCCATAAAGTTAAATTCTGCAATATTTTCAAAATTCGAAACTAAAATTTTTGATTTTTGAGTATCAAAATCAAAGAAAACCAAATCTTGCGGTTTTTCGAAAAACTTTTCAGCAGAAATTTCTGGCAAAATATTAATCTCAGAAGGTTTTAAAACTTCTTCAAAAAACCCAATTTGGTTTTCATTTTTTGTTTCAAAATCCTCTGAGCCAGTTTTCATCTCTTTTGGAATTTTTCGAATCAAAGAGTTAAATTCAAGCTTTCGAAGCATTTTTAAAACTTCTTCATAATTAAAATTATGAATATCAGCGTCTTCAAAGTTAAGTTCAACTGGTGCGTCAAGAAAAATTTCAGCAATTTTTTTACTCATAAACGCCAAATCTTTGCCATCTTCAAGTTTTTTTCGCCAAGCTGGTTTGATATTTTCAAGATTTTCATAAATTCCCTCAAGAGTAAAAAACTCTTGCAAAAGTTGCGTAGCGGTTTTGGGGCCAATCCCTGGCACACCTGGAATATTGTCGCTAGAATCACCTTGAAGTGCTTTTAAATCTAAAAATTGAGATTGTTTTAAGCCATATTTATTCTCAAAATATTCAAGATCAAATTCTTCAATATCCGAGAATCCACGTTTCATTGCAAAAACTTTAGTATTTTCATCAATCAATTGCAACATATCAAGGTCAGAAGTGATCAAATTCGCTTCAACTCCAAGATTATTTGCCTGAACCGCTAAAGTCCCCAAAATATCATCAGCCTCATAACCATCAGTTTCAAAAAGAGGCCATCCTAGAGTCTTCAAAAAGTCCTTTAAAAGTGGAATCTGCTCGTAGAAATCATCTGGTGCTTTTTTTCGCCCAGCTTTATATTCAGGATAAATCGCACTTCTTTTTGCAGTTGAAGTTCCTTTTTTATCCCAAGCCACAACCACATAATCTGGTTTCAATTTTCGAATAACCTCAAAAGCTAAACTAGCAAAGCCATAAACGCCACCCGTCGGCGTTCCATCTTCAAGACTCAAATTACCCATAGCGTAGTAACCCCTATAAAATACACTTTTTCCGTCAATAATCACTAACTTTTTCATTATATTCTATTATATCACGCTTGAGGATATTTTTCACTTTTTCAAAAACTAAAATAGGGCGATAAAACCCTATTTTTCATTGTGTAAAAATTCTGAGATTTGTATTGCCGCTTGAGCACCGGTTGCTGCAGCCACCACAATCTGTTTTTGTGCATTTTCAATTATATCGCCAGAAGCATAAACTCTTGGAATATTTGTTTCGAAATTATTATTTACAACAATCTCACCATAGTTATTAACTTCAACGCCAGATTTTTTTGCAAAACCAGAATTCGGAATCAATCCAATAAACTCAAAAATTGCCGCAGCTTTAATTTCAAAAGTTTTTTCACCTTCTTCAGTTTGCTGTTTTATACGAGCACCAATAATTTTTTCACCAAAATCAGTCTTTTCGAAAAGAAATTCCTCAATTTCAGTTTTTAAAAATAACTCAATTTTGCCAGATTTAACTGCTTCAAAAAGTCGCTCCTGCAACACCGCTTGCGCTGAAATCTTACCCCGAACTAAAAGCTTAACTTTTGAAAATCGGCTCAAAAATAGAGCTTCAGTTACTGCAGAATTACCACCGCCAACTGCAATCAAATCCTTTCCAGCATAGAATGGACCATCACAAGTTGCACAAGTGTGAACGCCTCGCCCAAAAAACTCTTCTTCTCGCGGCAAACCAAGCATTCTATATGAATTTCCTGTTGCAATCAAAACTATTTTCGAATCAAATTTTTCGCCATCGATATCTAATCGTACGAAACTGTCAAGATTTTCAAAACTTAAGACTTCACCATAATCAAATTTTGCACCAAATTTTTCAGCCTGAATTCGCATCTTTTTTGAAAGTTCAAGCCCAGAAATTCCTTCATCAAAACCTGGATAGTTTTCAATTAAATCTGAAGTTGTTGCAATTCCACCAAAAGCAGCTTTTTCAAAAACTCGCACGCTCAGGCCATCTCGTGCAGCATAAATTGCCGCACTCAACGCAGACGGGCCTGAACCAACAATAACCAAATCAATCATTTTAGTTTTCCTCAAGACTTGGTCGTGGAATTTCTTCAAATTCAGGTATTAACATTACAATAAATTTCAAAGGTGTATTTGGACCAATAGTCTTTGAAGAATCTTCCTGATTAACCGAGCCCTGAGCACCATAAGCCTTATCCGCAGGAATAGATAATTCACGAATTCCGCCAACTTTCATTCCTTTTAGACCTTCACTCCAGCCTTCAATTAAGCCCCATTTTTTACCATCTTTGCGAAAGACTACTGGCGATTTTAATCTACCATTTTCAAAGCTTCCGTCAAAAACTGTACCATCGGGTTTCCATCCAATATAATAAGCCTGGAATTTCGTTGTTGAATCTGTAAATTCTTCACCATCACCCTCTTTTAAATCTTTTTTCGTAAGCTCTTTTATACTTGCAGCGTTAAATGCAACTGGGGCTTTTTCATATTCCTTAAAACTGTCGTAATATTTAGCCGAAAGTTCTTTCGCCTGCTCTTCAACCTTCTTTCTGTAATCTTGATATTTTTTCAAAACTTGCGATTGCTTTTTTTGTGCTTCTGAATTGCTCTCAGTTTGCAAGAATGAAGAAACATAAAGCGCCACAGTTGAAACAACCGTTAAAATTAAAATCACCCAAATTGAATATCTCTGCCAAGCTGGCGTACTAGTTTGTAATGAATTTTTCTTTGTTGTCATATTTTCTCCTAAATTATCTTTCCGCCATTTTTTATAGCTTTTTCTTCAATTTTATGCATAATTTCTCTAATCTCTTCACCGTTTAAAGTTTTTTCGAAAGGCGTAATCTTAAATCGAATTGAAATATTTTTTGAGCCATCACAATTGTTAAAAATATCAATCGGTAAAGTTTCAATATTAATTTTGCTAAATTCATCAGAAATATTCTCAAAAATACTAAAAATTTCAGCAAATTTACGATTTTCTTCAACATTAATCGAAATATCGCGCTCAACAGACTGGAACTTCGAAAAATCCCTAATTTTCACATTCGAATTATCAATATTTTCAAGTAAAATTTGCAAATCAAGCTCAAATCCAGCAGTTGATTCTGGCAGTTTTAGTGCTTTTTGAACTGGTTTTCTAAACTCACCAATCACACCTAAAATCGTTACTTTGCCATTTTTAGAAATTCGCATTAAAGCCGAACGTTTTGGTTCAAATTCAGTTGAAAGTGGTGATTTTTCAGTTTCAAATTTCACAAATTCTATATTTAAACCAAGCTTTTTAAATAGAAATTCTGCATAATTCTTCGCTTCATAAAATGCATTTTCGCCCTTATTTTTTGCATAAACGAACGCCAATTTCTTCTGTTCAACTGGCACATTTTCATCATTCAGGCCAAGTGATTTTTCAGTAATTTTATTCATTTCGAAAATTGCAAATTCACCAAAACCTGCACGAATATTTTGACTAATTCTAGAAAGCAAACTTGGCATTAAAGTTTGGCGATAATATTGTAAATCTGGTGATATTGAATTGATAATCTTGTAAGAGTTTTGTGGATCTTGGCCAACCTTTTCAAGCAAATCACCGTGAACAAAACTATAAGTCAAAACTTCATTTGCACCGCTTGCCGCTAAAATATCACGAATTTCAGATTGGAGCAAGTCGATTTTTGCTTTCTTTACCGCTTTAAAAGTTCGACTTGGCAGTTGTAATTTAATGTTATCGTAACCATTCAATCGCCCAACTTCTTCAATTAAGTCCTCTTCAATATGTAGATCATTTCGCCAAAATGGAATCATAAAAGTTGCAGGATTTTCATTTTTTGCTAAAATTCCAACATTTTCTAGAGTTTTCTGAATTTCTTCATTTGAAAAATCTGTTCCTAAAACTTGGTTGATTTTATCTTTCGAAACTGAAATTTCAGTTTTATTATAATAAAAATCACCGTTTGAATCTACGACCTCACTCAAAGGTTTTCCGCCAAGCTCCAAAATTCGAACACCAAACAAATCAAGAACTTTTCGCGATATCATTTCTGGAACACCTTTTGTGAAGCGCGTAATTGCCTCCGAGAAAATTCCATGACGCATTTGTGTATTTCGTAAATTATAAAGATTAAATGTAGCACTTTCTACTAAAATTCGTGTTGTATTTTCATCAATTAAGGTCGAAGCTCCACCCATTGCACCCGCAAGCGCCACGGCTGTTTCAGCATTTTCACCAATTGCAATCACAATATCTTGGTTGCTCATTTTGATTTTTTTGCCGTCTAAAAGCTCCAATTCTTCATTCTCAAAAGCTTTTCGAACGGTAATTTTGATGTTTTCACTACCGTTAATTTTTGCTAATTTATCAAAATCAAAGGTGTGGAGCGGTTGACCAGTTTCAAGCATGAGCTCATTAGCTAAATCAGTTATAGAATCAATCGGCCGCATTCCAGAACGCAAAAGATAAGTTTTTACAATTGTTAAGTTTGGATTTTTTAAAATTTCAGAGATATCAAAAACTGCCGCCGTGTAACGTTCGCAAATTTCAGGATTTCGAATTTCAACTTCAACCGTTTTATCACTTTGAGTTTTAAAACTCAAGCCTCTTATAAAATCTGGCTCAACAAATTTTTGCCCCAAGATTCCTGCAACTTCACGAGCAAATCCAACAATCCCAAAACAATCTGGGCGATGAGTCAAGCTTTTATTTTCAACTTCAAGCAGAAAATCATTTAATTCAAATTTATCCGCAAAAGAATCACCCTCCTGAACGCCGTTTTCGAAAACCTCTGGTGAAATTTCAAGAATACCATCATGTTCTTCGCCTAGACCAAGCTCGCGAAGGCTTGCAATCATTCCGTTACTCATATGACCCATTAGTTTTCGTGCGCCAAGCTTAAAGTTATCACCGCCAAAAGTTTCTGGCACAATTGACTCCGGCGGAAGCCAAGCCACAAAAATACCGGCTCGCACATTTGGTGCACCACAAACCACCTGAATAAACCCGTCTTCATCGCGAGTAATATTTTTTCTTACACCATCATCAATCTTGCATAGGCTTAAATGATCTGAATTTTCAACTTTCTGCACAGAAACAACCTTAGCAATAATCACATCTTTATACTTTTCGCCCAAATTTTCAATACTTTCAATTTCAACCAGCCTTGCACCAATCAATTTCGAAAGCTCACCAATATCTGGTAAATCTGGAACAAATTTTTTAAGCCAATTTACTGAAATTATCATTTATCACTCCTTCTTAATCCAAAAATATTTCTAATCGTATCAGCAATGGGTTTTTCGAAAATCTTACAATAAAAACGTTGCCTTCCCCTACTAAAATCCTCACAATGAGTATCTTCTTCTGTAAAGGCTGAAACTCCGGCGAAAAATACAATAGCCACGGCAAAAAATATCAAAGCAGTCTTCAATCCTGTTAAGGATCGCTTATTATCTATTTCTTCCCATTCTTGCTCGGTCATTTAAAATTCCTTTAGAAATTCTAACTTTGCGCTTTCAAAATAACGAATATCCGAAATTCCATACTTAAGCATTACAAGGCGCTCAATTCCTCCACCCCAGGCAAAACCACGATATTTTCTGCTATCAATTCCAGCAGCTTCCAAAACATTCGGGTGAATCATTCCGCAACCAAGCATTTCAAGCCATTCACCTTTTTTGCCACCAAGTGCCTCAGGTTTTTCAATTAAAAACTCAAGGCTTGGTTCAGTGAACGGAAAATAGCCCGGCTGAGTGCGAATTTCTAGTTTTTGGCCATAATATTCTTCAAAAAAGGAATGGAGCGTGCCAAGCATTTGCGCTAAATTCGCATTTTTACTCACAAAAACGCCCTCACATTGATAAAAAGTATGTTCATGAGTAGCATCTAAGTCTTCATTTCGAAAAACTCGTCCATAAGAAACATGCGCAATTTGCCCCTCCTCTTCAAGCTGTTTTTTACCATGTTTCAAAACACGGTTTTGCATTGTTGAAGTATGAGCTGGTGGAATAAAGTTTTCTTCAGTTCGAAAAGTATCGTAGCCATCTCGTGCTGGGTGATTTTCAGGGAAATTTAATGCACCAAACATATTCCAATCGTTATCGATCTGTCGAGATTCTACCGCCTCAAAGCCCATTCGTGTATAGATATCCACCACTTTTTCAAGCTCTTTTTGGAGCGGATGTTTCGAGCCATTTTCCGCACTCAAAAGTTGTGGTTTTTGAGAAATCTTATCACGCGAGCTTTCTGCAAAAGGTGCCGAGATATCAATCTCTTCAACTTCGGTGTTCTCTTTTTCTTCAAGTTTTTTCGAAACTTCAGCCTGAATTTCATTTTTCAAATCATTCACTTTTGCGCCAAATTCACCTTTTTGCTCATTTGGTAGAGTTGGAATAATTTTATAAAGTTCTTTAATTTTTGACGATTTTAAAATATCGCTCGGGTTTTCGAGTACTTGAAGCTCCGCCAAAAGTTCATTTCTAATCTGTTGAATTTGTTCCATAATTATCTTTAATTATACCATAACAGTATCTTTTTGTCGATTTTTAAAAAAATTAAACTCGCTGTGATGCCACCCAAATATAAAGCCCAAGTGCTACCAAAACTGCCACAAAAACTAAAAGCCATATAAAAGCTAGCCCTGTGGTTTCTTTTGTCCCTTCAAGATACGCACTATCTTCAGGCTGAACAATTTCGCCTTTACTATTTGGAGTTTCACCCCCCTCTTTGAGTGAGTTTTTAATCTGCTTTTCACGAAGCTCTGCTGCAATCTTTTCTTGCAATTCAGTTCGATTATCGTCTTGTTTTACATATAAAGCCATAACTATATTGTATCAGATTTTGACATTTTCGAAAAGTTTATGATAAAATATAAACATAAGTTAAAATAAGGAGGAAAAATGGCAACAAAAAAAGCCAATTTAAAGAAATCTTCAAAAACTGCTTACAAAAAGGTAACTGAAGAAGTTTTGAAAGTTGAAAAAACGGTTAAAGCTATCGTTAAGAATGATAAAAAAACTGACACTATCTTTCTTGAGGAAATTTCAAAACCAAGTTTTATCTCAGCAGTAGTGCTTGAATTTATTGGAACATTTCTACTCGCGGCTGGCATTATTATTAGTCAAGGTCAACCAATCGGTGTAATGTTTATTCTTATGTCAATTGTTTTGATTGCTGGAGGAATTAGTGGAGCTCATGTTAACCCATTAATTACAATCGGCGCTTGGGCAACTCGCAGGGTTAACACAATTAAAGCTATCTTTTATATCGTAGCTCAAGTTTTAGGTGCGATGGTTGCTTTTATGCTTTTGAATGCCTTTGTCGGCACACAAGATACTCTACAATCATATGGTCAAAAACCGACTCTATTCACTGCAAACCCTATTCCAAAAGATAAGGAAATGCTAACACTTGCTGCTGAATTTATCGGCTCATTTATTTTCGCATTCTCTGTCGCAACTATAACATCGAATAAAAAGAACGGTAATATGGCAAAAGCGCTTGGTGTTGGCGGTGGTCTTTACCTGGCAGTTTTAATTGCAGGATCTCTCGCAACATTAATCGGATCTTCAGCAATAATTAACCCAGCAGTAGCGTTTGCACTTCAAGCTTTCACTATAAAAAATCAAAACGTTCCTTATGCAATTGCAATCTATATCGGTGCAGCATTAATTGGTGGAATCCTCGGCTTTGCGCTAAATCACCTAATCCAAAAGTCAACTGAAGAAGAAAAATAATCACCAACAATAGAAAGAGCAGCTTTCGAAAGTTGCTCTTTTAAATTTAGTCTTATTCGCGAGGTTTATCAAGTATTTGTGGCTCAACTCCAGTTTTATTATCTTCGCCCGAAATTTTCACCACATCTTTATCAATTTTACCGAGCTCCTTATGAGCATTATTAAAATGATTAACAGTTGTACCAAGTGATTTTCCAAGACGCTGCATTAGATCTTCGTATTTCGAAATATGCACACCTAGCTGGCCGACTCGCTTTTGAATCTCTCTGCTCTGCTCTTCAATTTTTAATGATTTCAAACCCTGCAAAACAGTTTGAAGATACGCCATAAAACTAGTTGGGCTAACCACAATCACCCGCTTATCACGAAACGCATATTCGATCAAATCTCGTTCTGAACCCTGCGATCCAACAACTCCAGTTAGAGCATCATAATACAAACTTTCACTAGGAATAAACATAAAAGCAAAATCCATGGTGTTTTCATTCGGGCGAATATATTTCGAAGTTTCATCAATCCGCATTTTTAAATCGTCACGAACTCTTTTTGCTAAAATCTTTCGCTCTTCACCTTCAGATTCAACCATCCGATTATAATTTTCGAGGCTAAATTTTGAATCTACTGGCAAAATCTTATTTTTATCAAGAAAAATAGCTGCATCGACAATTTCACCATTTTTAAATTTATATTGAATCTCAAAAGCATTCGGTGGCAAAACGTTTTCAAGAACTTGCTCAAGATAAAACTCGCCTAGAACGCCACGTTGTTTTGGATTTTGTAAGGCATTTTGAAGTGTTTTTAGCTCGTCCGCAACATTCACAACGCGGTTATTTGTTTCATCGAGCTTTGTAAGCCTTTTCGAAACCTCTTCAACAATTTTCGAACTCTCAGAAATCTGTTTGGCCATTGAATTTTGAATTTGAAAATTATTTCTCTCAAGCTTTTCTGAAACTTTCTCATTAAAATTGGTTAGGTTAGTATCGATATTCTCACGCATTCTATTTAAACTTTTATTCAGCTCAATTACATCCATTTTTAGCAAATTTACACTTTGGTCTTCATTTTTCGAAGCTACAATTTTCGAAATTCGAAAAGATTGAAGAATTAAAACCGATGTTAGAATTACAATAATAATTATTAGTCCAATTTCCATTTATTCCCTCCTTTTAAAATATAAAATACCTAATAAAAATGCGCGAACGATAAATAACCATACTAAATTATAGCATGTTTCAATAAAAATAAAAGGCGCATTTAACGCCTTTTTAAGTTTGAGTTAGCGAATCGCCACAAGAGTCATATTCATAATTCGAGAATTTGCCGTCCAGCTGATAATTTCGTTCACTGTTCGGCCAAGCACGCTTTTACCTAGAGGGCTCTCGGCGGAAATCTTGCCAATAAGCGGATTTGCTTCTAAGCTTTCAACAATTCGAAATTTCATAATTCGCCCAGTTGCACGATCGAAAAGCTCCACAAATGAACCGATAGAAACCTTCGAACTAATTTTCTTGCTCCTAGGTAGAATTTTTGAATTATGAATTTGAAAATTCTTTTCATTAATTTCACTTCGAATTGCATCAATTCGTGCGAAAATATCATTTTGCCTTAATAGATCCTCTTTAATGTCACCGTCACGAAGCTCCATCTCGAGCATTTTTTGCTCATGCTCAAGCTTTGCAATTTTCTTTTTTAATTCTTTAATTTCTTCAGATTGAAATCAAAGTTTTTTAAATAATTCATCAAATGTAATTCAAATTTGTTCAGGAATGCTATTAATTTTTCTAATTATATTTCTAGCAACGTTATTATATCTTCAATCTTCCCAAATAAGGAAAAAAGGTCATATTAATCACATCATCATTATTGATAATGCAATAGATAATCAAACAGCATTTTTCAATCATACTTGTTTTTCTGCAAATTTATAAGTTATTGATCATCAAGAATTTTCTTTCATAATTTTTTCTAATTCTAATTTCTTCATATCTTGAATTGAATACGACATATGTCTAGTAGTATATCATCGTCATCAATGAAAATGTCATATATTATCATATTCTAATTGTGTTTTATATCACATCATTCTTAATGCTTCATTAATTGTTTTAACTGATGTTTCGACTGTTCAATTTTCATTAATTTGTTCAACTTGAATAGTATCATAATCAACATATGTTCTTGATTGATCTACAATATTATATCAAACAGTTGCTCAAATGATTCAAATAATTCAAACAATTCATCATCTCATGATGTTTGCAAGAACTTTTTCTGCATTCATTTTTATTTACATTAATGAAATTAAATTTATATTTATAATATTCAAAAATACAATAAATTATACCTTATTTTTATTAAATTATAAAAAAAATACATTTATAGTTTTTTATAAAATGAAGATATCAAATATATTATTAATATAATTATATGGAATCTTTTCATTTATGAGATAGATGATAAATAATTTAACTATATATAATATGATATGAATACAATAAATTATATTTGATACAATAACGTTTCAATTTGAAAAGAATTTTGAAAAGATTCTATATGTTTTTTTAAACAATTAAAAAGTGAATATAAAGAAGTTATAGAAATTATTATTTTATTAACACATATTTATATCTTTTTGAAAAATAGAGATTTATTTGATTCAATGTTATATTTTAATTTTGATTGAAGATTTAATAAAGAAAGTTTTGAATGATTAGAAAATTTTTTTCTAGAACATAAAAATAGTTCTTATTTTTCTAAATTAGAAGATGAAGATGAAATCAGAAAACAAGTTTTAGAAACAACAAAAAAATATAATGGTTTTTGATGATTTTAAAGATACTACTTTATGGTTTAGATCATATTCAAAATGTTTGTAATGAAATTGATAAATTAAAAAAATAGTAAAAACAATGGACAATATTTTAGGATATGACACTATAAAAAACTATTTGCAAGTCAGTGTGGAAGCAGGTCGCATTCCACACGCTCAGTTATTTGTCGCTGGCGAAGGACAAGGTGGACTGCCAATGGCAATTGCCTACGCAACTCTCATCCTCTCGCACGACAACCCCAAAGCAAAAGCCCAATGCGCCCAACTCGCTCACCCCGACCTTCATTTTGCATTTCCTACAGCTACTAACGACA
>ERZ773267.84-NODE-84-length-70561-cov-4.339163_pt1 | contig 70561 bp, 62 predicted proteins | sample MGYA00511959_ERZ773267 | MGnify/ENA primary metagenome ERZ773267 (study PRJEB29015, sample SAMEA2738165) | human oral metagenome | biome: human oral; feature: human-associated habitat; material: saliva | place: China | collected 2240 ...
ACCCCTACGAGACTCGAACTCGTGTTACCGCCGTGAAAGGGCGATGTCCTAACCGCTAGACGAAGGGGCCACAAATTAGCGGAAATGGGATTTTACATTAAAGATAATAAAAAATAGCTTAAACCAAGGATAAAGAATCATGAAAAAATTTTCAAAATTTGCTTTAGCTGCGCTCGCTTGCCTTGCATTTGACGGTTGCGCCGCGCTACAAAGCCAAAAATCATCGGACAAATTTACCGTCACCATCCTCACTCCGCCGTTAAAAATCAACGACGTGGGCTTCCTGCATAAAACCGCAAACCAGCTAAATTTGCAAATTTACAGCTCTGGCGTAAATACGGTAAATCTAAAAATAAACGACAAAATTTGCATGAACGGCGCGTGTTTTGAGAAAAAAGAATTTAACAAAAAGTTCTTTTTAGAGGAGAGATACGACGACTTTTTCGCGGAAATTTTGGAGCGCAAACCGCTGTATGACGGCATAAATGTAATGACAAATTCGTGCGGTTTTATACAAGATATAAGTAAATATTCAATAAAATACGAAGTTTGCGGTAAAAATATCAGCTTTTTCGACACTAAAAACCGCATAAAAATCATCATAAAAGAGCTTCAATGAAATTTATCGGCGCGCATGTGAGCATCGCGGGCGGCGTAGAAAACGCTCCGCTAAATGCGGCAAATATCGGCGCAAACGCCTTTGCGATGTTCGTCAAAAATCAGCGCCAATGGGAGGCCAAGCCGCTAACCATAGAAAATATCTCCAAATTTAAACAAAATTTAAAAGCCGCCGGCATCGAGCCCAGGCACGTTTTGCCGCACAACGGCTACCTTATAAATTTAGGCCATCCAAACGAGCAGCAGCGTCAAAAGTCCATTAACGCCTTTTTGGACGAAATTTACCGCGTAGAGGCGCTCGGACTTGAGATGATAAATTTTCACCCAGGCTCGTATCTAAACGAAATTTCGCCCGAAATTTGCCTAGAAAATATCGCAAATTCCGTAAATCTCCTACTCGAAAATAGCCAAAACGTAAAGCTAGTTATCGAAAATACCGCGGGTCAGGGCTCAAATTTGGGCTTTAAATTTGAACACCTAGCCTACATCATCAAACGCTGTACCGATAAAAGCAGGATCGGCGTGTGCCTGGATACCTGTCATACCTTTGCCGCAGGATACGATATCAGAGATAACTACGAGCGCGTGATGAGCGAATTTGACGAGATAGTCGGGCGCGAGATGCTGCGGGGTATGCATATAAACGATACGAAATTTGACCTAGCCAGCAAAAAGGACCGCCACGAGAGCCTAGGCAAAGGCTTTTTGGGCTTAAAAACATTTGAAAACATCATAAACGACCCCCGCACGGACGATATCCCGCTAGTTTTAGAAACGATCGACGAGAGCATCTGGGCGGACGAGATAAAAATTTTAAGAAACTTTAAAGGAGAGTAAATGAGAAAATACATCGGCGTGTGCCTCGCGACTTGCTGCTGCCTAAATGCGGCGGGCTTTAAAATCCCCGAGCAAAGCGGCGATAGTATCGCGCTTTTAAACTCAAACATCGCGACGAGTTTCGGTCCCGACGCAGCCTATAACAACCCGGCAAATATGATATTTCTGGGCGGCGGACACTACCTAGAGAGCTCGCTAACCTACCTGCGCATGTCAAAGACGAAGTATAGGCACTATAACGGCGACAAACTCACCTCCAAAAGAGCAAACGCGCTCGTACCTACCTTTCACTTCGTGACGCCACAGTTTGATGACTGGCGCTTTGGTCTATCAGTCGTCGTGCCGGCCGGAATGTCGATGAGATGGGACGAAAATCTCCCTAAAGCCACCTCTAAAAAATTCGATCTAAAAGTGATCGAGGTAAATCCTAGCGTCGCCTACGCGCTAACCGATAATATCGCGCTAGGTTTTGGCCTGCGCGCCGTTTACGCTAGAGGAGAGGCCGTGCAGGAGGTCTCAGGCGCCCTACCCGCCTCGCAGGATATCAAAGGCGACCGCATAAATTTCGGCTATAATGCGGCAATCACCTATAAACCGACCTCAAATTTGAGCCTAGCGGCCACCTACCGCTCAAAAGTAAATATGAATCTAAAAGGCGACACCGAAATCAGCGCGCCGGCGCATCCGCTAGGACGATTTCCGAGCGGCTCGTATAGCGGCAGCGCAAAGCTATCCGTACCGCTACCTGCGAGCTTAAATTTAGCCCTATCGTACAAAATCGCAAATACCACGCTGTTATTTGACTTTGAGAGAACCTATTGGTCTGCGTGGAAAGAGCTTGACTTCAACTACCCTGGCGCCTCGGCCGCTCACTACCGCAACCCGTTTTTTGCGGCATTTGACGCATCTAAAAAGCGCGACTGGAAGGACAGCAACGCCTACCGCATCGGCGTAGCGCACGACGCAACGGACAAACTCCGCCTGATGGGCGCGGTTACGTTTGACGAGGCCGCATCCAGAGCCGATACTGCGGGCTTTGACCTGCCAGACACCAAAGCCGTCATCTATGCAGCGGGCTTTAACTACAAATTTACAGACGCTTTGGAGCTGGGAGCTAGCTACTTCTACCAAGACAGAAAAGAGCGCAACGTGAGCTACTACTCAAACGCGTCAGGACTCTATCCAAACGGCAAATTTGAACGCGGCAACGCTCAGGCGATAAATTTGAACGTAAAATATAAATTTTAAGGCGCAGCCATGAACTACCCTTACGAAAATTTCGAGGATATGCTAAACGCCGCAGTCGATAAAAACGGCGGCGGCATCGCGATCTATACGGAAACTAGCAAGATTAGCTACAAGCAGCTACGCACAGATGCCTTTACGCTGGCTGCGTTTTTGCAAGGTATGGGCATAAAAAAAGGCGACCGCGTCGCGATGATCGTAAACAACTCGCCCGAGTTTATCGCCAGCTACTTTGCCATCACGCTACTTGGCGCGATCGCAGTGCCGATAAATACCTTTTTAAAATACGAAGAATTCGAATACATCATAAACGACTGCGGGGCGAAATTTCTCTTTGCTTCGGTCGAACTCGCAAAAGAGATAAAAGGGCTAGATAGCAAAACCGCGATCAAAAAGATCGTCTGGATCGGCGATAGAGCCGAATTTGACGAAAACAATATCAGCTACGCGCACGCGCTAAACTGTAAAATCGAGCTAAATTTGACCGACCGACCGAGTATCGACGACCTAGCCCACATCATCTACACATCAGGCACCACAGGCAAGCCAAAAGGCGCGATGATCAGCTACCGCAACCTCATCTCAAACGTCCAGGGCGCGCACGAGGTCTTTCACGTGCGTATGAAAGATAGATTTGCCGTGTTTTTGCCGATGTTTCACAGCTTTACTCTCACGGCGATGGTGCTACTGCCGATATTTGCGGCGTGTTCGCTTATTTTGGTGAAGTCCATTTTCCCGTTTTCAAACGTCCTAAAACAAGTCCTGCTCAAGCGCGCGACCGTATTTTTAGGCGTGCCGGCGATCTACACGGCTATCGGAAAGGCAAAAATCCCGTGGTATTTTCGCTGGTTTAACTGCGTTAGGATTTTCATCAGCGGCGGCGCGCCTTTGGCCGAGCAGACTATTACCGATTTTCGCGTTAAATTTCCGCGCGCGGTGCTGATAGAAGGCTACGGCCTTAGCGAATGCTCGCCTATCGTCTCGGCAAATACGATGCAAAAACAAAAAGTCTCAAGCGTCGGCTTACCGCTGCCTGGCTACGAAGTAAAATGCATAAACGACGAGATGATGGAGCTACCAGCAGGCGAGGTCGGCGAGCTAATCGTAAAAGGCGACTGCGTGATGCAGGGCTACCTAAATATGCCAGACGCCACCGACGAGGCGATCGTAAACGGCTGGCTGCGCACGGGCGACCTTGTTAGGATCGACGAGGAGGGCTATATCTTTATCGTCGACCGCAAAAAAGACCTCATCATCTCAAAAGGCATCAATATCTATCCGCGCGAGATCGAGGAGGTGCTGTTTAAGCTGCCAGAAGTCGAAGCCGCCGCAGTTATCGGCGTCAAAGACGAACACGCGGACGAGGAGGTCACGGCGTTTATTCAGTTTAAAGAAAATATGAGCCTGGACGAAAAAGATATCCGCGCGCATCTAAAAAAACACTTGGCAAATTTTAAAATTCCAAAGACGATTTATTTTAAAGACGAACTGCCTAAAAATGCGACGGGCAAGGTGCTTAAGCGCGTTTTAAAGGATCAGATAAGGGGTGAAATTTAGTGCGGTTTTTGATAGAGTTTATCGGCGGCAAGCAAAATTCTAAAATTTCCTCGCTCATAAAATGTAGCGAAAACGAGGCGAAAATTTTACGCCACCTGAGCAAAAACTACGTCGAAGGCACTCCGCAAAGTAGCGCTTACGACGTACTTTGCGCGGTTTTTGGCAGCGAGGAGTATAAATTTTTAGCAGGCCTTGCGGATGTAAAAAACCTACTTGAAAGCGGCTGGATCGTGCAGGGCTTTTCTATATTTAAAAACCCTAACGCAGAGAGCACGGGCTCAAATTTACTAGGCCTGCTTCACAGCGAGATCTCGCTCTCGCCGCTTTTTCTTAAAATTTTAGAAGAGGGCGAGTTTAGGCTTACGCTACCCGCAGTCGCACCCTACGCCGATCATCTTGATTATCTAAAAGATCAGTTTTTGCGCGTGGAGCTTTACGGCAAGCTCTCGTTTTTTAGCAAAAACGTATCAAGCGACGCCAAAAACCGCCTCGAAAAAGACGTGAAAGAGCTAGAAACCATCATCGAAAAACGGCTAAATTTAAGCAAGATTTCGATCTCCGTCGAGCAAATTTTCAAAGATAACTCACTAAATGACAAAGAGCAGCTTATTTTCCTCGCGCTTTTAAAGGAAGAATACGTCGGCGAAACGGATGCCAACCGCGATCTAAACGCACTTGTAGGGATTTTGAGCGCGGATGAATTTGAACGCATCAAAAACCGTGCCCTACTGGACGAGGGCTCAAAGCTAATCGAAAACGGCCTCATCGACTACGACGAGTCGCTAAACGCTTACGGCGGCTTTAGCAGGACGTTTTACATAACCGACGAAATTTTACAAAGCGTAATGCACCCCAAAACCGAGAGCAAAAGCAAAAAACTAGCGCTAGAAACTCTCGTAAAAGAGCAGGAGATCTTTGAGCTCATCGAGCCCTCGACCGACATAAACGACGTCGTACTGGATGTGAAGGTAAAAGAGCTGCTAGACGCGATCCTAAAGCAAGTAGATCGCCGCGTGCTGGCGCGCCTATCTAGCTGGGGCATCAAGTCGCGCAAAAACGTGGACGCCAAAATCATCTTTTACGGGCCGCCGGGTACGGGCAAAACCATGAGTGCGCTAAGCCTCGCAAAGAGCCTAAAAAAGCAGGTTCTTAGCTTTGACTGCTCTAAAATTTTGAGTAAATACGTCGGCGAGAGCGAGCAAAACGTGCGTAAAATTTTCGATACATATAAAGAAATCTGCGCCAAAAGCAAGAGCGAGCCCGTGCTACTGCTAAACGAAGCCGATCAGTTTCTAAGCACGCGCGTCGAGGGCGGCAGTGGGGCGGACAAGATGCACAATCAAATGCAAAATATATTTTTGGAGCAAATCGAGCGGTTTGAGGGCGTGCTCATCGCCACGACGAACTTCTTGCAAAGCCTAGATATCGCGTTTTCTCGCAGATTTGACTACAAGATCGAGTTTAAAAAGCCCGACCTCGCCGCTCGTCTTGCGATCTGGCGCAAAGTGCTGCCCGAAAATGCGAGCTTTGAGGAAAATTTCGACGTCAAACAGCTGGCTAAATTTGAGTTAAGTGGCGCGCAAATCATGCTCGCGCTCAAAAATACCGCGCTAAAAGTCGCCGTGCGCGAGGACGGGATATTTACGATGGGCGATTTTGAAAGCGAGATCAAACGCGAGATGAGCTCAAATTTCGGCGAGGATAAGAAGGTCGGGTTTGACGGGTAAATTAGGAGATAAAATGAGTTTAGATAAAATAAAAAATATAGAAAAGGAAATCAAGAGAATAGAAGAGGATTGTATTTACTCGGCAAAAGGACATTTTGAAAGCGCTAAATTTTGGCGAAAATGGTATTACGGGCTAATGGCATCTTCAATCTTGTCACTTTGTTTATCGTTTACACTTGTTTTACCAGATAACAAATTATACACAGTAATTATCGGTCTAATTTCTAGCTTTATAACAGTAATTTTGATATTTTTAAATCCCCAAGAAAAGTATTTATCTCATCAAAGTAGTGGTAATAAATTTTTATCATTAAGAAATCAAATAAGAGTTTTTAATGATATTGAAATAAAAAATTCAAACTACATAGATGAATACACTAAAAGATTAATTGAATTTAGTAAAGAAAGAAATTCTTTAAATGAAAATTCGCTTCCTATTGCTGAGACTGGTTATAAAAATGTAAAAAAGCAAATAGAAGAAGAAACGCACATATACGAAATAGATAAGAATAAATAATGTCGGTAAATTCATATTTAAACGATTTAGCGCAAAGAGCAATCGTAAGGGATAACGAGAAAAATAAAATAAATATCTCCATTGAAAACATTAAAAGCAAGTTAAAAAGTGATAATGAAGTTAAAGATATAAAAATATTTGGTTCATACAAGCGAGGTACTATAATATCCCGTAAATTTGACGAAAATTCGGATATTGATATTATGGTTATTTTCAAAGACGATCGCTATAAGCCGCAAACTTATTTAAATTACCTAAAAGGATTAATAGGACAAAAATACACGAGGTCGGAAATTCATCAAAGTAATCCGACTATTGTACTTGAATTAAATCATATTAAATTTGAATTAGTTCCGGCATTAGATTATTTATTTAATATTAGATACAAAATTCCAGAAAAGCAAAGTAATTATGCCGACTGGCTAGTAACAGACCCAGATGAGTTAAATGGAAAACTTACAAATAACCAAAATTTAAGACGATTGGTAAGAGTAGCTAAAATTTGGAATATAAAACAGGGCGGGCTTTTTAATTCGTATGAGCTTGAAAAGTTTATTGTGGATAATATTTGTACCTATGGAAATTTAGCCGATTATTTTTATACTTTTTGCAATACCCTGCACACCAAATATAACCATTTGCAATATAAAAACAATAAAATAGAAAGACTAAAAGAAAAAGCATCTACAGCAAGAATGTTTGATACGGAAGCCGATATTGTGGACTTGTTTGAATAGACACTCCATATCAGGCACCAAACCCCTCGCCAGCTTTTAAAATTTCATCCCTTAGTTTCTCATGTCCGGCCGATAGAGCCGCGATCTTGGCTAGTTTTTCATCCTTTATCTGCACAAATTCGCTCTTTAGCGCCGACAAAATTTTATTTAAAAATGACGCGTTTCCCAGCATCTCATTTTCAAATTCGTATAAATTTAACGACGTCAAAACGCGGTCTTGCACCTCGTCAAAGCTCGGGATAAACAGCGCAAAGCCGTTTTGCTCGTGCGCGCGCATCGAGCCCGCGATCTTTTCTTTTAGAAAATACACGGCGATTTTAACGGCGTTTTCGTAGTTTGCGGCGACTTTGAGATTTAGCTTTTCAAAAAATAGCGCCGTCTTTTGCAGCCCTTTAAATTTCGCCGTCTCATAGTCTCGCAAAAACGTCCTATACACCTGCCCCGCATACGTCCTAACGTCGGCAAACAGGGTATCGGAATGCGTTTCATCCTCTTTTTGCGCGTTTTCAAATTCTGATTTATAAATCATAAATTCTCGCTCCAGCCGTGCGTAAATTTCATCTAGCGCCGCGCCGATCTCCTCTTGCAGCGCGCTTAAGCCCCGCTTGTACGTTCTAAAAAATTTGGCGAATTTCACGTCGTTATAGATGAGTTTTGAAAATACCTCGTCGCTGTCAAAATCCACCGCCTCATACGTGCTAGCTTCAAAATACTCGCCCTTTAGCAGCGTTTTTCGCGGCGAGTATTTATACTTTTTCACGCTTTTTAGGCTGGCTAGGATCTCGTCTGCAACGAGCTTTGCGACGTGTTTTAGCTCGTTAAAGGCTAGCTCGATTTTCGGTTTAAAATTTTCTTGCACGGCTTTTAAATTTGACTCCAGCTCGGCGTCAAATTTAGCGATTATCTCGCCGGCTTTTTCGTAAATTTTAGCGATTCGCTCGTGCTGAGCGGCATTTACGGCAACCAGCCTAGAGCACTTTTCGCGCACGAATTTTTCTTTTATCTCTTCGCCGCCAAAAAGCTCTCGGATAGCGCTTATCGCCGCACCAAAATTCGACTCTGCTAAAAGCGCCGCGTCACCGTTTGTCTGAGCCGTTACGGCCTGCTTGGCAGAAACTGCGATAATGCGCCCAAAAAATCTCCCGTATGTCGTTTGTGCGTGATTTTTTAGCCGCTCAAGCTCGTCCTTGCTTAGCTTATCTTTTTGATTTAGCAAGCAGATCGCCGTTTTACCCCCGTCAGCTAAAAACTCCTCGATCTGCGCGGCTTCGCTAGCGCGCGCGGCGTTATCGGCGAGGCTTAGCCAGATGACGCCCGCGACGTCTTTTAGCACCTCATGCGTGACGGCGGTGTCGGCCTTTGAGAGCGAGTTTAGCCCCGGCGTATCGACGAAATTTACCAGCTTTAAAATTTCAGAGGGCGCATAAACGCAAAGCCTGCTCACGTCGTCGCCAAACACGCGCTGATCAACGAAGCGCCCTATCTCCTCGACGCCCAGATACAGCTCTCTGCCGTTTTCGTAAAGCACGCTAAGCCCGGGCGCGGTGCCGTATCTGATAAAAGTCGGCTTCGAGGTCACGGGAGTTAAACCCGAGGGCAAGATCTCGCTACCCAAAAGCGCGTTTAAAAACGTTGATTTACCGCTAGAAAACTGCCCGACTATAGCGACCGTAAGCGGGCTGGATAAAAATAGATCGAGTTTATTTAGCTCGCGCTCTAGCTCCACGCTTGGGTGGAATTTGGGCTCGGTTAGCTCGTTTTGCAGCCGTCTAAATCGTCCGTGAAAATCGTCCGAAAATATCTTAAAATACCGCGTTTTATACGCGTTTATAAACTCCTCAAACACTTTGCAGCTCCAAATTTATAGCATTTATCGCCTCGCTTTGCGAGTTTAGTCGCTCTAGCTCCCGCGAGCTCGCTCCGCTAGTTTGCGCTAGCTCGGCAAGCTCATTTTTTAGAGCTTCTTCGCTGATTGCTAGCGCCTTTTCTTGCTCTTTTAGCGCGGCTTCGATACGCTTTTTAAACTCGCTTTTTTCAAATTCGCTAAGCTCGAAAACGAAATTTTTTATCCGCTGGGCGCCTAAAAATTCCTCCGCGGCCAGTTTGGCAGCCTCGGATACGCCTTGCGCGCCCGAGTTTGCCGCGACTGCTACCGCATCTGCGACCTCTATGCACTCTAAATTTATCCCTTTTGATTGTAGATAGTCGTTTATGCTAAAGACCTTGGCCGCTGCCGTTTTACCCTCAAATTCGCCAAATTTTAGCGCGATATTTTGCGCACATGCGTCGATCTGACGCATGATCTCGTTGCGGTTTTGACGCATCAGGACGACTACGCCGTCTTTAATCGTAGTTTGCGCGATACGAGCCAGACGCTGCGGGTCGATCTTTTGTTTTTTAGAGACCGCATAGTTTACGTCATCCGCAATGCGCTGCTTTAGCGTTTGCGCCAAAGACCTTAGCCCTAGCTCGTAGCTGGCGGCCGTCTTAGCCGTATCTAGGCGCTCCAGCTCCTCTTTTACTGCGCCTCTTACCTCCTCTAGGCGGCTAGTTAGCGCAGCTTTTTGCTCGTTTAGCTCGGCGAGCTTTTGCGACAAGCTCAAATTTGAGCCCGTTAGCTTTAAAATCTCGCTCTGCGTATCCGCCGCAAACTGCGCGCAGACGCGGCCGAGCTCCTTTTTATAGGCCTCGATGCCAAGGCGAGATTTTTGGCTACTAGGCCCAAAAAGCGTCTCGTAAAGATACTGCTTAAACTCCTCGACGCCGCTGTTTTGCCCGCCCTCAAAGTAGCTTTTAGCGCTCACGGCGAAAAACTCCGCCCCGATACCAAGCTCCCGCGTGCGCTCCTCGACGCTCTTTTTGGCGTAGGCGGCGACCTCGTTTAGCTCGCCGTCCTTTAGCACGTCGGCGTGAGTTAGCAACACGGCGAGCTTTACGGCATGCGAGTTTTGCAGGCTTGAAACGATGAAGTCCAGATCCTTTTGCGTGGCGCTTTGCGAGACGTTCATCAGGTGCACCATCAGATCGCACTCCCGCATAAATCTCCGCACCAGCTCCTCGCGCGCAGCCACCGCGTCGTCGATGCCGGGCGTGTCGATGATGCGCACGTTATCCTTTAAAAGCTCCAAATTTTCGTAGAGCTCGACGCTTTTTACGAATTTAGCGTATTTCGAGTCCGCCGAAGTGTAGGGCTTGATCTCGCCAGTTTTTACGGTTTTGCTAGCGGGCTGATCGGAGCAAATTTGGCCCGAGCTAGAGCTTTTAAATTTAGCCGCTAGCTCGTCGTCGTCCGCGTCAAATTTGGCGGTTAAATTTTGCGCCGTTTCGCTCGGATCACCCTCAAATTTGACGCCCAAATCGCCATAAATTTGAGCTATTTCGTCATCTTGGTCTTGCGCTATGCCGAGCTCTTTTAGCTCCGCTTCGCTCCAAAAATTTACCTTCGCAAAAGGCTCGGGCGAGTATTTTAGCACCGTTAAATTTACGGTTTCTGGCACATTTGAAGCGCCCAGGATTTTCTTGCCCAGCAGTGCGTTTAGCAGGGTTGATTTGCCTGCGTTTATGACGCCAGTGACCGCGACGTTAAACTCGAGCTCATGCGCTTTTTGTCGCGCTTTTGCTGCCGTGTTTGCGACGTGCGCGCCCGGATTTAGCGATAAAATTTGCTCGCAGATATCGTTTAGCGCGTCTATTTTTTGATGGAAGACGTCTGATTTTTTAAAATTTGCGCCCTCTTGCTCGTTCCCTGCGGGCAAATCTGCGCCAAGAGAGCCTAAAAACGCCGCAAGCCTGCTAAAATGCGCGGCGGAGATTATGTTTTGGGTTTGCAGGATTTCTAGCGCGGCGAGTAGTTTTGATTTTGAGATTTTAGCGGATTTTAGAGCGTTTATCGCGCCTAGCTGGGCGCACTGCAGGCTGTATATGTCGGCCTTTAGCCCAAGCGCGTGAAGGATATCCCTAAACTCCTTTAGCGCCATAAATCTATCGAAATTTGTAGCATCTGCCGCGAGCAAAACAGCGAGGCTTCGCTCGTCTGCGAGAATTTGCGTTTTGGGATCCAAAAATAGCTTAAGAGCGCCCCAAATTTCGCTTAAAAATTTATCCGTATCCACCGCTTCGCCTTTGATAAAATTTGCGCCCGCAAGGTCGCTTTCGGGGCGAAATTTAGCATAAATTAAATTTAAACAAGCTTGGGCGAGTTATTTTCGCGATAAATTTAAAGCAGTCTGCGTAAAAAGCAAATTTGACGGCAAAATCGCGTCAAATTTACATAGCGGCTCGCGGCTGAATGATGTTTTGATCAAATTTTTGCTCGGTGTCTTCACTCATGATGTGAAGCACCTTGCTGCGTTTGATCTTCGCATCGTCCTTAAATATCGCGCGCACCTTATCCATGCCAGCGTAGAAGTCACGCATGAGCACGACGCAGATGTATTTGCCAAAAAATGTCGGCTTGATAACACCGTTTTCTTCGTAGATCGCATTTACAAGTTTTAGCAAGCTAAGCTCGACAAATAGGTCTTTGTTGATGTTTGCGTCGTTTTGCTCATTGTAGGTTTTGATATCCACGGCGCCATCAAAAAGCCTTGTTAAAAATGTATATTTTAGTCTCTCTTTTTTGCTAAATGCGCATTTTGCGATGACTGGGCTTTGCCTATCTTTGACCTTTCTGCCGTAGTCAAGTAGGTTAAAGGCGTTTATAACTAGCTCGCCGTCAAGGAAGCTAAATGCTCCGCTACCAACACCCACATACTCTAAATTTGAGCCCACATATTCGTCGCGAAGGTCTGCGCTTTTTTCATTTGAAAATGCCCAAGCGTTGCTTTGCCTGTAGCCGCCATTGGCAAATTCACTCACGATGATCTCGTAAAATTCGCGCTCATTATCGACGTTTGAGACGCCAAGTGCGCGAGCGATGTTCTCTCTCGTTAACTCCGATTTCATGAGCGGATAGAAGGTGATTTGCTGCGGAGAGATCGATTTTGAGACGTTTATGTCGTTTATTAACTGCTCTTTTGTTTGATTTGGCAGGTTAAAGATAAGATCTAGGCTAATAACTGGGATCTTGCCAAGAGCCTGCTCGAGCTTTCTTTTTGTCTCCTCAGCTGAGCCAAATTTATCATATCTGCCAACTCTTTTTAAGGTCTCATCGTCAAAGCTTTGCACGCCTACGCTTAAGCGGTCGATGAGCCCATCAAAACGGCCGAGGCTCTCTGGTGAAATGTGATTTGGATCGCTCTCAGCTGAGATGTCTTCGATGCTAAATAGATCTTTTGCGAGTTTTAGTGTTTTTTCAAGCTCTGGCTCGTTTATAAGCGTCGTGCCACCGCCCACATAAAGCGATGTAAAGTCAAAACCAGCCTCTTTTATCTGCCTCATCTCCTCGCGTAAATTTTCAAAGTAAATTTTCGCAAGCTCCTGCTCGTAGTGGTACTTGTGAAACGAGCAATACGGGCAAAATGTGTGACAAAAGGGCACGTGAGCGTAGAGCATGTACTTTTTGTCTTTTTTTGGAGTTTTGGTGTAAGTCGTAGTTAAAATGTCTATGTTAAATTCATTATATAGCGATTTTTGTATAGAATTATGAGCGTAATTTACAGCAAAACTCTCAATAATACTTTTAAAAAACATAATTAATAACCTTAAGTAAGTTGATTTTAAAATAATTTGCTAGGATAGCTAAATTTTGATAAATTTAGCCTTGAATTAACGTAAATTTTGAGTAAAAAATGCAATCACTTTTTAAATTTTCTATTTTTACAAACCTGCGATTTTTACATATCTAGCTCGCTTTTGCTCTATAAATTTAAGCTTAGCCTACTTACTCTTTAACCCCTGAAATAACCTTACTTGAGTCAAGCTCAAATTTCTCTCCGTTTTTTGCCTGCAGATAGTAAAATTTACCGATATTGCAAAGCGATTTTATGCCATAAATTTTAACTGCCTTCTCATCTATCTCACAAGGCATTTGTTCTTTGCCTTTTGCCTCACAAAGTGAGCTTGGTAGTGCCTTTATCGCACTTTTATCTACAAGTAAAAATTTATAATCCACATCGCCTATGTTAAATATTTTGGCTGAGTATTTGACAAATAAAAGCGAGTTTGAAACTATCATAAGAATGATCGCAGTATAAAATATAAATGAAAAATCCTTAGTCTCTTTGATGCTCGCAACGCCCAGCATAAATGAGAGCATGAACGAGCAAAATAGTATCCAACGCGCAAAAAACTCACTAAAGTCACTTGAAACAATATTAAGTGCAATAAATAAAACAACCACCAAGCAAGATAAAACACATATAGCCAAATTTGATTTATCTTTAAAGCGAACTGCTAAATTTACAACAACGTAGGATAGTAAAAGTAGCGATAAAATAGCGCCCCAGCCGTAGTTTAGCTTGAAGGCTGCTAAGGCTAAAATGGCAAATGAGATGAGCGTTAAAATGTAGATGAAATTTGAGTTATAAAAAAATAGAAATTTTGACTTTTTAAATTTATACTTTTTATCGTCTTTTTGGTATAAAAATGAGATAAAAACGAGAACCAATATCTCAAAAACGGTGACAAGTGCGGTCGTACAAAGGAGCAAAATGCCTGTAAATATCATCTCCGCGCTATGTAAATTTGGAAAATATCGGGCCTCAAAGCCAAAATAATAAAAGTAGCAAAGTACGCTGATGATAGGCACTATAAAATTTGAGTGTTTAAAGAAAAAAGCAACACACTCTTTTATGAAATTTGCCTTTAATTTTGCCGAGTGCTCGCCCAAATGGCTCTCAAAAAATGAGTTTAAAAGTAGCTCATTTTTGACTTTTTCAAGCTCCTCTGGCTCTTTTGAGAGCGCCCTTTTATAAATTTCATAGTTTTGCTCGCCAAAGTCTTTTGTGATCTCATCTTTGATATCCAAAATAACAAGAGTGATCTGCTCTTTTATCTCGCCGAGCCTCTTTGAAACTTCAGCAAAATTTGTCCTATTTAGCCTGTAAAAGGTCGTTTTCTTCGTTTAAAAGAGCGATCAAACGCGCTTGTTTGCTGCTTCTTATCTCGCAGTTTGAAAAATTTGCCTTTAAGAAATTTACAAATTTTTTAGCGTTTTTTACACTCTCATCTTTTTCATCTAAAATATCTTGGTAGTTCAAAATTTACCTTTCTAATGTAGGACCTGGTGTTATTTTACTAGCATCAAGTTTGAATTTAACCTTTTTATCTGTTGTGTTACTATCTGCTTCCAAATAATAAAATTTTCCAAGGGTCGAAAGTGCTTTAATATTATAGATTTTTATAACATTACCTGCTTCATTATAGTATGTTTTGCTAATATTGCAATCTTTGTTACAAATTTCTACAGGCAAAGTATCCTTTATACTTTTTTCAACAATCAAATATTTATATTGAATATTTCCAAGACCAGAAATTTGGATAACCTTACCGCTAATTAGACAAACTATTATTAAATTAATAGCAGTAAAAGCATAAAACCAAAATGCAAAATAATATAAATCTTTTTCTAGTAATAGAAAGAAAAGCAATATTATTGCCAATAGTATAAAAATAGATACTATAACTATGTTCTCTATAGAATCATTACTTACTCTACTATAAACTAATAAAAATATCACAAATGGGCTCAAGATAGATATAAAGCCATGAAAAGCTAGTAGCCAAAACTGCTCGCTTTTAAAAATCATTAATTTATTCATTTCTGTTTTAACACACAATCCAATGTATATGGCAAAAACATCAAAAATATAAAAAACAATAAAACCTAATTCTGAATTTTTTGAAACCCAACTAGTATCACTTAGCATCAGTTTAATTAATGCTGCAGACAATAATATAGAAAAAATAAAAACTGGCAAGATACCTTTAATATCTCGCATACAAAAAATAATACCTATTTGTACTATTGGCATAATATATAATATAAATAGCAAACTAAGTCCCGCTAAAGCTAGCGAAACCAAAAGTGAAAAAATATCACCACTTTCAGGCATTGGGATGTAACCTATATTTTTATTTAGCACAAAATATATTATAAATGGCGTTAATCCAAGTAAAGCTATTAAGCTCTTATAGTGATTTTTTATAAAGTTTGCTTTTTCTAAAAGAAATTTCAATTTTCCTTGATCCTTATACTCTGTACTAAATTTGTCTAATATAATTTTTAACTTTTTTCCCTCTGCAACATACATACTACTTTCTTTAAATTTATCTCCATATTTTTGTTTTATTAGAATTAACTGTTCAGAAATTTTTGTTTCGTAGCTTTGATATATTGCTTCTTTGCACTGTTTTATATCAATATCAAGCAACTCTGCTAATGTCAAAATATTACCATCTGATACAACATCATAAATGTCCCTAACTTCATTTGAATAATTATCATATTTTTTAATATCTGCAGTTTCTAGTTCCTCTAAAATATTTTTTAGCTTTAGCAATTTGTTTGATTTCTTTCTTGATTCACTAGTTTCAAAAATACCTTGTTTTTCTAATATAACAATTTGCCTATAAATTTTTTCATCAAGATTCTCTACGGATAGCGCTGATTCTTTGTAATTATCATACTTTAATTCTAAATATTTTCCTTTCTTTGCCGAAAGCAACTTAATTAAAATTGAAATATTATTGGTTCGAAACGAAATATCTTTGAGTTCTTTAATAAAATTGTCGCAATCTTTAATAACTCTATTTTTATCTTCAACCAATCTCTCAAAACTTTTCATATTTCAAACCTTTTTTGTTTAAAAATTCTTTGCCAACTATGCAAGCACCTTTGCAATGTGCTTCCAACCCAAATTTTCAGCAAATTCAGCCGCCGTTTTGCCACTTTTCGTGCGGGCATTTTTATTAGCGCCATATTTTAGCAAGAGATTTACAAGGTTTAAATTTCCAGCGATCGCCTCGTGATGAAGCTGTGTGTATCCAAACTCATCGGCGTCTGTAGCTATGCTTGGGTGCTCTTTTGCGTAGTTTTCAAACTGCTCGGTCATATTTTTACTCATCGGATGCTCTATCAAATTTTCTGGATGCTCTTTTTGCTCGTAAACTACCAAAATATCGTTAAAATCGCCAAAATCAAGCCCCCAAGCCGCGTCATGCTCGGCTAGCTCATCTTTTTGCATGCGTGAGCGCATCGCCTGCACGCTAAATCCGCCATATGCGCGCCCGCCAATGGCAAAGAGCCAGTCGCTCATCTCTTCTATCTTTGCGCTTACTTGATCGCCAACTTTCACGTTTTGCACTGTGTCTGGCTCATTTACGAGCGTGCCATATATCGTTTCGCCGTCAAATTCTACGTCGTTTATCCACATGTGTTCGCCCACCTCTTCGCCGTTTATGGTGTCAAGAAAGCAAATTTTTACCATCGCATAGTCAAGTGCTGGCACGATCCTGCGGCGCTCCCAGTAAAGCTCACGCCAAAAATACCTAAAACTCTCGCGAGCTTGCTCAAATGCGTGCTGCATGTAGTCTTCGTCATTGCTTACAAAATAGATCGGCATCTGCTCGCCAAGATCGACTTGCTTGCCAAAAATTTTCTTAAAAAAGCTCATTTTTTATCCTTAGTGAAATAAATTTAAGTGTAAATTTGCAAAAAACTGCCAAATTTAAAACGAAACCGGCCAAATTTTGAATGAAAAAACAGGCGACAGTTTTGCAAATTTAATGACAAAGCGAAACACAAAATATCGTGAGATGGATTTAAATGTTGCGACGAAAAATCAAGCATGCGCTAGGCACATAGCCTGCGGAGTGAGAATTTTTCTAGCTCATTTAAAGACACTCACGAGAAGCTGTTATTTTAGGTTTTTAAAGCTTATCGGAAGTTCTAAATTTAACCCCCTCACCAGCTTTATACACTCCTGCAGATCATCTATGCTTTTGCTTGTCACTCTGATCTCTTCGCCCCTGATCTGCGCGCTCACCTTGATCTTTGAGTCTTTGATCGCTTTGGTGATCTTTTTTGAGTTTTCGCCGTCAAGCGTGTCGTTTAGCTTTAGCGTCGCCTTTAAATTTCCACCGCTCGCTGGCTCTCTTTTTGTCTCGGTGATCGCAACTGGTGGGATATTTCGCTTGATAAGTTTTGAGATCACTATATCTTTTAGTGCGTCGATCTTGTTGTCGCTTGAGCTAAGAAGCGTGATAAATTTCTCTTTTTCATTTAGCTCCACTTCAGCCGCCAGCCCCTTAAAGTCATATCTAGCAGCGATCTCTTTTTTCGCCGTCTCAAGAGCGTTTTTAACCTCCATCATATCGACCGCTGCGCTTATATCAAAACTATGCTCAGTTGCCATTTTTATCCTTTCAAAAATTCTTTTATATTTTCCGCGATCATCGCTACGAGCCGCTCTCTAGCCTCAAAACTCGCCCACGCTACGTGCGGAGTGAGTATCAAATTTTCCTTATTTTTGATACGAAGTAGCGGATGATCCGCGCGCATGGGCTCGGTCTCCAGCACGTCCGAGGCAAATCGCAAATTCCGCCCATCTATCGCGCGGGCTACGGCGCTCTCATCCACGATGCCGCCGCGTCCGAAGTTCATCAGTATGGCGCCCTCTTTCATTAAATTTAACTCCCGCTCACCGATCAAATTTCGCGTTTTTTCATTTAGTGGAGCGTGGATACTCACGATGTCGCAGCCGCTTAGAAGCTCGCCCAAATTTAGCCTTTTAAACTCGGCGTTTGCGTTTGCACCACTAGTTGAGTAATAGCTCACTCTCGCGCCAAATGCCGCCGCTATGCGCGCCACGCCCCTGCCAATCTCGCCAAGCCCGATGACGCCAAAGCTCTTGCCCGCTATCTCGCCGATACTGCGGTCTAGATTCGTAAAAATTTCGCTCTTCGCCCACTCGCCGCTTTGCGTGTAATTATCGTAAAATTTGATGCGATTAGTCAGCGCAAAAAGGCAAGCAAACGTATGCTGCACGACGCTAGCGGTGGAGTAGCCCGCGACGTTTTTTACCGCGATACCTTTTGCCGCGGCGTACGCGAGATCGACGTTGTTCATGCCAGTTGCACTTATGCAGATTAGCTTTAAATTTGAAGCATCCATCACGGCTTTGTCGATGACGACCTTGTTCGTGATGACGACATCCGCGCCCTTTAGTCGCTCTATGCGCTCGGCCGCGGCGGTCGTCTCAAAGCTAACAAACTCGCCAAACTGCCCAAAAACATCCAAATTTACGTCGCTTCCAAGCGTCGCGGCATCGAGGCAGACTAATTTCATTTTGCATCCTTATTTGATAAAATGCCCCACGAATTTGGAGTAGTTATCTAAAATTTCGCCACCTCTACGGTATCCCAGCGCGCACGCCTCGTATGCGAAAAAGACGCCCGCTTGATAGCTATTTCCGGCGACGTCTTTATTAAATTCGTAAAATTCCTGATAGATCGCGCGGTTTTGGCCGTAGTCGCCGCCGTTTTGCGAGCTAATGCTACCGTCAGCCTCGATCACGCTCACGTTTGCGCCCTCTCGCCCAAAAACCGGCTTTTTCACGCACTTTTTGCCTGCGATCGGCTTGTCGCTAGCCTGCAGTAAAAGCGGGTGATTCGGATATAGATCCCATAAAATTTTCAAGATGCCTTTGCTTTGAAAAAGCAGTGTGTATGCGGGATTTAGGATGATGGCTTTTTGATTTTGGACGATGTTTTTTAGGATGATAGCTAGCTCGCCTTCCTCTATGGCGATGTCCTCCCACGGCACGAGCTTGAACCAGTACTCGTAGTTTTCGCCGTCGAAAAATACGCCCTCCTCGTCGTTAAATACGACCTCATCGACATAGGCAAACGCCGTGTGAAAGCCCGCCTCCTCGGCGATATATTGCAGTAGCTTCACGGTCTGCTCGTCCTCGCTACTGCCGGCCACCGAGCTAAATAAAATTTTCCAGCCCTCATAGTGCTCGTTAAAACTCTCAGTCTCCTCATCTAGCGTCACTAGGCGCTTGAAGTTTTGTTTTAGCGCGTCATAAAGGTCGTTAAACTGCGCACTCTCGTCCATGCGGTTAAACTTAAGCGCCGCCCACTGGATGATCGCCGTCTCAAACACGGCAGTCGGCGTGTCGGCGTTAAATTCGATCAGTTTTATCGGTTTGCCATCCAGCCCGCCTGCCAGGTCAAATCTACCGTAGAGGTGCCAGTGCACGTCGTTTTCCCAGCTTTCGCGCACGAGATCAACTAGATTAAACGGGATGCCGACCTCGTGATAGAGGTTGTTGTCGATGATGTGCTGAGCGGCTGCGACGAACATATCGTATAGCTCGTTTACGGCGTTATAATACGCCTCAGCCTGCGCCTCGCTAACCTCTACTAGCTCATCTGCTACGTAATCGCTGCCGTCCGGATCCGTGTGCCACGTAAAGCCGATCTCGCCTAAAAATTCGTTATTTAACGGGTTGATTTTTTTTAAATTTATCATTCTCAGCCTCCAAAACTTGAGCTCGAGCTTGAGCTTGATTTTGAGCTTGAGCTACTAGACCCGCCGAAAAATCCGCTCTTTCCGCCGCTTGATTTGCCCGCCGAGCTCGTAGCTTTTGCTTTGTTAAAGCTATCGACGCTCCTTGAGTAGGCGCTTGGGTTTTTATACGCGCTTTGGCGCTGCGACTGATAGCCCGGGTTGTTAAATAGCTTGTTACCGATCCAGCTGCCGATGATCGCGCCTGCAGCCGAGGCTAGAAGCGTCTCGCCAAGGCTCATACCGCCGCTTGAAAGTTGCGCGTTTTGAGCGTTTGGACTCGTCAAATTTGACGTTCCGGCGTCGATTTTAGCGTTTTCCTCGGCGATTAGCTTATCCATCTCCTCTTTGCTCAGCACGCGCTCGGTACCGTTGATGTCCTTTAGCACTACGCGCGTTTCGCTACTTGGGTACTCTTCTAGGACTTTATATTTGCCCGGAGCGGTTTCCTCGATGATGACGAATGCTCCCGTTTTTTGCGCCGCTTCGTTTAGTGCGCTACTTTCGCCGCCGTTATCGCTGCTACCGCAACCGGCCAGCCCGGCCGCTACCACCGCGCCAAAGCCGCCCACGGCAGCGTAGCTGGCTACTTTTTTGATATGCTTAAAAACTCTCATTTTTTATCTAGCTCCTTTGAAATTTTCTTGCTTTTGACCATTATCACGCCTTTTTTAAATTTGATAAATTTTGATTTTCCGATGTTTTTTATGATTTTATTTTGCGTTTTTTTGAGGCTCTTGCCGCTTAAATTTTGCGATTTTAAAAACTCAGCCAGGCTCGTCCATTTGCCCTCGTTTTCAGGCTTGCTCTCGACGAATTCGACGTCGATTGGGGCTACGTATTCGCCGTTTTGACGCGCTAGTAGCGGACGCTCGAGCATGCTTAGAAATCCCCTTAGTTTCTCGTCTCTTTCGCGGTAAATTTGAGCTATTTCAGTTTTATTGTTTAGTAAAATTTGCTCTTTTTCGCGAAAAAGCCTCTCTTTGTCGGCTTGCAAATTTTGATTTTGTTCTTTTAGTTCGCCAATTTGCGAGAGTAGAAATTCATTGACGTCAAATTCGCCAGCTTTCGCAGCTTTTTTTGACTCCGAGCTTTTAGCGGATTTTGAAGTTTTGGGCGCTGATTTGGGTGCGGCTTGGGGCTCGTAGCCGTCCAAAACCACGTATTTTACGCCGTCTTTTTCAAAGGTTTTTAGCGTTCCGCGACGAATGCGGTTGTAGACGGCTTCCTTGGTTACGCCTAAGATTTCCGCGGCCTCGCTCACGGGCACTTTGGACATATTTTTCCTTTGATCGTTAAATTTGGCGTAGATTATGGCAAATTTTGGCTTTGATGCGAGTTAAACGGGAGTTTGAAAAAAGAAAAGGCCGCCGAAGCGACCCTTTTGGTTAGAGCTTTGACTCGTAGCGTCTAAGCATATATAGACGTTTAAGCATTTTCTTGCGAGCCGCGATTTTTTGTTTTTTGCGGATCTCGGTCATAGGCTCGAAAAAGCGTCTTGCGCGAACTTCAGTCACGACAAGATTCCTGTCGGTTTGCTTTTTGAACTTTCTGTAAGCTTCGTCAAAAGACTCGTTAGGATGTACCTTGATACCAGGCAACGTCCTCACCACCTTTCAATTAAAATAGACGGCGATTATAGCAGAAATTTAGTAAATTTGAGAATTTATAAAAAATTAATCGCATTAAAACTATAATCTATCAAAAATTATCACTACTTTGTAATCAGGATGAATTATGACGAAAGAAGAATATAAAAATTATTTCAAATTTGCTAGCAAACGCTATATCGCCTACATCCTGATAACCTGTACCGCGCTCATTTTACCGTTTATATCTATCGGCGGAAATCAATTTTTCCTATTAAGCTTTGAGCGCAGCGAGCTACATCTGCTTTTTGCTAAATTTAACGTCCAAGAGCTGTTTTTGATGCCTTTTGTGCTCATCATTTTTTTTATTTTTATATTTTTTATGACGAATTTGGGCGGCCGCGTCTGGTGCGGCTGGAGCTGCCCGCAGACGATATTTCGCGTGATTTACCGCGACCTCATACAAACTAAAATTTTAAAAATCCGAAAGAGCGTCTCAAATAAGCAAACGCAGGCTGAGGGCGGTGCTAAAAAGGCGCTAGCAGTCGCGATATGGAGCATTTTGGCTTTCATCGCAGCGGCAAATTTTCTCTGGTTTTTCGTCCCGCCGCAGGAATTTTTGGCTCAAATTTTAGACCCCGCCGAGCATAAAATTTTACTCGGAGTTTGGATTGTTATCGCTGCATTTTTAATATTTGACGTCACGTTTTTGGGTGAAAATTTTTGCGTTTACGTTTGCCCATACGCCAGAGTGCAGTCCGTGATGATCGATAGCGACAGCGTGCAGGTCATATACGACGAGACGCGCGGCGGTAAAATTTACGACGGGCAAACCAAACTCTGGAAAAAGCCGCCTGATCCACAAAACGAATGCACGGGCTGCGAGGCCTGCGTGAAAATTTGCCCAACGCACATCGACATCAGAAAAGGCATGCAGCTAGAGTGCATAAACTGCCTAGAGTGCGTAGATGCCTGCACCAAAACGATGTCGGGGCTAAATTTGCCTAGCCTCATTAGCTGGACGAGCTCAAATTCCCTAAAAACCAAGCAAAAAGTGCGGTATTTTCGCTTTAAAACCGTCGGTTACTGCGCCATCATCGCTATTGCCGCGACCGCGCTAACGCTAATGAGCGCCAAAAAAGAGAGCATGCTGCTAAATATCAACCGCACGAGTGAGCTGTATAAGATAAATAAAAGCGGCGAAATCGAAAACGCTTACGTGTTTTTGTTTGAAAACACCGACGTGCAGGCGCATGAGTTTTATTTTGACATTAGCGCGGACGGAGCTAAAGCGCCGATAAAAATCGAGCGCCCAAGGGATCAAATCCCTCTAAAGGCAGGCCAAAAAAAGAGAGTCGTAGTCGTGCTAAGCGCGCCTAAAGCAGCATTTGCCGGCACAAACGAGCAAACGACGAAGATAGAAATCTCCGCCTATGCCGCGGATAACAAAGAAAAAATAAATGTTAAAAGACGGACGATTTTCGCCCATCCAAGTGAGTAAAAAATTATTTTTTTATAGTATAATCATATTTTAAGATTTTTTTGAAATTTGAGGGCTAGAAATAATGAGTATGAAACCGACGAAACGAAGCGCCGAGAGAAAAGAAAAATTCATCCAAGCCGGACTTGAAATTTTCCTCGAAAACGGCTACGAAAACACGAGTTTAACGGATATCATCAAAAAAAGCGGCGGGTCGCTAGCGAGCATCTACAAATTTTTTGAAAACAAAGAAGGGCTTTTTCGCGCTATCGTAGAGCGTGGATTTGACGACTTTAGAACGCAAATAGACGAGAAAATCGATCTAAATTTATCGCATAAGCTGGATGATTTTTTGACCAAATTTGCGATGATATTTTTCGACATCATCTGCGAAAAGAAAACCACGCTAATCTCAAGAGTAATGATGAGCGAAGGCGCAAAAAACGACGGACTTTTGGGCAAAGAGTTTTTGGATCAAATTTTAAGCAAAATCGATAAAATTTTAATCGATTTTTTCGAGCGCGAAGACATAAAAGTCCAACTAAATCCATGTATCTCTCCTTACGTCGCAGCCAAGGCGTTTGCCGCAGTCGTTAGAGAACCTTATCATTATAATGCGATTTTGCTAAACGAGGACATAATGCTAAGCAAAGAAGAGCGCGAAGAGCACGTAAAAACACGCATAGATATGTTTTTACACGGCGTAAAAAAACGCTAAATTCTACTCTCTAAAATTTGACTTTTCGTGTAAATAAGAGTAAAATGGCCGACTTTATTTGTAACAAATATTACAGACAAAATTTTTGTATAATATCCCAAAAAATTAAAGGCAAATTTATGAGAAAATTTAAAAATATCTCTGTTTTGTTATTGGCGTCGCTGCTTTTTACGGCATGCTTTGATAGTAACGATAAAAAAAACGCGGCCGCAGCCGGACAAAAACGGCAAATGCCGCCGTCAAAGGTCGATATATTCGTAGCTAAAAAATCAGACGTACCGATCAGCTTTGACTATACCGCGACCCTAACGAGCCAACAAGACGTCATCGTCTATCCAAAAGTAAGCGGCACGATAACCAAGCAATTTTTTAAACCGGGCGATAACGTAAAAGCAGGCGACAAGCTGTTTTTGATAGATCCCGAAAAATACCAAGCCAGTTACGACGCGCTTGAGGCTGCTATCGGCATAGCAAACGCAAATTTGAAAAACGCTCAGACCGAATTTAACAGAATTTCAAATTTATATAAGAAAAACGCCGTTTCGCAAAAAGAGTACGACGCGGCAGTTTCGGCGCTCGAGATCGCAAACGCAAATTTACTAAGCGCTAGAGCAAGTGCCAAAAATGCCAAAATAGACCTAGGCTACACAAGTATCGCCGCGCCTTTTGACGGCGTTTTGGGCGATAACCTAGTAGACGTGGGCTCGCTAGTCGTAGCAAACACGACCCAGCTAGTGCGTCTAACCAAAATCAACCCGATCGAGGCGCACTTTCACATCTCCGACGTAGATAATCTAAACCGCGTCAAAATGCAAGAAAGCGGCCTCTGGGCGCAAACAAACTCGGACGCCGTGCTTAAAGTCGGCCCGGGAGAGTTTAACGGCAAGGTAAATTTCATCGATAACGTCGTAAATACTAACATGGGCACCGTTTTAGCTAAGGCCGAATTTAACAACGACGAAGGCAAGCTGCTACCTGGCATGTTCGGCCACGTGACGATGGGTGGATTTTATCAAAAAGACGGTTTTAAAATCCCTCAAGTAGCACTCCAGCAAACCGACGTCAAGACCTACGTACTCGTGGTCGCCGACGGCAAAGTAGCCTCTAAAGACGTAAAAATCACCTATCAAACCAAAGATGCCGCAGTCGTTAGCGAGGGGTTAAACGAAGGCGATAAAATCATCTTAAACAACTTCCTAAAAATCGGCGTGGGCGCGCCCGTAGAGATAGATAAGGATCTAACTGAAAGCTTTGGCAAGGGCGTAAATTTAGAGCCTAAGGCCGAGCAAGAAAAGGCCAAGTGATGTTTTCTAAATTTTTCATTGACCGCCCGATATTTGCCACCGTCGTATCTATCATCATAGTTATCGCGGGCGCGATGGCGATAAAAGGGCTTCCCATCGAGGAGTATCCAAAACTAACCCCGCCTCAAATTTCCGTTAGCGCCGTCTATACGGGCGCCGACGCTCAAACCATCTCCGACTCCGTAGCCAGCGCGATCGAGGACCAGATAAACGGCGTAGAAAACATGCTCTATATGCAAAGCACCTCAAGCTCGAGCGGCTCGCTAAATATCAACGTTTATTTTAAAATCGGCACCTCACCCAAACAAGCCACGATCGACGTAAACAACCGCGTCCAAGCCGCACTATCAAGATTGCCTCAGGAGGTGCAAAACATGGGTGTAACCGTACGCGAACGTAGCGGTTCGATCCTAGAGGTAGTCGGCTTTACGAGTGCAAACATGGACCTAGTAGAGCTATATAACTACGTAAATTTAAACATCGCGGACGAAATTAAAAGGGTTAATGGCGTAGGCGACACGGCGCTAATCGGCAGCAAAGAGTACTCGATGAGAATTTGGCTAAAACCGGACAAACTAGCCTACTACAAGCTAACCCCTAGCGACGTAATCGCCCAAGTAAAAATCCAAAATAGTCAATACGCCGCGGGTAAAATAGGCGAACAGCCATCGGATGGGGATAATCCTTACGTTTACTCCGTTCGCACGGGCGGACGACTCAAAAATGCCGCGCAGTTTGGCGATATAATCATCAAAAGCGCCGACGGAGCCGTGCTAAAACTAAAAGACGTAGCGACCGTGGAGCTAGGAGCGGCTAGCTACGCATCAGACGCGATGCTAAACGGCCAAGACGCCATCCCGCTTCTAATCTTTATGCAAAACGACGCTAACGCCCTAGCCACGGCACAAGCGGTAAACGCAAAGCTAGACGAGCTAAGTAAAAATTTCCCCGCAGGCTTTAAACACACGGTCGCATATAACCCGACCGAATTTATCGAAGTTTCTATCCATGAGGTCGTAAAAACCTTTATCGAGGCGATGATCTTAGTTATCATCGTTATGTATATGTTTTTAAAGAGCTTCCGCGCGACTATCATCCCGATGCTAGCCGTTCCCGTGTCCATCATCGGCACCTTTGGCGGACTATACGCGATGGGATTTAGTATAAATTTAATCACGCTTTTTGCGCTCATACTTGCTATCGGTATCGTCGTGGACGACGCCATCATCGTTATCGAAAACGTGGAGAGAATTTTACACGAGGAAAAAGACATCACCGTCAAAGAAGCGACCTATAAGGCGATGGAAGAGGTACAAACCCCGGTCATCTCGATCGTGCTTGTTTTATCGGCCGTTTTTATCCCCGTTTCTTTTATGGAGGGTTTTGTCGGCGTGATCCAGCGTCAGTTTGCGCTCACTCTGGTTACTTCGGTTTGTATTTCGGGCTTTGTCGCGCTTACGCTTACTCCGGCGCTTTGCGGCGTTATGCTAAAAAAACAAGAGAGCAAGCCGTTTTGGTTTGTGCAGAAATTTAACGACTTTTTCGACTGGAGTACGAAAATTTTTACCGCGGGCGTTGCAAAAGTGCTTCGTCACGTTATAATCAGCCTTATTTTGATAGGCGTCATGGGTTTTGCGACTTATGAGCTGTTTAAAAAAGTTCCTAGCGGCCTCGTACCGTCCGAAGATAAGGGCGCGCTGATGGTTATCACTTCACTACCGCCGTCAAGCAATATGCTAAAAACCAAAGAAGAGGTAAAAACTATCAGCAACATGGTTCTAAGCAATCCAAACGTCGAATTTACGATGGGTTTTGCCGGATATGATATGCTTGCGGGCGCTCTTAGAGAAAACTCTGCCATCAGCTTTATCAAGCTAAAAGATTGGAGCGAGAGAAAAACGCCGGATAGTCAAGCAGACGCGCTAACCGGGCCTTTTAACGGTATGCTTTGGGGCTCAAAGGAGTCGATGAGCTTTGTCGTAAACGTCCCGCCTATCATGGGTCTTTCGATGACGGGCGGCTTTGAGATGTATCTGCAAAACAAAAGCGGCAAAAGCTACGCACAGATCGAAGCAGACGTGAAAAAAGTAGTCGCCGCCGCAAACGCTCGCCCGGATCTAACCAGCGTGCGCTCTACGCTAGAGACTAATTACCGCCAGTTTAAAATCGACGTCGATAGGCAAAAAGCCCAGATGTTTGGCGTGAGCGAGAGCGAAATTTTTAGCGCGATAGGCTCGACTTTCGGCTCTTACTATATCAACGACTTTAGCCTTTTTGGCAAATCCTACCGCGTCTACGCTAGAGGCGAGGACCGCTTTAGAAACAACCCAGAAGACTTGCGTAAAATTTACGTCCGCTCAAAAGGCGGCGAGATGATACCGCTAAACTCCGTCGCAACTCTAACTAGAATTTTGGGTCCCGATATCGTGGATAGATTTAACCTTTTCCCGGCGGCTAAGATCCAAGGCGACCCAAAACCGGGCTACACGTCGGGAGACGCGATAAAAGCGATACAAGAGGTAGTCGAACAAACGCTAAATATGGAAGAATACTCCATCAGCTGGGCGGGCACGGCCTATCAGGAGGTTAGCTCGCAAGGCACGGGCTCTACGGCGTTTATCTTCGGTATGATTTTCGTATTTTTGATCCTAGCGGCGCAGTACGAGCGCTGGCTCATCCCGCTAGCCGTCATCACCGCCGTTCCGTTCGCGGTTTTTGGCTCGCTAGTCGCCGTTTGGGCTAGAGGGCTAACAAACGACATTTATTTCCAGATCGGACTACTGCTTCTCATCGGTCTATCGGCTAAAAACGCGATCCTTATCGTAGAATTTGCGATGCAAGAAAGACTAGCGGGCAAGAGCGTATTTGACGCTGCCGTTAATGCTGCAAGGCTTCGCTTCCGCCCGATCGTCATGACCTCGCTCGCGTTTACCCTGGGCGTTTTTCCGATGGTTATCAGCACGGGTGCCGGCGCTGCGTCTCGCCACTCTCTAGGCACGGGCGTGGTCGGCGGTATGATAGCTGCCACTACGATAGCGATATTTTTCATACCGATGTTTTACTATCTGCTAGAAAAGCTAAACAACAAAGTCTGGGACAAAAAACCAAGCCGAGCACAGGAGATCAAAAATGTATAAAATTTTAACTTTAGCCGCGGCGCTATTTTTAGCAGGCTGCTCGTTTCGACCCGAGATACCCGAGGTCGATACGAAATTTGAATCTACGTATAAATTTGAAACTAGCGACATCAAAGACGAGTGGTGGAAGGAGTTTGGCGACGAAAACCTAAACGCTCTCGTAGCTAGCGCGCTAGAGAAAAATACCGACCTTCGCACGGCTTATTTAAATTTACAAAAAGCCGCCGCTAGCCTTGGCATCTCGGAAGCAGATCTCTTTCCTAGCGTAAATTTAAACGTCGGCTACACTAAGGCAAAAAGCAGCGGCGAGACCTACACCAAGCAGCCTCAGACGCGCTACCGAAACTCTGAGGTAAATTTAGGCCTAAGCTACGAGATAGACCTGTGGGGCAGGGTTAGAAACAGCGTCGAGTCGGCTAAAGCCAGTCTAAACGCGACTAAGCTTGACTACGCTACCGCGCGCCTTAGCATAAGCTCTAGTGTGGCTAAAAGCTACTTCGCGCTCGTAGCTCTAAATATGCGCGAAGCCGTGCTGAAAGATACGCTAAAAACCTACGAGGAGACGCTAGCGCTTCGCAAAACGCAGCTTGATCTAGGCGGTATAAACGAGACGACCTATCTACAAAGCAAAGCAGCTGTCGAAAGCGCAAAAGTAAGCCTACTAGAGGTGCAAACCTCTCTATCTCAGGCTCTAACGTCCGTAGCGATACTAACCGGTAAATCAAACGACGATATCCTAAACGGAGCCGTGCAGAGCGCTAAAATACTACCAAAAGAGCCCGAAGTGAGTGCTGGCGTGAGCGCGGAAATACTGCTGCGAAGGAGCGACGTAGCTAAAGCATACGCCGATCTAAACGCCACTAACGCGCTAATCGGTGTCGCAAAGGCCGACTATCTACCGTCCATCTCGCTAACGGGGCTTTTTGGATTTTCTAGCGTGGATTTTGAAAATATCTTTATCAGCAACGCCAACACGTGGAGCATAGGCGGATCTTTGGTGCAGAAAATTTTTGACTACGGCAGAACCAAAAACAACGTCCACATCGCCGAAACCAACGAGCAAATCGCGGCTGTAGCCTACGAAGCGGCGGTCAAAAAGGCTCTGGGCGAGGTTAGAGACGCGCTAAACAATCGCAAAAACGCCAAACTAACGCTAAATCAGGTCAAAGAACTCCTGCACTCGCAAGAAAAAATCTATAAGCTAGCCAAGGATCAGTTTGAAGAGGGCTATACCGGGCATCTGGAGCTACTCGACGCACAGCGCAACCTACTCTCGGTTAGACTCCAAGATATCGCGGCAAATTTAAGCCTCATCGACTCGGTCGTGGACGTCTATAAGGCATTTGGTGGCGGATTTAGGGCCGAATAATTTTACTTTTGGGCGGAGATTCTCCGCCTCTTTCTTTTTGAATTTCTTTTTGCTTTTCGGTTTTAAATTTGACGCGGCCTTGGGTGCAAATTTAGATATTTAACCTGTTTATTGTCGTAACTTATTTTGCTTTTCGACTTTAAATTTTCAGATATTACTAAGAGATAAATTTGTATTTAAAGACGTAAATTTGTTTCAAATTTGAGCTATAGGCAAAGCTGTCAAATTCGCATCGCACTATCCAGTATGTACATTTTGCCAAATTTGCAAATTTACCGCTTCAAATTTAGCTCGGTCATACAATTTTGGCAAGTGGTGCCATGAATCATATTGCCGCAAATTTACGTTTTAAACTTTTAAATTTGCAACCCAGAAATTAGCGAAATTTGGAAAGAAACGACAACGCTACTCTAGATTTCGTTAAATTTTACTCTTTGTCCGTCAAAATTTGCACGATAGTTTCGGGCAAAACTTCATGCTCTATTGCGTGGATTTTTGCTTCAAATTCCTCAAGGCTCATCCCCGCGCTCTTTTCAAACGCGCGCTGAGCGATGATTTTGCCGCCGTCTAGCTCCTCGCTCACCCAGTGCACGCTCACGCCGCCCACCTTCATATCGCTCTCAAAGCTCTCTTTTATCGCGTGCGCGCCCTTAAAAAGCGGCAGTAGCGACGGGTGTAAATTTATCGCGCGAACTTGGCTTGTAAAAACGGGCGTGAGGATACGCATAAAGCCTGCAAGCACCGTTAAATCGACGTTTGCGTGCTTGATTTCCTCTACGACCGCGGCGTCAAATTCCTCTCTCGAGGTAAAATTAACGTGCTCGATGACGACGCTTTTTAGGCCGTATTTCGCGGCTTTTGCGATGCCGCCTGCGTTAGCTTTATTTGTTAGCGTTAGCGCGACTTCGATCCTAGTTTCGCCAAAAACTTTGCCGTGCAGCCCCTCTAAAATCGCCTCTAAATTCGAGCCGCCGCCGCTAAATAAAACCGCTATTTTTTTCGTAAGCATTTGAGTCCTTTGATGACGTCCGCGGCCGTGAGCGCGTAGTCGTTGATTTTGATTTTGCGAGCGGCTAGAGCGTGAGCTAGCGTACCCGAGATCGCGGCATTTAGCGGGCTATAACCCTGCGCGAGTAGCCCCGCAACGATACCGCTTAGCGCGTCTCCGCTACCGCCTTTTGCGAGCGCAGCGCTACCCTGCGTCATGACGTAGACCTCGCCGCCTTGTGCGATTAGGGTGTTTGCACCTTTTAACACAAGCACGCATTTAAAATTTCTACTAAAAACTTGAGCGAGTTTGAAGCGATTTTTTTGCACTTCGCCGGCATCAAATTTGCCCAGATTAGCAAGCCCTAGCAAGCTCGCAAACTCTTTTGGATGTGGCGTTATCACGACTTTTTCGCTGTTTAAAAGCCCAAGCGTGCGCGGCTCGTAGCAAAGATCGGCGTCGATAACGAGCGCATCTTTTGTTTTTAGCTCGCTAAAAAGCTCGTCTTTTTGCGCCTTACTAAGCTCGCCAAGCCCCATGCCGACGGCACCGACTCGCATTTTTGACGTTATGCGCGCGCTTTGCATCAAAACGGGCTCGAGGTCTAAATTTTCGCCCACGACGCTAACGAGTCCCGCACCGATAGTTAGTGCGGCAAGTCCCGCTATACGCGCCGCTCCGACCTTTTCGCCGCTAACGATAAACACGTGGCCAAAGTCGCCCTTGTTAGCGTTTTGCTTTACGCGAAACGGTAAATTTAAATCGCTCTTGCCAAGCTTATAAAAGCTCGTCTGCGTCTCGTAAAGCTCACGCGAGAAGCCTAAATTTGCGACTTTTACGCACCCGACGAAATCCTTTGCAAAATCGCTATAAAGCGCGAGTTTTAGCGCGCCCATCGTCACGGTCGTATCCGCCTTAAAGACCGCGCCTTGCGATAAACCGTTTTTATCGAGTCCGCTCGGGATGTCGCAGGCGAGCTTGTAGCCGGGTTTTGCGTTTAGTAGATTTATCAAATTTATCGTTCGCTCGTCTAGCTCGCGGCTAAGCCCCGTACCAAAAATCCCATCGATGATGCAGTCAAATTCGCCGCTTTCCGTCAAATTTGAGATCAAATTTACGCCGCATTTTAGCGCCCTAGTTAGCTCGGTTTTTGAGGTTTCGTTTTGTTTGTCGCTGGCTAAAAATGCGAAACAATCAAATTTGCCGCCCAAAAGTCTAAGCGCGGCGAGCACGTCTGCACCGTTGTTTCCGCTGCCGACTACGCCTAAAATTTTACCGCGCTTGGTCGATGATTTTTTAAACCTAGTTCGCACGACATTAGCTAACGCGTTAGCGGCGTTTTGCATCAAAACTTCGGTGCTAAGCCCAAACTCGCTCACGGCTCTAGCGTCAAGCTCCGCCGTATCCCAAAATAGCTTTTTCATGCGCCCTCCTGCTTCACTCGGTAGCTCAAAGCCTCCAAAATATGCGGCTTTTTGATTATGCGCGAGCCCTCGATGTCAGCGATCGTGCGAGCGACTTTTAGGGTTTTATTGATAGCGCGGCGGCTGAGCGAAAACCTCTGCGTTGCGTGATCTAGCACGCCGCTCGCCTCGTCGTCGCAAATGCAAAATTTGGCTATCTCTTCGTCGCCGAGCTTGCCGTTTAGCTCACTTTGCGCGCGCGAGATTTGCGCCTCAAATACGCGCAGCACGGTTTGCCACATCGCTTCGCTCGTGACGTCGCTCTTGTCGCTTGCGGCCACCTCGTCCATCTGTACGTGAAGGTCGATGCGGTCTAGCACGGGCGCGGAGATGCGCGATTTATAGCGCTTGATCTCAAGCTCCGAGCATTTGCACTCTAGATTTTTGGAGAGTAGATTGCCGCAAGGACACGGGTTCATCGCGGCTACGAACATAAATTTGGTCTCATACGTGACCTTTGAATTTACGCGCGAGATGTTGATTTTACAGTCCTCCAGCGGCTCACGAAGGCTCTCTAAAATTTGCGGCGCAAAGTGCGGAAGCTCGTCGAAAAAGAGCACCCCGCCGTTAGCCAGCCCGACCTCGCCAATCCTAGCCGAGCTCGATCCTCCGCCAAAAATAGAGCTTCTCGTACTCGTATGATGAGGCGAACGAAAGGCGCGAAGGGCGGAAAATTCGCTCTCCTGCTGATTTAGCGAGCTGTAAGCGCAACTGAGCAAAATCTCATCCAAGCTTTGCGGCGGCAAAATGTAGCGCAGTCGCTTGGCGCTCATGCTTTTGCCGCATCCCGGGCTTCCCTCAAAGATAATATTGTGCATACCGCAAGCGGCCACCAGGCAAGCTCTTTTTGCTCTACTTTGGCCTTTTACGTCGCTAAAATTTAGCTCGAAATTTTGATTTTTTACGAAGCTTTTTTCGCCGATTTTGATTAAATTTGAAAAAAGCGGATGAACGGTGCCGACTTTGCACGAGGCGGCAAATTCGGGCTCGAGGAAAAACTTGATCGCCTCGGCCAAATTTGAAACGGCGTAAATTTCTAAATTCGGTATGGCGCCGGCTTTTTGCGCTATCTCTTGCGGGATCAGCACGCGAGAACCCGGCGCCTTCGCGCTCAAAAAAAGCAAGATAGAAAAAAGGCTAGCCGTACTTTTGACTCCTCCGTCAAGCCCCAGCTCGCCGAACACAAAAATCGGCTCAAAGTCGCGCTCTTTTTGCAAAGCGATTAAAAGCGCGATGGATAGGTCGAAGTGGCTACCGGATTTTGGCATGTCGGATGGGGATAAATTTATGATGATTTTTTGCGCGGGAAAGGAGAAATTTAACGATAAAAGCGCTGATTTTACGCGCTCGGCGCTCTCTTTAATAGAAGCTCCCGCAAGACCAACGATATTAAGTGCGGGCAAACCGCGATTAAAGCTGGACTCGACGTCCACAAGCCGCAATTCGTCATTATAAGTGGCGCATTTTAGGGCTTTCATGCGTTTTTTTGCTTTTTATACTCTTTGTCGAATTTTTTGCGTTTGTTGTAGCCGATGCGTTCGATAAAAAGGTGTCCGTCGAGGTGATCCATCTCGTGCTGGATGGCAACCGACAAAAGCCCGTCCGCCTCAAGTTCTTTACGCTCGCCGAAGCGGTCTTGATACTCGAGCGTTATAAACTCGGCTCTTTTTACGTCTTCGTAGTATCCAGGTACGCTCAGGCAGCCTTCTTGGTAGATTATCTCGCCCTCTTTGCGCAAAATTTTAGGATTTATGATTTCTAGCAGATCCTCTTTTTGCTGCTCTTTGCTCTCTTCGTCGACTAAATTTACGATCAAAATTCGCTTAGCCTCGCCCGTTTGGATAGCAGCTAGTCCGATGCCGTTTTTAGCGATCATGGTCTCATACATATCGTCTAAAAATTTATGCAAATTTTCATCAAAAACTTTAACTTCAAGCGATTTGACGAAAAGTTTTTTGTTCGGATAGGTTAGGATTTCTAGTATCATTTTTCAGTCTTGTCCTCTAGTACCAAAAAGTGTTCGCCGTCTCTGCCGGTGTTTACAAGCGAATCAAGCGCCAAAGATAGCATCTCTTCGATAGTTTTTGTCATGTTTAGATCAAAAGTAACGACCTCCATATCAAACTCGTATTTCTCGCCGTTTAGCATAAAAGAAGTGTCGTAAAACATATCGGTTATACGTTTGCAAGCCTTTTGCGCGCCGCTTATGTCGGTATGTTTCATCAGCATAGCAAAACATCCTCCGCCGTAGTGCGACAAGATATCGCTGCGCCTTGACGTGCGAAGTAACATGCGAGATATATTTTTTAAAACGGCCAACTTGCCTTTTGACCCGATACCGTCCAGCGCGCTATCCTTTGGTTTTAGTAGCATCACAGAGGATTTATAGTCGTATTTTTTTATATTTTCAGACTCGATACCGAGCGTCTTGAGGAAAAATTTTCTGTTATAGACGTCAAATTTTTCATCATATATAGACTGCTCTTCAACCAGTTTGAAAACTTTTCCAATCTCCTCATAACTAGTTTTTATCACCTCAACGTGTTTATCCATTAGCGAATTTAGTCTATTTAGGTCTTCGTTAAAAGAGTTAAAGACGCTTTGTATCGTGATCAAATTTACATTTGGATCTAGGCTTTCCGAGCGTTTTTTGATGATAGTTTTTAAAACTCCCAAATTTTTATATATGAGAGCGACAGCTTGCAACATGCTTTTTATTTGCATAAAGCTATTTTTTACTTCGCGCTCTATATTTATTTGTCTATCGTCCTCGAGTCTGCCGACCTCGTCCTCGATCTTTATGATCTCGCCTACTTTTTTCTTAAACTCATCGGACTGTTTTTCGAGCATCTTTTCAAAAAAAACGGTGTAGTTTTTAGGGATTGACGGAATATTTTCCTCGGCTAACCCCCTAATGATAGCCTCAGAAAAGCTATAGATATTAAAACTACTATCTACAGCTTTTTCATCATCTTTTTTTACTACTTCGGTCTCGTTTTTTTTGTTATCCAACTTTATCAAAATCTACTCTTTACTTAAAGCTCTTCTCTAAAACTTTATCTATAAGCCCGTATTCTTTGGCTTCGGCAGAACTCATGAAAAAGTCCCTGTCGGTATCTTTTTGGATTTTGGCTAGTTTTTGACCCGTATTTTTAGCTAGGATAGCGTTTAAAATTTCTTTCATACGCAAGATTTCCTTCGCCTGGATCTCTATATCCGTCGCCTGTCCGCGCGCGCCGCCTAAAGGCTGGTGGATCATGATGCGCGAATTTGGCAACGCATAACGCTTGCCCTGCGCGCCGCAGCTAAGTAAAAACGCGCCCATAGACGCCGCCTGACCTATACAGATCGTGCAGACGTCGGGCTTGATGTAGTTCATCGTATCGTAAATGCTAAATCCGCTCGTTATCACGCCGCCAGGACTGTTTATATATAGATATATGTCTTTGTCCGGATCTTCAGCCTCTAAAAACAGCATCTGAGCCACGATCGCAGAGGCCATGCCGTCCTCGATCTCGCCGCTAAGCATTATTATGCGGTCTTTTAGCAGGCGCGAGTAGATGTCGTAGCTTCTCTCGCCCTTACTCGTACGCTCGATGACGTAGGGGATGTAGTAGCTCATTACTCCGCCTTTTTCTCTTTCTTATCGCTCTTTAGCGTAAACATCTCGTTAAATAGCTTCTCCTCGATCATCGACATTTTGATCGCAGGCAAAATTCCTTGGTTTTTGTAGTTTTCAAGGTGCTGCTTAGGATCTACGCCCGAGCGATACGCCTCGAAATACACCGCTTGGATCAGCTCTTGGTCGCTTACTTTGATATCTCTGCGGCGCGCTAGTTCGTCTATTATAAACGTTAGCTTCACACTTTTTACGGCGTCGTCGCGGTATGTCTCGCGCTGCTTAGTTAGAGCGTCTTTATCCTCTCTAAATTTGGCCATCTGCTCAGGCGTAAAGCTACTCCAAGCGCTGCGGAATTGCATATCCATCTCTTGCTCTACGATGTTTTTTGGCACGTCGAAGTTAAATTTAGCCACGATCGCGTCGGCAAATTTAGGCTTTAGCTCCTCGTTTACGTTTTTAGCGTGCTTCTCGGCTTTGATCTGCTCTTTTAGTCTCTCTTCAAATAGCTCGACGCTCACCTTTTCCTCGCCCGGCATGATGCGTTTTAGCGTCTCTTCGTCGATCTCTTCAGGCACTTTTTTACCTTGGATTTCGTGTAGTTTTACTTTAAACGTCGCATCTTTGCCCGCAAGGTGCGCAGCGCCGTACTCGGCAGGGAATTTAACCTTTACGTCGCGCTCTTCGCCGACTTTTAGTCCGATCATACCGTCCTCAAAGCCAGGTATAAACTGACCTGAGCCGATTTCTAGCAAGTAGTTTTCGGCTTTGCCGCCCTCAAACGCCTCGCCGTCCACAAAGCCTTCGAAGTCAAATTTAGCAAAATCGCCCTTTTCAAGTGCGGCTTTTTCTATTTTTTCTAGCGGAGCCATCATTTTTAAAATTTCATTTTTTCTCTCGTCGATCTCTTTTTTAGTTACGCGCGGAGTACTGACGCTTTCTATCAGCTCCTCGTAACCGTCGATGTTTATAACAGGTTTAAACGAAAGCTCGATCTCAGCGTCTATCTCGTTCTCGCCTCTATCAAATTTAGTCACAATCGGCTCGCCGATAACCTCTTCAAATTTTCTATTTAGCTCTTTTAGTCCAGCGTCTATCACGTCTTTTAGCGCGTCTTGCTCAGCATCGGCGGTTAGCTCTTTTTCGTAACGTTTTAGAACTACATTCACAGGCACTTTGCCCGCTCTAAATCCGTCTATTTTCATATTTTTCGCAGCTTTTTTAGCAGCGTTTTCGAGTTTGGATTTTACGTCCGCGCTCGGTATTTTCGCACTTAGCGAAGCATTTACGGCGTCGATCGCCTTGGTTTTGATTTGCATTAAATTCCTTTAAAAAATAAAAATTTCCTAGAGTGTAGCAAAATTTTCCTTATTCATAGTATAAATTTAAGCGCGCGAAAGGCGAATTTAAGTAAAATCGTTTATCAAATTTAAATAGCAAAATGAATCAGGAACGCAAATGCAAGAAAATTTAAAAAATGAGAATTTAAAAAAAGAAAAGTTTGAAAGCTGCGTCGAGCAGATGTTAAATTTAGTCGGCGAAGACCCACACAGAGAGGGACTGGTTAAAACTCCAGAGCGCGTTTTTAAGGCTTATGAGTTTTTAACGAGCGGCTACTCGCAAGACCCAAAAGTCGTGCTAAACGACGCGCTATTTGACAGCTCAAATAACGAAATGGTACTCGTGCGCGATATCGAATTTTACAGCCTTTGCGAGCATCATTTGTTGCCGTTTTTCGGGCGCGTGCACGTAGCCTACATCCCAAATCACAAGGTCGTGGGCCTTAGCAAAATCCCGCGCATGGTAAATATCTTCGCTCGCCGCCTGCAAATCCAAGAGCAGCTCACCGAGCAAATCGCAGAAGCCGTGCAGGACGTCATCAAACCAAAAGGCGTGGGCGTCGTCATCGAGGCGCGGCACATGTGCGTGGAGATGCGAGGCGTGGGTAAGATCAACTCGACCACGACCACATCGGCGCTGCGGGGCTGCTTTTTAAAGAGCAGCGAGACTAGACGCGAGTTTTTCTCCCTTATAAATTCGCACAAAGAAGTGAGATTTTAGTGGGTTTAGATAGCTTAAAATCAAAGCTGGGGGCAAATTTATCGCTATCTAGCGTCTTTGGCGTGATCGAGCGAATTTCTGCTACGACGATAGAGATCTCTGGCCTGCGCCCCAGTATCGGCGACATCGTGCAAATTTGCGCTAAAGACAAGAGCAAGAGCGGGCTGGCGATGGTAACCGAGGTGCGGCAAAATACCGCACTCATCTCGCCTTTTGGCTTTGTAGAAGGCTACAAGATCGGCGACTTCGTCTATCAGAGCGACCAAGGTATGAAAATCCCCGTCGGCGACGCTCTTTTGGGTCGCGTAGTGGATCCTTTTATGAATCCAAAAGACGGCAAAGGCGCGATCGCTACAACCGAGTACGCTCCGATCATGCAAGCTCCGATCGATGCGATGAAGCGCGGGCTGATAGACGAAATTTTTAGCGTCGGGGTTAAAAGTATCGACGGACTACTAACCTGCGGTAAAGGCCAAAAACTTGGCATTTTCGCGGGCTCTGGCGTGGGTAAAAGTACACTCATGGGCATGATCGTAAAAAACTCCCAAGCGCCGATCAAAGTCGTTGCTCTCATCGGCGAGCGCGGTCGCGAAGTGCCGGAGTTTATCGAGAAAAATTTACGCGGCGATCTAAGCGGCACGGTCGTCATCGTAGCCACAAGCGACGATAGTCCGCTGATGCGAAAATACGGCGCCTTTTGCGCGATGAGCGTGGCCGAATACTTCAAAAACCAAGGCAAAGACGTGCTTTTTATCATGGATAGCGTGACGAGGTTTGCCATGGCGCAGCGAGAGATCGGGCTGGCGCTGGGCGAACCACCGACATCTAAGGGCTACCCGCCATCCGTGCTAACCCTACTGCCTCAGCTGATGGAGCGCGCTGGCAAAGAGGAGGGCAAAGGAAGCATAACGGCCTTTTTTACGGTGCTAGTAGACGGCGACGACATGAGCGATCCGATAGCCGACCAGAGCCGCTCGATCCTAGACGGCCACATCGTGCTTAGCCGCGAGATGACGGACTTTGGCATCTATCCGCCTATAAACATCCTAAACTCCGCCTCGCGCGTGATGAGCGACATCGCGACCAAAGAGCACAGGGCAAACGCCGCCAAGCTAAAGCGCCTCTACTCGCTCCTCAAAGAAAACGAGGTCCTGCTACGCATCGGCGCGTATCAAAAAGGCAGCGACAAAGAGCTTGATCTTGCTATCTCAAAAAAAGAATTTATAGATAACTTCCTAAAACAAGACTCCGAAGAGGGCTTTAGCTTCGAGCAGACGCAAGAGCTGCTAGGCGGGATAAATTAGTCAAATTTAGGCTTTTTGGGCAAATTTGGCGCACGATTTATCCTGCCGGTTCTTAAATTTGACGAGTTAAATTTAAGCCAAGTATTTTTATCGCGCGGCGCACAAAGGATCAAATTTGAGCAGAAACTACGACGAAAATCCGCTGGTTTTACAGGACGATTTTTACCGCATCGCGGCCGGCTGCGCCTTCTTGCTTATCATTAACCTTTCTATGATATTTCTGATATTTTTTAGCGGCATGGTAGATTGGCAAAGCGGCTCATTTTGAGAGGTTTTCACAGCGGAAGCAATGCGAACCCACGGGTTTATTTGGATGTTTGCGTCCGTGATTTTTGCGAACGCTTTAGCCGCCGCCGACTTAGTCAAAAAACTCAAAAATCCCTCGCTCGTTTACCTTTACGAAGATAAAATTTTCCAAACCAAAAAGGGAGTAACGATAAATTTAGCAGATATCGCCCAAATACGAAAATCGCCCTATCAAATTTTAGGAGCGATACCAAAAAATCCGCTTTCTGTGATCGTGATCCCGTTTATGTTCGTCTTGGCTGCATTTATTTTTTATGCGCTGATTTTTTTCGCCAAATGCGTGCTCAGAGCCTTTGACAAAGACGTAAATTTAAGCTACTTTTGCAACCTTGCCATGTTTAGCCAAACGAGCGTTATAAATATTTATTTCATCTCAAAATCAGACTACGCAGCGGTGCGGGAGTATTTTGCGGCAAAACTAGACGCCGATATCGCGGACGCGCCTTGGACGATCAAATTTTACGACGCCAGGAACATTCAGCAGACTTAAATTTGACGCCTGCTCTCGTCTTTATCACGCGTCAAATTTAACTGAGCAAAGATACAAATTTATCCCGAGTCGATGCAAAATTTGGATTATTTTCGCCAAATTTTCACTCAAGATTCGAAAATTTTAATTTTTAAATTTTCTAAAACCTTAAGAAATCAAACTAAATTTAGGATATATTTTATCTTTTTATCTCAAATTTGACCGAAAGGACGATGTTTTGCTTATTTGATAAGGAATTTCAATATATAAACTCTATCAAAAACCGCTTAAATTTGAAAAAACTAAGCTAAAATTTTAATCAAAAATTTATAAAATTTGTTATATTATCGTCGCGAAAATAAAAGGGATAAAATATATCCTAATTGATAAAGGTCAAGCGTGAGAGTATATCTAGACAACAATGCCACGACGATGGTCGATCCCGAAGCTTTCGAGCTTATGAAGCCGTTTTTTTGTGAAAAATACGGCAACCCAAACTCGCTTCATAAATTTGGCTCCGAGACGCACCCTGCGCTTCGCCGCGCGATGGATCAGCTCTATGCTGGCATAAACGCGAGCGATAACGACGATATCGTGGTAACAAGCTGTGCCACCGAGAGCAATAACTGGGTGGCTAAGGGTGTATTTTTCGATCATATATTAAATAAAGAAAAGGATCACGTCGTAATTAGCGCCGTCGAGCACCCGGCGATCTCGGCGACATTTGAGTTTCTCAAAAAATACGGCGTGCGCGTGAGCTACGTACCCGTAAACGAAAACGGCTTGCTCGATCCAAACGACCTAAGAAAGCTCATCGACGACAAAACCGCGCTCGTTAGCATCATGTGGGCAAATAACGAAACAGGCACGATTTTCCCGATAAAAGAGTGCGCGGCAATCGCTCACGAACACGGCGCGCTGTTTCACACCGACGCGACGCAAACCGTGGGCAAGATCAAGATAAACGTGCGCGAGATGGGCATGGACTTTATGAGCTTTTCGGCGCATAAATTTCATGGACCAAAGGGCGTGGGCGGCCTGTATATCAAAGACTCGCAAAAGCTAACGAGTCTGCTTCACGGCGGCGAGCATATGGGCGGCAGACGCAGCGGGACTCTTGATGTCGCGGGCATCGTCGGTATGGCACAAGCGCTGGAAAATAGCAACAAACTAATCGAGTTTGAAAATCTGCACGTTAGACGCCTGCGCGACAAACTCGAGGATGCGCTGCTGCAGCTACCAGACGTCTCGGTCGTGGGAGAGCGCGCTCACAGGCTACCAAACACCATCCTAGCGGCCATAAAAGGCGTCGAGGGCGAGGCGATGCTGTGGGATCTAAATCAGGCCGGTATCGCGGCATCTACGGGCTCGGCGTGCGCGTCCGAGACGCTAGAGAGCAACCCGATAATGGAAGCCATCGGCGCTAGCAGCGATCTGGCGCACACGGCGCTAAGACTGTCGCTATCGAGGTTTAACACCGAAGAAGAGATCGACTACGCGATAGAGCATATCAAAAAGGCGGTGGTGAGGTTGCGAGCTATTTCAAGCACGTACGCTTACAACCCTAACGGCAAATAACGGCTCGTCTTTTGAGCGCCTTTGAATGAGTTTGAAATTTTCGCCCTGCGGCAGACTATATGTCTAGCCTTGGGACGGAAATTTCCGCACAACATTCAAATTCATCTCAAAACAAGCGTAGCGTTTTTGCGAAGCAAAATGTTTCTACAAAATACTTCGCCTTAATGTTTTGCGGTCAAATTTGAAGTTAAATTTAATTGAAATTTGAGCCTAAAAAGTCCAAATTTGAGTTAAATTTAAAAGGAAGCAGGCGGCAGTATTTTTGGTTTAGACGAGGCAAAATCGACCGAAGCAAGGGCGCGGACTAGTCGTCCGTAACCGCAGCTGAGCGAGATTTTAACGAAGTATAAAGCAAAAAGACAACGCCTCTAAAAAGGAAATAAAATGGCAAAAAATAATCTAATCGGCGGCTCCATCTGGGACGAATACTCACAAAACGTCCAAGACCGCATGAACAACCCCAAATTTATGGGCGAGATCACCGAGGACGAGGCAAAAGCAAGAGGCGGTAAGCTCATCGTGGCGGACTTTGGCGCAGAGAGCTGCGGCGACGCAGTGAGGCTGTACTGGCTCGTAGACGAGAAAACCGACCGTATCATGGACGCTAAATTTAAAAGCTTTGGCTGCGGCACGGCTGTAGCAAGCTCTGATACGATGGCTGAGCTTTGCGTCGGCAAGACCGTGGACGAAGCGGTCAAAATCACTAACATCGACGTGGAAAAAGCCATGCGCGACACGCCTGACGTCCCTGCCGTCCCGCCGCAAAAGATGCACTGCTCGGTCATGGCCTACGACGTCATCAAGGCCGCCGCAGCGCAGTACAAGGGCGTGGATCCGGAGCATTTCGAGGACGAGATCATCGTGTGCGAGTGCGCGCGCGTGAGCCTAGGCACGATCAAAGAGGTCATCCGCCTAAACGACCTACACACGGTCGAGGAGATCACGCAATACACCAAAGCAGGCGCCTTTTGCAAGTCCTGCGTACGCCCGGGCGGACACGAAAAGCGCGAGTATTATCTCGTGGATATCCTCGCAGACACCAGAGCTGAGATGGAGCAGGAGAAAAAACAAGCCGTCATCGACGCACAAGTTTCTGGCAAATTTGACGACGTGAGCTTTGAGAGCATGACTGTCGTGGGCCAGCTAAAGGCCATCGAAAGCGTCATCGATAGAGATATCCGCCCGATGCTGATGATGGACGGCGGCGACATGGAGATCCTCGATCTACAAAAAGACGCCGAGGGCAAATTTGACGTCTATATCCGCTATATGGGTGCTTGTAGCGGCTGCGCGAGCGGTGCGACGGGCACGCTATACGCGATCGAAAACGTGCTTCAAGAAAACCTCAGCCCAAATATCCGCGTTTTACCTATCTGATCTACTTTTAGACGGTAAATTTGACGCGGCTTAGGGCTCAAATTTGATTAAATTCGGAGCGGTTAGTTTAGCCGCCCTACTCTTTTTTCTATTTTATTTGCAAATTTTAACGTCAGATTTGACTCCATTATTTCCTTATAAAAGCTCAAATTACGAGCCAAACAAACAACGGTCGTTATCAACAGTATCGGTATCAGCGGCACATATAGATAGACAAAAATTAACGCCGATTCGTCTCTATGAACAGCCTTACCTTCCAAAAACAACAAACCCACTGGATAATACAGAACCAGCGTCATGATCGCAAAATTTTCTATCGCGAAAATCCTATTACTTTTTTCGGGATTTTCGACGAAAAGTTTGCTATACCTGCGCTCCGAAATAAAAAATACGCCTACGCAAATGGCGCTAACTATGAATGCCCAGTATAATTTATCAACATTAGATGAAAACAAAATAAAAAAAGCCATCGCAGCAGCGCTCACAAAGGCAAACCTAATCAAGCGGTGCAGCTGATATCTGCGCTTTAAATTTTCAGGAATTTGCGCTAAGGCTTTGCCGTATTCCAGCGCTTCGGCCTCCTCGTCGCTTTGGCTTGGCTCGGCTTCATGGCTCTCGCCCTCAAATTTCAGCTCAGATTCGGTTGCGTCGCTTTGATTGGCTTGTGCCTGCGCTTGACTTAAATTTTGCTCACACGTCGTTTCGCCTGCGACTATCTCGCTGATTTTCTCTTGCGATTTTAGTACTCTTTACGGCAGATATACGGTCTCATCGGCGGCAAATTCGTCGTTGGCATTGTGGGCTATTATTGCAACGGGCGTCATTATGATGGTAAAAATCATAAGCGAGCCATCAGGACCAGCGCCTGATTTTATCTGAAAATACAGCGCTATTACGCTAACCGTGATGAGAAAAAGTGTAGCAGTTTCAGCGCTTATCAGGCTAAAAGCTTTGCCCTCGTCACTCAATAAAAACACGCTGTATCGCTTATGCCTAAGCGCACTCAAACAAACAAGTGAGATCAAAGCCGATACAAAAAGCGCCATCCCGAATGCAAAAAGCGAATACGGATGCGTGCGGTCTACATTCCAAAGCGATAAAAGAAAAACGATAAAACTCATAAAAATACCTGCAAAAAGATACTTGAAAAAACACCACCTGTCGTAGATTTTTAAAATCTCTTGCGGAATTTGACTGATATCGACGGCGACTTTATCTTTTTGAGTTTGCATTTTTGCCTCCTTTTTTGTTATTTTATCCTAAATTTACCTTTTCCATTTTTCCCGCCTTTAAATTCCACCCCGTCCCGCCTACTCCAATTTCCAATTTACGAAATTAAATTTTTCTACTTCATTTATCAAAATACCTAAAATTCCGATAATCGTTAATGTAGAATATTTTAGTGACAAAGTTAAATTTTTGCATATTCGTTTTTTAAGTTTTATAAAAGTTTAAGTTGTTAATATTCGTCCAGATTTTAATACAAAATCAAATTTAATCACAAAGGAAAACGCAATGTTTAGCGCAAGAAATCAACTAGCCGCACAAATCACAGAGGTAAGAGAGGGAGCGGTAAACTCTCTAATCGTAGCAAAATTGCAAGGCGGAGAGACCGTAAAAGCAACCGTAACCGTAGATAGCCAAAAGGCTCTAGATCTAGTAGCGGGTAAAAAGGTGGTTTATCTATTTAAGGCTTCTTCTATCATAGTAGCTAAAGGCGATAACGGTCTAAAGCTAAGCGCTACTAACCAACTAAAAGGTAAGGTAGTAAAAGTAGTAGAGGGCGCAGTAAACGCTGAAGTAGATATCGAGATAGCAGGTGGCGATAAGCTAAGCGCTATCATCACTAACGAATCTGCTAAAAATCTAGCTCTAAAAGCGGGCGATGAAGTAACTGCTATAATCAAAGCTAGCCACATCATCATAGGTGCTTAATTCTTTTACATAGCGAGCGCTTTATGGCGCTCGCTGAATTTTAAATTTGATCCGAATTCACCTTCGCTTTTTATTCAAATTTCACTTAAAATACCAAATCTATCCGCTCAAATTTAACCCCTGATTTTTCTTATTTAGTGCTTGTTTGTTCTTTATTTTTTCTTAAATATTTTGAAATATAATTCGCCTAATCATTATCAATATTAAGGAGAAAATTTTGAACGCTCACTGCAAATTTATAGGCTTATCTATGTGCCTTGCTTGCTCGCTCTACGCAGTCGATGCAAACCTCGGCGAGGTCACCGCATACGGTAAAGCCGACCTATCGACGACCGAGGGTACGGGCTCGTATACGACGGGAAATATGAGCACCGCCACGGGTCTAAATCTCAGTATCCGCGAGACTCCGCAATCAGTCTCCGTTGTCTCAAATCAGCTCATCAAAGACCTAAATTTAAAAGACGTCGATACGGCGATGAACTACGCGAGCGGCATCACGCTTTATCGCGACAGCGGGCGCGACCGCATCGTCTCTAGAGGATTTAACATCGACAACATCCAAGAAGACGGCGTCGCATCCTCAGTATCTATCACGGCTCAAGGTACACTTGGATTTTCAAAAGAATTTACGGATCTCGAGTTTTACGACCGCGTCGAGGTACTACGCGGCGTAGCGGGACTTACGCAGAGTAACGGCGAACCTGGTGGCACGGTAAATCTAGTCCGCAAGCGCCCCGGCGACGAGCTTGGAATAAATCTAGGGCTAAGTATGGGCAGCTGGAACAACTACAGAGGCTCGTTTGACGTAACCAACGCGCTAAACACAGACGGCACGATCCGCGGTAGACTAATCGGAATCCTAAACAAAACAGGCTCGTTTAAAAACCACAAAAACGGTCACCGAGAGGCGCTGGGCAGTACGCTTGAGTTTGATCTCACTGATAAAACGATGCTAACTACCGGCCTCATCTGGCAAAGAACGATCGGCGTCTACGATATCTACGGCGTACCGGCTAGCGATGCTGGCGGCAATCTTTTAAATTTGAGCCGCAAAAGCTATTTCGGTTCGAGCTGGGATAAAAGCGAATACGAGAAATTTAACGCCTTTACTGAGCTTTCGCATCAACTTAGCGACGATACGAAAATCTACGCCAAACTAAACTACACTAAAAGCGAAGGTATGTTTAAATTTGGCGCGATGGGCGGCACGAACCCATATAACGTCGCGATCGCAAGACCGACGCACAACTTGAGATTTAGAAAATACGACAACGAATCGGACGAAGTAAATTTGCAAATCGGCGCGGACGGCAAATACGAGCTTTTTGGGCGTAAGCACGAGTTTTTCGTAAACGGCTCGCTCTCTCGCGAGAAATTTACACGCCACGACAAATGGGCGCCAAACGCCAGCCTAAGCTCGCTTGGTATCGGGCTATATAACTGGAACGGCGCCGCGATAGCCGAGCCAAACTGGGACGGTAGCACGATAACGGATGACGACCTATACACGACTAAAATTTACCAGCGAGCATTTGGTATCGGCACGAGATATAACTTCACGGATGATTGGCACTTGCTAGTAGGCGGCAGATTTACCAGCGTAAAATACGACAAAAAATGGGACGACCTCAAAAACCACACGAGTAAAAAGACGCTAGATCTCACCAAAAATCATTTCGCGCCTTATGCGGGTCTTACTTGGGATTTTGCTAAAAATCACAGCTGGTATGTTAGCTACGCAGAGATCTTTAAGCCTCAAAGCGCGACGGACGCGAACAAAAACATCCTAAAACCGATCGTAGGCTACAACGTAGAAACCGGCGTAAAATCAGAGTACTTTGATGGCGCGCTAAACACAGCAGTCGCGCTATTTCAGGTAGTACAAGAAAACAGAGCCATCCAAGATCCGCTAAATACCGCCAACAGCATCGCCGAGGGCAAGGTGCGAAGCCGCGGCCTAGATCTTGAAATTTCAGGCGCGCTAACGGATAGGTGGAACCTCTTTGCTGGCTATACGTTTAACAAAAGCGTCTATATGAAAAGCGAGAAAAAGACCTCTACAAACGTAAACTACGACAAAGGCGCGAACGCAAAATCCTACGTACCTAAGCACTTGTTTAAAATTTACACCAGCTACGAGATACCGTTTTCTAGCAGCCAAAAGCTAAGCTTTGGCACCGGAGTTAGATGGCAGAGCGCGACTTCGGGCTTTTATCAAAACGTAGCCTACGTAGCGCCTACGCAAAAAGCATACGCGCTTTGGGATGCGAACGTAAACTACTTTTTCAACAAAAATTTCAGCCTCGGACTCGCGGTCAAAAACATAACCGACAAAAAGTATTTTATGAATACGCAAAACAGAACCGCCGGCATGAACAACTTCTACGGCGATCCGCGAAATTTCACGCTGACGTTTAACTATACGTATTAAAGAACTTTGCGGGATCAAATTTGCGTAAATTTCAGCTTTTTCGAAGCGGTAAATAAACATACCGCTTCGCGTTTTAAATTTGAACAAAGCAGGCCAAATTTAGGCTAATTTGCGCCGCATAAAAATCTCTGAACGTAAATTTATCGCTCGTAGCAGAGCGCAAAAACCAAACAAAAAGGCTAAATTTGCAGATTTTAAAGAAATTTTTCATCATCGCGAGCTGGTTTTGGACGGGTAAGCGCTCGCTAGTGGCGTGGGCGATGCTGGCCGTGACACTGGGGGCTAGCCTAGCCATCGTCAAGGTCGCGACGCTAATGAACGCTTGGGATAAAAAATTTTAAGACGCGATCGAGAAATTTGAAAAAGATCTCATGCTCCCGCTTGTGGGCGAATTTCTCGCCTATACCGCCGTTATCGTGCTTTTTATCGTGATAGGAAACTGGTTTAAAAAGCTGCTCGTGATCTCGTGGCGCGAGAACCTAAGCGAAGAGATGGAAAATCTATGGCTAAAAAACGCAAATTTCTACCGATTGTCCGGCGCTGCTGGCTTTGATAACCCGGACCAGCGTATCGCCGAGGACAGCCTCCTGCTCGCCGACAAAAGCGTAAATCTCATAAAATCCATGGTTTATAACCTCTCCAAGCTTTTTGCTTTCACATTTATTCTTTGGGAAGCATCGAAGGTACTGCACTTTAGCGCGTTTGGCCGCGAGTTTGCGATAGAAGGCTTTTTGGTCTACGTCGCGCTCGTTTATACGCTTTTTAGCTCGCTAATAACCCACCTCATCGGCCGTAGCTTAAAGCGCCTAAACTACAAAAAACAGCAGGTTGAGGCCGACTACCGTGTAAATCTACTAATCACCCGCGAAAACGCTGAAGCCGTCGCGCTAATGAATGGTGCCGGCGCTGAAAAATCGCGCTTTAGAGCGAGTTTTAGCGAGGTCGTGCGCAACTGGCGTGTCATCATGAACGCCGAGTTTCGCCTAGAGTGCTTTTCGGCTAGCTACTTAAAAATCACGAATCTAATCCCCATTTTCGCCTGTTTGCCGCTTTATTTCGCGCGGGCGATGACGTTTGGCGACATGATGCGGGCGCGCTCGGCGTTTTATAGCGTGCAGGACGGCTTTGCGTGGTTTATGGACTACTATAAGCAGATCATGGAGTGGGCCGCGAGCGTGGAGCGCGTGTATAAATTCGTCGAGATCGCGCAGGCAGCGGACTCCAAGGTCAAATTTGGCGCTAAATTTAGCGGACAAAACAGCAACCTTGACGGAGTGAGCGAATCCGCCCAGGTAACGGCGGCAAATTTGGCGCAGGATAAATTTAAGAGCGTTAAATTTGACGAGAGTGGCGAACAAAACGAGCTAAAGTGCTCAAATTTGCAAATTTTTACCCCAAGCGGCGAAAAGCTGGTATGCGGGCTAAATTTAAACGTAAAAAGCGGCGAATGGACGCTACTGCGCGGCGCTAGCGGGACTGGCAAAAGCAGCGTGTTTAGGTATATCGCGGGCATCTGGGATCACGGCTCGGGTGAGGTTTGCGTGCCGTGCGGGACTATGGTCGTGCCGCAAAAGCCGTTTTTAGCGTGCATGAGCCTAAGGCGGCTTATCGCGTATCCTAGCGACTTACAAAGCGCAGACGCCGATTTTGAGGGGATCTTACGACGAGTGCGGCTAGAGAAATTTACCCCCGAGCTAGACGAAATCAAAGACTGGGGCAAGACTTTAAGCGGAGGCGAGGCGCAAAGGCTTGCATTTGCGAGGGTTTATTTTATGTAGCCTGTGTTTTTGCTGCTTGACGAGGCAACCTCGGCGCTTGATAGCGCACTGGCAAAAGAGCTTTTAACCGCCCTGAAGCGCGACTTTCCGCACCTTGGCGTACTCATGATCACGCACCAAGAGGAGCTTAAATTTATTTTTGACAAGGTTATCAATATCGGTCCTGTCAAGCAAATATAACCATCTACAGTTCAAATGAAGCAAGCTTGGCTTTACAAAAAAACGATAAAATTTTATACAAATTTATTAACAGAAGAAAAAATGAAAAAGATTTTATTTTCATTGGCTTTGGGTGCATTCGTGCTGGTCGGTTGCGGAAGCGACGAGGCAAAAACGCCTGAGGAATTAGGTGAAAAAGTCGTTAAAACCTTCAAAAATAATCCAGTCGATATGGCGTTTTTAGTTAAAACTGATAGCAAAGACGAGCAAGATAAAATAGCCAAAAAATAGAAAAAGAGCTAGAAAATAATAAATCAGATAAGATACTTGATGCCTCTGTTTACAAAATAAACATGATAGACCATAAGCATGCCGAGCTTGTAATTGAAATAAAATTTGCAAGCGGGGAGAGAGCTCGTAAATTTGCGATTGAAAAATTCGACGAGATTTGGTATTTAAAAAATAAATTTTAGGAAATTTGAATTGGGAGCCAAATCGCTCCCAAAAATTATTTTAAAGCAACCTTTGCTTTTTAAGTCGTGCGATAAAGCGTGAATAGCTAATGTTGTTTAGGCAGTATGCAACATTTATGGGCACTATCTGCAAGTGCGGCGGAAGTCGCTTTTATTGTGGCGAGTTGACGTCGGCTGAGCTTGCTGGGATTGCGCCAAAATATAGTTCAAATAATCCCACCAAAAAGTAAAACGTTAAAAGTTATGATTAAAATTGCGGTTATTTTTAAAATTTGAGCCCTTTCAAAAATATAAATTTAGCCTCCGTCTCGCTCGCGCCGAGCTCACGCTGCTTTTATGCCGCCGTTAAATTTAGCGCCTTTAAATTTTAGTTCGCCGCAAAATCTCTTGCCAAATTTCGCCTCGACTATGAGAACTAGCACGAAAAATATCTTTTCGTCGTTTAAAAAAGCGATTTGGCGAAGGGTCTGATCGGCACTGTTAAATTTAACGCCGTTTTCGCGCAAGGTGCGGCAAAACTCAGCCTCGTCAAAGCCGAGCTTTTGCGAGATCTCAGCGATCGTGTATGGCTCGAGCGATGCGATGATGCGGTCCATGTTGCACATGCTAGGATTTTTGCGGCGAGTGAGGATGTCTATGAATTCGTTTGCGAGTTTGATGAGCTTTTTCTTGCGATTTATCACGTGAAAAACGGCTGCGAGCACGACCAAAAAGCCCGCAAATTTATGCGCGCTCATCCAAAATTCGCCGTACCTTCCGAGCGCAAAATTTAGCCCCGAAAATGCGAGCAAACTAAGCCCCAAGATCAGCGCGCAAACCAGGCAAAATTTATAAACGATCTCAAATTTGAGCATAAAATCTCCTAAAATATATTTTTGAAATTATACATTTTTTAATATAAGGCATATTTTAAGGACAAATTTAGTCCTTTTATTGATATACATCATTTTTGCGCAAATTTATTTTGGATAAACTTTGTCCGAATTTTTCAAAAGGAGACAAAGTATGCGTGAATACAAGAAGTATTGGTGGGCGCTGGTAGCAGTCGTTACCATCGCCTTCGGGATACTGGGTTACTACGGCGTCGAGGTTTACCGCGAAGCGCCGCCGGTGGTGAGTTTTGCCGATAAAAACGGCAAAATCGTAATCGAGCAAGAGCAAATTTACAAAGGCCAGGAAGCCTGGCAAAGCATCGGCGGTATGCAGGTTGGCTCGGTGTGGGGACACGGAGCGTATCAGGCGCCTGACTGGACGGCTGATTGGCTACATAAAGAGCTAGTCGCGTTTATGGATATCAAGGCCGCTCAACTTTACGGAGCTAAATTTGACGCTCTGAGCACCGAACAGCAAGCCAACATCAAGGCTTTAACAAAAAGCGAATACCGCACGAATACGCTAAAAAACGGCGTTATAACGATCAGCGATGAGAGGATCGCCGCGGCAAAGGTAGTGCGTGACGAGTATAACGGGCTTTTTGGTAACGATCCGAAATACCAAAAGCTACGCGAAAACTACGCGATGAAAAACAACACGTTAGCCAAAGAGGAAAACCGCGAGCAGCTAAATGATTTCTTCTTCTGGGCGACCTGGGCTACGGCGACAAATCGCCCAAATAGCGAGGCTACATACACAAACAACTGGCCGCACGAACCGCTAATCGACAACGTTCCGACGCAAGAAAACGTATTTTGGACGATTATTAGCGTTACGATTTTAGTTGCGGGCGTTGGTCTTTTAGTTTGGTTTTCAAATTTCTACGGAGAAAAAGATCACGAAAGGCTCGCTCCTATCGACGCCGATCCGCTTTCAAGGCTAAATTTGACCCCGTCTCAAAAGGCGCTTGGCAAGTACCTTTTTGTAGCACTCGCGCTTTTTGTTTTTCAGATCATGATAGGCGGCTTTGTAGCGCACTACACGGTCGAGGGGCAGGAGTTTTACGGTATAAATTTATCCGAGCACATCCCGTACTCTTTGGCGCGCACTTGGCACATTCAGGCGAGTATTTTCTGGATCGCGACGGGCTTTTTGGCGGCTGGACTTTTCCTGGCGCCTATCATCAACGGCGGCAAGGATCCTAAATTTCAAAAACTAGGCGTGGATCTGCTATTTTACGCGCTACTTTTCCTAGTCGTGGGTAGCTTTATCGGCGAATACATGGCGATAGCGGGCAAGATGGACACTAGCCTGAGCTTTTGGCTGGGACACCAAGGATACGAGTATATCGAGCTTGGCAGGGTTTGGCAGCTTATTTTGTTTGTCGGTCTTGTTATCTGGATGGCGCTCGTGCTCCGCGGATTTGTCGGAGGATTTAAGGCTGATGGCGATAAAAACCTGCTAGCTATATTTACGGCTTCTGCTATCGCGGTGGGACTTTTCTACGGCGCTGGGCTATTTTACGGACAAAGAAGCCCGCTACCGGTGATGGAATACTGGCGCTGGTGGGTCGTTCACCTTTGGGTCGAGGGCTTTTTCGAGGTATTTGCGACCGCTTCGCTTGCGTTCGTGTTTGCATCTTTGGGTCTAGTGGGTAAAAAATTTGCGACCTATTCGACTCTAGCGAGCGCTAGCTTGTTTTTGATCGGCGGTATCCCTGGCACCTTCCACCACCTTTATTTTGCGGGAACAACCACTCCGATCATGGCTGTGGGCGCTAGCTTTTCCGCGCTTGAGGTCGTACCTTTGGTGCTTCTTGGAGCGGAGGCCTTTCATCAGTATTCGCTTCAGTTTGCGCAGAGCTGGGCGAAAAACCTCAAATGGCCGCTTTACTGCTTTATCGCGGTGGCATTTTGGAATATGCTAGGAGCCGGCGTGTTTGGTTTCCTTATCAACCCGCCGCTATTTTTGTTCTACATCCAGGGTCTAAACACCACTTCGGTGCACGGACACGCGGCGCTGTTTGGCGTTTACGGCTTTTTGGCGCTAGGTTTTGTTTGGCTCGTCGCGCTTTACCTTTTCAAAGGGCAAGAATTTAACGACAAGCTGATGAAAGTAGGCTTTTGGTCGCTAAATGCGGGACTAATGCTGATGATCGTAGCATCGCTGCTTCCGATCGGTCTTTATCAGGCCGTCGCTGCGATAGATGTGGGCATGTGGTACGCTAGAAGCGCGGAGTTCTTGCAGATGGATCACTTGCAAAATTTACGCTGGCTAAGGATGATCGGCGATACGATCTTTATCATCGGCGGCGTTTGCTTCTTTATCCAGATTCTTAAATTTATCGCGGGAAGCTGCGGCTGCAAGGCTAAAGCCTAACCGCCTAAGCCCCTACTTTAGGGGCTTAGCTTCTTCTAAACTTCTATCTTGTACAATTCGCCCCAAAGGACGAAAATGCAAAAATTCAAAAAATACTTTCAAATTTCCATCATTACCTTTCTGTTTGCCCTGCACGCCTTAGCGTTTGCGGCGATAAACTACGCTTTTCCGCACTACGACGAGGTGATCATCACGGGCGGCGAGGTCAAGCGCATGGACAAAGACGGCTTTATCGACGCGCAAAATCCCGCCGACGGCCCGACGCGCGACGTGTATTTTATCTACACGCGGGAGTTAAACGGCACTAAAGTAATGCCGTATCGAAACGAGGATACGGGCTGGGGCTTGCCGCTTTATTTTAAATTTAACTCCGCCGACGTCCAAGCTGCCGCGCAAAGTCTAGTGGGCGAAGGCAGGGCACAGATCAAATACTACGGCTGGCGCATCGCGATGTTTGATATGTTTAGAAACGCCGTTTCCGTTAAAAAGCTAAAAGAGGGCGAGACCCGCACAAATCCTATTTTTAGCTATATCTTTTATGCTTTGACGGCAGTTTCGTTTGTAGCTTGCGCCGCTTTTGTTAGAAGGAAATTTAAAGACGAGCCAAGCTCAAATCTATAATCCAAGCCAAATTTGAGCGGCTTTTCGTCGCCTCGCTCAAATTTGACTCGGCAGTAGCAGCAAATTTGACGTAAAATTTGCGCCCAAAGGAAATACGAGCTTTGCGCTCTGATAAACGAAAATTTAAAAAAGAATTTCTATTTTCAGGCGGGTTTGTTTTTAGCTATCGTTTTGCTTGGATTTTTGGCGGTTTGGATGCAGGAGTAGTCAAATTTGAGCGGGCAAATTTGACTTAGATGAGCTAAATTTAGCGGCTCAAAGCCGCCGTCCGCTTACTCCTCGATATTGCTCGGCGAGGTCGGCTTGCCCAGCAAAAACCCTTGCGCGTATTTTATGCCAAATTTCTTGATTTCAGCGAGAATTTCTTCTGAGCTTACAAACTCAGCCACGACGTTATAGCCTTGTCTTCCGGCAAAGTCGATGATAGTTTGCAGTAGATACCTAGCGTTTTTGTCGTACGGGAGCTTTTTGATGATCGAGCCATCGATCTTGATCGTGTCGATATCAAGCTCCAAGATACGGTAGTAGTTAGAGTAGCCGCTACCGAAATCATCGATCGAAATTTTGCAGTCGTAGGCGCGGATCTTGTTGATGAAGTCATTTACGATCTTGTAATCATCCACGCCCTCGCTCTCTAATATCTCAAAATACACGTGCTCAGGCCTTGAGCAGACACGTAGCTTTTTCTCTATAAGATCCCTTATGCTCTCGTTTGCGATATCGCTGCTAGAAAGGTTCATAGAAAAGCTCGTGTTTGTAAATTTCTCCACGAGTCTAAATACGTGCTCGACGACCTTTTTGGTGATATCGTTATAAAGCGAAATTTTCTTTGCTATGTCCAAAAACTCGCCCGGATAGCGGATCTTGCCGTTTTCGTCGATAAGGCGCACGAGCACTTCGTAGTATTTGACTCGAGCCGTTTCGCCAGATACGTCGTAGATCGGCTGGCACTCGACGATCACGGTATCGTTATATAGCGCGTTTTCGATGGTGCGCGACATGACTTGGTTGTGATAATACTGCTGTTCGATGTGACTATTTTCAGTATAAAACTGCGCCGTTTCGCCATTTTGTTTAGCTTCATGGTGAGCTAACATAGCCTGTGTTAGGCGGTTTGTTTGGGGCGTATCTTGAGGCATGCTAACGCCTATGGTTATTTTGATATTAGGGATAAATTCCTTTGCGCCTTCAACTGTAATATAAAGGTTATTAGCCTTAAAATAATCAATAAATCTGCGCACCGCCAAATACGCATCATCGCCGCAATACCAAATACAAAACTCGTCAAACTGTACCCTGTAAATATCTGCGTCCATTTTATAAGTATCGATGCAAAGCTGAAGCGTCGCCGCAAATGAAGCAATGATGGCGTCCACGGTCTTTGTTTTGTAAAAAAATCGAAAATCCATAAAGTTGTTGATGTTTATATAGATGATCATGCCGCCCGAGCCCTGCTCCATCCTTTGCGTCAGAGCAAAATAACTGCCAAGCCCCGTTAGCTTGTCTTTTAGCGCTTCGTTTTGCAGCTCTTTGTTTTTGTTTTCGAGCTCTTTTGTCATCGCGATCTCTTTGGTTTTATCAAATTTGATCGACATATAGCCGTCTTTGTCGCCGCTTTCGTTAAAGAGCGGAGAAAAAATTACCTGTTCATAGATTAGCTCGCCGCTTTTTGTTTTGCTGACTAGTTCGTCGGCTCGCCAAATTTGATCCGCTTCTATGGTTTTTAGCATATCTTGATAAAATTCATCGGGGTGCAGGCGAGACTTTATAATGTTTATGTTTTTATCTTTTAACTCTTCAAATTTATATCCGAAATTTTGCTCGAAAATTTTATTTACGTATTTTACTTTTCTATTGAGATCGGTAAAAGTTATGGCATTAAAGCTATTATCTACGGCTTGCTCGAAACGATTTAGTAGCCTAATATTATTTCTAGCTCTGACGTAAGATACATAGATAAAAACTGACGCCAGCGCAAATAACGCAAACACCAATACTATCGTCTCGCGCAAATTTGACAATACGTTTTGTATATAGCGTTCATTGCCTTTTTTTAGATTATATAGTTTTTTATTGATTTCAAGAGAATTTATACGGCTATAAATTTCTTGTACTTGTTCGTAACAACTGAGTAATTTTTGTACGTCGGCTAAAAATCCAGCGTCGCTTTTGCTCAACTTCGGCTCTTTTAAATACTCGTTTAAAAGCTTCCTAGGTCCTTTTAGGTCAATGTTTAAATCGTACCTAAACATCAAAATTTGCGGCATAAGTTTGTTAAAATAAAGTCCGTCTAGAGCTTCAAATTTCAAAATTATCTCGTCGTAAATAAGTTTCGCCATTGTCGTCGCGGAGTTAAATTTATCCGTTAGATCGACTCTCTTTTCAACCGCGTTTTCCAATTCGCTAAAAGTTTTTTCGTTTAGCGCAAGTTTTTCAAATGATATTAGATTACTCCCGTCAAGCTTACTAAGACCATCTTTCAACTCCGCCGTATAGCGCGCCACTGCATCATAGTCGGCTTCCAGGAGGCTTTTATCAAATAAAAAATTTACCTCGCTATTGGCATCCATCATATTCTCGATAGTACCCTTCCATTCATACGCCGTTACCAAATCCTTGGTAGCCTTATATGTCATAATCGTACCGAAAAATGCGATACAAACGATGATAAAAAACAAAATTTTATGGAAGATTATCTTGTGTTTCATTTTAAAATTTCCGGTTTTTCGCCGCTTAAAGTCAGCAAAAATTTATAAAGTAAAAGCGTCTGATCGTCGCTTAAATCGTAGTTTATATACTTTTTAGCAATAAATTTAATCGAATCCTTGAGGCTCGCTATCTCTCCACTATAAAGATAAGGCGCAGTTTTTTCGATATTTCGTAAGCTAGGCACTTTGTAGCGCGCCGTCTTATTGTCTTCGTTAAATTTTGGATCATAGTAGATGTTGGCGCCTAAATTTACGCCGCTGTGGCAGTTTATGCAACCGATGGTTTTAAATAGTTCAAATCCGCGTTTTTCCTCGTCATTAAAAACGCTCTCGTTGCCGCTGATAAATTTATCAAATTTGGCGTTTGGCGTGATGAGGGCTTTTTCAAAATTTACCAGCGCATCGACGATACCCTCAAAGCTTACCCCATCCTCATAAAGCTCTTCAAATTTATTCCTATAAACGGAGTTTTGATTTACCTTTTGGACTAGAAATTTCGGCTCGCTAGCAAGCTCGTTTTCACTAATCAGACTTCGCTCTACTTGTGCTGCTAAGTCTTTTATCTCTCCGTTCTTAAAAAATAGAAAATTTAACGCCGAATTTAGCGCGGTAGGCGGGCTAATCTCCTCGTCGGCGGAGATTTTTACGTTTTTTTTACTCGTACCGCTTAAGTCCCAGTAAAGGTTGTGGCATTTCTCGCAAGATAGCGTTCCACTCGGGCTTAGCGAGGCGTCGAAAAACAGCTCCTTGCCCAGTCTGGCTTTTTGTTCGTCAAATTTCGGCTGGGCGACCGGAGATAAAACGTGCGAAGCGGCGAAAGTTTGAACGCAAAAGAAGCATAAAACGCACGAAAATATCTGCAAAAACGCTCGCGGCAACTAAAATCCTTTTTAAATTTTAAATAAATATCGCGATTATATCTTAAAAAACTAAAAGCTTCATTGAAGAGACGATTTTTTCCGTCACGAAACCGTCCTGCGCGATACTCTCTAGCCTCGATCTGACCGCATTTTCATCGTGCGTAAAATTTGCGATTTGTAAATGCCAAAGCGCGTTTTGCGTCATCTCTTCAAGCGTGCGTTTTTGTTCGCGAGACTCCTCAAGCACGCAGGAGTTAAAAGCGATATTTTCGCGGCGCAAGTACTCTTCAAAAAAGTTCGCCTTTTCTTTAAAGCACCCTCTCTGCAAGCCCTCGTAAAAAAGCTCCAAAACGCTTGAATAACGCGGTTTGTTCCACCAAAGATAGACCCTTTTTTCGCCCAAATTTATAAATTTGACAAAATCCTCCTCGTCCGCGATCGCGGGGCTCATCGTGCTAAAAGCCACGTCGTAGACGCGGTTTGGATTAAAGCTTTTAAAATCGCTTTGAACGGCGGTTAAATTTGAAATGTTAAATTTCGTAGCGTCTTCAACCATAACTTTTAGCATTTCGCCCGAGATATCCATGCCGGTTATCTCGCGGCAAATTTGCGCCAAAAACAGCGTATGCACGCCAGTGCCACAGCCGATATCCACGACGCTTTTGCCCTCAAATTTGACGCCAAACTCGGCGATCTTAGCGTAAAGCCCTCTATGAAAAACGCTAGGCTCGCCCATAAATCTCGTATAGCTTGCCGCCTTTTTATCCCACATCTCTTTCATTTTGTTTGCCTTTAAATTTTTGCTACAATTTTAGCGTTTTTAGGAGCGAAAATGAAAATTTTTTATTACGAATTTACCGTGGGCGAGGACGCCATCGACGTGAATCATCACGCAAACAACGCTCACTACGTCATCTGGATGCAAGAAGCGGCAAACGCCCACTCAAACGCCGTGGGCGACCTCATCGAGACCAATCTCGCGCAAAACCGCACGTGGATGGTGCGCAGGCACGAGATAGACTATCTGGGGCAGCTATTTTTGGGCGATAAGGTGCGCGTGAAAACCTGGACGCAGCCCGAAAAAAGAAGCTGCTCGAAGCGTTTTTACGAGTTTAGCAAGGATGGCGTACCGGTCGCTAGCGCGGTGACGACTTACGTGTTTTTCGACCTCGCGCGCGGTCGTCCGATCGCGATACCGCCGGAGATTGCAAAGCTTTACGAGGATTAGTTTTAAATCACCCGCGTCAAATTTGAGTTTTAAATTTGACGAAACTAATCGCTTTAAATTTGCAGCAAAAATCTCTCGGCAAGCGGATTTAAGCTGCAAATTTACCGTCAAATTTGAGCGTAAATTTTAAAAACAGTCATCGCAAACGCCCTTAACCACGACGCTTTTGACGTGATTTTGTTTTAGGCGCGGCATGTTGATGTTTGTCATCTTGTGGCAGACGTCGCAGACGAAATACGCCTTTGCTCCGCTTTCAAGCTCGTAGAAATTCTTGCGGTTATTTTCGCTTTTTAGCACGATGCTCTTAGCTTCAAAAAGGTCCATACAGCGGTAAAATGTGGTTTTGTTTGCATCGATTTGGGCTAAAATTTCATCATAGCTAAGCGGCGCGGCGGCGGCGTGTAAAATGTGTAAAATCTCTAGTCTAAGCGGAGTGATTTTGATATCATTTTTCGTTAAAAGCTCCTCAAAACCGGCTTTTTCTTCCAAATTTTCGCTCATATTTTTCCCCCGCGTTAAGAATTTTAGGGTATTATACCTTGAGAAAAATTAATTTGCAACTAAGTTGCTTTTGATATAATTTCGCCCAAATTTTAACACGGAAAGGATAAAAATGAGAAAAATTTTCGCGTTTTTATGTTTGGGCTTAGTCGCGCTATACGCCAAAGGACAAGTTAGCGTCAGTATTTTGCCGCAGCAGTATTTCGTCAAGCAAATCGCGGGCGACGCGGTCGAGGTAAACGTAATGGTAGGCAAAGGAGCCGATCCGCACACGTACGAACCAAAGCCAAAACAGATGACCGCGCTTGAAAAAAGCGATCTATATTTTGCTATAGGGATCGAGTTTGAGGAGGCTTGGCTGCCGAAATTTCAAAAATCTTATCCAAACCTTAAAATCGTAAAAACCGATGAGGGCGTAGAAAAGATCAAATTTGAAGGTCACCACGAGCATGCGGACCACGATCATCATGACGCCAAGCACGAACACGCTCATCACGAGCATAAACACGAGCATGCGGGCCACGATCACGAGCATCACCACGGCGAATTTGACCCGCACATCTGGCTAGATCCCGTTTCTGTTAAAATCCAAGCTAAAAATATCGCCGCCGCGCTAAGCGAAAAATATCCTGAGAACAAGGCGCTTTTTGAAGCGAATTTGGCCAAATTTGAAGCCCAGCTTGACGAGCTTGACGGCTTTATCAAAAGCACTCTAGCAAACGTTAAAAACCGCGAATTTATCGTATATCACCCGTCTTGGGGTTACTTTGCTAAGCGCTACGACCTAGAGCAAATCGCGATCGAAGTGGATGGCAAAGAACCAAAACCGGCCGAGCTAAAAGAGCTTATCGAAGAGGCCAAAGAGCACGGCGTGAAGGTCATTTTCGTCGCTCCGCAGTTTTCTAAAAAAGCCGCTCAAACCATCGCCAAAGAAAGCGGTGCTAGCGTCGTAGAGATCGATCAACTGCCGCTTGATTGGGACGCCGAGCTACGCAAAACGGCGCAAATTTTTGCAAAGAGCCTGTAAATGAAATTTGGACGCATACTCGCTATTTTCGCGCTTTTTGCGTCCTTTTTTAGCTTTGCGCACGCTTGCGCTCTGTGTTCGCTTTACACTCCGACCGCGCACGCCTCGGTCAAATTTGACGTCCAAGGCGATATGATAAAAACAGCCGTCGTAACCTGGACGTTTTCTGAAAATTTCACCGAACTCACGCTGCAAAGCTACGACGAAAATGCCGACAAAGCGCTTAGCAAAAACGAAGCGTGGAAGGTGCAAAAATCCCTGCTCGACTACATCGTGCCGCGCGGGTATCTAACGAGCGTAGGCTACTACGACGGCGCCGGCGAGACCGTAAATCTGCACGCCAAAACGCTCTCGCAGCGGGTTTATCTGGATGAGGGCAGGCTAAATTTCGAGTATATTTTAGAGCTAAATTTAGCAGTCAAGGACGGCCGCGTCGTCACGGTCGAGGTTTTTGACCACGAGGGATTTTTTAACTTTAAAATAAGCTCGCCCGAGCCATACGCGCTCACCGATAAAATTTATCTCGTGCCAAACGTAAATTTGAGCACGGCGTTTTTTGAAATGACTTCAAAAGCGCCCAAAATAGAGCCTGCAAAGCCCGAGCTTAGCTCGCTAGTTAAGGCGCAAAGTAAGCAAAATTTAGAGCAAATCGACGCCGAGGATAGGGCGAAATTTGACTCCGTTTCAGGGATGAGCCTTCAGTTTTTAGAGCGATTAAAAGAGCTCATTAAGATAAATAGCGCCGAGCTAAACGCGCTAAATTTCGCCCTGCTGGCTGCGGTTAGCTTTTTTTATGGATTTTTGCATGCCGCGGGTCCGGGTCATGCTAAGATGCTAACGGCTAGCTACTTCATCGCAAACGGCGGCAGCTACTCGCGCGCGCTGGTTTTTGCGATGAAGGTCGGGTTCGCGCACGTGGCGGGGGCGTTTTTACTCGTGCTTTTTAGCTACGTTTTTTTAAACGCGTTTTTGACGGACAAGGTCAGCGACATAGCGGGCGCGATGACGAAAATCTCGGCCGTAGCGATCGTTTGCGTGAGCCTTTATATGATCTACGCTAAGCTTAAAAAAACGGCGCTAAAGCCTAAATTTAGCTTTGCTAGCGCGTCTGTTTCGGACAAAAAAGGCGCAAATGGAGCGAGTAAAGTTTTTGGCTCAAATTTAAACTCCGCGTCAAATTTAGGCTTAAATTCCGTCAAATTTAGCCCTGCTGCCCACGAGAGCGAATGTGGCTGCGCAGCCTGTAGGGCTTCTACCGAGGCGCCAAAGACCGCTAGCGAGTGGCTCGTGGTGCTAGCGGGCTCTCTCGTACCGTGTCCGGGTACGCTGCTGGTTTTCGTGCTAGCATTTAGCCTAAACAGCTACGCGGCCGGGCTTGCTAGTGGCGTGTTTATGGGGCTTGGCATGGGTGCGGTGATATTTCTAGCGGCCGTTTGCGGCTTTAAGCTAAAAGGCGCGATGAGATTTCGCGCGCTGCGGACTTGCTGCGAGTTTGCCGCGCTTTTTGTGATGCTGGGGCTTGGCGTTTTTATGTTTTATATTTCTGGTAAGGTGAGCGTTTTATGAGCGACATTTCGGTGCGAAATTTAAGCTTTGGTTACGACGAAAACCTCGTGTTTGACGGCATAAATTTAGAATACGACTGCAAGGATTTTTTAGCTATCATCGGCCCAAACGGCGGCGGCAAAAGCACGCTTTTAAAGCTGATGCTAGGGCTAAACAAGCCAAGCGGCGGGACGATCGAGGTGTTTGGCCAGGAGCCCGCTAGCGTGAGCAAGGCCGTGGGCTACGTCCCGCAAAATATCCCGATAAATCAAAGCTTCCCGATGCGCGTGCTCGAGGTGGTTTTGATGGGGCGGATAGATAAAAAGCTGTTTGGATTTTATGGTAAGGACGACAAGATAGAGGCTGAGGCGGCGCTGGAGCGCGTCGGCATGGGCGAATTTACGCGGCGAAAGATCGGCGATCTAAGCGGCGGGCAGCGCCAGCGCGTCTATATCGCGCGCGCGCTTTGCGCAAAGGCAAAGATTTTGATGCTAGACGAACCAACCGCCAGTATCGATACGAAAGGCCAGGCCGACGTCTATAAGCTGCTAAAACAGATAAATGCTGACGGAACGGGCGTCGTACTCATCAGCCACGACGTAAATTTGACGCTAAATTTTGCCACCAAGGTCGCCTACGTCAATCACGATCTTTTCATACACGAGATCTCGCACGGCTCTAAGCAGGATTTTATCGAGCATTTGGCGAGCGAGCATAGGCATTTTTGCGATGTGGAGGTGGCGTTGAAAGAATGTGACTGCGGACATCGCTAAATTTAGCGGCGGCTTGTCTTTTTCCTTTATACGTCGTTGGAAATTTCACCAAAGCTCGGTTACATACTATATGTATGCGCCCTCGCTCGGCTCATTTCCGCCTCGTCTAAAGGAAAAATACTTCGCCTTACCGTTTTATACTCGAATTTGAAGTCAAATTTGCAAATTTGAGTCACTGAGACCCACATTTTGAAAATGCAAATTTTAAACCTGCGACGCTTTACTCGCAGAGCAAAGCAGTGTCGCCACCTCTAACGTGCAGTGGGGCTGGAGAGGGCTTGGGAGAGGGTCTGTCTTGGACAGTTACGAGCGCAAAGCGCGAAGTAAAGGAAGGCGACGCTTCGTAAGTAGGTCTGCTTTGCAGTTACGAGCCGCAGGCGAAGTAAAGCCCCTTCCTCTCCCTAAAAAAGAGAAAGGCGGATATAAAAGGGTGCTCTTTTGCTTCGGCTTTGCCTCGCAACTGCAAGGCAGAGCGCCATTCAAGCCCCCACCCCCTTTACAATAAAGTAAAAAACAACCTTAGACGGTTGCCTTTTGCTCAAGGAAACCAAACTCGCAATGCCAAATTTGACAAAACCAAATTTAGCATTGTAAATCTGCGGGTCTCGGCAAGTAAAATTTAAAATATTTCCCCAAATTTAACCTAAAAATCCTGTCAAATTTCCGCTCAAATTTTTGATAACGATTATTTTCTAATTATCAAAATATTTATAATGGAGGAGTAATATTTCAGTTATTAAATAATTTTAAAGGAGAAAAAATGGTTAAGTTACAAGAAAAATACGGCCTTTTTATAAACGGCGAATTCGCCCCCGCAAGCAGCGGCAAGACGCTAGATACGTTTGATCCGGCCACCGGCAAAAAGCTAGCCGCGATCGCGGACGCGAGCAAAGAGGATGTGGATGCGGCGGTTAAGGCGGCTCGAGAAGCGTTTAAGACGTTTCGTCACAGCACCGTAAGTGAGCGAAGCAGAATTTTGCTCAAAATCGCCGATATAATCGACGCAAACAAGGACTTTTTGGCCGCGGTCGAGACGATGGATAACGGCAAGCCTATCCGCGAGACGTTAAACGTTGACGTGCCGTACGCGGCGGAGCATTTTAGGTATTTTGCCGGCGTGATCCAGGGCGAAGAGGGTAGCGCAAACGTACTCGAGGAAAAGCACCTCTCGCTCATATTGCGCGAGCCTATCGGCGTCGTAGCGCAGATCGTGCCGTGGAATTTCCCATTTTTGATGGCGGCGTGGAAACTAGCTCCGGTTATCGCCGCGGGCGACACGAGCGTGCTAAAACCGTCGTCTGAAACGAGCTTGAGCGTGCTAGAGCTAATGCGCCTCATCAAAGACGTGCTACCAAAAGGCGTCGTAAACGTGATCACGGGCAAAGGCAGCGGCGCGGGCGAGTTTTTGCAAAAGCATAGCGGCATCGACAAGATCGCATTTACCGGCTCGACCGAGATCGGACGCGAGATCGCTATCTCAGCGGCTGAAAAAATCATCCCAGCAACGCTCGAGCTAGGTGGCAAATCAGCCAACATCATCTATGCCGACGCGGACTTTGACCTGGCTCTAGACGGCGTTCAGATGGGCATTTTGTTTAACCAAGGGCAAGTTTGCTGCGCGGGCAGTAGGATATTTGTCGAGGAGAAAATTTACGACAAATTTATCGCCGCGGCTGTGGAGAAATTTAAAAATCTAAAAGTCGGCGATCCTCTGGATCCAAAGACACAGATGGGCTCTCAAATCAACGCCAAACAAGCCGCCAAAATCGTCGAGTACATCAATATCGGCGTCAAAGAAGGCGCTAAAATCGCCGTCGGAGGCAAACTCGCGGCTGCGGGCGATAGCTTCGTCGAGCCGACGCTGCTAGTTGACGTGAGCAACGATATGCGCGTAGCTAGAGAGGAAATCTTCGGCCCTGTGGGCGTCGTGATCAAATTTAAAAACGAAGACGAGCTCATCAAAATGGTAAACGACAGCGAATACGGCCTAGGCGGCGGCGTCTTCACGCAGGACATCACTCGCGCTATCCGCACCGCTCGCGCGATGGAGACGGGCCGCGTGTGGATAAACTGCTACAACCAGATCCCGGCGGGCAGCCCATTTGGCGGCTACAAGAGCTCTGGCATCGGCCGCGAAACGCACAAAGTCATCCTCGAGCACTACACTCAGATGAAAAATATCATGATAAATTTGACGGGCAAGGTTAGTTCGTTTTATTAAAATTTGCTAGCACAAATTTGGGTCGGGCGGTTTGCTCGACCTTTTTTGGATTTGACGAAGCTCTTATAAATTTGAATAAATTTAGAACCGATTTTTATCTACTTTCGTTTTAAATTTAATATCAAGCCGGTGATTTTACATTAAACAAAATTACTCCCTGAACTGCAAATTTAGCCAAATTTGGTTTTATGCATTTTGATAGTTAAATTGCCAAATTTTAGAAGCCGGACTCTCACAACTCATTACAAATTTTTCCGCAAATTTGCCGAAAAACGATACTCCGAACCGGCCTGCACAATCACGTCTAAAAAATCGCCCACGCGCGTAGTATAAATGCCGCCCGCACAACTCACGCCTCTATCAAAAAGCGCTTTAGGCGACATCAAAACGGTTGGACCTACGACGATGACGTCGGCACCGCTCTTTTTTAGACTCACTATCTCCTCCAGCGTGTCGTTTAGTAGCGTGACGACGGTTATGCTGAGATTGTCGGCCGCCCCGATCGCGTCCACAGCCTCTTCTTGCGGTAAAAATACTTGAGATCATCGACTTTTAGCGCGCTCTTATCAAGCTCCAAGATACAAAAATCAAGGCTGTTTTTCTTCATAAATTTGATGTAAGGCACCAGTGCACCCACGATCACGCTAAACGAGCTGCGCTTGATAGCTAGCTCGTCAAAAGGATCGGCCTTAAATTTAGTCACATAGGACTACCAGAGCGCTCATAACGCGTCTGCAAAAGCACGATTTAGAACAGGCTACAGTCATGGGCTTTTAAAAGGCCTGCCGCTAATTAATCCTTTAAAAGCGTTTTTACGTTTTTGCCGCAGATGTTGCCAGAATTTGGCATTACCGCGGTTTGCGACGGACAGCAAACAGCCTGCGGAAAGGCCTTTAGTGGGGTGAGGCTCACGCCGCAAACGCCATTGCTTAGCTTTACGCCCGTGAAAAACAGCCCTACCACAATGCGCTACACGTTTAAATTTTTTATTTCGTCGCCCAAATTTTTATAAATTTGACTTAGGTTGTCGCTTAAAATTTGACCCACGGCAATCTCCTTTTGGCGATGTAAATAGTTAAATTTTATGAAAATTTTATAGCAAAATATTTTAAATTATATTAATCTATATCATATTTGCATCTAAAATAGATGGCGCCCAACGGCATAAACTTAGTCAAATTTTGAGCCTAAATTAATATCTAGCTTAATTACTTCTCCTTGCGAGTTAAAATTTATCTTGTTTTTTTTGATTCTTTAAATTTTGGTATTGATTGAAAAGTATGTCCGTCTCATGTTTATAATCATATAAATTTTTATTATAAAATATCGTTTTATAATCGAGATTGTTCCCCTTGTCGTATATTGAAATGAAAGAAAATATATATTCTCTATCGCAATCTATATTTTCATCAATTATCTTTTTATAGTTATAGCAAAACGGGTATATACTCTTTTCTTGTTGATAAAATATATCCCTAAATATAGAGTTTAAAAGCCTTCTATAACATCTGTTTTCTGGAGTAATTATGTCAAATTTTTTAGTTTTTGTTTCGTGCATAATTGGTAATTGTATGTCATTTTACTTATAAATACAAAATCAGTAAATAGGTCGAATGAGTGGTTGGCGCCATCTCCAAACCTCATATATATAAAATTCTCTATAAAATTTCCATATTCGTCAATCAAATGCTTTTACTCCCAAGGATAAAAGAGCCGTAGTTTTAAAACCTCGTCGTTTTCTACGATTTCTTCGGCGTTTTGTATAGGTTTGCCGTCTTTGCAAATTTTGGAGCCCAGATTCATAAGATAATCGAAATTTAGCCTTTTATCCAGCTTCCAAAATTCGCATCTGTTATCAGGATATTTATCGCCGTTGCACCATGAAAATCTTACTCCCTCATAGCCGTTTTTGTCTAAGTGAATATCTGCCATCTTGCCAAAATCTATTTGCGGATAATTATCTAAGTAGTGAATCTTTTTTAGGTAATCTTTTAAATTTAGCTCTACAAGCTCTCTTTGCGTCAGGTTTTTATCGCTAAAATCAATCGCTTCTAAGATTGCCGAAATTCTATATGCGGGTAGCAAGGCAATAAATATACAGAGCCAGATTAGAAAAACTATTATATAAAAGTATTTCAGACGCAAATTTGCTCCTATGTGACATATTTATTTTTATGGACTATGCGGTAAATCTCGTATCGATCCATTATATTCTTGTCTTCTTCGCCGTATATAGTATAGTCTCCTTTGCTACCCGCAAATTCATACGCATATGATATTACTGTCCTATTGGTATCGTGTTTGTGGATAAAAATTTTCAAGCCAGCCCAAGCCCAGCTCGTCTCCTGTAAAATTTGACCTTTTAAGATTTGTATCTCCGCCGCCTAAAAGATGTTCTCTATATAGCATGGCATGCAAAAAACTTGATTTCCCAGAGCTATTGGGGCCATATACTAAAGTTATAGGCTTATCTGAAAATTTCTGCAAATTTTCTCCAAATGCCTTAAAGTTATTAAATCCCACTTTTACCATTTTAGCCCCTCGATGTATTTTTTGTTTACCGTGATTATACTATAGTTTATTTTTGGTGCTCTTAAATATTGCTAGAATTAAGCGTTATACTTTGCAACGCCTGAGCATCATAGACATAATTACAAAATAGTATTCAGGCGACCTGTCAAGGCAAAACCTCTAATGATAAAATGTGTCAATATAGGATACTCTAGAATATTAAATAAATCCGGGAGAAATCAATTTGAAAAACAATAATAAGAAGTTGGGTTACCTCTCGGGTTACCTTTTGAAAGCTTAAGTCTTGAGATGTCGTATTTTAGGGAGTTTTGGATGGTGCGGATGAAAGGACTTGAACCTTCACGCCGTGGGGCACCAGATCCTAAGTCTGGCGTGTCTGCCAATTTCACCACATCCGCACAACAATAATAAAATGGTACGCCCATCAGGATTCGAACCTGAGGCCTACGGCTTAGAAGGCCGTTGCTCTATCCAGCTGAGCTATGAGCGCATAAAAACAAAGTGGCGCGCCCGATAGGAGTCGAACCCATAACCTACAGATCCGAAGTCTGTCGCTCTATCCAATTGAGCTACGAGCGCCCAAGTGGGGTGAGTGATGGGAATCGAACCCACGACCCTCAGGACCACAATCTGATGCTCTAACCGACTGAGCTACACTCACCATCTAACAAATGGTCGGGGTGAAAGGATTCGAACCTTCGGCCCTCTGGTCCCAAACCAGATGCGCTAACCAGCCTGCGCTACACCCCGAGGCATTGCGAGTTTAGCCTACTTATTGAAAAGGCGCATTGTAGCCAAAAAAATACTCTTTGTCAAGAAAAATAAGCTTAAAATTGAAAATTTGCAAAAATTTTCGCTTTAACCCGCACAAATTCGGCTAAGAACAAATTTGGTGTAAAAGAAAAAAGTTAGCCCGATCAGCCAAACGTTAAAAAACATCGCCTTAAAAATATCTTGCAACTCGCCGCCAAAAACATCGGCTACAAGCGAGTAGAGCGCTATTTGAAGCACTATCTGACGGGTAAAATTTAAAACAAAAACCGCCGCGGGTCTTTTTACGCCTTGAAGCGTCGAGCCGGAGAGATTTATGAGCGCGTAACCCATAAACGCCAGCGAATTTAGCGTAAAATAGCTCCTTGCCGCGCTCACGACCTCTGGCGTCTCGTCAAAAAACCCGACCAAAATCCCGCCGAGCCCAAGGCAAAAAGCCGCCGCAAAAATGCAGTAAACCGCTAAAAATTTGACCGCATAGGAGTAGCAGCCGCGCACTCTGTCGTATTCGCGAGCGCCAAAATTTTGCGATACGATACCAAGCACAGCCGACGCGATGCCAGTTGTGGGCAGCATCACGATCTGCTCGATGCGAAGGGCTAGGCCATAACCTGCGACCGCGTGTGTGCCGTAGCGGCTGATAAAATGCATGAGTACGAGCCCGCCAAGCGACATCGAGAGGTAGTTTAGGCACGCTGGCAAGGCTTGGGCTAAAATTTTACGGTAGATGGCGAGCTCGGGAGCAAACGAGCGTAAATTTAAAAAATTTATCATGCCCGTTTTTGAGACCTTGACGCCTAAAAATAACGAACCAAGAAGCTGCACCGAAGCCGTAGCTAGCGCTATCCCGCCGATACCCAGCCCGCAAAAATCCACATAAAAAAAGCAAAAGCCCAAATTTATAAAAAGTCCCGTAAAAAGCCAGTTTCTCAGGCTCTTCGTGTCGCCTGTAGCCACCAGCACGCCATTTAGGGATTTTATGAGCAAGAAAAATGGCGAGGCGAGAAATATCACGCGGTTATACGCCATGGCTTCGCGCAAAAACTCTTCGTTCGCACCTAAGATTTTAAGCAGATGCGGCGTAAAAATAAAGCCCGAAAGCCCCATAAAAAGCGCGCAAAGAAGCACGAAAAATACGCCCTTTGCGGCGTAAATTTTAGCAAGTTTTTCTTTGCCGCCGCCAAGCGCATTGCCAACAAGCGCGGTTAATGCAGAGCCAAAGCCAAGCCCCACGCCAACGACGCTGATATAGAGCAAAAAACTCATCGAAAAGCCCGCCAGCGCCTGCGTCGAGACGCGCGCAGCAAAAAACACGCCCGTCACGTTATAAAGCGTGTTAAAGCTCATCGCAACGCCCGCTGGCGCGGCTAAGCGCAGCACGAGCTTGTTTACGGGCTCTTTTGTGAGATTCACTTGATTTTGAGCTCCAAAAGCGCGTCTTTTGCCTCTTTTGTCACGCGGTAGCTGTCGCGGATCTTTGAGATCGTTTTGTTGTGGGTAAATTTACTCAGTCGCCCGCTCTCCAGTAGCTCTCGCCCCGCGCCGTCAAATTTGATAAAAACCTCGGCTAAACACAAAGCAGCCGCCATTTGCACGTAGTAGCGCTCGTCTTTTTCCTCGGCGCAAATTTCAAAAAACCGCTCAAGCGGAAGCGCATTAAAATTGCGCATAAAATAAACGTAAAAAAATCGCTTTTCGTATTCTAAATTTGAGCCTAGAGCCTGTTTTAGCAGCGCATCTATGTAGCATGCACTCGCAAATTTAGGCTCAAAGCCGTCCGTCACCGCCCAGTTTGGCATCGTTTTGATAAACTCGCTAGCTAGCTTAAATTTGGCCTCGTCATCTTTAACGAGCATTATCAAAAAACCCTTTAACATGAACTCCTCATGAAAAAAGGGCTCGTATTCGGCGATCTGCTTTAAATTTAGCCGAGCGAAATTTCGCTTTGCCAGGCGTCTTAGTTCGGGAGTTTTTACGCCTAAAATTTCGGGACTTTTGATGAGCTTTTGCGAAAATGCCGCCAGCTTTTCACTCTTAAGCCCCTCTAAAATCTCTAAAAATTCGCCTTTTACGTCCACGCTAGCTCCTTTGCTTTTTAAATTTACCGCTCAAATTCGTCATGCTTAAATTTGACGCGTCAAAAGCCAAAGCGTCAAATTTGTCGCCCTGCGCACCCAAAAGCAAATTTAAAGGCTCAAATTTTACTTTTGAGCCTCTTGCGCGCGTTTTGCCGACTTTTTGCGAGCGTAGATGTTGATGAGCTCCACGCCCAGTGAAAACGCCATCGCAAAGTAAACGTAGCCCTTAGGCACGTGCATACCAAGTCCCTCACCCACTAGCGTAAAGCCGATCAAGATCAAAAACGCAAGTGCTAGAATCTTGATCGTCGGGTTGTTGTCGACGAAATTTGATATGCTCTTAGACGCGAACATCATCACGCCCACCGCGAGCATCACGGCTAAAATCATGATCTCTATGTGGTTTGCCATGCCCACTGCGGTGATGACGCTATCGAGCGAAAAGACGATATCAAGCACGGCGATCTCTGCGATAACGACCCAAAAACTTGCATGCCCTTTGCTCGCCGAGTGCTCCTCGTGCTCGCCGCTGACGCTTGAGTGAATCTCGAGCGTGGACTTGCCGATAAGAAAAAGTCCGCCTAAAATCAGCACCAAATTGCGCCCCGTGATCGTAAAGTCAAACACGCTAAATAGCGGCTTTGTAAGCTTCATAATCCAAAATAGCGAAAGCAAAAGCGCAATCCTCGTTAGCATCGCAAGCGAAAGCCCTAGTATACGGCCTTTGTCGCGCTGCTCAGGCGGGAGCTTGCCGACTAGGATCGCGATAAATATGATGTTATCGATACCAAGCACGATCTCAAGCCCAGTTAGCGTCACGAGCGACAGCCACGCCTCGGGCGAAAAAATCCAATCGAACATTTTTTTCCTTTTTTATAAATTAGGGCGCGATTATAGCCAAAACGGGTTTAAATTTGATTGAGCGGGCAGGCGCGGGCGTTTGGTGATCAAATTTTACGATTAAATTTGGCTGGTTTTTGTTTATTTGGCGGAGATTAAAATTTGACGCAATGAAATTTGAGCTTACAAAATACGGCGCAAACGGTTTTGAGGTTAAATTTTAGAAAATCCGAATTTAAGAAAAATTGTATTTAGATAAAGGGCGTTTAAGCGATAAGCGGATAAAATTAAAATCTTTTGTGAAATTTAAAATGAAGTGGTGACCCCTACGAGACTCGAACTCGTGTTACCGCCGTGAAAGGGCGATGTCCTAACCG
>ERZ773267.87-NODE-87-length-68388-cov-16.078498_pt1 | contig 68388 bp, 63 predicted proteins | sample MGYA00511959_ERZ773267 | MGnify/ENA primary metagenome ERZ773267 (study PRJEB29015, sample SAMEA2738165) | human oral metagenome | biome: human oral; feature: human-associated habitat; material: saliva | place: China | collected 2240 ...
TGTTTGGTTTCAGGCTGTTTGGTTTCAGGCTGTTTGGTTTCAGGCTGTTTGGTTTCAGGCTGTTTGGTTTGCTCAGTGGACGAATTTTGACTGCTATTTGAATTTGAATTGTTATTTGTTCCAGCATTACCCGAATTTTGCGTACTTGGTTGTACCATCTTGGTTGGGGCGGCTGGCGTATCATCAGAGCTTGAACAGCCTGTTAAAATTGCTGCACAAGAAATAGCCAATAAACTCATTTTAAAGTGATTCATGATTTCATTCCTATCAAAACAAATGTAAAATCATGATAATCAACTAACTATCGATTATCATTCCCATTAATACTAATATAAAAATATATAAAAAGCAACATAATTATGCAATTTAATAATATATTTGTTAAATTAGTAAAAATAAGTAAATATATGTAATTTTATGCAATGAATCGATATTTAGTTTTTTTATACTTTTATGCTAAAATGATGTATTTTTATTGTGATAAATAATTCTTATGGTAAAGCAAAATATTAGTCTGCTAGGAGCAACAGGTTCAATTGGTGCAAGTACACTAGATTTGATAAGATTACATGCAGATAAATATCAAATATTTGCTTTGTCAGGATTTAGTCAAACCCAAAAACTGTTTGAATTATGCCAAGAATTTCGCCCACAAATGGTTTGTGTGGCAGATAAAGACAAAACAGATTTTGCTAAGCAACTGGCGGTTGCTAAAATTGATACAACCGTGGTTTCAGGACAAGAAGGGCTTTGTGCCATCGCTTGTGATAAAAAGGTGGATAAAGTTGTTGCGGCAATCGTTGGTGCAGCAGGACTGATTTCCACATTTTCTGCAATTAAGGCTGGAAAAACAGTTTTACTTGCCAACAAAGAAAGCCTTGTAATGGCGGGCGATTTAATGATGCAAACCGCCAAACAATCAAACGCAACTATTTTACCCATAGATAGCGAACATAATGCCATTTTTCAATGTTTGCCCAAAACTGTTCAAGAAAATAATACGCACATTCATAATCTTGATTTGGGTATAAAAAAACTGTGGCTAACGGCAAGCGGTGGTAGTTTTTTGTACAAAAGCTATCAGCAAATGCAAACAGCAACCGTTGCTCAGGCAGTTAAACACCCTAATTGGTCTATGGGGCAAAAAATTTCTATTGATAGCTCTACTATGATGAATAAAGGGCTTGAGCTGATAGAAGCTTGTCATTTATTTAATCTAAATGAAAGTAAGATTGATATTGCTATTCATCCTCAAAGCATCATACATTCCTTGGTTGAATATATTGATGGTTCACTGTTGGCACAATGTGGCACGCCTGATATGAAGACGCCCATTGCTCATGCTTTGGCTTACCCTAAGCGTATTCAAAGTGGTGTTATACCACTAAATTTATTTGATATGGCACAATTGGAATTTATCGTTCCTAATATTCAAAAATTCAAGTGCTTGGCGCTGGCACGTGAGGCAATAAAAACAGGTAATGGAGCTTGTATTGTCTTAAATGCAGTCAATGAAGTGGCAGTATCAGCGTTTTTACAAGAAAAAATTGCTTTGACAGACATTGCTGATGTTGTGGAAGCATCACTTAGTTATCAAACATTATCATCGTCTTTATGCCAAACTTTTAATGATTTGGATGATATTTTGGCTTTTGATAAGCATGCTCGTTTGACTGGTGAAGCCATCATAAACAGCAAAATAAAATAGGATAATAGGCAGACAATGATGACAGCGATTTTGATGTTTTTAGCAGCACTTTTTGTCTTAACCCCTTTAATTGTTTTGCATGAGTGGGGTCATTATATCGTAGCGCGGCTTTGTGAAGTCAAGGTTTTGACTTATTCAATCGGATTTGGTTCAAAACTTATTGGCTGGACAAGCAAAAAAACAGGCATAGAATATCGCATTGGTCTGATTCCTTTGGGCGGCTATGTCAAAATGTTGGATGAGCGAGAGGGTGAAGTAGCTGATGATGAAAAACATTTGGCATTTAATAACCAACATCCACTAAAAAAAATTGCCATTGTGGTGGCAGGTCCTATGATGAATTTTATCATCACTATTTTGTTATTTTTTGTGCTTTTTTTACAGCCAAGTGAGCAATTAAACACCAAAATTGGACGTATTATTGCTGATTCACCAGTTGCAAAATCTGGTTTACAAATTGGCGATAAAATTGTTGCAATTGATGGGCAAATGGTAGAAACATGGAATGATATTAATTATAAACTGGCGAATCGTATGGGTGAGTCAGGAGCGATTGAGCTGACCACAACCGCAGATAATCAATCAAAAACCACTCAAATTGCAGTTGTTGATTTTATGCAAGGCGAACAAAAAGGGTTTGACCCCTTAACTGCCTTGGGGGCGTTGCCATACCGACCTTATATTTTGCCTATCATTGATACACTCTCACCTGATGGAGCGGGTGCTTTGATGGGTTTAAAGTCAGGGGATATGATTACTCATATCAATGGTAAAAAAGTTGATGACTGGTTTGATGTTACTACTATCGTGCGTAAAAACCCCGAAGTGCTTTTAACTTTTTCAGTTCTAAGAAATGAGGTTGCTCAAGATATTAAAGTCATGCCACGAGCTACCAAAGAAAATGGTCAGCGTATAGGACAGATTGGTGCTAGCATCAAACCGCCAAAAGATGTTAAAGTTCCTGAAGAATTCATCAGTAAAATTTCTTATACACCAATTGAGGCGATACAAAAATCATTTGTCAAAACCTATGAGCTAGCCGTAATGACGTTATCATCCATGAGTAAAATGATAACGGGCATGATTGGTCTGGATAATCTATCAGGACCAATTACAATTGCTGAAGTCTCAAAAGACAGTTTTGAGATGGGCTGGCAACAAGTATTATCAACTATGGCTCTGATTAGTTTAAGTTTGGCGGTGTTAAATTTGCTGCCAATTCCTGTGCTTGATGGTGGGCATTTGGTATTTTACACTTATGAGCTGATTTTTAGAAAATCAATGTCAGAAAAAGTGCAAATGACTGGTTTTCGTGTTGGTTTTACTTTGCTTTTATGTTTCATGATTTTAGCAATTGGTAATGATATACTACGAATTTTTGGCTAACCCATTGATAATCTGATTATTTTATGAAAATTTAGTAAAAAACCTGATTTATGCTTGCCAAATTGACCTTTTTAGCTTAATTTACTGCAATCAGTATTGTATTCACATAACGGAAAAAATATATGCGTTATTCTAAGTTTAGCAATTTTATACAAAAATCAATCACTTCATCAGTGCTTCTAGTGATGGCGACTACAGCTTCAGCAGAATCTTTTGTTGCTGAAGAAATTGCATTTTCTGGATTAAAACGAGTAACCCCTGAAAGTCTAAAAGTCGCTTTGCCAATCACCGAAGGACAGATGGTTAGCGATGAGGCATTAGCAAATAGCATCCGAGCTTTATACGATACTGAACAATTTTCCAACATTCAAGCAGATGTACAAGGCGAAAAATTAACTTTTTATGTAACCGAACGCCCCGTCATTGCTGAGTTAAAATTTGAGGGCAATAAACTCATCCCTAAAGATGGACTTGAGCAGGGCTTAAAAAGTACAGGTCTTGCAGTGGGTAATGTGCTTAAACAATCCACCATTCAGGTGTTAGAAAGCGAGCTTGAAAACCAGTATATTTCTCAAGGCTACTATAATAGTGATATTGAGGTTAAGCAAACTGAGCTGGACGGTAACCGCGTTAAATTGGATTTAAAATTTATAGAAGGAAAACCCGCCAAAGTAGTAGATATTAATATTATTGGTAATCAGTACTTTAGCAGCAAATCACTTAAAGAAGAATTGGCATTAAAAGATAAAACCATCAATCCTTTATCAAAGGCGAATCGCTATACTCAAGAAAAATTAAACGCCAGCGTTGAAAACATCAAAGCCAAATATTTAAATGCAGGTTTTGTGCGTGTAGATGTTGGTCAGGCAATACTCAATATTGATGAAGCGAAGCAAAAAGTTTTTATTGAAGTTAGTATCAATGAAGGTGAGCAATATAAATTTGGCAAAATTCAGTTTTTAGGCAATCCTACCTATAAGACTGAAGAATTACAAAACATGGTGAAATTTAAACAAGGGGCGATTTATTCGCAAAAAGACCTTGACCAAACCACCAATGATATCATTTCTAAATTTGGGGATGATGGCTATTATTACGCCCAAATCCGCCCAATTAGCCGCATTGACGATCAAACGCACACAGTAGATATTGATTATTACATTGACCCAGTACGCCCTGTATATGTACGTCGCATTAATTTTACAGGCAACCTAAAAACCAAAGATGAAGTGCTTCGTCGTGAAATGAGACAGCTAGAAGGCGCATTGGCATCCAACCAAAAAATTCAATTATCGCGCGTGCGTTTAATGCGTACTGGCTTTTTTAAGGACGTTAAAGTTGATGTTAAACTTGTACCCAATAGTCCCGACCAAGTGGATGTGAATTATATGGTTGAAGAGCAGCCATCAGGTTCATCAACCATTGCAGCAGGTTATTCACAAAGTGGCGGTATTACGTTCCAAGCAGACCTATCACAAAACAACTTTATGGGAACGGGTAACAAAGTAACCGCATCATTTTCACGTTCAGAAACTCGCGATAGTTATAGTCTAGGTTTGACTGACCCATTCTTTACTATTAATGGAGTGTCACAAAGTCTTAATGCTTACTACCGAAAAACCAAATACGATAACAGTAATATTAGTAACTATGTACTGGATTCTTATGGTGTATCTTTGGCGTATGGCTACCCAATTAATGAACATCAACGTTTAAGTGGCGGCTTTACCTTGGATAGCACCAAAGTGCGTGGTGGTCCTTATATGGGCATTGCAAACATTAAGCAATTGTTGAGCGATGGCGGCACAGCAAACATTAATGGTTCGGATGCGTCTTTTTTCAATAAATATATGATTTATGGCGGGATGTTGGGTTGGAGTTATTCAAGTTTGGATAAACCAGTTTTTCCAACCAAGGGTATGAGTCATAATTTGGACTTAACATTGGGTTTTGGTGACCAAACCTATCAAAAGGCAGTATATCGTGGCAATATTTATTTTCCAATGTGGAAAGGTACGGTATTGCGTGGGTGGACGAAGTTAGGTTACGGTCATAATTTACCATTTTATGAAAACTTTTACGCAGGTGGTTATGGTTCTGTACGTGGTTATGAGGCATCAACTTTAGGACCACAATCACAAGGCTATATATATCTAGCTAATAGCAGAAGAACCGTTCGTGGTGAAGAAATCGGTGGCAATGCTTTAGTTACAGGTGGAATGGAATTGATTTTACCTGTGCCATTTAAGGGCGATTGGGCAAATCAGGTGCGTCCTGTGCTGTTTGTGGATGCAGGTCAAGTTTATGATACCAGTAAATTAGATAAACAAACAGTAGATATTTTGGGTTTAACTAATGTTAATGATTTGACCTATATTCAACAAGATAAAGAGATTCGCTATAGTGCAGGTGTGGGTGTAACATGGTACACACCAATCGGACCAATTTCATTAAGCTATGCTCAACCACTAAACGACAAAGCAAACGATGAAACTGAAAAAGTTCAATTCCAAATTGGTAGTGTATTCTGATGATAACTTTAGATAAACTTATTCAAAATATTGAACTTTATCAGCCTGTCATCAACAAGCAATCTTTGTTATCCTTGGATAAATTGGTTAATAAAGTGGCAGATTTATCCAGTGCTGATGATAACTCCATTGCATTTTTATCCAGTGCAAAATACAGTAATGATTTAGCAAAAACCAAGGCTGGTATTGTGCTGATTTCTCAACAATTTGCAGATAATTTGCCAGAGATACCAACAATTTTTGTGATTGTTGCAGATGCGTATTTGGCTCATGCTAGTATTAGCACATTATTTGCGTATCCTAACAAAAAGATAGGTATTCATCAGACAGCGATTGTCGCTAAAACTGCTAAATTAGGCAGTGATGTCGTCATTGGTGCTTATAGTGTTATTGGTGATGATGTGGTAATTGGTGATGGTGTACATATTGAAAATCATGCGGTAGTTGATGATGGCACAGTCATTGGTAACAATTGTTTTATTGCTAGTGGCGTACACATTCACCATCAATGTCAAATCGGTCAAAATGTTCGTATTCATGCAGGGGCAAGTATTGGCGCTGAAGGTTTTGGGTTTGCACCACATATCAGCAAAGAAGGTCTGAAGTGGCAAAGAATTGCCCAGCTTGGCAAAGTAGTTATTGGTGATAATGTACGCATTGGTGCCAATACTTGTATTGACAGAGGAGCGGTGGGCGATACCGTCATTGAAAAGAACGTAATTATTGATAATTTGGTGCAAATTGCCCATAATGTTGTCATTAAATCTGGTACGGCAATTGCTGCAAAAACAGGCATTGCAGGTAGCACCATTATTGGCAAAAACTGTATCATTGGTGGAGCAGTTGGCATTGCAGGGCATCTAACCATCGCTGATGGAGTGACTTTAACGGGTATGACAATGGTTACTGGGTCTATCAAAGAATCGGGGACTTATTCGTCGGGTGTTCCAGCTATGCCTTCTGCTAAATGGCGTCGAGCGGCTGTCAAATTTCGTCAATCTGGCGATAAATAAAGTTATTAATATTATTAAATTGTTTATCATAGAACAAAAAACAACGTGGAAATTTTATGTCAAATTCTACTCTTGATTATGATTTATTAAATGAATCAGACCTCCAAGCATTAGCAGAACGTGGCTTGGTTATGCCTTTAAAATATGACCAAATCAAACTATATCTACCTCATCGTTATCCATTTATGTTGATTGATAGAGTAACTGCATGTTCACCTGATAACTGGATTACAGGTTATAAAAACATCACTGCCAACGAAGAATTATTTAATGGTCATTTTCCCGATAATCCAATTATGCCGGGGGTTTTGATGGTGGAAGCAATGGCGCAGCTTGCAGGGATTTTGGGTTTTATTAGCGCTAATCAAACGTCAAAAGATGGCTATTTATATTTGTTTGCGGGCGTGGATAAAGTGCGGTTTAAGCGCTTAGTCAGTACAGGCGATACACTGGTTTTGCGCGCTAAAACCTTGATGAATAAACGTGAAATTTATAAATTTAGTTGTACTGCTCACGTTGATGGTGTATTGGCTTGCAGTGCCGAAATTATGATTGCTCGCCAAAAATTAACCGATGTATAATTATGAAAAATCAAACTTCTACTATGAATAACATCCATCCAACCGCTATTATTGATGATACTGCTGCGATTGATGATACTGCAATAATTGGCGCATACTGTATTATTGGCAAAAATGTTAAAATTGGCGCGCATACAGTTTTAAAAAGCCATGTTATTGTTGGTGATAACACCACCATTGGTCAGCATAATGAAATTTATCAATTTGCCAGTGTTGGTGAAGTGCCACAAGATTTGAAATTTGCAGGTGAAGAGACATTTTTAGAAATTGGTGATTATAACCGTATTCGTGAATCTTGTACGCTTCACCGAGGAACAAAAGATGGTGGTGGTTTAACCAAAATTGGCAACCATAATTTATTCATGGTAAATACGCATATCGCTCATGACTGCATGGTGGGGGATTATAATATTTTGGCAAACAATGTGGGCGTGGCAGGTCATGCGCATATTGGCAATCATATTATAGTTGGTGGTCAATCAGGTATCCATCAGTTTTGTCATATCGATGATTATAGTATGATTGGTGGTGGTAGTATTATTGTGAAGGATGTGGCGGCATTTGTTACCATATCAGGCAATCCTGCTCAGACTCATGGCATTAATAAAGAGGGTATGAGACGTAAGGGCTGGTCTGCGCAAACCATCCAAAATCTTGATAAAGCCTATCGAATTGCTTTTCGTTCATCGCTTCTTAAAGATGAAGTATTGATAGAATTGGATAAATTATTATCTGATGAGCCTAAAATTGCCTTATTAATTCAATCAATTCAAAAAAGCAAACGTGGACTGATTAAGTAATTATTACAACTCGTTGTTTTATATTGATTTAAACCCATAGCAGTGTTTGTTATGGGTTTTGTTGTTTAAATTTACAGATAGACTGATAAAAATCTTTAATAAATTAAATTAATTTACTTGACTTTTTCTATCTCTTAAATCAAACTATATTGTTGCTGATTTGTTTATCTTTATCATTTATAAATAAATCATAACGTTATAAATAATTGATTTTAATCAAAAAATTATTTTTAAAAATAATGACAAGGAGAAAAATAAATGTCTGAACAACGTGAAAATTGGTCGGCACGTTCCGGCTTTATTTTGGCGGCGATTGGGTCGGCAGTGGGGCTGGGTAATATTTGGCGATTTCCATATGTGACTTATGAAAATGGCGGCGGTGCATTTTTATTACCTTATTTGGTGGCGTTAGTGGCAGCAGGTTTTCCTTTGCTGTTTTTAGATTATGTAGTTGGGCAAAAATATAAAGGTGCTCCACCCACTGCTTATCGACGCATGATTAAGTCGGCTGAAGGTATTGGCTGGTGGCAGGTAGCAGTTTGTAGTATCATTGGAATTTATTATGCCAGTGTGTTGAGTTGGGCGGGTCATTATACGCTTTACGCTTTTACTCAAGCATGGGGGCAAGACCCAGGTCAATTTTTTGAAGCAACTTACTTACAAGCAGGCAGTGGACTTGATTTCACCATTGTACCTCATTTATTTATTGACATCGTTTTAGTTTGGGCGGTTGTCATGTTTATTATGTACGGCGGCGTACGTAAAGGTGTGGAACTGGTTAACCGAATTTGCATTCCCTTACTTATTTTAATGTTTGGCGTGATGGTATTTAAGGCGAGCCAGCTTGAAGGAGCAAGCGTAGGACTGGACGCTTTATTTGCACCAAACTGGGAAAAAATGACTGACCCTAAAGTTTGGCTGGCGGCTTTTAGCCATGTATTCTTCTCAATGTCTATCGGTTTTGGGATTATGGTAACTTACGCCTCTTATCTTAACCGAAATGCTAATTTAACAGGTTCTGGTTTGGTGGTTGGTTTTGCCAACTCATCATTTGAGATTTTGGCGGGAGTTGGGATTTTTTCTGTATTAGGTTTTATGGCAACTGCAACTAATGTTCCTGTGCAAGAAGTTGCTAAAGGCGGTCCAGGTCTTGCATTTGTGGCATTTCCAAAAATTATTTCAACCATGGGCGATTCTGGCACCTTAATTGGGGTATTGTTCTTTGGTTCGCTCTTTGCGGCAGGATTGACATCCATGGCAAGTATTGTACAAGTGCCAATTTCAGCGGTTAAAGATAAATTTGGCTGGTCGCATAAAAAAGCAGTGACTGTCGTGGGCGGTGTATCAGCGCTTATTTCGGTATTTTTGTTTTCTACCAAAACAACCATTACATTTGTGGACATTGTGGATAACTTTGCTAATAATATTGGCATCGTTTTGGGTGCAATTTTATCCATCATTTGGGTAACTTGGTTTAATCGTCCTGTAGCAGAAAAACTAGTCGCTCACATTAATGCCATTTCAAGTTTTAAAGTGGGCAAAATTTGGTTATTTATGCTAACAATTGTTACGCCATCAGCATTAATTACCGCATTGGTTCTAACTTTAAAAGAATTGCTAACCAAAGGTTATGGTGAGTATGATGTATTGACTCAGGTGATTTTTGGTTGGGGTACGGTGGCATTTTTTGCACTGGTGGCACTGGTGTTTACTCTTGCAAAAGGTCATGCATCTCATCATGAACATAAAACAGGCATAAATAAATAAGGAGATGTTGTATGAGTTCATCTGCATTAGCGGTGATGGTTTTTGCCATGGTAGCAATTTGGGGCGGTTTGATTTGGTCAATCATCCATTTAGTCAAAAATCCTGATATTGATATGGATAAAGTACCAAATGACCATTGATATTTGATAATATTTGGAATAAAAACAAATGCTTGTAACAATATTGGCAACAATACTGGCGCTGTCCTCACCAATTTGGGTGCCTATACTTATCACGGGGTTGTATACCTTTGTGATAAGAGGTAAGCTGCCTAAAACGTCGTTAATCACAGTAGATAAATTGTATTGGGTGTTTTATTTTGTGTGTTGGATCAAAGCAGCCTCAGTTTTTGTTAGCGAAATATTTAGCTGGCAAATCAAACCACTGTTTCAGTGGTTGTGGCTTTTTGGACTAGGTCTACCAATGTTGATAATCGTCTTTTTGATTTTTATATCATCTATGATGGCAAGCGATTCTTGGTAATTTAGTTGTGAAGGACTTATCATAAAAAAACACGCTCTTTTATGCGTGTTTTTTATCATTTGATATTACACATTATTTGTAATATGCATTTTGAGTTTGAGTATGGTCTGTTTCATCAATGACTTGGGTTAGTTCGGGAATTTGTTGTTTTAGTTGCACTTCTACGCCTTGACGTAAAGTAACATCAACAGCAGAACAGCCTTGACAGCCGCCACCAAATTTTAAAACAGCAATTTTACCTGCTTCATCTTCAAGAACTTCTACTAGTTCCACATTGCCGCCATGACTGGCAAGCTGAGGATTAATTTCTGATTGTAATACATAATTAATGCGTTCTTCAATGCTGGCATTTTCACCAACTTGAGGAACTTTTGAATTTGGGGCTCTAAAGGTTAATTGACCACCAAAACGGTCTTTATTGTAGTCAATAACAGCGTCATGTAGATAAGTGATACTAGGCGCGTCAATATAGGCGATAAAATTAGGATAGGTAATTTGCAAATCACTGTCTATAATTTCGTCAGGATGACAATAAGACATACAGCATTCAGCTCTTGGTGTGCCTGCGTGTTCTACAAAAATTCGTACGCCAATTCCTTCAGTTTCTTGTTTGGCAAGTAGTTCGCTCAAATAGGCTTGCGCAGATTCAGTAATTACAATATTGCTGGTTAATTCGTTGGTGTTTTCACTCATGATTGTCTCAAAAAACAAAAATTTTCTCTAATATGGTAACATAACGCAAATTTATCAAGGTATATTGAGATTTTTATGAATAAATTTGATTATTTGGTGTTTATTGGTCGGTTTGAGCCATTTCATTTGGGTCATAAATTCGTCATTGAACAAGCTATGCAACAGGCGCGACAACTGATTATTTTAATCGGTTCGGCAAATGCGCCCCGCACGCTCAAAAACCCTTTTAGTTTTGACGAACGGGTCTTGATGATACAAGGTGCTTTTGATGATAACACTTGTCAGCGACTGCATTTTTTACCAATAGATGACACTTTATACAATGACCATCAATGGATACAAAATATTCAATGGCAAGTTAGCGCAGTTACCAAAGATGATGTGAATGCAAAAATCGGTATTATTGGTCACAATAAAGATGAAAGTTCTTATTATTTATCATTATTTCCACAATGGTGCTTGGTAACTTTATCCAATTTTGAAAATTTATCAGCCACTCCATTAAGATTGAGTTATTTTTCAGGTCGTGATGATATTGATGGATATTTGCCAGCGTCCAGTCAAAAATTTTTACAGAATTTTAGCCAGACCAAAGATTTTTCTCAATTACAAAAAGAGTATCAACATATTGTAAATTATCAAAATGCATGGCAGCATGCCCCTTATCCGCCAATTTTTGTTACCACAGATGCGCTGATTGTGCAGGCGGGACATATTTTATTGATTGAGCGCGGTGGGGAATACGGTCAAGGGCTTTGGGCAATGCCCGGAGGTTTTTTAGATAAAGATGAAACATTGTTACAATGCATGATGCGCGAAGTAAAAGAGGAAACTGGACTTATTTTGAATAAATCATGTATTAAAACCCAAGAAATCTTTGATAAGCCTGACCGTTCATTACGTGGACGTACCATCACCACAGTGTTTTATTGTGAACTTTATGGTAATAAGTTACCTACTGTTGTTGGGGCGGATGATGCCAATTGTGCGTTTTGGCTGCCGTTGTCAAAACTTGATGGCAATCGTTTTTTTGAAGACCATTATGGAATTATTGTCAAAATGCTTGGCTTGTAAATTGTATCAAACCACCAAGTCATGATAATCAAAATGCAGTTAAATTAAAATAGTATTTCAATGCGTCCAAAGGCAGCTAAATGATGTTCTTGATTTAAATCTTTGTTGTTATAAAAACTAATCTGACTTTGTATAAATAACCAATCGCGCCAAATGGGCTGACGATAACTAACATAAGGACCATAATTGTTTAAATTGGCTTTAGAATGATTATTGACATCACCACCCAAATAAACACCATAACTAAATTCTTTGATGCCATGTTTTGCATGCCATTGATGCTGTTGATATAAACTGTGACTCCAGTTTAGGTCTTCTTCATGATTTTTGTGTGTATAAATAAGATGTGAGCGGCTGTATAGTGTACGCGTTTTGGATTGGGGTTGTGAAAATTCCATAGTGGATAGGGCATAATGTTCACTTTTTGTGCCGTATTTATAGACTTGCTCGATTTTGCTGTGGAAGTGGTGGGGTAAATCCCATTGTTTTTGTCCGTACAGTTTAAGATAGACATCACTGCCACGCAAACCTAAATCTAAATCAGTCTGAATGTTTAAATCCTGTTTTAAACGGCTAAATCGTAGAGCTAATGATGTGTTGTCTTTGTGGCTTTGACGGTCAATCAGGTCATCAGTTTTGCTTGGACGAGTGGTCGTGTGAGCACCACCGCCTTGTTCATTGTCCAGATCATCATCGCCAATAACCGCTTGCAAATGGTGTTCTAGAGTTGGTAGGCGGATTTTACCACGCAGACGAGGTTTAAAAACCAAACCATTGTGTTTGTCTTCATACATATCCAGCATTATCCGTAAACTGGCTTCAGCAGGTTTGCTTGGATTGGGCGTGCCAAAAAAATCATCCAATTTATAAGCGGTGGCGTCAATAAATTTTGTCAAAGAACTTTTGTGTTTATCAAGCCAAGAGTTGTGCTTTTTTGGCTCAAGGGCAGAGGTGCTTGAAGTGGTGGTAAATTCATTGTTGGTTATATTGACGTTTTCTGAAATGACATTATTTACATTCTCAGTATTTTCAGCAAAGGCACTAAAACTGCATAAACTAATGCAAATTATGAATGTTTTTGGATGAGGGACAAAATAAAGCATGGTAAATATCAATGGATGAATTAAGTAATCATAACACAATATCAGTTTTTAGAAAATAAAAAAGCTCCTTTAAGACAGGAGCTTTTAGCTAATTTATCGGTGTGATTTATTTTTTATTTTTAGATTCCAAAATAAACACATCTTCAGCACTGGTACTGTATTGACCATTGGTACTATATACAGTAATAGTAACAGGTGTATGACCTTCTTTAATCACTTTAGGGTCGCCAACAATGCTAACAGGGATGTTGTAAGGTTCATTGGCGTTTAGTGAAATTTCTTTAAAACGAGACCGTAAAGTCAATCCTTCCACATCTTCTAGTTTAACTTTATAGGTTTGTTTTTGGTCGGTTTTGTTAATAATCTTAACCACATAACTGTTTTCAACCATGCCATCACGGCTTTTCATGCTAAGCTGTTTACGTTCATGACGAATTTCCATCTCAAGAGGTTTGCGACCCAATCCCACCAATGTTGCAACTATAATTAGCGCTGATAAAACAAAAATATAGGCAAAAATACGAAAACTGAGTAATTTGGCTTTTTTCTTCTCTACCAATTGACGTTCAGTAGTATAACGAATTAGACCGCGCGAATAACCCACTTTGTCCATAATTTCATTACAAGCATCAACACAAGCAGCACATTGGATGCATTCAACTTGTAAACCATTACGAATATCAATCCCTGTTGGGCAAACTTGTACACACATGGTGCAATCAACACAATCGCCAAGGCTTGAATGTTCAGCATTTTTTCTTCTAGCGCCACGCGGTTCGCCTCGCTCATAATCGTATGAAATGATTAAAGTATCTTTATCAAACATCACCGATTGGAAACGACCATAAGGGCAGATATGAACACACATATGTTCACGCATATAACCAGCATTCATATGGGTTACAAATGTAATAATGCCGAAAAATACCCAGGTCATTTTACCCCAACCCATAAAAAATGGGATAGAGCCGTTAAAAAACAAATAATCTGTGCCTACTACCAGCGCGATAAAGGTCAAAGCAGTAATGGCACTAAAAATGCCCCAAATAAAATGAATTAAGACCTTTTTGGCAAGTTTTTTGCCACTCATGGGTTCTTTTTCAAACTTCATGCGCTTGTTGCGTTCGCCAAGCACCCATTTTTCTACGTGTTGATATAAATGCACATAGATGGTTTGCGGGCAAGCATATCCACACCAAATCCGTCCTGCATAGACCGTTACCATAAAGAGCAACATGGCAGCAATCATAAAACAAAACGCAAAAAAGTAAAAATCTTGAGGCATAAATGTTGCCCCAAAGATATAAAATCTGGCACTCATCACGTCAAATAAAATCGCCTGATGACCATTCCAGCGAAACCATGGCATTACCAAAAATCCCACTAAAATTGCATACATTGTAACTAAACGAATGTTTTGGTATTTGCCCTTTACAAAACGTGGGTGTATGCGTTTTTTGGTGGCATCTGGTACCGGTGCAATGGGAATTTTTTTGACAGGTTCAGGTTTGGTTTTTTTGGGGGTTTCAGGAGGTATTTTTTCGTTTGATTCAGACATGGCAACAACCTTAGCTATGGAAAATATATTTAGTCAGACAAGTTGGTAAAAAATTTCTTAACTAAATACATTTTGGCTGGGTAAATCTAAATTTCATTTTTAGAATATGCTTATTCTACTACGTTTTATCCAAAAGTCCAATAAAGCCGTAACAATTTTAACATTTAGTTGCATATTAGAAATTTTGATTAAAATTGGTCATTTCTTTAATTTGTTTATATAACGCCTTTTGTTCTTGGCTAGGGCGAGATGATTGCAATGCCATTACTTTAGACATATCGCCTTCAATAAAAATTTTCCCAGTCATAAACGCTTCTAGCGCTGTATCTACAGAATTATCATGAATAATTTGATTGAGTGTATCTTGGTCAATATAAATTGTGGCATCAGCGTTTTGTATGTGGTGTTGGTTGATTTTTCCAGCCTGTAAGTGCAACAGTGTTGGATTTTCAGATTTAACGGTAACATTGATAGTAAGTTCAGCAAGGTTTGGAGGTAGATTTAATTCACCTACTTCCTGATTAAGTCTAGCAACTGCATCAAACCATGATTGAGTTAAAAAATTAAAGGTTGTAGTTTGTGTCATCAGGTATCCTTAAAAAATTCTTGATAGTTATCATTATTATAAAAGAAATTTACTATAAAAGGGTAAAAATTCACCTTTTGTTCTTAAAATCACGCTAGACCTGCCAAAAAATTGATTACCATCAAAGAAATTTGTAAAAAAATAAGAAAAATTTGCCAAAAAATTGCATTATTTTTACAAAAGGTAGCGGAAAATTTACAATAGTGTTGTATAATACAGCATGAAAACTTACAAAAACACCTTGTTATAAGTGTGGATTTGTTAAACGCAAGCTAAGTGTTGTTGCTAAATTTTATCAATAATTTGCAATACACAAAGTCAAAACACGACTTTCGCAAGCAACATAAAATCGGTTAGAATCAGCCATTTTTATTACATCCATTCATTGTTTTTAGATGGATTTTAGTCTTGCCTGTTGGTTGGTCGTGATATTTGTTAAAAATTGCGTTACAATAGTAAAACAAATTTTAAGGCGTGGATTTTGGGTAAAGCAACATTACTAAATGATATTACCCTAAACGCAATACAAAAATAATCGGGCTGCACAGGAAACTATCCAATGAGTCTATCTAATACAACAGTAGCCCCCCTATCGGTTGACCATGAGTATGAAATTAGCGTTGTGCGTTTCTTTACTATCATGGCGGTATTTTGGGGTATCATCGGCATGACTGTTGGTGTGTTTATCGCATCACAGTTGGCATGGCCAATATTAAACTTTGACACTGCTTGGCTATCATTTGGGCGTTTAAGACCGCTACATACCAATGCGGTAATTTTTGCATTTGGGGGTTCAGCACTTTTTGCAACTTCCTATTATATCGTTCAGCGTACTTGTAAAACGCGACTTTTTGCACCTTATTTAGCGTGGTTTACGTTTTGGGGTTGGCAGGCAGTAATTGTTTCTGCGGTCATAACTTTGCCACTTGGTATCACTACCACTAAAGAGTATGCAGAGCTTGAATGGCCAATTGACATCTTGATTGCTTTGGTATGGGTTGCTTACGCTATTGTGTTTTTTGGCACATTAATTAAGCGTAAAACTTCTCATATCTACGTAGCAAACTGGTTCTTTGCAGCCTTTATCATTACCATTGCTTTACTGCATATCGTTAATAACCTTGCTATTCCGTTGTCTGCTTGGAAATCTTATTCTTTGTTTGGTGGTGCAACAGACGCAATGGTACAATGGTGGTATGGTCATAATGCTGTTGGTTTTTATTTGACTGCTGCGTTTTTGGGTATGATGTATTATTTTGTACCTGTACAAATTGGTCGACCTGTTTATTCTTACCGTTTGTCTATTGTGCACTTTTGGGCATTGATTGCTTCTTATATGTGGGCAGGCGGACACCATTTGCACTATTCAGCATTGCCTGATTGGACACAGTCTTTGGGCATGGTATTCTCATTAATTTTATTTGCACCTTCTTGGGGCGGTATGATTAATGGTGTTATGACGTTATCTGGTAGCTGGGATAAGCTGCGTACTGACCCAATTATTCGTTTCTTGATTGTCGCTTTATCATTCTATGCAATGAGTACCTTTGAAGGTCCAATGCTTTCCATTAAAGAAGTAAACGCCATCAGCCATAATACAGACTGGACAGTAGGTCACGTGCATTCTGGCGCGTTGGGCTGGGTAGGTATGATTACCGTTGGTTCAATTTATGTATTGTTGCCACGTCTTTATAATAAAGCAAGAATGTATTCCATCAACTTAATTACTGTGCATTTCTGGCTGGCAACAACCGGTACAGTGCTTTATATCGTTGCTTTGTGGATTTCTGGTATTACCCAAGGTCTAATGTGGCGTTCTACAAACCCAATTGACGGTACGCTAAATTATGACTTTATCAGTTCGGTTGCTGTTTCACACATTCCATTTGTAGTGCGTGCGTTGGGCGGTTTCTTGTATGTAACGGGTATGATTGTCATGGCGTATAACTGCTACAAAACCATCAAAATGCCAAGTACATTAGGCGAAATCGCTGATGGTGCTGGCAGTAATGCCGCTGTTGTGAACGCATAAGGGGAGAACCATGTCAAATCTTACTCATGAGATTGTTGAGAAAAATACGGGTTTACTGGTCATCTTTATTGTTATCGCCATTAGTTTTGCAACTTTGGTTGAGATTTTGCCATTAATTTATGATGCCAATGCCCCTGACAAAGGTGGTGTAAACAAGCCTTTACCAAATATGCGACCTTGGACAGCGTTAGAGCTTGAAGGTCGTGATATCTATATCCGCGAAGGCTGTCATGTTTGTCATACGCAGATGGTTCGCCCTTTGCGTGCTGAGGTTGAGCGTTATGGACCTTATAGTCGTGCTGCTGAATCTGCCTGGGACCATCCATTTTTATGGGGTTCCAAACGTACAGGCCCTGATTTGGCGCGCGTAGGCGGTCGTTATTCTGACCAATGGCATAAGGACCATTTGATTAATCCACGTTCAGTCATGCCAAAATCAGTCATGCCGTCTTATCCTTGGCTTGAGAAAAATGAAGTTGACGGTAGTAAAGTTCAAGCCAAAATGCGTCTATTCAAAGACCGTTTTGGATTACCATACACCGAAGCTGATATTCAAGCAGCACCTGACCAAGTTCAGGGTGCGACCGAGCTAGACGCACTCGTTGCGTATTTGCAGCAGCTTGGTATTGCGATGCAGGGTCAACGTTAATGAACTGGGGCGTTTTACATAGTATTGCAACGGTGGCGGCTTTTGTAGCGTTTATCGCCGTTGCATGGTGGGCATATTCCCCCAAAAATAAAAAACGCTTTGAAGAAGATGCACAACTTGCGTTAGATGGTGAATCGCATTCATTAAAACAACGCACTAAGGATATACAATGAGCTTTTTTTGGAGTTCTTGGATTACTGTCCTATCGCTAGGCTGTTGGTTATTTATCTTCGGCGTATTGGCATGGACTTTAAAAACAAAACCTACTTTAGATGAAAATCATACCACCGGTCATGAATATGACGGTATTAAAGAATATGATAACCCTTTACCAAAATGGTGGTTAGTTGTATTTTTTGGCACATTGGCTTGGAGTTTGGGTTATTTTGTCTTTTATCCATCAATCCAACCAGCCAACTGGAAAGGTGTGGCTACAGTTTCTGTAGATGGTCAGGAAGTTTCTTGGACATCAGCAAATGAACTAAACAGTGGACTTGAGCGTAACAATCAAACCTTTAACAAAAACTTTGAAGAAGTAATTTTAGCAGATGCAGGTGCAGAAGGGGCGTTGCCAATTTTAGCAAAACTAAATGAATTGCAAGCAACCCAAAGAAAAAATGCCGAACCTGATAAAGAATTGCAAACTCAAATTGATGAGCAAGTAAAATTACTTGCACCTTTTGTGGATAAACTAGCACAAAACCAAGAAGCAGCAAAAATTGGTAACAACTTATTTTTGCAAAACTGTGCATTGTGTCATGGTTCAGATGCTCAAGGCGCTAAAGGTTATCCAAACCTAACTGATAATGACTGGCTGTATGGCGGTAAACCCGAAGAGATTTTGCTAACAGTGCACAATGGTCGTGTTGGTGCAATGGCAGCATGGCAAAAGCAATTGGGTGAGTCCGGGGTTCGTGCAGCTGCTGAATATGTACTAAGCATTTCAGGCAATCAAAATGGTTATGAACTTGACCAGGCTAAAGTTACTCAAGGTAAAGCCATTTTTGAAGCCAACTGCGTACTTTGTCATGGTGCTGATGCTAAGGGTCAAACTGCGATGGGTGCACCTAATTTAACCGATGATATTTGGTTATTTGGCGGCGATCGTGAAACTGTGCAGCAAACCATTCGTCATGGACGCTCTGGTGTGATGCCTGAGTGGAGTACTAAGTTGGGTAATGAGCGTATCATGCTACTTGCAGCATATGTTCGCTTTATTAGTCAGCAACAAGATGCTCAATAAAATCACTGAACCTAAAAAAAAGACCTTAATGATTGATTTAAGGTCTTTTTTAATCCGGTTAATTATTTTGATAGATTGCTACTTGTAGCCAAATATTGGCTTGAATGTAGTCATGAACTTTAATGCTGCTGGTTTTGGCAGTGGTCGGTGTGGCAATGCGCACTACTAAAGGCTTGCTGCCATATTCGCGCAAAATTACTACATCAAACAGAGTAATGTCTTTTTCAAAAAACCGAACTTGGCTAATGCCCAACACTTGACCTTGGCACCACGCCTCATCCTCTTGACCGTAGGTATCCCCAAACAAATAAATACAACTATGACCCAAATTAATTTCTACAGGAGCAAGGGTTGCATTTGGGTCTTCTGGCTGCCATGCTTTGATTTGTTCATCGATATTGTCAGGAACTTGTCCATTATTTTTTGAAACAATGTCATTAAAAGCACGATGATAGCGAATTGCTTTAGGGTCTTCTACTAAAATTGTTTGTTCTTGATTACTGGGTTCTATCTGGTATGCCCAAGCGCTAAAATGAGCAGTATAAACTTTGTTTGCTTGATATTGATGATTATTAATGCTGTAAAGTTGGTCAAAAGCGTAGATAATGGTTCCATCTTGGCTTTTTAATCGTAAAATGGCATCAGCTGTTTTTTCGCAGCGAATGATTCGTTGAATTTCGCACTCTAGTACATAAGGACTTTCTACACAGGGAAAGGCATTGATGAAGGCGGTTGGTTTACCATCAACCATTGATAAAATTTGTTTAATATGACAGGTTTGATTTTGTCCTAACAATAAACGAGCATTGCTTGCCATATTGGGGGCAAGACCCACAGGTAGTGATGCATTTTCCAGCATTTTTTGCAGCCAGTTGGGCACATCTTGACCAATATTATCTGTTAAAATTGCCCAGTGGTCGCCATGCCCTGCGTTTTGTTCACAAGGTAAATCCATTTTTTGTAGAAGATTTGGTGTTGGTTGCTGATAATTGTAATGCAAAGTTTGATGGCTGCTCATGATTATCCTAAAATTGTAAAAACCCTATATTTATAAGGGATAATTTTAAAAAATCAAGCTGTTAAATCAGCCAATTGTAATTCAAAGTAAATTAACTAGCTTGGTTATTAGGATTGTCTGCTTGGGTAATAATGTCAGCATTAGGGTCGCCAAAACTTAAAATCTCTACAAAATTTGGCTGTACCTGTAATAATAATTGTTCAGGTTTTACCACTCCACGATTCACCTGTATTTTTTTTAGACGCTCATGAAAAGATTTTGGAAACCAACGTCCAATTTGTAGATAAATAAAATTATCTTTGTATTCAATAAAAGGTAGCCCCTTTAGCTTGGGAGATAAACTTAGCAAAAATGGCAAAGGGTCTTTTTTGAAAAATCGTCGATACCAGCGTATAAATAGTAAAATAGCAGGGGCTTTCCACCATGTTTTGGCGTGCAAATCTAAGATATCCGTTTCACTGATTTGCTCAAAAACCAATCTTTGTTGATGTTTATCCAAACGAATTTGAGTGAGTTTAAAGTTACTGGCAACCGATAAATGCAGTCCCAAAACATCAGCAATGCAATATAAACGTAAATAACCATCAAACAGTTCAAGACGTAATTGCAAAAGCAGTCCTACATTTTGCACTACAAAACGATTTAACGCATCATTGATTTGTTTTTGGTTAATAGTGATTAATATTTCATCAACCAAGGCATCAGCAGTCATAGCGTAGCTGTGCTTGATATTGCCCAAAGTATTTTGCCAGCTTGCAAATAATCCTTCAATCAAAGCAGCTGTTGTGGTATCGTAATTGTGAGTAAAATCGTCTTGAGTTTCTGATGTCATAATTTAATTGCTTGATTCATACATTATGGCTAAAATTATTATAAGTAAGTATGAATGATTTATTATCACAGTGTATGATAAGAAATCATTTTTAAAACATAAAACATTACAAAAATTCCCCACGCCATAAATCATTCAGGGTTTCTCGTTCTTTGATAATTCGATGAGTGCCAGCATCACATAAGACTTCAGCAGGTCTTAGGCGGCTGTTATAGTTGCTTGCCATTACAAAACCGTACGCACCAGCACCAGTTACTGCCAAAATATCACCAACGCGTAAATCCAATAAACGATTTTTGCCTAAAAAATCACTAGATTCACACACTGAACCAACAATATCCCAAGCCTGATAATGATTTTTTATTTCATTTTTGGATAAAATGGCTGGAATAATTGCCATTTGTGACTGGTATAAAGCAGGACGAATCAGTTCAGACATTGAAGCATCAACAATCGCAAAATTTTTGTATTGAGTGGGTTTTAAGACGTCAACGCGTGTCAAAAGCACACCTGTGTTGGCGACGATATTACGACCAGGCTCTAGATGTAGTCCTAAACCATATTGGTTTTGCAGTTTGGTGAGTTTAGGCAGTAACGCCCCTGCAAATTCACTGACACTATCGGGATTTTCGTCAATATAACGCACACCAAGCCCACCACCAAGGTCAATGTGTTTTAGGTGAATACCGTTATCTGCCAGCGTGTCAATCAGTTCAATTAATTTATCTAAAGCATCTACAAAAGGTTTGGTTTGAATGAGCTGTGAGCCAATGTGGCAATCAATGCCAATAATTTCTAAATTAGGTAAACTTTGAGCGATTTTATAGCTACTCAATGCATCTTCATGATGAATGCCAAATTTATTGTCTTTCATACCTGTGGAAATATAAGGATGAGTTTTGGCGTCCACATTGGGATTGACACGAATGGCGATAGCAGCAGTTTTACCTAGTTTTGTGGCAACTTGACTGATAAGCTCAAGTTCACTCATTGCCTCAACATTAAAACAGCCCACACCAACGTTTAAAGCAGTTTCGATATCGCTTGCGGTTTTACCAACCCCAGAATAAACAATTTTTTTAGCATTGCCGCCTGCTTTTAATACTCGAGCTAACTCCCCTAAGGATACAATATCAAAACCCGCTCCAGCCTTGGCAAGCACTGACAGGATTGCTAAATTGAAATTGGCTTTAACTGCATAGCAAATTTGTACATTTTTTAGGCTGCTAAACCCATCAACATAAGCTCGATAATTGGCAAGCAACGCATTTTGGCTGTAAACGTATAAAGGTGTACCATAGGCTTTAACCAAAGTTTTTATACTGACGTTATCAATATGCAGTTCATTATTTTGATAATCTAAAAATGGTAGGGCTTCTGCTAAAATGATTGGGTCAATGTATAAATTATTATTTTGAATTTGGCCAGCTTGTCTAAAGGTCATAATGCACCGAAAAACGAAAAAATTTACCCATTTTAGCAAAATATGCTAATTTTGCCATATTTTTTTAAAAATAACGATAACTTTTAGATGGACAAAAAGTAACAATTCAGCAAAATTAAAATATGCTACAATAACAAAAAAATTAAATATTATTGTACAAAATGACAAAAAACCTTCAAGATAAATTGGTTGCGTGGATACAACTAACCCGTTTTGACAAACCCATTGGTATTGAACTTCTACTTTATCCAACATTGTGGTCACTATTTTTAGCGAGCATGACAAAAAATCAGTTACCATCAGTGAAATTTGTAGTAATTTTTGCGCTAGGAGCGATATTAATGCGCGCTTCAGGTTGCGCAATTAATGATTTTGCTGACCGAAAAGTAGATGGTAAAGTTGAACGCACCAAATCCCGACCTTTGGCTGATGGGCGATTATCTGCAAAAACAGCTGTGGCGACGTTTTGTGGTTTGTCTTTATTGTCAGCAAGTTTGTTATTATTTTTGCCAGTGCAAGTGTTTTATTGGTCGTTGGTTGCAGTGTTTTTAGCGTTTATTTATCCTTTTATGAAACGCTATACTCATTTGCCCCAAGTGGTACTGGCAGCAGCGTTTGGTTGGGCAGTGCCTATGGCTTACGTGTGTATTTTGGGTTATGTAGATGTATGGGGCTGGCTTGTTTTTGCTGCTTATATGTGTTGGACGGTAGCTTATGATACTGAGTATGCCATGTGTGACCGCAATGATGATATAAAAATTGGTGTTAAGTCCACTGCAATTTTATTTGGGCGCTTTGATGTTATCATTATCATGTTGTTGCAGGGTATTTTTGTAATGCTGATGACAGTGATTTTATATCATTATTTTGCCAATACAAAAATAGGCGTCATTCCTGTTTATTCAATGTTTGTAGTAGCAGCAATGATGGTTAAACAGTATCATCAAATTAAATACAAAGAACGACTAGCGTGTTTTGCTGCATTTTTGGCAAATGCATGGGTAGGGCGATTTGTATTTTTGGTCATTGTGGTGGCAAGTTTTATGGCTAACTTATAATGTGCCATAAACTAGTTTTGGTAAAATGAAAAACCCTAAGCAAATTACTTAGGGTTTTTCTTATATGGTGCCCGAGGCCAGACTTGAACTGGCACGCTCAAAAGAGCGAGGGATTTTAAATCCCTTGTGTCTACCGATTTCACCACTCGGGCAAGGTTTGGTTGGAGGCTGAGGTCGGAATCGAACCGGCGTACACGGAGTTGCAGTCCGCTGCATGACCACTCTGCCACCCAGCCATCGCTTGAATGATGCATATAATATCAAAATTTTTTTAGATTGCAAGTATTTTTTTTAAAAAAATATCGATAATTTAGAAAAAACTTGCTTTGAACATAGTTTTAGGTAATTTACAAACTGTTTTTATGAACGCACAAGTGCAAAAACTTACTAAAAATGAGTAAAAAATACGTTATAATGAAAATCTTTAACTTTGTGCAATGGTTGTGTGTTATTCTGTATAAAATTTTATCAAGAATTAGCAAATTGTAACAAGTTTGGCAAGATTAGAGGCTTTATAACACAAATAAGAAAGGTTTTTTATGAGATTCAATTTAAAAACGCTGAGTATGGCGTTGGCATTTAGTAGCATGGCAATACTTTTTGGTTGTAAAAAACAAGAAGCAAAAGATGCCAAGACTGAGGCTTCAGCTCAGCAAAAAGCGCCAACGCCTGTGGTGGAAGTGCAGGTGATTGAACTGGGTGTTGTGCCAATTATGCAGACGTTTTCGGGTCGAGTTGCAGCTTTTGAAACGTCCGAAGTGCGTCCACAAGTTGGCGGGATTGTTGATGCGGTTTTGTTTAAAGAAGGTAGTTTTGTTAAAAAAGGACAGGAATTATATCGCATCAATCGTGATAATTATGTTAGTGCTGCCAATACTAGTCTTGCATCCATCGCTACTGCTGAAGCCAGTCTTGTCAGCGCCAGAGCTTCACTTGCTGCTCAAGAAGCAACTCTTGCTCAAGCTCAATCAGATTTAAATCGTGTACAAAGTTTGGTTGGTATTGATGCTGTTTCTAAACAAATGTACGACCAGTATAAAACGGCCGTTCGTACTGCTCAGGCAAATGTTGAGGCAGCCAAAGCAACGGTTAGACAAGCTGAAGCATCCATCAGTAGCGCCAAAGCAGTACACGATGCTAGCCGTTTAGACATTGACCGCACCATTGTTCGCGCGCCGATTTCAGGCAGAGTGGGCATTTCGTCAGTAACATCTGGGGCTTTGGTATCGGCATCACAAGCTACCCCGATGGTAACCATTTCTCGTACGGATGTGGTGTATGTGGATATTCAGCAATCATCATCAGAAATGTTAAGATTGCGCCAACAAATTGAATCAGGCAAAGCAGGTTTTGGTACAACTCAAGTACAAATCGTTTTAGAAGATGGTGAAATATATCCTTTAATTGGTAAATTGGCGCTTTCAGATGCCAAAGTAGAAAAAAGCACAGGCACGGTTACGTTGCGTGCTGTATTTGAAAATCCAAACGGTGTTTTAATTCCTGGAATGTATGTTAATGCTAATCTTGCCCAAGCAGTGATTGGTAATGCAGTGCTATTACCACAAACAGCAGTGACTTTGACACCAAAAGGTGAAGCTGAAGTGTTGGTAGTCAATGGTGAGAAAAAGATTGAAAAACGCACCATCAAAACATCAGGCACGTTCAAAGGTCAATGGGTAGTAACTGAAGGGTTAACCAATGGTGATGCGGTGGTGGTCATGGGTGGTGCTAAAGTTACTGCAGGTCAAGCGGTTGAAGTTAAGCTGGCAGGTCAAACCCCAGGGCCTGCCCCTGAAAATTCCAATGCTCAAAATCAAGATGCCCAAAACCCAAATGCCCAAGCACAAAATCCCGAAGCAGCATCTCAACCAGCCCAAAACCCTAGTGCTCCAACTGAAAAAGTAGGTCAAAATAGTGTCATGGCGCCAAAGTCTAAAGAGCAAGAAGATGAAGCAAATGCCGCGCAAAAAGAAGCTGAAAGCATGGCGGATGGTAGCGACAGTTCAGGCAATTAAGGAAGACCTATGTCTAAATTTTTTATTGAGCGTCCCATTTTTGCGTGGGTTATCGCTATCTTAATTATGTTAGTTGGTAGTATTGCAATTTATGGGTTGCCTATTGAGCAATATCCGCGCATTGCACCGCCAACAGTGTCTATTCGTGCCACTTATCCAGGCGCTGATGCTGAAACGGTGGAAAACTCTGTAACGCAAGTAATTGAACAACAAATGAAGGGCTTGGATGGTTTGTCTTATTTGTCATCGAGTTCATCATCAACAGGTTCGGCAGAAGTTACTTTAACTTTTGACAACAGCATTGACCCAGATACTGCCCAGGTACAAGTGCAAAATAAACTGCAAGCTGCAACCAGTTCTTTGCCTGAAGCAGTGCAAAGACAAGGTGTTACCGTCAATAAATCGTCCAGTGGATTTTTGATGGTTGCAGCATTTGTATCAGAAGATGGCAGCATGTCAGAAGATGATATTGGCGATTATCTAAACTCCAGTATTGTTGACGCGGTTAGCCGTGTCAATGGTGTCGGTTCGGTTAATGTTTTTGGCTCTAGTTATGCCATGCGTATTTGGCTTGACCCTGAAAAACTGCGTTCATATTCGTTAATGCCATCAGATATTTCTGCAGCAATCAGCAGTCAAAACGTGCAAGTTTCAGCAGGTCAAATTGCGAATTTACCATCTGATGAAACGCGCCAAGTTATCAATGCTAGTGTTAGTGTTCAAAGCTACATGCAAACCCCTGAAGAATTTCGTAAAATTTTGGTGAAAACTGATGCTTCTGGCGCTAAAGTGTATTTAGGTGATGTTGCTGATGTTGAACTTGGTAGTCAATCTTATTCATCACGTACACTGTACAATGGTAAAATAGCAGCAGGCGTGGCAATCAGTCTTGCTTCAGGCGCCAACGCTTTGGAAGTTCGTGAGGCAGTTGAGGCTCGTTTAAATGAATTGTCCACGTCTTTTCCAAAAGGTTTAAAATACGAAGTACCTTACGATACTACGCCATTTGTACGCTTATCCATCACTCAAGTTGTCAAAACCTTACTTGAAGCAATTGGATTGGTATTTTTGGTGATGTTGCTTTTCTTACAAAGCTGGCGTGCAACTATCATTCCAACTTTAGCCGTTCCTGTAGTTATTTTGGGTACATTTGCATTATTATCGCAATTTGGTTTTACCATCAATATCTTAACCATGTTTGCAATGGTGCTTGCTATTGGTCTGCTTGTGGATGATGCAATCGTAGTGGTTGAAAACGTTGAACGGATTTTGGAAGAAAATCATACCATTTCAGTCGAAGATGCTACCATTCAGTCTATGGGTGAAATCAGTAAAGTAGTCATTGGTATTGCTTTGATTTTATCCGTGGTTTTTGTACCCATGATTTTCTTTGGTGGCTCTAGTGGTGTCATTTACCGTCAGTTTGCCGCAACGCTCATCATCAGTATGTCGTTATCGGCAATGGTCGCGCTTATTTTTACTCCAGCACTTTGTGTAACCATTTTAAAACGTGGTCAGCACAAAGATGTGCAAACCCAAAAAGGCTTTTTTGGTTGGTTTAACCGTCTATTTTTAAAAGCCAGCCAAAAATATGAAGGTTTTGTAGGCAAAACATTTAATGCTAAATTCATTTATTTAGTGCTGTATGTGGTGATTGTGGCAATTTTTGCACGTACGTTTGTTAAATTGCCCAGTTCATTTGTGCCAGAAGAAGACCAAGGCATGCTAATGACAATTGTACAATTGCCAGCAGGCTCCACGATGGATAAAACCAATCAAGTCATGGATAAAGTTTTAGGTTACTATCAGACCCAAGAAAAAGATAATGTTGATAGTGTATTTACCATTTCAGGTTTTAGTTTTATGGGAAGTGGTCAAAACATGGGTATGGCGTTTGTTAAACTCAAAGACTGGAGTGAGCGTACAACTGATAAATCAACCGCTCAAGCCATCGCTCAGCACGCTATGGTGATGAATGGCATCATTCCAGAAGCTAAACTAATCTTGCCACTTGCGCCTCCAGCAATTCAAGGTTTTGGCACATCCAGTGGTTTTGATTTGCAGTTGCAAGACCGCGGTGGCGTGGGTCACGAAAAGCTTTTAGAAGCGCGTAACATGCTGATGGGTATGGCAATGCAAAGCAAAGACACCATTGGTTCAATTCGTCCAGGTGGTCAAGAAGACGCTCCTAAATTAAAAATTGATATTAATAGAGAACAAGCTGCCGCCTATAATTTATCCATGTCAAGCATTAATAGCACCATTTCTCAGGCATGGGGAGGTAGTTATGTAAATGACTTTATTGACCGTGGACGCATTAAAAAAGTCTATCTACAAGGTAAACCTGATAGCCGTGCCACCCCTGAAGACATTGCTAAATGGTATGTGCGCAATAATAATGGTGAGATGATTTCGTTTGCTTCATTTGCAACCAGTCGTTGGCAATATGGTTCGCCTAATTTAACGCGATACAATGGTTTTTCTAGTATGGCGCTGCAAGGTACTTCAGCTCCTGGAAAAAGTACTGGTGAATCAATTGCTGCAATGGAAGCGATGATGAAGCAGCTGCCAGAAGGTATCGGGCACGAGTGGACAGGCTTGGCACTAGAAGAGCAAAAATCGGGCGGCAAAGCTCCAATTTTATACGCTATTTCTATTTTGGTGGTGTTTTTATGTTTGGCAGCACTGTATGAAAGCTGGTCAATTCCATTCTCGGTGCTTTTGGTGATTCCGCTTGGAGTATTGGGTGCGGTATTATTTACAGCAATGCGTGGTTTTTCAAATGACGTGTATCTGCAAGTGGGGTTGCTAACGGTAGTTGGTTTATCCGCTAAAAACGCCATCTTGATTATTGAGTTTGCTAAAGAAATTCAAGAACAAGGCAAATCCTTAAAAGAATCAGTAATGACCGCGGCGCGTATGCGTCTTAGACCTATTATTATGACATCTTTGGCGTTTGGTATTGGTGTTGTGCCTTTGTATCAAGCAACTGGCGCAGGTTCTGGCAGTCAAAACGCTGTTGGTACCAGTGTTCTTGGTGGGGTGATTACCGCAACATTTTTGGGTATTTTCTTTATTCCGATGTTTTATGTGTGGGTGCGCACTATTTTTCCTTACAAGCACAAACCCACTGTAAACTTGGATAAGTCAAACTCATAAGGAGAATCAAAGATGATAAAAAAAATACATTTCTTTACTATTGCAGCTTTGAGTTTGGCGATGTCTGCTTGCAGTGTCATCCCTCGAAAGGCGCAAACACCGATTGCTGTGCCAAATGTGCCTTTGGATAAAAACTTCGAAGTTCTTGACCAAGAAACCATCAGCGTGCCTCAAAGACCTAGTTTGGCGGGGCTGCGTTGGCAAGATTTTTATGCTGACCCCAAATTAAAGCAGTTGATACAGATGGGGCTTGAACATAACAAAGATTTGGAGCAAGCTATTTTAGCAATACAAAGTGCTAAAGCTAAATATCAAATCACCAGTGCTGGTGGTTTACCAGCTGTTGGCGCTAGTGCTGGAGTAACGCGTTCAGCAGGCGGAAGAGATCAAAATCCAAGCACAGCATATAACGTTGGGCTGGCGATGTCCAGTTATGAATTGGATTTTTGGGGTAAAGTCGCCAATAGCAAAGAAGCCGCATTGCATGATTTTTTAGCAACAAATGCTGCTAAAGATGCCGCCCAAATTTCTTTGATTTCCAATATTGCTCAAACTTATGTAAATTTGAGTTATGCACTTGCCCAACGTCATCTTGCCAAAGAAACTCTAAAAACGCGCGAACATTCACTGATGATTACAAAAAAGCGTTTTAGTGCAGGTATTGATTCGCGTTCACCAAGTTTGCAGGCAGAAGCGTCTTTAGAATCGGCTAAAATTTCTATTTATGAAACTGATACAAACATTTTGCAATTAAAAAATGCTTTACAATTGCTTATTGGCAAGCCCATTCCTAAAGAATTGATGCCTGAGATGGCGGTAGCAAATATCACAACACAGACAATTTTCCAAACTGGCTTGCCTAGCGAACTTTTGTACTATCGTCCCGATATTGTCCAAGCTGAACATGCATTGCGTGCCGCTGGCGCCAATATTGATGTTGCGCGTGCAGCTTATTTTCCATCGATTAGTTTATCAAGCAATATTGGCTACAGTTCATCTCATTTAAAAGATTTGTTCAATAGTTCAGCATTTGGTTGGTCATTTGGGCCATCAATTAGTTTGCCAATTTTTGATGCAGGCAGTCGTCGCGCCAACTATGAAGTAGCGGAAGTTGCTCAAAAATTGGCTTTAGCAGCTTATGAAAAAACCATTCAAACTGCTTTTAAAGAAGTCAATGATGTTTTAGCAAATCGAGCAACGCTTGGTCAAAGACTGGATTCTCAGTATCGTTTACAAAAAAATTATCAGCAAACTTATGATATTGCTTATGCTAGATTTCGCTCAGGTTTGGATGATTATTTAAATGTTTTGGATGCAGAACGTTCATTATTTGCTAATCAACAAGGTATTTTGAGTCTGGAGCAACAAAAAATCATCAGTCAAATTGAACTATATCAACGTTTGGGTGGTGGTGCAAGTTTGACAGCTGAACAGATTGCTGAATTTCATCAGCAACGTGAAGCAATGAAGACGGCAAATTTAGCAACTTTGGCGGATATTGCAAATCAAAAAACACAAATTGAAGATGAAAAGCTGCAATTAACTCAAACCAAGCCTGATAATATTAGAGTGCTTGAACCAAAAAATGTAGCTGGTGTAGCAAATCCAGAAGTGCAATCCGTACAGTCAGAGGCAAATCAGTCTCAAAATGCCACTCAGGCAGACGTACAGACAGATGTGTCTATGCCACCAAATAAGTCTGAATAATAAGAAATAACACACCAATTTGGTTTGGGTGTGTTATTTATATGATATTTGGCTATAATTTGATTGGTTTAGATATTAAAAAACCCTTGAAAATCATAAATTTCAAGAGTTTTTGACTAAGTTTGATTTAAGTCTAAAATTCATACTTTTTACCAGCTAGCATTATATCAAGCGACAATCCGCCGTTGTCAGATTTTGAGCAATATTTTGCCTAAACTTTAAGCGATTTGATTTGACCGTCTGTTAGTGCCATGGTGTGTTAGCTATGTGTAATTTGTGTGTTATTTTAGCTTGATAATTTATGATAATCAGTAATTTTTAGTGATAACACATGACAGTTTAGGACACTAAAAAACCCCTGTAATTATTAAATTACAGGGGTTTTTGGGGTTTTATGACAATCAGTGATATTGTTTGATTATCAATGATAGCTTTATAATGGTGGAGATGGCGTCCCCTGAACTATTTTTATAAATTATTATTTTATAATAAGTTTTTTTAAAAAGTCCTTAATGGATATACAAATAGATGTACAAAAATTTGCTTACTGGAATTGGTTCAATGTAGGATTTTGGCTAATATAGGGCTATTGTGCGTAAGTAAAAGTTTGTCTAGGGTGAGCTTTTTAAAATGGTTTATCTGAACTTTTTTTACTGCCCCTACCTCTATTATTATTTACCAAGCCATCATAGCATAATAGAACTAATAATAACAATCTTATTTATTAAGCTAAGAGATGCTGCCCAACTGGTAGGATATTTTCATTACTCAAAACAGGGGAAAATGGGGAAAGTGGGAAAATGAAACTCGCAAAGCTTTTATCCATAAGGGCTTGAGCGTTTTCCCCTTATTTTGAGGCTAGGGGAAAATGGGGAAAGTGGGAAATTAAGCTAAGAGATGCTGCCCAACTGGTAGGATATTTTCATTACTCAAAACAGGGGAAAATGGGGAAAGTGATAAGGAAAACAGGGGAAAGTGATAAAAATCAATAGTTTATATGCTAATTAGTCCTTTTGATTCGCTTTCATTTTCCCCATTTCCCCATTTGGTAAAATTAGGGGAAAACGCTACAGGCTTTGATTTTATTAGGTTTGGCGTGTTCATTTTCCCACTTTCCCCATTTTCCCGTATTTTCAGAAAAAAATATAAAAAATAGAGGTAACATGACCTCTATTTTCATGTTTTTGTTTTATTCAAGCAATTTTGGATTAATTATGATAAATCGTTTATCATCCTCACTCTGTATTTTTATATGGTTGGTTTCTATCAAGGCATTTGTTAAAGTTTCAAAATCATTCTTTTTACGTAAATGTTTTGGGCTAACTTGGCTTTGGCAAATAGAATAGGGCAGCTCTCCTGTTTTTTGTGTTTTTCGCTTATTAACTAACCATACAATTAATTTCTCGGCATCGTTCAATTCCTCATGGTTTGTTTCGTGGTAGTTGATAAATTCTTTAACGGAATACTCAACTAACTTAAACGCTCTTTCTAAGTATTCTATTTCCAGTTCTATTTTTCCATCATAAAAAGCCTGTAGGGTGGCTATACGGCTGGCATTCTCTGCCATACGACTAGCAAAGGCGGTATAATGGCATAAATCACCATCTGAACGCTGCCTTACTTCTACTGATTGTTGAAACTGTGCTAAACATTTTCTAGCTCCAGTAGCAAAAGGCATATTTACGCGCCCTACACTGTCTCTGTCTGGGTCTGGGTCATGAAATGGGTTATAATCATTAGCATAATGTTTTTGTGGTTCATTGCTTAGCAAAAATTTGCATCTTGTCCAAAATCCATTTAGTACTTCATCAGAATAAACATTGGCAGTTAGTCGCTCTTCACTCGCCCAATCTCTACTACCTTGTAAAGTTGGTTCACAAGAGAGCAAAAAACGCGGCAATAATCCTTGTTCCACGATTAAGGCATCACTAAAGGCAGCTTCTATAACAATAGGCTGTCCGCTTAAATCAAAGGTAAAACGACAATCATAAGCGGTTGTTTGCCATATATCCGTATTTCTTTGTGAACGTTCTCTATTAACTGCCTGACCATCATATAAGGCGGTTATATTACCGCATGCACTTACTCGGGTGTCTGTTTGCATGGTATGCCCTCCAAAGAATTTGCCTGCTTCGCTACTTGTCCATGATAAATTTTTAATTCCATCAATTACATATTTGTCTAAAATTCGCTCAATAGTAGCATCAGAAGTAATTAATTTTTTATCTACTGGCTTGGGGTTGTTTATTATGAAATTTGCTTTCTCTTCACCTTTTAAGCTCCTAACTTGAGCTGTATATTCTTGCATTTGTTCACTAAATTGTTGATGCATTTGTTTATCATGTTCATTAATAGCTTTATAGGCATATTTGCTAACAGTACTTTTGCCGCCACCACTTTTGGCTTGTGTCAATAGAAATAAACTGCTTGGCTGATGCCCATAAGAAAAAGGCGCATTGATAAAGGCTTGACCAATAGTAGATAACGCCCCCAATACCGCTTGTCCTGCCATAGATAGCGGTACTTGTGCATGATAGGCTAGCCGTTCTACTACCTCTCTAAGGCTTGGGGCAAACCCATCTAGTGGGTAGGTATTGCCTCTTTTGCCATGTCGGGATAGGCTGCCAAGCTCATCCCATGTTTCCAATCTAATTACTTTTGTGCTTTCATCGCTGATAAATCCTGTTAAGTCATAATCAAAAACTAATAAGGCGGTTTCTAAATCTCCAATACCAGCATAAATAACCCCATTGTAGTCTGCCATTTTCTCTTTAAGGTCATCCATAATACCATCTAGACAGTCAAGAGTTGTAAATACATGGCTAGGCTTAAACGTTCTTATCATCTTTGTAAAACAGCCTTTGAGTTCATTAGGTAAAGTAATTACTTGAATATTACCTTCTTGCTTTATAGCTTGATGTAAGGCTATGGCATTATTGATACCTAATACTGCCCATTGCTGTGGTGCTTTATCACCTAAAACAATAGCTTCACCCTTATAATTGGCGAACAAAAAGGGTTTTTGGCATTATCTTTAATGGTGGGATTGGGGTAAATAATAGCGTTGCTTAGTTCACCTTGTGTATCGTGCATCAAAATACATGCACTTTGGGCAGCTTGAATGGTATCATTGATTATACCGTCTATTACCTTGTATGCATTACTTAATATGTCATGGGTTAGGTCCTCATAATAAGTAATCATTACTTTATCAATTTTATCAATTGTGGCATCACTACTATTGGCAATAAATTTTAAGGTTTCTTGGTTGCCGACGTTTTCAATTGATTTGTTCATAATATGATATTTCCATTTTTAGAGAAAAAAGACTTCCTAAGCCCCTAATCATCATCAATTAGGGGTTTTGTGTATTTAGGCTTAATAAATCAGTTAATTAAAGGCTGTTTGATTGATAGTTGCTTTTATACCAATCAGTATCTTTTAATTGATTATTTAACTGTCCGCTTAGGGTGAGGGGGTAATCTTCGTTATAGCTGGCATGGCTATAAATAGCTCTTAGTAAGGATTGCTGAATGTGCTGGTTGTAACTGTACTGCTGGATAAGCCATATTAGATTAGTAATATCTTCTAAGGTTTGGTTAAGTGTTGCTATACAGTCTCTAGCTTCAACAATATCTAAGATAGGGGCGGTGATGGTGTCGGTGATGGGTTTAGTACTCATGCGAATACTCCTATGTTTTTAGTTAGTGATACCACCTTAAATATAAGGTGGCAGGTCTCAACTACCGAACATATACGGCTGGGGCTATTTCCTTGCGGTTTTGTATTTACCCCTATCAACCCGCCATAAACTGATTGGCCTTTGGGCTTAATATGACGTATTACGCCCATAATAGACAATAAAAAAGCCAATTTGGGCGGTATGGCGTAACCGCTATTGCATTTTGAGAGAGAACGCCATTATCACCGTTTGGCTGGGGTTTGTGAAGTGATATATTTTCACTACCTAAATGCTTCAAATGAAGTATATTCATTATAAAAACCTTAACTATTAGATAAATAGATAATTTTAATTTGGCTTACACCACATATCATGAAATAAAATCATGTTACAATGGCTTCTATGTTCATGATGATTTGTATAACACCCCAAGCAATATTGTTTTTGGGGTGTTTTTATGCCCTATCTTTTACTAAATAAAAACCGCTAATAACCCGCTTCAAACTCCATGCTTTTTACCAGATTTTACCTTATCTTTGCTGAAATTCAGTACTACCATTCGCATTTATCCACCATAACAGATAACAGAATGTTTGGACTGGAGAAAATCGGAGATTTTTCCGCCTAGTCGGATTTTTTTATGCACGGGTAGGGGTGTGGTGTCCATGCATTGGCGATAGTAATTATTTACACTCCCCCGCCCTATGGTTATTTCTCCTTTTTTAAGCGTTTAATATCAGCTTTTTCTAGCCAATAGATATTATACTTTTTGCCGTTTGCGATTTTGACTAGTTTACCCTGTATCGGATAGCCTTGCTGTCTTAGCTCACTGATACGCTGTGCCAAGGACAAGCACCCAAAATCTTTTAAAGTGGTAAGTGGGCTGATAATCTCACCTGATAAAATTTTACCGATGATGATTTGCTTGTAAGTTGGCTTTTTAACCATTATTTGCCTCCTGTAGTTTACTTTCATGCCATGCTTTTAGGGCTTGATAGTCAAAGTAAACGGATGCTTGACGGCTATTACCTGCCTTATAGGGCTTTGAAAAGGTGCTGTCAGTAGCAATAAGTTTACGAATAACTGGGGCAGTAATTGCCAACAGCTCGCATGCTTGTTTTTGAGTGATGCGGATGGGTTCTAACACTTTTATAACTTCTCCTATAATAATTTACATAAATATGTTTCTTTATGCATTTTCATTGCATAGGAGTTATTGTAGGGGAGTAAGTGCCACCTTAGGTAACTGGGTCAGGATAAAAAAATACCTCACCTAAGGTAGGTAAGGTATTATAAAATCAATAGCTTAAGGTTATTTTTCCTTTAGGCGTTTTGCCCCAAAGTCTTTTAAGGGTGTTGTGATTTCTCGTATTCTACCCTTTGCTTGCTCACAACCTTGAGCGTGTTTATTATACTGAGTATGTTTTTCAATCCATGTGTTTGCTAAGTTGGTATGACTGTCTTTTTTCTTTTGGTCATTGGCATAAATATCATTCCACAATCTGATAGCATACACAAGGTCTGGCGCAAAGCATTCATGGTTTTTATCAAAAAGTAGAGAGAATTCATTATTGGTAGTAATTGTAGTGCTTAATTGAGTGTTTTTTGCTTCAAGCTCAGCGATGCGGGCTTTTAGACGTGTTATCTCATCATCTTTGTTGCTTACATCTTGTTTAAGCTCCGTTATTGTTCTATTAAGGCTTTCTAGATTAGGCGGTATTGCTATTCTTTCAACCGGCATATCATTAAACAATTGATTAAAATCTTTGGATTTTTGGTAAAAGTCCTCAGCTTTCCATAAATAAAAATTCAAATCAAATGGAGTTTTAGTGATAGAAAATGTAAGTAAGGCAGAGGTAATTTCTTTGTAAGATGTTGTTTTATATTTTGGTTTTGGTGGATAAGTTTCACGCATATAATCATAAATTAATTCAGTGGTGATGGCGTTTGCCAATATTATTTCTTTATCATTCTTACTTTTTTGATATAAGGATATATCAAATAGGTCGTATTTTCTCAAAATATAACCAATAACCCCTTTATGGTCATTTGCTTCTACTGTCTTACAAATGTTATCAATAAATTTTTTAATGGAAATAAATTCGTTTTGCATTTCATACCTTATAAATTCATACCTTAACAAATAGAGTGCAAGGCGGGGCGGTCTAAGGTATGAGAAATAACCGCTATTCGGTAGCTACTCCTAGCCTTGCAAAAACTTTTTAAATACGACTGGTGGGAAAAACCAGCCTGTTATCAGTGATTTTAACAAATCCCAATCGCTCATAATAATTGGCTAATTCATCATTTTTAGCATCTATCATCACAAACGCCACGCCAATTTCATGGCTTGCCTGTTTGATGGTCTGCAAGGCGTGGGCGATGGCGATTTTTGATAAGCCTTGCCCTTGATAGTGATTATCTACACCAATACGCCCAATGATGATTGCAGGAACTTCATTAGGATAACCGCTTATGTGCTTTTGGCTGTTATCAAAGGCGGTAGCAGTCAAGGTGTAAAATGCTTTAATCCTTGCCCCATCTGTTAAAACGTGCGTTCTTGTGATGCCTTTTTTGGCATGTTGGCTTGCCATTGTTTGTAAGTAGCGGTTTATCTCATCATTGCCACAATCAAAGGCGATGCGGTCATGCCTCTTATCTAGTAAATTAAACATGGGTTTTTACCATGTTTTCACCCAATGCCAAAAGCTCACGCATGGCAGGGTTCGGCGGCGGCGGGTTTTCCAGTAGGGCTTGAATGATGGGGGCGTTTTGCTCATCAATAACAAGCCTAGTATCATCAGCATTCAAGCCGTGTTTATCCAGCACTAGCCAAATATCATCATCAACATAATCTTTGGCAAGCAGTTGGGCGGGTGTGATACCTTGTTGTTCTGCTTTTGTGATGATGGCTTGTATTGTCTCTGGGGGTAATTCTAAAATCATATAATTTTATCCTTGTATGCTAACCTATGATAAGTTAGGGCATTATACCATACCAGCCATTACTTGGCTTTCCAAGAAATTGCTATACCACTCATTTAATGCTTTTCTGTCTTGTAGGTATTCTGCCTTGTTATACACACCTTTAACGCCTTGTACTTTGTGGGCTAGGGCAAACTCTATTACTCGCTCATCAAACTTTATGCCATTGTCGCTGTATTCATTGAGTTTAGTACTGGCAATGTGGCGAAAGCCATGTAAATCTTGTTTACCAGCATAGCCTAGCTGTTTTAGGGCTTTTCTAAATCTGGCATGGGCATTTTTGCTGTTCTTTGCCTTGTGGGGAAATAATACGCCACTTTCCCCTGTTAAAATCTTTAATTCAGTAAGTAACGCTATGACTTGGCTGGATAGTGGCACAAGGTGGGTTCTGCGTTTTTTCATACGATGGGCGGGAATTTCCCAAAGGCACTTATCAAAATCAATTTCTGACCATTGCCTGTTTAGCACTTCATTGGGTCTTAAAAACAAATGTGCTAATAGCTGAATGCCAATCCGTGTTGTAGGGCTATTGATGGTGGTAATGTCAGATAATAGTTTGAGTAGTTCTTCTTCGCTGACGTGTGCCATAGGCTCGCTTTCATGCTTTTGTAGGCGTTCGTGCATGTGGTCTAGGGGGTTATGTGCCACGCCTGCTATTTCGTGGCTGATGGCAAAGCGATAAATGCGCGAACAAGTTTGCAAGGTGCGGTTGGCAGTCTCAATGGTGGGTTTGCCTGTTTTGGGGTTAATTTGACTTTGCAGTTTTAAAAGGAAATCTAGCCATGTTGCCCTTGTGATTTCATAAATGGGCGTATTGCCAAAGCGTTTGCAGGCGTGATTAATATGAATTAGGTATTTTTCCTTGGTGTCAGGTGCTAAGGCTTGAATTTTAGGGGTCTGATACCATTCCATTGCTACTGCCTTAAAGGTCTTAGCGTTTGGGTCTAGCTGTTTGGCTTGTAAGGCTTGCGCCCCATTTGCTAGCTCTGCTAACTTCTCACGGTACAACTTTCTAGCGTTCGCCCCTGTTAATCGTGGGTAAGCTCCAAACCGTGCCAGCTCCATTTGCCATTTGCTTTTTTGTATCGCATAACCCAACTTTTTGCCCCTGTAGGCTTTACCTGAAAATACAGATTTTCGCTGTCCTTTTCACGGTATAAGGTATTTTCTGCTTCTAGGTTTTCTAGTGTGGTATCAGATAAGGGGCGTTTTTTGATGTCAGTACGTTTCATAAATTAGCCTTGTAAGTTTGTATATCTCTTTGGGTGAACCATAAGATTTTGCAAAGGGCTTGTCTATCCGTTTTAGGTGAACCATGCGATATACAAATAGATGTACAAGAACCATCTTACTATACATTTTCATAAAACACTATAAAAGGGCATAAAAAAGCCCTAAACTATTGAAGTTTAAGGCTTTTATGTTGGTATGTTTTCTTAGGTTTTCATATGATTTTTAGCATTTGGTGGAGATGGCGGGAGTTGAACCCGCGTCCGCCAGCACTACGCCCATGATTCTACATGCTTAGAATCTGTCTATAGCTTTAATCCGCACCGAACCGACAGTCAGGTAGGATTGGACGATTTCCTAAAGTTTCGCCTAAGTTATTGGAACACTAACCTAAACTATCCCTTGTACGTTCGCTTCGGGGTGAGCAACCAGACCAAAGGCAATCTGTGCCGACCCAAGCAGCCCTTAGGCTGCTAGAGCGTAAGTTTCGTCGTTTGCGACTATTTTAAAGGTATGGGTATTTACAAGAGACATACACTCTTGACATGCATCATTAGGTTTCATTACCAGCGTCGAAGCCAGAACATCCCCAATTGTTTCCATGGTATCATAACTGCTGAAAAATGCAAGTAAATTATGCAAATCTCAACAATTATTGACAATTATTCATGGGCTAAACAAAATTAGTGTTTTGGCGCATAGGCAGCCAGTTCAGGATTAATGTCAGTTTTAGCGACATTATTGGCATAGTTACATAAGGTTGCTAGCGCTACACCCATAATGACATCAAGCACATTTTGGTCGTTGTAACCTGCAGATTTAAATGCATTTAATTCATCATCAGATACTTGACCACGTTTATCAATCAACTGCATGGTAAACTGTGCTAACGCTTGATATTTTGGATTGTCGTCAATGTTTGTGCGGTTGCGTAACGCTTCTAAAATTGGTTCAGGTGTTTTTAGACGCAACGTAGCAATTTTACTATGACCTGCTACACAAAAATCACAACCGTTATGAGCAGCAGCCGTGATCTGTACCACTTCTACTTCTTCAGCGGTCAATGAATTAGAACCGTTCATTTTACCAACTTCTTGATAAAACGCCAATGCTTGGGGAGAGTTTGCCAACACTCCAATAAGATTTGGAATAAAACCATTGGCTTTTTGTACTGCTTCAATACGTTCTTTGGCAGCTTCAGGAGCAGTGTCTGGAGTATGAACAATAAGACGTGCCATAATTTTTCCTTAGTTTTTAAATGGACTTTTGTTATATGGTATCTAGGTTTTAAATTACAAGTCTTTTTTTAAAAATTAAAAATTTTAAATAAAATCAATATCTTATAAATTTTTTTCTCAAATTAAAAAATTTTGGATTGAAAAATTAATTACTGTCTATCATATATCACCCAAGAAAGCAATAAAAATTTACGGAGGTTGTATGAATTTCCAAAAATATACCAACAAATTACAAAATATCATTCAAGAAGCCCAAACGCTGGCAGTTAGCCTAAATAATACAAGCCTTGGTTCAGCCCATCTACTGGCGTCTGTTCTAGCCGATAAAGCAGTTTTGGCAACACTTGAGAATGCAGGGGCAAATGTTGCTATTTTAAATCAGGAAACTAAAGCCTTTTTAGAACGTCAAGCAACTACCATGACACCAACAGGTCAGCTAAATTTAGGGGCTGATGCTAGCCAAATACTAAACTTAACTGAAAGTTATGCTAAAAAAGCGGGTGATGAGTTTGTGGCAACTGAGTGGCTGCTTTTGGCTTTATGTGAACAAACAGACAGTAAAAAAATATTTAGTAAAGCAGGCATTAATGCTCAAAATTTAACAAAAATTATTCAAGAACTAAGAGGAAATGACACTGTGAAGAATCAAAATGCTGAAGAAACCCGAAATGCTTTAGAAAAATATACTATCAATCTAACAGATAGAGCTAAAGAGGGTAAGCTCGACCCTGTGATTGGTCGCGATGACGAAATCCGCCGTACAGTACAGGTGTTATCTCGTCGTACTAAAAACAATCCTGTATTGATTGGTGAGCCAGGTGTAGGTAAAACAGCAATTGTTGAAGGACTTGCCCAGAGAATCATCAATGGTGAAGTACCTGACAGCCTGAAAAACAAAGAGGTTTTATCGCTGGATATGGGGTCTTTGATTGCTGGTGCAAAATATCATGGTGAATTTGAAGAGCGACTAAAAGCGGTATTAAGTGACCTTGCCAAACAAGATGGCAATATCATTTTATTTATTGATGAACTGCATACTATGGTTGGGGCTGGCAAAACCTCTGGAGCAATGGACGCAGGCAATATGCTAAAACCAGCGTTAGCACGTGGTGAGTTACGCTGTGTGGGAGCGACCACGCTTGATGAGTATCGTCAATACATCGAAAAAGACCCTGCTCTTGAACGACGTTTTCAAAAAGTGCTTATTGATGAGCCAAGTGTCGAAGACACCATTGCAATTTTACGTGGTTTAAAAGAGCGATATGAGGTGCATCATGGCGTTAAAATTTTAGACAGTGCTATTATTGCCGCTGCCAAAATGTCGCACCGCTATATTACGGACCGTCAGTTACCTGATAAAGCCATTGATTTGATTGACGAGGCGGCAAGTCGTATCAAAATGGAATTAGACAGTAAACCTGAAAGTTTGGATAAATTAGACCGCCGTATTATTCAGCTAAAAATGCAATTAGAAGCGGTTAAAAAAGACGATGATGAGGGTTCAAAAGCACAAGTGGTTAATTTGCAAAAACAAATTGATGACGCTCAAAAAGAATATACAGATTTAGAAGAAATCTGGAAATCTGAAAAGGCATTGGTGGAAAATACCAAAAATGCTCAAATTGAACTCGATAAAGCTCGCTTTGCTTTGGAAAAAGCTCAAAGAGAAAGTGATTTTGCTGAAGCATCACGCCTGCAATATGGAGTAATTCCAGAGCTGCAAAAACGTCTTGCTCAAGATGAAAATGATAAACTTGATGCACCAAAACTGCTTCGTAACAAAGTAACAGATAATGAAATTGCTGAGGTGGTGTCAGCAGCCACGGGGATTCCTGTTGCTAAAATGCTCCAAGGCGAAAAAGATAAAATGTTAACAATGGAGTCAGTATTACACGCCCGAGTTGTTGGTCAAGATGAGGCTGTAAATGCAGTTGCTAATGCTATTCGTCGTAGCAGAGCTGGACTTTCTGACCCAAATAAACCCGCTGGTTCATTCTTGTTTTTAGGACCAACAGGGGTGGGGAAAACTGAGCTTACTAAATCTTTGACAAACTTTTTATTTGATGATGAAAACGCCATGATTCGTATTGATATGAGCGAATTTATGGAAAAACATTCAGTCAGTCGTCTAGTTGGGGCTCCCCCGGGGTATGTAGGCTATGAAGAGGGTGGGGTTTTGACCGAAGCGGTGCGCCGTAAACCTTATAGTGTGGTATTGTTTGATGAAGTAGAAAAAGCCCATCCTGATGTGTTTAACATTTTGTTGCAAGTGCTGGATGATGGGCGTTTAACAGATTCTCAAGGTCGTACCGTAGATTTTAAAAATACGGTTATCATTATGACATCAAACTTGGGTAGTCATAAGATTTTTGATATGGCAAATGAAAGTTATGACAAAATCAAAGAAGCAGTCATGCAATCTGTTGGCGCACATTTTAGACCAGAATTTATCAATCGTATTGATGAAATAGTGGTATTTCACCCATTAGGACAAGCACAAATGGCAGGCATTGTAACTATTCAATTATCACGTCTTGCTAAGCGTTTAAATGAAAAAGACATGCAAATTGTTTTTAGCGATTTAGCTACACAAAAATTGGCAAATAATGGCTATGACGCCGCGTTTGGGGCAAGACCTTTAAAACGCGCCATCCAACAAGAAATTGAAAACCCATTATCTGTTAAATTGTTAAATGGTGAATTTTTGCCTCACGATACCATTTTAGTGGATGTAGACGGTCAAGGTAATTTTGTGTTTAATAAACGATTATTAAGTTAAATTTGGTCAATGTGTACAAAAATCCCAAAGTTTAACTTTGGGATTTTTATTTGGTTTTTTATTTGTTAATTGGCAATTTGTTCGTTGGTAAACAGTTGATAAGCTTTTATTGCTTGTACCATATTTTTAACATCGTGCACTCGTACGATTTGAACGCCTTGTTTGATGGCTAAAAGATGGGCAATCACCCCAACCATATCCCGTTCAGAAGCTAAATGGTTATCAAGATAGGGCAGCTGCATTTGCCCTAAAATTTCCCCTAAAAAACGTTTACGTGATACCCCAAACAGCATGGGCAGCTTAAAATGTTGTATGATATCAGATAGATGGTTGATTAACATTTTATGTTCTTGATATCCTTTGGCAAAGCCCATACCAACATCAATGATTATATTTTTACGGTCAATCCCTGCATTTACTGCTTGAGTGATGGCATCTTGCAGTTCATCAGTAATGTTTTTAATAACATTGGTATAATCAATCAAATCATCCATAGTACGGGGATTGCCCCGATTGTGCATGAGTACAACAGGACAGTTTAATTGCGCAACCATCTGTTTTGCCCCTTTATATGCTAGCGCTCGCACATCATTGATGATATCAGCGCCTACATCAATGCTTTGCTGCATGACAACAGGATTGCTGGTATCAACCGATAGCCAAATATCATTACCAAATTGCTTGCGTATCTTTTCAACCACAGGTATTACTCGCGACAGTTCTTCATCAGTACTGACAATAGGAGCATTTGGACGCGTTGATTCGCCACCAATATCAATAATGTCCACACCAAAATTTATCATTGTTTCGGCGTGGGCAATAGCTTTATCTACGCTATTAAACTGCCCGCCATCTGAAAATGAATCAGGGGTAACATTCAGCACCCCCATGACTTTTGGGGTGGATAAATCTAAGGTTTTTTGACGAAATTTTAAATAGTGTGTCAGCATAATAAATTTTCTTTTTTTAAATAGCATTAATCTATGTAATTGTCATTCTTAATTTGAGGAATGTGATAAGCATAAAAACTAATAAATACCGTCGCCCCCACGGCTAACACTAAATACATTGCTGGCATTAAGCGAAAATAAAAACTGACAAATCCTAGGATAAATGGTAGTAAAGTGCTGATGAGTGCAAAAGCGATGTTGTATACCACACATGTGTAAGTAGCGCGAATGCGAGTTGGAAACAGTCGAATAATAATCATCGGCGCGACCGCCATGATGCCACTAGAGAACCCAAGTAGGGCAAAAAATACTAAAATTAGTTCACCGCCACCCGTTAAATGACCAAAAAATAATAAAATTTGCAAAATAAAAAAGATGCCACCAAACAACATAACTTGAGCAGTATTGGCAAAATCTGCCATAAATCCATAAACAACACAACCAATAATCATAAAGGTTATGCCAATAATGACACCTAAATTTAATACACTTTCATCCAAAATAAAATTAGTGCTGATTAAATCAGGCAATAAAATAACCAATACGACAAACAAACTAGCGGTTAGCCAAGATAAAGTAATGGCAGGTAAAAAAATTGCCAGCCGCTTTTGAATTAGAGCGTAAAAACTGATGGATTCTTTGGATGAATTTTCCGTTACGTTTTGATTTTCTAGAGTGTGAATACTCAATGCCTTATCATCATGATTGGTATTTAAACGTAAAAAAACAGGTGTTTCACTAAAACGACGTACAAATAAATATAAAACAGCACAAACTGCGCCACCAAGCAAAAAGGGAATTCGCCAACCAAAAAGCATAATATCGTCATTGGACAAATAATTTTCTAGCCCAAGCACCAAAAAAAGTAAGAGCAAAACCGCAAACAATGAACTTGCGGTAACCACACCCAAACCTAGACCTAAACTTTTATTTGGAAGACGTTCACTTAAATAAACCCAAATTGTTGGAATCAGACCACCAAACGCCATGCCTTGCCCAAGTTTTGCTAAAATAAATAAAAATGACGCTAAAACACCAATATGAGCATCCGTTGGCAAAAGTCCAATGATAAAAGTAAATACACCCATTGCCATGACACTAAGTCCAAAGGCAGGTTTTCGCCCTTCATCATCTGCGTATTCACCAATTAAAAATCCACCAAGAGGCATCGCCAAACAACTAAGTGCAAATAGACCAATTAATTGCATTTCGTAAAACCAATCATGACTTTGCCCAATAAAAAATAATTCACTAAGCACGTCGTTGAGGTACACAAAAATCATATAATCAAAAAAGCCAATCCCTGCCGTAACCGCAGCAATGGCAATTATAGTTAAATGCGTAGAGGTTAGAGAGTTTGACATGAGTATCCTACCATATGATTTATGCGTATTATGTCTTGTTTTACAGTTGCTTTTTTTTGCGCCGTTGTAAATTTTCTGTTTTTGTATTGGCGCCTATTATAATATATTTATAAATTTAATCTATAAATAAGTGATTTATAAAAACCCATCAATGGGCAATAAACTCAAAAGTGCGATATTTGTGCGATTTATTAAAGAGGTTTTTGGCTCTTTGGTGTAAATAACTTCTTGATTGTTTTCTATGGTCCGCCACTGCAATTGATAACTTGGGTTGATTTCTACTTTATAGGTTTGATGTAAAATATCTGGGCTGTTTTGCTTGATTATATCGTTATTAAGAGCTTTATGGATATGCCAAGCAAGCATATTATCATCAATTACCATGCCAAGTTCACTATTAATATTAGCTGAACGAGGGTCAATATTATAAGAGCCAATAAACACTGCTTGATTATCAATTGCAAATGCTTTAGCGTGTAAACTCTTTTTTGTCATAAATGATGGCTTATCATTGTGTTTGTTAATTTGATGTAAGCTATCGGCATTTGCTTTGAGTTCATAAAGCTGAATACCTGACTTTAATAAATCCTTGCGCCAATGCCCGTAGCCCATATGCACCAAACGCACATCGGTAGCAGTGTAAGCATTTGTTAAAATGCTGATTTGCACGCCATTTTCGCTAAGCTGTTTTAAAATTTTTACCCCTTTTTTTGTTGGAGCAAAGTACGACGAAATAATGCTCAAGCGTTTTTTGGGGGTGGGAAGCATATTGCGTAATTGAGTAACTAACAACCCATTTTCATCAGCATTACCGCTTAATTTTTTAACATCATCAGCCAAAAAATACATTCGAGCCCAACGTAGTGGCATTACATTTTGAATTAGGGTCGTCATCGAACTATTTTGGGTGGCGATTTGGTAAGTGCTAATTTCATTAGGGTTGAGTGTAAAATTAAACGCTGTAGGGATATATTTATTTTGAGTTAAAACCTGTATATCAAATGATAAATTGGATTGCCAATAGCTCTCAAAGCTGGTTTTGATGTCGTCAATTACTTGCCCTGCAACTAGTACATCAAGGTCAGCAAACCTTCTTTTTTGATTGCTGTTTAAATATTCATCACCAATGTTTCGCCCGCCAACAATACTCACTACATTATCAAAGGTCATGCTTTTATTATGCATGCGCGTTTGGCTTTGTCGTGGACGAGTAACAAAATTTAATTTACGATATTTTCGATAAACCAAAGGATTGGCAACTCGTACGGAAATATTAGGATGGCTTGCAAAAGCGGTTAAAATCTTGTCGCGGCTAGGCGAGCTGTTAAAATCATCCAATAATAATCGCACCATAACGCCACGTTCGGCGGCAGCCCAAAGCTGTTTTAATAAAAAAATACCTGTAGTATCATCGTGCCAGATATAGTATTGAATATCAATACTTTTTTGGGCGGATTGAGTTAAAAGCGTGCGTATACTAAAAGCATCTGAACCTGAAGCAATTAAACGATAGCCTGATAAATTGGGATGTTGAGCTGATTGTTGTTTGATATTTTGTAAAAATGCTGATTCAGACGTCGCGTTTTTTAGCGTATGAGGCTGGTAATCCAATGAATTTTTTGGCAAATGTGGATTTTTTGGTAAACTCTGACAAGCTACCAACACACTGATGCAAATTGCAGATGCCCAAATTTTTAACAATTTAGAGCAAATATTGTCTTGTTTTATTGCCATTAATTAATCTTCAATTAAGGAAAATTCTTCACTGTATAAGCTCCAATTAAGCTTGGTTCGGCAGGCTTGGTAAAAATCGATACCAATAGGGTGTAGTAGTATCAATGATTTATCATGTTTGGTAATCAAAAGTGTTTGGTCGCTTTTTAATGGTACACTAGCTTCCCCGTCGGAGCTTACCATTGGCTGGGTACGATTATCTTTATTGATATTAATGCTAATTTTACTGGTGCCTGTAACTACGATTGGACGGCTAGATAATGTGTGTGGATGCATGGGCGCAAGACAGATGGCGTCTAAGTTTGGATGAATAATAGGGCCGCCTGCAGATAAAGAATAAGCGGTGGAACCTGTTGGTGTGGAGATAATCAGACCATCAGCATGTTGGCGATATACGGCAACATTATCAATTTTTAGATTAAAATCAATAGTATGTACTGATTTTCCGGCATGAAGTACAACATCGTTTAAAGCAAAACTTTCATGAAAAACACAAGGTTTGTCATAATCATCTTGTCCTAATATCTGCATTTTTAATAAAAAACGCTCATCAGTGTGATAGTTGCCTTGTAGGATTTGCAGTAATTGTTCTTCTAATTTGTCAGGATTGACATCGGCTAAAAATCCTAAACGACCACGGTTAATGCCTAAAACAGGAACACCTGTACCTGCTAATAGCGAACCAGCCTGCAAAATAGAACCATCGCCACCAACGACAATTACCAAATCACAGTATTCGCCCATCCGCCAACGTGGCACAATCTTGATGTGATGCTCATCTGTATGATTAAAATCTATTAAAATTCCTTCAATGCTAGCGGTACTGGTATCAATAATTGTTAAAAGGTTCCATCGATGCAATAGCTCAATAAGCTGATTAAGTGTGATGGTGATACTTTTTTTGCCCGCCCGTCCAATCAGTCCAATTTTTTTAAAATGGCTGCGTGTTAAAGTGTGCACTGTGGTCATGGTTTTTGATGGATAAATTAAGGTAGGCGTATCATACCGAAAGTTTTTCATAAGCTCAAGAAAAACAAGTGCTAAGATAAAATCGCATACAAATTTGTAACTATCCTTTAGGTCTATTGTAAAATTTTATTAAGTTTGTCCAAAATTAATTGATTTATTTAATCATTTGTTGTATAAGAAAAGTTCTCTTATATTTTGATTTATTGGTTAATTTTAAAGGAAAACTATGGCAAACCCAATTATAAGCCGCACTGAACTTGCTGTTGGTGCTGTTCCAATGACGGTTAATGGCGTGGTCAAAAAAACCGCATTTTTATTAGGGCTATCCGCTTTTGTCGGTTTTGGTATCTTCTTTTTTACATTGATGGGTGCAATTGCACCAGGTATGTTGTATATGCTAGCGATTGTTGCTGTTTTTTCAGCAATGGGCATTGGGCTTTTGATGGCGTTTAAACCACATTTAGCTAAGACATTATCAGTTCCTTATGCAATGATTGAAGGAGTGTTTTTGGGGGCGGTCAGTGCGGCAGCCTACTATAAAGCACCTAGCGTTCCTTTGATGGCATTATCTGCAACCTTTATTACTGCAGCGGTGATGCTAACTTTATACACAACAGGCATCGTCAAAGTGGGTGAAAAATTTCGTTCCATCATCACATCAGCAACCATTGCCATTGCTATTGTGTACTTTATCCAGTTAGGCATGAGCTTGATTTTTAGTAGCAGTATCCCAGGACTTTTTGGCGGCGGTTTGATTGCCATTGGTTTTAGTGTATTTGTTACTATTATCGCATCCTTTAATTTGTTGCTTGATTTTGACAATGTAGAACGCAGTGTCAGTTATGGTGTAGACCAAGAATTTGAATGGGTGCATAGTGTTGGTATTTTGGCAACATTGGTTTGGATGTATGTTGAAATGTTGCGTTTAATTGGCTATCTACAAAACGATTAATTGTTAATAAAATAAAAAATATCCTCAACAAAAGAGGATATTTTTTCTTCATAAAAAGTGGTGAAATGCATCACCACTTTTTTATTGTGAGTTAGCCTTTTAGCTGGTCAGCAAAAATATCACCTAATGTTTTAGGTTGATTTTCGGTAGCAGTATTTGATAACTCTTTGATGGCTTGACGCTCTTCAGCTTCATCTTTGGCTTTGATAGACAAAGTAATGCTTCTTGATTTGCGGTCAGCACGAACGATTTTAGCTTCTACTTCCTCGCCAACGTTTAGTACTTTACTAGCATCTTCGGTGCGCTCACGAGTAATATCAGCAGCTGCCAAATAACCTTCCACTTCATCAGCTAGAGTAATGATGGCACCCTTGGCGTCCACTTCTTTTACGGTGCCCTTAACGATAGCCCCACGCTCATTAGCGGCTAAGTATTCGTTAAATGGGTCAGAATTTAGCTGTTTGATGCCAAGACTGATGCGGTTATTTTCAGCATCAACTTGTAGTACTTGCGCTTCTACAGTTTCACCTTTGCTGTAGTTGCGGATGGCATCATCACCACTTTCAGTCCAAGAGATATCAGACAAGTGAACCAAACCATCAATACCACCTTCTAAACCAATAAACAAGCCAAAGTCGGTGATTGATTTGATGGTACCTGTGATTTTGTCACCTTTAGAGTACTTTTTGTCAAACTCTTCCCATGGGTTTGCCATGGTTTGTTTGATGCCAAGGCTGATACGACGGCGCTCACCATCAATTTCAAGCACCATAACATTGACTTCATCACCAACTTGGACAACTTTTGATGGGTGAATATTTTTGTTGGTATGATCCATTTCTGAAACGTGTACCAAGCCTTCAATACCTTCAGCGATTTCAGCAAAACAACCATAGTCAGTTAAGTTAGTAACACGAGCTTTTGTGATGGTGCCAACTGGGTAAGTTTGCTCAACTTCACTCCAAGGGTCAGCACCCAATTGTTTTAAGCCAAGGCTAACGCGGTTGCGTTCACGGTCAAATTTTAATACTTTAACAGTAACATCTTGACCTACTTCAACAGCTTCTGATGGGTGCTTGATGCGTCTCCATGCCATATCAGTGATATGTAATAGCCCGTCAATGCCACCTAAATCAACAAACGCACCATAATCGGTTAGGTTTTTCACCACACCTTGTACTTCCATGCCTTCTTCAAGTTTAGCAAGCAATTCATCGCGTTCTGCTGAGTTTTCAGCTTCCATGACTGCGCGGCGAGAAACAACGATATTATTGCGTTGTTTGTCAATTTTGATAACTTTGAATTCAAGTTCTTTGCCTTCAATGTGAGCGGTATCACGTACAGGGCGTACATCAACCAATGAACCTGGTAAGAAGGCGCGTACTGAGCCAATTTCAACCGTAAAGCCACCTTTTACTTTAGAAGAAATAAGACCTTTAACGATTTCATCATTTTCGTGTAACTGCTCAAGCATACGCCAGCTTTCTTCGCGCTTAGCCTTTTCACGAGAAAGAATGGTTTCGCCCATGCCGTTATCAACTTTTTCAACGACAACATCAACTTTGTCGCCGATGGCAACTTCAAGTTCACCACTTTCATTTAAAAATTCGCTGCGAGCGATGAAGCCTTCTGATTTTAATCCAGTATCTACGGTGATACGTTCATTATCAATAGCAACAACTACGCCAGAGATAACAGCACCGATTTCAACTTTTACTTCGTTTGCGTTCTTTGCTTCAAACAGTTCAGCAAATGATTCCATTTATGTTTACCTTTAAAAATACACGTAGCCTGTCCAGTCAGTACGGTTCTTGTGAACGTCCAAATGATGCAATACTGGCTTTGGCATGGATTTGGACGCAAATAAAAGTAGGTATTTTAGCAAACTTTTAGCGCAATTACACGTTTATTTGCGGAATTTATGAAATTTATACAAAAATTTTCTAAAATTTTAATTTTTTTTGACAAAATGTTACAACTTGGTTAAAGACTTCATCAGCAGTTAAATTGGAGCTGTCAATCTCTAAAGCGTCACTTGCGGCGATTAAGGGGGCAACTTCTCGTGTTTTATCTCTTTCGTCTCGTAATAGGATGGTATTTAAAATTTCATCAAAATCTGCGGCTTGCTCTAATTGTTCTAATTGCAGAACACGTCTTTTGGCACGAGATTCAGCGCTAGCGGTTAAAAAAATTTTAACATCGGCATCAGGAAAAACCACCGTTCCCATATCACGACCGTCAGCGACCACGCCTGTTTGCTTCATATTTTGCTGAACCATAAGAAGGGCGTTACGAACTTTTGGAAAAAGGGCAACTTTAGATGCGTAATTACCAACCGTTTCTGTGCGGATATTGTCTGTAAATAGCTGATTGTCAATATAAATATCTACCATTTTGGTATTAGGATTGGGGCGAAAAGTTAAAGATAAATTTTGGGTCATTTGAGCCAAAGCATCTTCGTTAGGTGCTGCTGTTAATAGACCTTTTTGATAAGCTAAAAGCCCAACGATGCGATATAAAGCCCCGCTATCCAATAAAGGTAAATTTAAATGCACTGCCAAACGATAGGCTAACGTGCCTTTGCCTGAACCGCTTGGACCGTCGATGGTAATGATGGGTTGTTTTTTTTGCATAATTTTCCTAATAAACGTTTTTAATGGATTTGGGACTTTGATTTTTTAGCAAGTCGCCTTTGTTTAAAAAAAGAACTTAACAACTTGGAAGATTCTTTGGCAAAAAGACCGCTTACAATGGTGATTTTGTGATTAAAATAAGATTTTTCCATAAAATTCTCTTGGCTAATCACCGCACCTGCTTTGGGTTCTGTCGTAGCAAAAACTACTCGTGAAATGCGAGCATGTACCAGCATGCCTAAACACATGGTGCAGGGCTCTAACGTTACATATAAAGTACTGCCTTCAGGTACGCGGTAGTTTTTTAAATGCTGACAGGCTTGGCGAATGGCGACAATTTCAGCATGAGCAGTTGGGTCAGAGGTGCTGATTGGGCAGTTAAAACCTTGCCCAATAATTTGATTTTGATAAGTAATCACTGCACCAACAGGCACTTCACCAAGAACTGCCCCTGTATTCGCAAGAACCAACGCTTGTTTCATCATCTGCGCATCAAAGTCAGTCCAAAACAAGCATAAACTTAAGTCAAAAATTGTTGATGAATTTGAATGCCAATTATTGAGAAAGTTGCCAATTGATGGGGGTTTTACCATGTTCTATTAGATAAGTATTAGTCTTGGAAAAAGGTTTTGTGCCAAAAAATCCACCACGATTTGCTGATAGTGGTGATGGATGGCTTGCAGTTAATACTAAATGACGATTGGTATCAATAAAACGCCCCTTTTTCTTAGCAAAACTGCCCCAAAGAATAAAAACAGTATTTTGGGTGTGGGTGTTAATTGCATCAATGACCGCATCCGTAAAACTTTCCCAACCTTGGTTTTGGTGGCTACCAGCTTTGCTGTCTTCAACGGTTAAGGTAGCATTTAATAATAGAACGCCTTGTTTTGCCCATTCCGTTAAATCGCCGTGTTTACTAATGGCAATGCCTAAATCCAAAGACAGTTCTTTTAAAATATTTTGCAATGATGGTGGTTTTGGAATAATTTTAGGCACACTAAATGACAATCCCATAGCTTGTCCTGCACCATGATAAGGGTCTTGCCCTAAAATAACCACTTTTACTTGCGACAATGGTGTTAGATTAAATGCATTAAAAATTTTGTCTTTAGGTGGATAAATAGTCTTTTGCTGCTGATATTCGTGTTGTAAAAACTCGCGTAAAGCACTCATATCCTTGCTTAATAAAGCATCAGCTAATACCGTTTTCCAATCATCTGGAATTTGAGCGCGGTTTAAAATTTCTTGTTCTACTGGGGTGTAAGTTTTCATATGGTTTTATCCAATTGGTTTGGGTTTGCTTGCACAACAACCGTTTTGGTCAAAGTATCGTGCCAACCTTGTTTGGTGGAACTGTTGTTTGCCATAAAATAATTAATGGCTAACATCAATAACGCTGGCAATCCTGAAAAAAACAACATTCCTATGATATAAATGCAAATCAAGAATATTGTTCGCATAAACAACAGCGTAAAAAGATTTGGGGTTTTATAGGTGGTAGGATTGACCACCCGAATGCCCATCACCATTTTACCAAAAGATTGTCCGCGTTTAAAAATCAGTAATAACTGCATACCCAATAAGACAAACAACATGGTATGACTGATGTTTAAAGTGCTAGTAGGGATTTGACTGGCAAGCTTATTAGAATAAGCAAAAATTTCACTGGCATTTGATGATTGACCTAGTGCATTGGCATCAAATAGACTTAAAAAAGCAATCAATAAAGGCATAATCGCCAAAAGATACAGTAATGTATTGATTCCAAAAGCACAAAATCGTTGACTGATACTAGCGTATTTGACCGCGGTATCTTTGGATAACACCACGGTAATTTTTTGGGGTTGAGCAACCGGTTTACGGCCATATAGCTTGTCTACATCTGGGCGGTTTGAAGTTTGATGCGGATAGATGTCTACATTGTCTCCAAAGCCACGATTGGGTGGCGAAGTGCTTTGAGTAGGGGGCTGATTGGGCTGATAAAATAAACGTCCACCAGTTACCTCACCAACTGTTTGCCAATTTGACATGCCCTTATGCCAGATTAAATCATCCAGTAAAACCTCACCAGATGCTAACATGGTGTTGATTTGCTCAAGAGTATAAGGTCCAGCCTGAACGTTATTTCGTGCCAGATAAATTTTGGTGATTGTCATAATATCTGCTTGTTAAAAAATACGGTTTAGCCCATTAAGCGCCGCCACACGATAGGCTTCTGCCATGGTGGGATAGTTAAATGTGGTATTAACAAAGTATTCCAAAGTATGCCCACATTTCATTACTGCTTGCCCGATATGAATAATCTCAGAAGCGTGGTTGCCATAACAATGAATGCCTAAAATTTCCAAAGTTTCACGATGAAAAAGTATTTTTAAAACTCCAGAGCGTTCCCCGATAATTTGGGCTCGAGCTAGGTGTTTAAAAAATGCTTGACCAACTTCATAAGGTATTTTATCGGCAGTGAGTTCTTTTTCGGTTTTACCAATACTTGAAATTTCAGGAATGGTGTAAATGCCTGTGGGTACACTGGAGATAAATTCAGCATGTTTGTCACCAACCATAAAACCAGCAGCATTTCTTCCTTGGTCATAGGCAGCCGATGCTAAAGAAGGCCAACCAATCACATCACCTACTGCGTAGATATGAGGGGCGGCGGTGCGATAAGTTCTATCCACTTCCAGTTGCCCGCGACTATTGGCTTTTAAACCAACTGCTTCAAGATTTAAACCATCAGTATTACCAGAACGTCCATTACACCATAAAATAGCTTCAGATTTGATTTTTTTACCGCTTTTTAAGTGTAAAATCACGCAGTCATCAAAAGTTTCTAGACGGTCAATTTCTTCATTATTACGAATTCGCACTCCAAATTGGCGAAAGTCATGACTGAGTGCATCTGAGATTTCGTCATCTAGGTAACTCAAAAGTTGGTCTTTATTGTTAATTAAATCAACAACATAGCCAAGACCTGTAAAAATAGATGCATATTCACAACCAATGACGCCCGCACCATAAATGATGATTTTACGAGCTACATAGTCCATCTGTAAAATTTTATCCGAGTCAAAAACACGTGGATGGTCAAAGTCTAAAATATCAGGGCGATAAGGGCGAGAACCAACAGCAATGATAGCCTGTTCAAAGGTAATGGAACGGTCGGTTTCAGCGTCTAAGTCGTCAATATCTAAAGTGTGTTCATCTCTAAAACTACCCCAACCCTGAATAATATCAATCCCATTTCTTTGATAAAATAGTTTATGGGTGTTTACCTGACTTAAAATAACTCGGCGAGCTTTGCTTAATACTTTATTTAATGGCACTGAAAAACTGTCAGTAATCGAGCTAAATAGCGGGTCGCGACGAATACCAATAACATTAAATACCGATTGACGCAGGGCTTTACTAGGGATAGTGCCAACATGAGCACAGTTTCCGCCAACTTGTTCACGTGGATCAACCACCGCTACCTTTTTACCCGATTTTGCAAGTTTCATTGCCGCCGCTTCACCTGCAGGGCCTGCACCAAGTACCACCACATCATAGTCAAAACTGTGTTTAGTCTTTTGCTTGGTAGTTTTTAGGGCAACACGTTGTCCATCTAAGGGACTAATAAGGTGGTGGATTGGGTCTTCATGAGTAGTGCTGATGGCAATTTTGGCAGAGTTTTTCGCATCACCATCTATTTTTGAAGCATTGACTTTAATGGTATCATTCTCTTTTTTGGTTTTGATAACTTCGCTGCTGATTGGATAATTGGATGAATCTTTTTGGTTTTTTGCTATTGACATAATCAATCCTAAATATTGTGAGCCTTGTTGGACAGCTAGGTTTAAACAACTAATTGATGCGTCGAGACAGTCCAGTTATTTGCAAAATACGTGTGGCAATCTCTTCAATGGACATTTCAGAAACATTTAAATTAGGAATTTTTTGGGTGGTGTAGATGGCTTGGATAGCGCGCTGTTCTTCTTGACATTGGGCAAGACTGGCGTAACGGCTCCCCGCCTTTCTTTCTTGACGGATACGCACCAAGCGCTCAGTATCAATTGTTAGACCAAATAATTTATGGCGATAAGGTTGCAAGGCTTTGGGTAATCGATTGCTGTCTAAATCATCTTCAGTAAAAGGATAATTAGCAGCACGAATGCCAAATTGCAAAGCAAGATACAAAGAAGTGGGCGTTTTTCCTGAGCGAGAAAGTCCAATTAAAATAATATCGGCGCCATCATAGTGTGTGGTACGTGCGCCATCATCATTGTCTAAGGCAAAATGCACTGCATCAATTCGGGCTTTATAATCGTCAGAATCTACGCGTCCATGCGCCATACCAGAATGTGGATTGGGAGTGTGCCCAATTTCATCAGCAATGCGAGTGATTAACCCTTCATAAATATCCAAATTGCAGGCGGGCGCTTCATTGATAATGTTGCGAATATCATCGCTGACAATGGTGTCAAAAACTAAAGGTTTTAATTGCGTTAAACGATAAGCTTCCTCAATACGCTTGACGGCATCTCGGGCTAATTCTAGTGTATTAACATAAGGAATGATTTTTATATCAAATTGCACATCACCAAATTGACTTAAAAGTGATCGACCAAGCGTTTCTGCAGTGATTGCCGTACCATCTGAGATAAAAAAAGCACTGCGTTTTGGCGTGTTTTGATTGGGATTGGGTTGAGTGAGATTTTGATTTTCATTATAAATATACATAACAATCCTTGGTAGTAATGGTGCGATGGTGCAACAAACACAAAACAAAAGTCTTGGCAAGTATAGCATAAAATAAATTAAGTATAAATGCTAAAATATCCATCAAGTTACATTGCAGTTATTGTACAATAATGATACAATTTGCTACTTTTTATTTAATAAATCTTCAATATGTTTTCTTTTTTATCTATAGAATTTTCAATATGTTTTACAGTATTTTTTGCTGTATATTGGTTATTTTATAAAAAACCGCAAATTCAAAATTTCTTATTACTGTTATTTAGTTATTTTGTTGTTTATAAAATGGCAGGTTGGCTGGCAATTAGTATTTTAGCTGGTTTTACTGTATTTATTTTTATAATTAATCAAAAAATTTATCATACAAAATTAGCATATCAAGAATTGATTGATGAAAAAGAAATAGAACCTGAAGAAATTCATTCGGCAGGTAAGGGCTGGTTTATTGTAGGTATTTTATTATCTTTAATAAATTTAATCTTATTTAAATATTATGATTTTTTTGCTACCAATATTCGTACGATGTTAGAGTCTTATAATTTGGATAGCTCATACATTTTGGCTAATATCATTTTTCCTTTGGGTATTTCTTATTATACCTTTCAGGCAATCAGTTATTTACACACCACATATAAAAATACAGATAACCCAAAAAGCTTAACATTTTTACAGACGTGCGTTTATTTTTCATCTTTTATAACCATCAGTGCAGGACCAATTGCGCGCATTGACAATACCAAAGGATTAAATGATATACAGGGCAATCCATGCGGTATGTATGAACAGATTACAGCCCAATCGCCAAGAAAACCTTTACTGCCGATTTTAGCTTTTTCATTGTTAATTTTAGCATTATTAAAAAAATGGTGGCTGGCTTCTTATCTGGCAGATACCTGGGTAAATCCTGTATTTGCAAACCCTGAAGGATTTCATAGTTTAGAGATTTTAACAGCAATTTATGGTTATACTTTGCAGTTATTTTTGGATTTTTCAGGCTATAGTGAAATGATGGTGGCATTTGCTTTATTATTGGGGTTTAAAATCCCCATGAATTTTAATCAGCCATTATTAGCGCATAATATTCGAGAATTTTGGGATAGGTGGCACATTAGTTTATCAACTTGGATTCGAGATTACATTTATATTCCTTTGGGTGGCAGTAGAAAAGGGCTTAACAGAACACAAATTAATCTAATCATTGCTATGGGATTGTCAGGTATTTGGCATGGTTCAACTATTAATTTTTTACTATGGGGACTTCTGCATGGTGTAGCGATTAGTTTATTAAATATTGGTGATAAAATATGTCAAATCCTATCTGGTCAAAAAAAGCAAAGAAATTTTTTAGCAAATAGTGGGGTTTTTGGAAAAATCATCAGTGTTATTATCACTGTTCATTTTGTTGCCTTTGCCTTTGTATTTTTTAGAGCAACAACGTTTGATGAATCCAGATTGATTTTTGAATCTTTAGTTAATAATTACATCAATGTTGCTTGGGTAAACAACCCTTTATATTTGTTATTTATATTATTAATTGCTTGGATGATTTACCCCTTTTCCAAATCAATTATGAAAAGTATTTATCATATCATGATAAGAATTCCTAGTATTATTTCCTATGTTTTGCTGTTTATTTTATTTATGATAATTGTGGTTTTTGCGCCTTCTGGTATTCCTGGGTTTATTTATGCAAACTTTTAATTCATGGCTGGAATTGATAAATGAATACGTTACATGATGACTTTGATGATGATTACAATGATGAAAATACAAGTTTTTATCATGTAATTTTAATTTTATTTTTCCTGATGGGTGCATTAGTTTTGTCATTTTGGATTATGCAAAACTCCATTAATTCTTATTATAGCCAAACTTATCATAAAAATAGCCCGCTGGAAAATATTGATCATCCGATTTGGCTTGCTGGAGCAGAAATTGGAAAAACTTTTTACGATGCTCGTGATAATTTAGCAGATAATATTCAGACTTATAATCAAAATGTAATTGATGATTTTAATGAAAATTATGCCTATACGCCAGAATATAAAGTATTTTTGGAAAAAAAGCAGCAAGAAGAGGCAATAAAGAAGCAAGCAGAAGAAGCATTGAAAAATCAACAAATGCTATCTAGCCAAAAACAAGAACAATTGCAAACCTTATTAACCGTAGATAAATCTAAAAAAGTATTGTTTGCTGGTGATTCCATGATGCAGGGAATTGCGCCATATATGCAAAAATCTTTGCAAAATCAACAAATTCAATCTATTAATTTAAGCAAACAAAGTACTGGTTTGGCATACCCTAAATTTTTTGATTGGCCAGCAACCATTAAAAAAACGTTAATGGAGCATTCAGATATTCAAGTTTTGATGGTTATGCTTGGGCCTAATGACCCATGGGACATGCCAAAAGCAAGTGGTGGTGCTTATTTAAAATTTAATAGTCCAGAATGGAATCAAGAATATCAGTCACGAATTGCCCAAATTATTAATTTTGCAGAAGAAAAAAAGGTGGGTGTGATTTGGATTACTCCGCCAAATATGAAAAAATCATCACTAAATGAACAAATGATTCGCCTGATTTCAGTTATGAACGAAGAGTTAAACCGTCATAATGTGAAAGTGATTGATTCTAGACCAATCATGGGCAGTGATTTGGATGTTTATAGTGATTATTTGTTACAAAATGATAAAAAAATTAAAACACGCAGTAGTGATGGTATTCATTTTTCACCACAAGGGCAACAAATTCTTGCTAATGAAGTGTTATCATATTTAACTATAAAATAATTTTTTGATAATAAATGATGAGTTGTGTTATGTTAAGTTATATTGTCTTTGATAAACTGGTGAAAAAATCACTGTTTTTTTTATCGGCATTAACTTTGGGTGTGCAAGCTGCTAGCGCTGGATATTTGGTTAATTTTGGTGACCCTAAGGCGGCAAGTTTTCAAGAAGCCATCAGTAAACAAAATGTACATATTGTGCAGTTTGGTGACTCGCATACTGCAGGCGATACCATGACCGAAGCGTTAAGAGAGCGTTTGCAAAGTGTGCTTGGTAAAGGCGGTATGGGCTGGGCAATGCCAATGTATTTTAGTGGTCAAAGAATGGCAAGATTTGGCTATGATAACAAAAACTTTTCTCCAGTTTCTAGCCGTACGGTTCAAAGTGGTGATTATACCGCAGGTGGGCTGATTGCCAGACCTAATGGTTTAGGAGCAACGTTGACGCTTAAAGCCAAACAAGCCGAACCCATGCAAAAAATGTTGGTCAGTCTTAAACAAGCACCCGGTGATGGTAAGTTTACTGTAACGGATGCATCAGGACGTATGATTAATATAGAAGTACCTCATAAAAACAATACTTGGCAGCTGGTATCTTTTGATGCAAAATTGCCCATTACCATCTACAATGATGGCGCACGAAATACGGATATTGGCGGTTGGTGGGCGCTGAGCGCTACAGGTAGCGGCGCAACGGTTTCAGCAATTGGAATCAATGGAGCAGAGCTTTCCCATTGGAGTCGTTGGAATAAAAACGCTTGGCAAAGTGAATTGGGTAAAATATCACCAAATTTAGTGGTGCTCGCTTACGGGACAAATGAAGCATATAATAATGTTTCAGCCGAGACCGTTCGTTCGGTTTTAACTCAAAAAATTCGTGAAGTCCGCCAAGCGACACCGCGTTCAGCAATTTTAGTATTAGGCGCACCAGAATCGTTGAGAAGCACAAGTGGCGGCTGTGGCACGCGTCCCAATAATTTAAGTGCGATTCAATATGCACAAAGAGAAGTTGCTCAAAATGAACGCACACTGTATTGGGACTGGCAGGGCGCAATGGGTGGCAACTGTTCAATGAAATCATGGATTAATAGCGGTAAAGCATCTAAAGACGGGGTGCATTTTAGTGCGGTAGGCTACACAGCGCTAGGTCAGATTTTGGCGGATGATTTGCTAAGTTTTGGACGTTTGGGTGGACAGCCTTATGTGCCAACAACTCCAACGGTGAGCCATGGCGGACAAATTAAACCAGACCCAATCCCAATTAATATACCAAAAAATCATGGCTCAGGATTTATTAGTCAACCAAATGGTAATGGTAGAATTTTTATTCGTGAATAAATCATCTAAATTCTATAACAATTATTTAGGTAATCCAATGGCTTGGATTGCCTATTTTTTTGATATATCGAATAAATTTAAGTTGTATCATGGTTAATTTTATTAGTATTTAATCAAGAATGAATCAAATATTTTATGATTTTAAAGATAAAAGCGTCGTGTAATAAATTAATTTTTTCTTTCAATATTATTTTTTGATTGTCTTAAAATTAATGCTTGGCAGTATTTAGATAAAGTAAGTATTTTTTTTAAAAATATAGCCATTTTTATATAAAATAAAATTGAGAAGTCTTAAAATTATCGTTATAATCTTGGCGACTAGTTTTTAATGATAATATTTTTTAATTGGGGCAGTGTATGACCACTCAAGTAATTCCTTTCAACCAACTTGGCAGACATGATGTAGAAATTGTTGGCGGTAAAAACGCATCTTTAGGGGAGATGATTAGCCATCTGCAGCCTTTAGGTGTCAATGTTCCTAATGGTTTTGCAACAACTGCTGACGCATTTAATTGTTTTTTAAATGAAACTGGACTTTTGGATAAAATTAATGCCGAGCTTCATACATTGGATGTTGATGATGTAGAAGCGCTGGCTGCTACAGGTAAAAAAATTCGTGGATGGGTCATTGAACAAACACTCCCTAAGTCTTTAGAAGATGAAATTCGTCAGTATTATCAAGAGATTACAGGTGGTGAAGATGTGGCAGTTGCGGTGCGTTCATCGGCGACAGCTGAAGATTTGCCCGATGCGTCTTTTGCAGGTCAACAAGAAACTTTTTTAAATATTCGCGGCATTGACAACGTACTTGTCGCCATCAAGGAAGTATTTGCTAGCCTTTATAATGACCGTGCAATTGCGTATCGGGTGCATAAAGGTTTTGAGCATCAAGGCGTGGCGTTGTCAGCAGGTGTTCAGCGTATGGTTCGCTCTGAAACTGGAACATCAGGGGTGATGTTTAGCATTGATACCGAAAGTGGTTTTGATGAAGTGGTTTTTGTTACAGCAAGTTATGGTTTGGGCGAAATGGTGGTTCAAGGGGCTGTAAACCCTGATGAGTTTTATGTTTCAAAAATTTTATTGGACCAAAATCGTCCTGCAGTCATTCGTCGCAACCTAGGTTCTAAAGAGCGTAAAATGGTTTATGGTGATGAAGGCAGTACCGCTAAATCCACCAAAATTGTTGAGGTAGAAAAAGCAGACCGCAGTCAATTTGCATTAAGCGATGATGAATTGTGCGTTCTTGCCAAACAAGCCATGATTATTGAAAAGCACTATGGCTGCCCAATGGATGTGGAATGGGCAAAAGATGGCGATTCGGGTGAAATTTTTATTGTTCAAGCTCGACCCGAAACAGTAAAATCTCGCCAAGACAAAGGCAAAATGGAACGCTATTTAATTAATTCTAAGGGTGCAAAAGTATTAACTGAAGGGCGTTCCATCGGTCAGCGTGTTGGCAGTGGCAAAGTTCGCATCGTGCATAATTTAGCCGAAATGAGCAAAGTGGAAGATGGCGATATTTTGGTTTCGGATATGACCGATCCAGATTGGGAACCTGTAATGAAACGCGCCAGTGCCATTATTACCAATCGCGGTGGACGAACTTGTCATGCGGCAATTATTGCTCGTGAGCTTGGCGTGCCTGCAATTGTTGGTTGTGGTAATGCAACAGAGACTTTAACTGAAGGGCAAGAAGTAACAGCCTCTTGCGCTGAAGGTGACACAGGGTTTGTGTATGAAGGGCTGATAGATTTTGAAATGCAGTCTAATACCATTGATGCTATGCCAGAACTAGCCTTTAAGGTTATGATGAATGTAGGCAACCCCGACAGAGCGTTTGATTTTGCACAGATTCCTAATGAAGGCGTTGGTCTTGCTCGGCTTGAGTTTATTATTAACCGTATGATTGGCGTGCATCCAAAAGCCTTGTTAAATATGGACAGCCTACCCCAAGAAGTGGTTTTAGCAATCAACGAACGCATTGCTGGCTACCCATCACCTGTAGATTTTTACATCAATAAATTAATTGAAGGCATTGCAACACTAGGTGTGGCGTTTCGTGATAAACCTGTAATTGTGCGTATGAGTGATTTTAAATCCAATGAATATGCTAATTTAATTGGTGGTAAATTGTATGAACCATCAGAAGAAAACCCCATGTTGGGTTTTCGTGGAGCCAGCCGCTACGTGTCAGAAAATTTTGCTGACTGTTTTGAGCTTGAATGTCGCGCTTTAAAATACGTACGCGATGAAATGGGTTTAACCAATATCAAAATTATGATTCCATTTGTGCGTACTACCAAAGGTGCTAAAGCAGTCATTGAACTTTTGGAAAAACACGGACTAAAACGCGGTGAAAATGGATTGGAAATCATCATGATGTGTGAGTTGCCAACTAATGCCTTACTTGCCGATGAATTTTTAGAATATTTTGATGGTTTTTCCATTGGTTCAAATGACCTAACCCAACTAACTTTAGGACTTGACCGTGATAGCGGCATTGTGTCGCATCTGTTTGATGAACGTGATTTAGCGGTGAAAAAACTATTATCCATGGCGATTGAAGCGTGTAAAAAACAAGGTAAATACGTTGGTATCTGCGGTCAAGGACCTTCTGACCATCCAGATTTAGCAAAATGGTTAATGGAGCAAGGCATCAGTTCAGTATCATTAAACCCTGATACAGTGCTTGATACTTGGTTGTTTTTAGCCAAATAGTTGGTTCTTTTAATCAGCCTACCAAGGAGAAACGTATGAAAAAGGCGGCTTTGATTTGTTTTTTGGCAATATGTGGTTCTAATGCTTTTGCTGATTTTCAATCGCCTGATGGTAATGTCATCTGTGGTGATATTGGTGGCATGTTAATGTGCCATTTGCATAAACAAGACAATAAAAAACCCGCTCTTCCCAAACCAAAAGACTGTGATGGTGATTGGGGTGATATGTTTTCTTTGGAGGCTCGTGGTAAGGCAAAAATAGAGTGTAGTTTTGACTATCCTTTTCAGACACAAGGTGTAAAAACCTTGTCTTATGGTAGCTCAATAAAAGGCAGTGGATGGCAGTGCATGAGTGAAAAAACAGGCATGACATGTAAAAACAGCCAAGGTCATGGGTTTACACTAAATCGCAAAAAACAAACTCTATTTTGATTCATCATGCATCAAAAAGACAGCTGTAATTAGCTGTCTTTTTTATCGGTCTATTTTATAATAGGTGTTTTAAATTGATAAAGAGACAATATGAAAAGTCATCATTTTAAGCGCTTATTTAATCCATACGCTTTACATGCTCCAAGGGGATTTGTGCCAATTGATAACACATCCATATATTTAGAAATTGGTGCAGGTAAGGGCAAACACGCGCTGTTATTTGCCAATCAAAATCCGCAGCAAACTTTATACGCTATTGAACGAACGGCAGAAAAATTTCATGCTTTTGATAAACTTGCCAAACAAGCCAAATACAATAATCTTATTCCCATCCATGCTGATGCAATTTCATGGGTGGTTTATGGTGTTTTTCCTCAACAAATTAAACAATGTTTTATTTTATACCCCAATCCAGAACCACATAATAAAAATCAGCGTTTTTTAAATATGCCATTTTTTGAATTTTTATTATCACGTTTAACAGACAATGGGCAAATTATTTTGGCAAGCAATATAACTGAATATATCAATGAAGCAGAGCAATTATTAAAAGAAACATGGTGTTTGAATTATCAAAAAATAAACATTCCAAAAGATTCTAAAAGAACGCATTTTGAAATAAAATATTTGCAAAGAGGTGAGATGTGTCAAGAATTAATCATCACTAAACCTGCGCATTACCAAACTCGTTTTGATAAGATATTGCCACTTGGACTAAATAATGAATAATTCTCAAAATACAAAACAAAATTTCACTCAAAAAACCGTTGCAATTATTGGGGCAGGTGCAGGCGGTTTGATGGCGGCAGATTTTTTGGCTGAGTATAATGTCAATGTCGAAGTTTATGAGCAAATGCCAAGCGCAGGGCGAAAGATTTTATGGGCAGGCAAAACAGGTTTAAATATTACCCATAGTGAACCAATGACCGAGTTTGTCCGTCGTTATACACCAAAAGATTGGCTAACGCCTTTTTTGTATAAGTATTCTAATCAGTGGCTAATACGTTGGTTTGACAAGCTTGGGATTCAAACTTATGTTGGTTCGTCGGGTCGTGTATTTCCCGTTGAGATGAAAGCATCTAAATTTTTACGAGCATGGCTTTTACGTTTGCTAAAACATAATGTAAACTTTTTTTATCGTCATTCTTGCATTGAAATTGATAAAAATACATTAAGATTTTTAATAAAACAAAATAACCAAGAAAGTATTTTTATGAATAAAAAATTTGATGCGATTATTTTGGCTTGTGGTGGCGTTTCTTACCCCCAGTTGGGCAGTAATGGTATTTGGCAACATTGGTTTGATAAAAAACAAATTAGTCCTTTGTATGCAAGTAATGTAGGTATTACAAAGACATGGTCAGATTATATGAAAATATATTTTGGAAAACCATTAAAACGTGTTGATATTTGGCTGCAAACAGAAGCTAAAAATGCCAAAAAGAAACATGGTGATATTATTATTAGCCATTATGGCATGGAAAGTGGGTTGATTTATTATTATAATCAGAAAATGAGAACACAGTTCAATAAAAATCATAAAATAACCATTTATCTGGATTTATTGCCCAATAAACACATTAATGAGATTAAAAAAATATTGTGCAATCAAACAAAACAATCTTTAAATACTAAACTATGTAAAACTGGTTTGGATGATGTTAAAATCGCTGTGTTAAGGGAATGTACATCAAAAAATGATTGGCAAGATGGTGATAAAATGGCGAAATTTATTAAAGAATTACCAATCGATTTTGATGGCTTTCGCCCAATCGCCGAAGCCATTAGCACTGGTGGTGGTGTTAAAAAAGACAGCTTAACCCATAATCTGCAATTAGTATCCAATCCATCTATTTTTTGTGCTGGAGAGATGCTCGATTTTGATGCGCCAACTGGTGGCTATTTACTAACTGCGTGTTTTGCTACAGGTCGAATTGCTGCAGAGGGCGTAGTAAAATATCTAAAATTAACTAAATCAGCGTAAAAAACAACCATTTTGTAAAAAATAACCTACTTGTTTGGCAACTTTTTTATTGGTTAAAAAACCTGAATGTGTTACAGGCATCACCAAGTAATCGCTTGTGGTTGGTAAGATGCTTTCAGATAAAAAAACCGTACCATCATGGTCGTTTTTTATACCGTGTTTGTACTGATGGTATAATAAGAATGGTAAACCCAACCCATAAGGTTTGTTGCCAGCAATTACGCCAATATCAACCCCTTCAGGTAAGGGTAAGCAATGACCATCAAGCGCTCCTTCGTAGGATTTTCCAATAAGCCAAGGCATCAGACGTTTGGTGTAGTCAGCACATAAACTACCTTGGTGCGGCGTGCCTAACGTAACCGCTCGCCCTATTTGCCATTTGGGGTAACGAGCGATAAAATCACGCAGCACTAAGCCACCCAAACTGTGGGCAACAAAATTTAAGGGTGCATTTGGATTATGATGGATATTTAACCAATGATTTAAACCTTCAGAATGGGTAGCGATATCATCTTTTAGACAATGATATCCATGGCAATGTACAGTGAAACCATCTTTTTTTAGACGATACGCCAAAGGATACATGGCGTAACGATTTTGGTGTAATCCATGGATTAAAATGGTGGGTGTGGTTGTCATAAAAAAACCCATCAAGGGCGGGTAAATTTAGTTTTTACCGCGATAAGTAATGCGACCTTTGCTCAGATCATAAGGGGTCATTTCAACTTTGACTTTATCGCCTGTCAAAATGCGAATGTAGTGCTTGCGCATTTTACCTGAAATATGAGCAATAATTTCATGCCCATTATCGAGGCGAACTTTAAAAAGGGTGTTGGGTAGCGTGTCAATAACTTCGCCTTCAAATTCAATGATATCGTCTTTTTTTGCCATAAGTGTCAAAATGAGAAATTAAAAATGCGTATTCTACCTTAAAATCACAAAAAAAGCTATGTAAATAAATAGGGTATTTGGATTTTATTTCGGTAGGTTTAGCCAAGTTGGTGTGAGTGGTAAATCAGGCAACATTTTTTGAAAGTTGTCAGGATAATAAGCATTAATAAAATAAAGACCATCAGCTGATGCTGTTGGCGGTGCTAGACTACGGTTTTTAATTTGGATGAGTGTTTTTAATTCATCTAAGGTCATTTGTCCTGTACCCACTGCAAATAAAGCTCCCATGATGTTTCTAACCATGTGATGTAAAAACCCATCAGCCTGAACATCTAATACCAAAAACGCACCATGACAAAATAAATCAATCTTTGACAAGGTGCGAACAGGCTGATTTGATTGACAAGCTGCCGCCCGAAAGCTGCTAAAATCGTGCGTACCTAGCAGCAGTTGACAGGCTTTTTGCATGTTTGGAACATTTAATGGCTCGTAAAAATGGGTAACTTGATGACGCAAAATAGCAGGGCGATAAGGTTGATTTAAGGTGATATAACGATAGCGTCGAGCAATAGCAGAAAACCGCGCATGAAAATCAGACGGCATTGGTATTAGCCAACGAATTGCAATGTCATCAGGAAGTAGACTATTAGCACCGCGAATCCAGTTATAAGCTGAGCGATTGGCGGTACTAACAAAATGAGCAATCATATTGCTGGCATGAACTCCTGCATCAGTTCTGCCTGCAGCAATCACCTCAATAGAGTGATTGGCAATTTTGGATAGAGCGGTTTCTAGTTTTTCTTGAATGCTAATAACTTCTTCTTGGCGCTGCCAGCCGCGATAAGCTGTGCCAATAAATTCAATCCCAATAGCGTAAGTTTGCTTAAATTGAGGGTGATTCATAACCATTCCATGCAGATGCGTTCAGATTGCCACTGACAATCAGCCATAGCAGTTTTCCATAAATACCTGCCACACCAAGTTCGCCACCACTTAAAACACCGTGTTGGTATTGCCAAGAGCCTGCCTGATAAGTTGTGCTTACTCCGCCAAGCATGCACATACTCGTGCAAATAACAGGAATTTGACGTTGATATAAATTTTCCAATTGAGCAATCAATTTGTCAGTTTTTGTAATATTGCCAGCTCCAAAGGCAATTAAAATAACAGCATCAACATTATGCTCAATAGTGCTTAATTCGTGAATCAAATGATTGGGGTTGTTTGGTAATAAATAAATAGCACGAATGTTGATGGCGTCTATTTTTTCGGGATTAGTCAAAATGGCATGATGAGTTGGTGGATATGAATAAACTTTTGGCGTAGTGGATTGCTGGATTGGTGTGCCAACAAACGCATTGTTATCATGGCTGTGCAATTTTTGGGTATTATTTGCCCAAAATGTTTGCCCAAAAAAATGCACCATCACACCCACATTGGTAAGGTTTGCAATGGAGTTTGATAAATTTTGCCATGCATCACTATCGTCATTGATAACATAAGGCAAGGCATCGCTGATAAGTAGTGGCTGCATGGCTCCTGTAATGATCAGGCTTAAATCAGGTAAGTCTACCAATGCGTTCGCTAAAAACGCGGATACAAAACTTAAGCTATCAGTCCCAGTTAATAATACGCAGCATCTAAGACCCTTTTGATAAGCATTTTTGATAAGCTGATAAAAGTGCACAAAATCACTAGGCGTTAAAGCACTACTATCTTTGACAATATCATTGTCTAACACTATGACTTTATTAGTGATTTTTTTATTAATGAGTTCTTGTAAAATCGGTAAAAATACAGGTGATGGCAAAGGTTTTAAGGGTGTGCCATGGCTACCAAAGGTGCCACCTGCGTAAATTAAATAAACAAGATTGGAATCCAAAATCATCAAGCAGCCAATTTTTAGATAAAATTGGCTGCCATTATAACATCAATCACCCTAACATCAAATGATTTAGTGTGTCTGTAAGTTGTTAGGTCAAATTAATGATTAAACCTTCGGCACTGGTTTTTTGTTCCAAATTGCCGTCATTGATTACTTCAGTTAATAGGCGTTTTGCGCTGTCATATTCGCCAAATTGTAAATATTGTTTGGCAAGTTGCAATGTAATTTCCACGCCATCAGTAATATTGTCTAAATCACCAATGTTATCGGCAGTTTCTGTGCCAAAAGGTGCAAGAGTTGACTCTTCTGGTTGCTTTTCAACCTCTTTTTCTGTTATGGTTTCACTAACAGTAATTTTGTCTTCTTCAGCAGTTTTGACAATTTCAACTGGAACTTCAATGATGGGCGTTTCTGATTGAACGGCAGCCAGCACATCAGTTTCTGGTGTGATGCTAATTTCAATAGGAATTTCCAACGATTTATCGGTTGTAACGCTGTCAAAAGAAAGACTATTAAAACTAAACTCATCATTAGGTTTGGAAGCTAACTTGTCATCATTAAACAATAAATCATTAGCAGTGTCGTCAGTGTTATGGTTGATTTCTTTAGCAACGGGTTCAACGGTTAAAGGTTCAACGGTTAAAGGTTCAACGGTTAAAGGTTCAACGG
>ERZ773267.88-NODE-88-length-68378-cov-8.295113_pt1 | contig 68378 bp, 67 predicted proteins | sample MGYA00511959_ERZ773267 | MGnify/ENA primary metagenome ERZ773267 (study PRJEB29015, sample SAMEA2738165) | human oral metagenome | biome: human oral; feature: human-associated habitat; material: saliva | place: China | collected 2240 ...
TTGCTGCCTCAATCGGACAAAAAATCTACGCCAATCTGAGAGACTGTTTTATCAGCGATTCCCTAGAAATACCACAGACAAAATAGAATTTCAATAGATACAATATCTTCTTTTGAGAAAACTACACGATCACAGAAACACGTATATGGCATAAATAAATCCCCCTGATGCCATGCTGCATCAAGGGGATTTCTGATCGGAGTCAGATGCTCCGCATGGTGGAGATGCGCCGCGCGCCATCCACATCCTCAAAGGCGATGATGAGATCCTGCGTGAAATGTGCCGTGATGCGTGACCCGTGCCGCTCGTACGGCGTCTGATTCCACCGCAGGAATCCCTCAACTAGGAGGCGGTGATCCACATCGAACTGCTGGATGCACTGTGACACCGTCGAAATAAAACGTGGAAAATCAACGGGATCAAAGACCGCATCCGGCACATCCGACAGGCCGACGAAGAATGCGCCTCCGTCGTGCGGGCAGCGATAGTAGGCGTATCCGTCCGCCAGTCCGCAGGCAACGATGGAGAGGTTGTGCCCGTTATAGGTATCGTTCAGGTCGAATTCGTCCGTCGTCAGTGCCTCGATCTGCTGCGCTGCACCGAACTCCCTCGTCTCACGCGCGAGGCGGATGATCTTTTCGGGGAAATCATTGATGTTCTCCCAGCCCCAGAGCCATGTGCCGCTCGATGCAGACTCGCTGCCGATGAACTGGAGCGGGTATTCGCGCGTGCCGAAACTGATCACGCCGCGCTCCAGATCGACGTTCCAGTCCTCGTTTTTCACCACGTACTCAGCGCAGGCTTGCTGGACGCTGATCATCTTGCCGAGGCAGACCGAAAAGAGCGCTGTCCAGTCCCCGCGCGCCACAGCGAGTTGGTCGAGAAATTGCTTCATCATTATTCCTCCATGTAGATCATAAAATACGCCAAAAGAATACAACGCACGGAAATCCTTGACGGCGTTATGCGCAAATGATAGAATAGAGATACAAAAGGGCACTGCCTAGCGGTCGCCCCCATTATTAGCAGAGATTCCCCCGCCAAGGTTTGCAGCGCAAGGCGGGGTTTTCTCTTTTATCGTTTAACCGATATAATCAGCACGGTGAACACAACGAGAAATGTAAAGAATTCGTAGGTTCCCATACCAATCGCCCCCTTTCCGGGGGCAAGATTCGACCGCCCTTTCGACAGTGCTTGTGCTTAGTATAGCACAGGAACATACGCAACAGAATCCCCTTGACACACATGGCGTCAAGGGGATTTTTTTCATATCGATTTCTAAATCAAATATCCAGATTTCGTACGAGTTTCGCGTTCTCCTCGATGAACTGGCGGCGCGGCTCGACCTTGTCGCCCATGAGGATGGTGAAGAGCTCGTCTGCCGCCTCGGCGTCCTCTGCGCCGACCTGCAGCATGGTGCGCCCCTCGGGGTTCATGGTCGTCTCCCAGAGCTGCTCGGGGTTCATCTCGCCGAGTCCCTTGTAGCGCTGGATGGTCACGCCGTCGCGCCCGATCTCGTCGAGCTTTTTCGCCTGCTCATCGTCGGAGTAGGTGTAGAAATGCTTCTTGTCCTTGCGGATCTGATAGAGCGGCGGCTGCGCGATGTAGACGTGCCCATGGTCGACGAGCGGCTTCATGTAGCGGTAGAAGAACGTGAGGAGCAGCGTGCGGATGTGCGCGCCGTCCACGTCTGCATCGGTCATAATGATGATCTTGCTGTAGCGGCGCTTCGCGAGGTCAAACTCCTCGCCGATGCCCGTGCCGAACGCCGTGATCATCGTGCGGATCTCGGCATTGGCAAAGATCTTGTCGAGGCGTGCCTTCTCCACGTTGAGTATCTTGCCGCGCAGCGGGAGGATCGCCTGGAAACGGCGGTCGCGTCCCTGCTTCGCAGAGCCGCCCGCAGAGTCGCCCTCGACGATGTAGATCTCGCACTGATCGGGATCCTTGACGGAGCAGTCCGCGAGCTTGCCGGGGAGGCTGGAGACCTCGAGCGCGTTCTTGCGGCGCGTCAGCTCACGTGCCTTGCGTGCCGCCTCGCGGGCACGCGACGCCATGAGCGCCTTGTCGAGCACCTTTTTCGTGACGGCGGGGTTCTCCTCGAAATACTCCGTCAATCCCTCGGTGACGATGGAGTCGACGATGCCGCGCACCTCGGAGTTGCCGAGCTTCGTCTTGGTCTGCCCCTCGAACTGCGGCTCGCGCACCTTGAGGCTGATGACGGCGGTCAGTCCCTCGCGCACGTCCTCGCCCGAGAGATTGCCGTCCTTGTCCTTCAGCACGTTCAGGCGGCGCGCAAAGTCGTTCGCTGCGCGCGTGAGGGCGATCTTGAAGCCCGCGAGATGCGTGCCGCCCTCCTCGGTGTTGATATTATTGACAAAGCTGTAGATGTTTTCCTGATAGCTGTCGTTGTACTGCATGGCGATTTCAACGACGGTGTCGTCCTTCACGCCGTTGAAGTAGATCGGCTCCTCGTTGATTGTTTCCTTTTTGCGGTTGAGGTGGGAGACAAAGGAGCGGATGCCGCCGTCAAAGTGGAAGGTCTCGCTGCGCACCTCGTCGCCGCGCTCGTCGGTGAGGGTGATCGTGATGCCGTGGTTGAGGAAGGCGAGCTCGCGCAGGCGATGCTTCAGCGTGTCAAAGCTGTAGGTCGTGACGGTGAAGATCTCGGGGTCGGGGACGAAGTGGACGCGCGTGCCCGTTGTATCGGACGTGCCGATCTCGTGCAGCTTCGTCGTGGTGGCGCCGCGCGAAAAGGAGATCGCAAAGATTTTCCCATCACGGCGCACCTCGACGTCCATCTCCGTGGAGAGGGCGTTGACGACGGAGACGCCGACGCCGTGGAGTCCCCCCGAGACCTTGTAGCCATCGCCGCCGAATTTGCCGCCCGCATGGAGGACGGTCAGAACGACCTCGACGGCGGGCATGCCGCTCTCGTGCATATCGACGGGGATGCCGCGTCCGTTGTCCGTGACGGTGATGCTGTTGTCCTTGTGTATCGTGACGCCGACCGTGTCGCAGTAGCCCGCGAGCGCCTCGTCGATGGAGTTGTCGACGACCTCATAGACGAGATGGTGCAGGCCGCGCTCGGAGGTCGAGCCGATATACATGCCGGGACGCTTGCGCACCGCCTCCAGCCCCTCCAGCACCTGGATCTGCCCCGCGCCATAGTCCGCGTCGACGGCGGTCACCTCATCGCCCATCTCCTCCTCCGAGATCGCGATGCCCGTGAGATCGGGGGCGTCTGCCATCTCGGCAGCTTCCTTTGCCTCCTCGGGGGTCAGCGGACGGATCTCCGCCTGCTCGTCCGTTGTTTCATTTTGGTTCTTTTTCTTTGCCATTATATCCTCCTTGGGGGTCGATCATCGGTGCTATACGAAATACATCACAGTGATTTTCTTTTAGTATATTAACACAATATGCCTTAAGCAAAGGAATATCTCGATGAACCATCATCCATACTTTATCCATATCTATCGAAATATGGTAGGAATGTGCAAAAAAATTTCGCATCCCTTTGATGAGTTTCCACGCGACTTCTTGATGTGCTGTAATAAATGCGTCGGAGAAACTCCGCGACGCTTCCCCTATCGTCTGTAATGCCATAGAGCAAGCATGCTGAAAGAGACGATCCTTGATAAAATCATCCCGAGTTTTGCCAAACCGTTTCTGTGCCTCGTCGATATCCTCACAATACTGCACGATAATTTGCAGAATCTGTGCGTCCTTCGGACTGAGCGTCATAGAGCAGCACCTTGTCTCTTTCCACATATTTTGCAAAAATCGGATACTCGCTCGGAATGCGCGTAATCATATCGACATCCTTGGCAACAGCATCCTCTAGGTCCATGCGAAACGCAATCAAATCCAACAAACTCACATGATTCCCTGACTCGGCGTAGACGTCCACATCGCTGTCCTCACGTGCCTCGCCACGTGCATAGGAGCCGAAGAGCCATACCTTTTCAACCTTGTATTTCTTGCAGATGGGGCGGATTTTATCACGGATTTCGTCAATACTAAGAATCATGGGTGTCACCCCCTACGATTTCTTCGCCTTGCGTTTTTTCATCTCTTCCCAGAACTCACGTGTGGTGATGAGCTCGTTGCGCAGTTCCCAGAAGGTGCTCTGTATCTTCTTCGGTGTGACCTCTCCGGGCGGCAGGACGCGGTGCAGCATGGTGAGGAGACGCGCATTCTCGCTGTCCTGCGCCGTGTACTCCGTGCGTCCTGCGATGCTGCGGATGAGGTCGGCGCGCTCACTGCCGACCATGAGCGCATCCGCCGCGGGGATGCGCCGCGTGATGTCCGCGAGCGTTGCCCACGGCTCACGCCGCAGGATGGCACGTACCTCGCGCCGCACGCTGCGCGCCTCGCTGCGGCGGCAGTCCATACAGACGCCGCGGACGAGCCGCCCGCAGACGGGGCACGGGGTGAGTCCGCGCGCTTCCTTTAGATGGCGTGCCTTGCGCGTCGTCAGATAGGCGCGCTCGATGTGCGTGCGCAGGTCGCTGTCCTCAATCCGGGCGGCGAGCGACGCCCCACGCGCGATCTCGGCGTCCGACAGTCCCGTCTGTGCGAGCGCACGCCGATAGGCGGCAGGTGTCTCCGCTGCGGCATCGTCCGGCATCTGCAGAGCGGGGCGCATCGTCCGTGCAAAGGCGATCTCCGTCACCATGCGTCCGCCCGCATAGTTGTTGACGCGCTGGACGATCTCGGGCGCACTCATGCGCATCTCGTTCTTCCAGACCGCATCGGGCGCATAGAGAAAGAGCTTCTTGTCGCGCACCGCAACGGCACGCACGCGGCGTGCGACCATCTCGCCCATGATGTCCGGCCAGTGGGAGAGGGTCGTGTGCGTGATGTAGTCGCGCTCAAAGGAGGGGCCGAGCCGTCGAATCGCGGCGCGCACATCGTCGCTCGCACCCGCCGTACCAAGTGTTGTACGCACGTCTCTTCCTCCTCTGTCTCAATACTGCATCAATACATCCAAGAGACTATTTTATCCGTGATTTCTCATCCCACACCGTCCCCGCCTCCACATACCGATACGTCCCCATACGTTCTGCGGGGAAATACGCCGCGTCGGTCGCCGTGATAAAGGTCTGGATGTGCTCGTGACGGATGAAGTCGAGGAGAGCGCGGCGGCGGTCGGCATCGAGCTCACTCATCACATCATCGAGGAGGAGGATCGGCGCCTCGCCGATATTCTCCTGCAGGTAAAAGAGCTCTGCGAGCTTCAGCGCGAGCGCGCCCGTACGCTGCTGCCCCTGCGAGCCGTAGCTCCTGAGACTCATGCCGCCGACGCGCAGGACGAGATCGTCGAGATGCGGCCCGACGCCCGTCGCCGCCCGCGCAATATCGCGCGCACGTCCCTCGCATAGCATCTTATTATACCATACATGGAGTGACTCTGTCATGTCGTCTTCGGCAAAGTCCTCCGCCCCCGCGCCTGCGATCTCATAGGCGAGCGCGAGCTCCTCGCCCGCCGCGAGTACCGCCTGCACGCGCGCGGAGAGCGCACCGAGCTGCGCGACTGCCGCGATGCGGCGCGTCACGATGTAGGCGGCACTCCTTGCGAGCTGCGCATCCCACGGCGGGAGCTCCTCCGGCGCGGCGAGACGCTCGCGGATGTCCTTCAGCACGGCGTTGCGCTGCTTCAGGATGCGCGTATAGCGCAGGAGCTCGCCGTAGTAGGCTGGACTCGCCTGCGATAGCTCCGCATCGAGATAGCGACGGCGGAGCGCCGGCGCACCCTTGACGAGAAAGAGATCCTCGGGGGAAAAGAGCACCATCGGCAGGAGACCGACGAGGTCGCGCTGGCGCAGGCTCTCCCCCGCGTAGGTGATGCGCCGCCGCGCCCCACGGGCAAAGGTAAAGGAGAGCTCGCCCGGCACATCGTGCCGCCGAAACGAAAGCCCGATGTGTGCGCCGTCTGCCCCCACGCGAATGAGCTCCGCATCACTCGATGTGCGATGGGAGCGTCCAAAGGCGGCGTAGTAGAGCGCCTCGATGATATTCGTCTTGCCCTGTGCATTCGCGCCGAGAAAGATCTGCACCCCGGGGTCGAACGCGAGGTACAGCGTCTCATAGCTGCGATAGCTGCGCAGCGTCAGCTCTGTTATCTGCATTGTTACACGCGCACGACTCGGTATGTATCATTGCCATCAATCGTAATGACATCACCGGGGACGAGCTTACGTCGCCGTGCCGTTTCCGGCACATCGTTGCGCAGGATCATGCCCTCCGCGAGGAGTGACTTGACCTCGCCGCCGCTCGCCACGGCCCCCGCCAGTTTCAGGAACTGATCCAGCTGGATCGTATCGGTATGAATCGCGATATCCATCACGTCAGTGCGTCCTCACAGGCGTTACCACATAGATATAGTTCGGATCGGCCTCCTCGCGGATCGTGATCGGCGAGAGGTTGACCCCCTGCTCGTTCGAGCCCTGCAGGGAGAGGATGCACGTATCGCTGTCGAGCGACTTCATCGCATCCATCAGATAGGAGGCGTTGAACGCGATCGTCACATCATCGCCCTCGACCTGCGCCGCGATCGTCTCCTCCGCCTCACCGATCTCAGGGCTGTTCGAGGAGATGCACATCATCCCGTCTGCAAAGCGCAGCTTGACGATATTGTACTGATCGGTACGCGCAATGAGCGAGGCGCGGTCGACGGCAGCGGAAAATGCCGCGACATCGAGCGTCACCTTCGTGCGGATATTCGCATCCTGCGGAATGACGCGGCGATAGTCGGGGAATGCCCCCTCAATGAGCCGCGAGGTCATATAGATGTTGTCGAACGATACACTGATCTGATTATAGGAACACGACACATGGACATCAGACGGCACATCGCTGTTCATTGTCCGTGTTACTTCCTCTAAAAAGCGTGCGGGGATGATGACGCGGATCTGCCCTGCCTCCTCCTCGAGCTGCTCGCTCTTGACCGCGAGACGATGGACATTCGTCGCCGCGAACGTGACCTCACGTCCCTCGACCTCGAGCTGGCAGCCCGTGAAGATCGGACGGCGGTCGCGCTGCTCCTCCTTGAGACAGGCAAAGGCAGATTTTTTGACGAGACGTGCAAGAACACGATCTTTGATGGTAAATTGCAGCGTCCCGTCCATACGTTGAAGTACAGGGAAGTCCGTGACCTCCATCGTGCGCAGGGTGAAACGTACCGTACCTGAGCGGATCTCGGCCAGTCCGTCAGAGCTTTCCGTGTTGATCGAGACCTCCTCAGCGGGCAGCTTGCGTGCGAACTCCGTGAGATACTTCCCCGGAAGAACGGCGGTGCCGGTTCCGTGAATTTCGGCGGGAATGGTGACGATAAAGCCCAGCTCATAGTTTGTGGTCTGGAGTTCGAGCTGTCCTTCTCTGGCGTTCATATAGACACCGGAGAGAATTGGGGTCTGCGGCTTGGTAGAAAGCCCTTTGCTGACGATCTGCAGCGCGGCGATCAGGTCGCTTTTGGGCAGGGTGATGTTCATGATGAGTCCTTTCGCTTTCTGTGCGGCGTGGGGTTTTCGATTGCCACGTGATATATATAAATATAGTAACGGTAGTAGTAGGTGCTGTGGATATGTGGAAAATGGGAAAATCTCCAGTTTTGACGCGCCTGTGCCTGTGGATAATTGAGGCCAAGTTATGCCTGACTTATCCACAGTTTACACAGATTGGTAGTGGATGAGTCATTTTTCCACAGTACGTCCACATGTCATGAGACGTGTCCTGCACAGTGTTGTCCACAGGGTGACGCACGGTTGATGCGGTGAAGGAAGTACGGATCAATTCGGTGCGACGGATCAGCGATTCCTTAAATCCCGCGGATCTGGATGGAGAGCGACTTGATGAGTGCATCGGTCGCAGGATCACTCTCTGTGAGACTCTGGATCTTCTTGTGCGCGTGGATGACCGTCGAGTGGTCGCGGTTAAAGAAGCCACCGATCGTCGGCCACGATACCTCCGTCATCTCGTGGCAGAGATACATGGCGATCTGGCGCGGATAGGCGATGTCGTTGCTGCGCTTCGTGGAGCGGATGTCTTCGCTCGTCACCTTGAAATGCGTGCAGACGATGCGCTCGATCATCTCCATCGTGATGCGGCGCCCCTTTTCCCCGCGCAGATAGTTGCCGAGCGCGGCGACGCAGGTCGTCTCGTCGATCGGCATACGCATCATAGAGGCGTATTTGATGAGGCGCGTGAGGGCACCCTCGAGCTCGCGGATGTTGCTGTCCACGCGGCTCGCGATATAGGTCACCACATCGGCGGGGATATCGACGTCCTCGCTCTGTGCCTTTTTCTGGAGGATCGCGACGCGCGTCTCGAACTCCGGCGGCTGGATATCGACGGGCGCACCGCCCGCGAAGCGCGAGATCAGGCGATCCTCGAGCCCCTTGACATCCTGCGGCTGGCGATCCGAGGTCAGAATGATCTGGCTGCCGTTGTCGCGCAGCTTGTTGAACGTCTGGAAAAACTCCGTCTGCGTCTGCTCCTGCCCCGCGAAGAACTGAATATCGTCGATCAGCAGCACGTCGATATGGTAGTATTTCTCGCGGAATGCGTCCATATTCTTCTCGCGGATGGAGCGGATAAATTCATTGGTAAAGTCCGTGCTCGCGATATAGAGGACGCGCTTTTTCGGATCGTCGGCGAGGATCTTGTGGCCGACCGCGTGCATGAGATGCGTCTTGCCAAGCCCCACGCCGCCGTAGATGAAGAGCGGGTTGTGTGAGGGGAGCCCCGGCGCGTCTGCAACGGCCTTTGCCATGGCATAGGGGAACTGGTTCGAGCGACCCGTGACGAACGCCTCAAAGGTATACTTCGGGTTGAGCGTCGTCGCATCGTCCGGTGCAGGCGTATGCGACTCGGGCGGCGTGAGCGGGAGACTGCCCTGTGTGGGGTATGTCGCCTGCTCGTCCGCGGCGATATGCCCGGCGGCTGCCTCCTCTGCCATGGCGGGTTCCACCGGGATTTCCTTCGTCGCAGGCGGCTCTTTCTGGGATGCTGTCGCCGGATCAATAATGATCCGGAACGTATAGCCGGCACCGAGCGCCTTTTGTATGACATCACCGAACAGTGCACCCAGACGTGATTCTACATATTGCTTCTGGATATCTTCGCCAACGGCAAGCAGCAGTTCCTTATCTTTGAGCGAAACGGGTACAATAGGCAAAATCCACTTCTTTACGGCGTCTTCGTGAATGATTCCGCTGGTCTTATCCAGCACTGTTTGCCACAGGGCGGCGAGGTTCTTTTCTTCGGACATACGATTTTGTCCCTTCGTAAAAATTTGTTATCCACAGAGTTATTCACACTTGTGGATAACTCTTCCGATGTAAAGCGCTAGGTAATCCGTGAAGATCGAAAATTATGCACGATGTTTTCACAGGTTTTCCACAATGAACCAAGGGATATTTTATCAAAAAAAAGAGGACTTATCAACAGGTGCTTTGGTCTTATCCACCAAAAAAAGGGTGAAATCATGCCCGTGTGCCTTGACATACGCGCGTTTTTTCGTCTATAATGTGACCTGATTCACACGCGAGACTACCTGCGCGGCGATATGTGCCGCGCGTTGCAGCAGAAAAGGAGGTGACGAGAGGTGAAGAGAACATTTCAGCCGAACAATCATTGGAGAAAAAAGACGCATGGATTCCGTGAGCGCATGAAGACGAAAGGCGGCCGCCTCGTACTCAAGAGAAGGCGTCAGCGCGGAAGAAAGAAACTTTCGGCGTAATATCGCTGGACTTTGGGCAGGAGGTCACCGCAGGTGACCTCTTTTTTACGAATATGGAACAGAAAAGATATACACTGCCGCGCAGCAGGATGATCAAGCGCCGCAGCGACTTTCAGTGCGTCTATCAAAAGGGGCGCTCGGTCGCGGGGCGGCGTATGATCCTCTATGTCCTGCGCGACCCGCGTGTCGCGGGAAAGGTCGGCTTTGCCGCCGGAAAAAAACTGGGCTGTGCCGCCGTGCGCAGCCGCACGAAGCGTCTCCTGCGCGAGGCGTACCGCTGTCTGCAGCATGAGCTGCGCGGCGATGTGGGGATCCTCCTCATCGGGCGCGCGGGACTTGCGGACGGCAAGATGCAGGACGCCGCCGAGGATCTGCGCCGCCTCATCCGCCGCGCAGGAATATTTGCCGACGGCGCATCGGAAAAACGTCGGAGGGAGCACGGATGAAACGCCTCCTGCTCCTCCTCATCCGCTTTTATCGCGCGGCGATTTCGCCGCTCTTTCTGCCGCACTGCCGCTACTACCCGACCTGCTCGGCGTATGCCTTGGAGGCGGTCACGCGCTACGGCGCATGGCGCGGCGGATGGATGGCGCTGCGCCGCATCCTGCGCTGTCACCCCTTTCATCGGGGCGGCTATGACCCCGTACCATAACGAAACGATTCCGAACATCCGAAATACAGACGACTTAGACTTTACTAAACGTCCCAATCGTAGGAGGAACTATCCTTGATCGAATTTTTCAGCAATCTGTTTGCGCCCATCATCCATATTTTGCAGATGATCCTCGGCGCATTCTACTCCGTCACCAGTGCCGCCGGCCTTGAGAGCTACGGCTTTCCCATCATCCTGCTCACCATCCTCATCAAGCTCGTGACCTACCCGCTCACCGTGAAGCAGGTCAAATCCATGAAGGCGATGCAGGACATCCAGCCGAAGATGAAGAAAATCCAAGAAAAATACAAGCACGACCCGCAGATGCTCCAGCAGAAGACGGGCGAGCTCTTCCGCGAGGCGGGCGTCAACCCGCTCGCCGGCTGTCTGCCGCTCCTCGTGCAGATGCCGATCCTCATGGGCATGTACTACGCGCTCTTTAACTTTACCTTCCCGAGCGCGGAGGCCGCGGCGTTCTTCTGGCTGCCGAGCATGAGCGAGCCGGATCCCTACTACATCCTCCCCGTCCTCTCGGCGGCGACGACCTTCCTCCAGCAGAAAATGACCTCCAGTGAGATGACGGGGCAGATGAAGATCATGATGACCGTCATGCCGCTCTTCATCGGCTGGATCAGCCTCACCTTCCCGTCGGGACTCGTCCTCTACTGGGTCACGATGAACGTGGTTCAGATCGCCCAGCAGTGGTGGATGTACCGTGGTGAGGACAAGACGGCAAAGGGGGCGGCGTAATGGCGGAGATCATCGAGACGACGGGCAAGACCGTCGAGGATGCCCTCGCAGCAGCACTGGAAAAACTCGGCTGCGGCCGCGAGGAGGTCACCTACGAGGTGATTCAGGAGCCGTCGGGCGGCTTCCTCGGACTCTGGGGCAAACGCGAGGCGCGCATCCGCGTCACGACGCGTCCCATCATCCGCCCGCATCATCGGGAGATCCCGACCCCGCCGCCGCCGACCATCACCGCTGCGCCGCGCGAGGAGAGTGCGCCCGCGCGCAGTGAGGACGACGGATTCGACCCGCGCGCAAAGCGCTACCATACCGATCTGCGCTCCTCCGCACGACGTACTGCGGCAGGCGACGGGTCGCGCACGGAGACCGAGCGGCGCGATGCCGCCCCGCGGCGGGAGCGTCCTGCACGGGACGACGCGCCGCGCAGCTATGGCAATGCACGTCCACGCTACGAGGGAGCGCGCGGGCGTGAGGGCGGCTATCCGCCGCGCCCGCGCCGCGAACGCAGTGACATACCGCTTCTCCCGCTCACCGATGAGATGGCGGCAGCAGCAGAGGGCTTCCTCGGCAAGATCTTTGCCGCAATGGGTCTCTCCGTCACGCTGAACCGCACGGATACGCCCACGGGCACGATCTTCAACATGCACGGGGAGAACCTCGGCATCCTCATCGGCAAGCACGGCGCGACGCTCGACGCGCTCCAGTACCTCACAAACCTCGTCGTGAACAAAATCCCGGAGACGGGCTTTGCGCGCATCATCCTCGACGTGGAGGACTACCGCGCCCGCCGTGAGGAGACCCTCATCCGCCTCGCGGGACATCTCGCGGACAAGGCGTGCCGCATCGGCGAGGAGATCCACCTCGAGCCGATGAGCCGCCACGAGCGCAAGATCATCCACATGGCACTGCAGGACAATCGCCGTGTCACGACCTACAGCGCGGGCGATAACCCGCGCCGCTACGTCGTCATCGTCCCGAAACGCCGCCGCTACGGCCGCAGTGAGGACGGCTATGAGGCGTACGAACAGTGAGGATTTGAAAAAGGGCTGTTGTATGAAGGCAGAAACACTTCGTACAATAGCCCCTTGTCTTTTTTTAGGAATCGCCCCTTTCACCGCGTGCATGGTTCCACTTCCCTGTATCACATGGGGGAAACTTGGGACAACATGGTATTTTAGCTTCCCCCGTTTACGGGGGAAGTGGCGAGCTTAGCGAGCCGATAGGGGGATGCGGTATGCTTTCTTGAAATGGAAGGAGCGCCATGACCGAGGACACCATCAGCCAGATCGCGACCCCGCACGGCGCGGGCGGCATCGGCATCATCCGCGTGAGCGGAGGGGATGCGCTCGGCGTTGCGCGCCGCGTCTTTCGACCTGTGGCGGGCGGCACGCTCGGGGACATCGCACCCTATACAGCGCGCTATGGGCACATCGTCGCGGCGGACGGCACAGTGATCGACGAGTGTATCCTCCTCTATATGCGTGCGCCGCACTCCTATACGGGCGAGGACACGGCGGAGCTGCAGTGTCATGGCGGCGCGGTCGTCCTGCGCGAGGTGCTCCTCAGGACATGGGAGGCGGGCGCGCGTCCCGCAGAGGCGGGGGAATTCACGAAGCGCGCCTTTCTCCATGGGCGGCTTGACCTCGCGCGCGCCGAGGGCGTCATGGAGCTGATCGCGGCAAAGAGCACACGCGCCGCGCGTGCCGCACGGGAGCGGCTCGCAGGTGCATTCTCCCATGCGGTGACGGACATCCGCACGCAGATCCTCGGTGCCGTCGCGCACATCGAGGCGGGGATCGACTTCCCCGAGGATGACATCCCCGCGGCCTCCGCCGAACGCCTTGCGGCGGAGATCGACGCGGCGTCTGCCGCCGTCCGTCGTCTGCTCGTGGGTGCGGATACGGGCCGCATCCTGCGTGAGGGGGTCAAGACCGTCATCGTCGGCCGCCCGAACGTCGGCAAATCGAGCCTCCTCAACGCCCTCCTCGGCATGGAGCGCGCCATTGTCACCGACGTGCCGGGCACGACGCGTGACATCATCGAGGAGGAGATCAGCGTCGCGGGCATCCCCCTGCGGCTTCTCGATACGGCGGGACTGCGCGCGGCAGAGGACGCCGTCGAGCAGATCGGCGTCGCACGCACCGAGCAGCATCTCACGGATGCAGAGCTCATCCTTGCCGTCTTTGACGCGTCAGAGCCACTGACCGCAGAGGATCACGCGCTCCTTACGCGCCTTTCGGCGGCAGCGGCTGACATTATCATCCTCTGCAGCAAGGAGGATCGCCCCTCCGTACTGAGCGCGGCGGACTTTTCCGCCGTCGCTGCGCCCGTCCTCCGTATCTCGGCGCAGGAGGGCACGGGGCTCGATGCCCTGCGAGAGGAGATCGCCGCGCACATCGTTCGCCGGGAGGGCGACCTCAGCGATGGGGCACTCCCGAACAAAGAGCGCGAGATCGAGGCGCTGCGCCGCGCGGAAGCACATCTCACGGCGGCAGCGGAGACTCTCGCCGCAGGCCTTGGAACGGACTTCGTCTCCATCGACCTGCGCGCCGCATACGATGCACTTGGCGAGATCCTCGGCGAGACCGTCGATACCGACCTGATCGACCGCATCTTCAGCGAGTTTTGTATTGGAAAATAGAGCCCATGAAATCTGATCGTGACATCGTATGGACAGCGCGTGAGATGCGCATATTAGATGCACTGCAGGAACTCGCCTCTTCCTATGGAGTAGAATGGGGAGCCTATTTCTCATGAGGGATAACGTGAGCACAGAACAGGACTACGACATCATTGTCATCGGCGCAGGCCATGCGGGCGTCGAGGCGGCACTTGCCTCGGCACGGATGGGACAGCGTACACTCATTGTCACACTATCGCTGGACAACATCGCCATGATGCCGTGCAATCCATCCGTCGGTGGCCCCGGCAAGAGCCACCTCGTTCGCGAGATCGACGCGCTCGGTGGTGAGATGGGCATCGCGGCAGATCGGGCGAGCATCCAGCGGCGCCTGCTCAACACGGGCAAGGGACCCGCCGTCCACGCCCTGCGCATGCAGGCGGACAAATTCCTCTATCAGCGCATCATGAAGGAGACACTCGAAAACACCGCACATCTCGACGTGCGTCAGCTCCTCGTGACGGAGCTGCGGACGGAGGACACGGCGGAGGGGCGGCGCGTCAGGGGCATCCGCTGTGAGACGGGGGAGCAGCTCACCGCGCGCGCCGTCATCCTCGCGACGGGGACCTATCTGCGCGGGCGCATCATCCTCGGCGAGACGATCTATGACGGCGGCCCGAACGGCCAGCGTCCTGCCATGGCATTCTCGGACTCCCTGCACGCAGCAGGGATTCGCCTCATGCGGTTCAAGACAGGCACACCCGCGCGCGTTGACCGCCGCACACTCGACCTCGCGGAGACAGCTCTGCAGGCGGGCGACCCTGATGCGCCTGCCTTCTCCTTCCTGACGGATGCGATGCCCGACGCACAGGCCCCCTGCTACCTCACCTACACGAACGAGGCAACCCATGCCGTCATCCGTGCGAACCTCCACCGTGCGCCGATGGCAAACGGGGTGATCGAGGGCATCGGTCCGCGCTACTGCCCCTCGATCGAGACGAAGATCGCGCGTTTCCCCGACAAGGAGCGACATCAGCTCTTTCTCGAACCGGAGGGACTGCATACCAATGAAATATATGTGCAGGGGATGTCTACCAGCCTGCCAACAGATGTGCAGGAGGAGTTTCTCCGCACCATCCCGGGACTGAAGCATGCACGCATGATGCGTCCCGGCTATGCCATCGAGTACGACTGCCTCGACCCGCTGCAGCTGGAGGCAAGCCTCGCGGTCAAAGAGATCGCAGGGCTATACTCTGCGGGACAGGCGAACGGGACAAGCGGCTACGAGGAGGCGGCGGCACAGGGCCTCATCGCGGGCATCAACGCCGCGCGTGCCTGCATGGGCGAGGAGCCGCTCATCCTGCGGCGCAGCGACGGCTACATCGGCGTCCTCATCGACGATCTCGTGACGAAGGGGACAGAGGAGCCGTACCGCATGATGACGAGCCGCGCCGAGTACCGCCTTGTCCTGCGGCAGGACAACGCCGACCTGCGGCTGACGCCCATCGGACGCCGCATCGGACTCGTCTCGGATGCGCGTTGGACGCGTTTTACGGCAAAGCGCGACGCCATCAGGGCGGCACTCGCGCAGCTGCGGGAGACGCGTCTCAGCCCGAGTGCTGCGACCGAGGAGCGGCTGGCGGCGGCGGGCATCCCCCCCCTGCGGACGCCCATGACCCTCTTTGCCCTGCTCGCACGCGAGGGCGACTACCGTGCACTCGCCGCCGTCTTTGACCTCCCGCCGCTCGCAGACGACGTGCGCGAGGAAGTCGAGATCATGGCGCGCTACGACGGCTACATACGGAAACAGGAAGAGCAGATCGCGCGCATGGAGCGGCTCGAGGCACGCCGCATCCCCGCTGATATAGACTACGCAGCCATCGGCAGCCTGCGCCTCGAGGCGGCGGAGAAACTCGCCGCCGTGCGCCCGCGCTCCATCGGACAGGCCTCGCGCATCAGCGGTGTCTCCCCGGCCGACATCTCCGTCCTCCTCGTCTGGCTCGAGAAAGAGCGACGGATGGAAAAGAGTTGAACCATACGGTGATGCGTGCTATAATATGTACACACGTTGATGTGGTTCAGCGTCTATAGTGCAAAAGAGACCCCCTAGGAGCGGCTACTCCTAGGGGGTCGGCTCATTTTTATGCGAAAATTTGTTTGCTGTTTTATAGAGTTTCTGTTATCATACAGGTGAAACGTCCTTGGGCGGGAGAAATTCCGCGGCGGTGTCTTTCCCCCGAGAGGGGGTGTGAGTATGACTGAATTTGACGCGATAGTATTACTCGTCGTGGCAACGGGTTATTTGCTCACCATAAAAAAAAGATAACCGCCCATTCCGACAAATGAGCGGTTGTTTCAAAAGATAACAACTCATTTTGGAAAGATGCCGTCATAGGACGTTTCTTTCTATATCTATTATAACAGTCCATTTCCTCGCCTGCAAGTATTTTTCACCCCGCTCCTTTTTTCCGTCTGTGAAACAATGCACTTTTTGTTACATGACCGTGGGAATTTCTTAGAATTTAACTAAAGTTTCTGAATTTGTTTAAGTTCGTCGATCACATCTCGATAAAACAAATAGGACAGTGATATTCGCAGGAAGCGCAAAGGAGGGATTACAATGAAGTTTGAAAAAATCTATGGCGGGCGCGGCGTTGCTGCACCGACCCCCGTGCGCAGCATCGCGCACGCGAAGGATGATACCGAGAGCACTTTTGCGCAGATCCTGCAGGAGATGCGCGATGAGAAGGCAGCCGATCTTCAGGATCGCGACAGCAGCGAACCGGATACCATCATCACGCGTGTGCTCGCGGATGGGTCCATCGTTACGCGCGCCTACAAGGGAGCGCGTCTCATCTCCGAGACGACGACACACGGCAATCGTCTCACCCCGAGCAAGAAGCTCGCAGCGGAGCTGACATCCTACCTGCCCAGCCCGCCGCCCGTACCCGCGCAGTCCATGCTGGCGTCGCTCGCGATGCAGAGCATGATGGGACGGACGGGATTCGCCGGCAACACACTGTAGATCGTATCGGCTGACGGCTCATTACGATAGACATCTGCTGCTCTTCTAGCCATGAAGTGACCGAATCGGTTCCTTCATCACTGATTCCTACGGGGGTATCCCCACAAAACGACCTCTCACCCAGTGGAATGTGTGAGAGGTCGTTTTGTGTATGAGGGAGCATGGATCCGTCAGATCGGCGCAGGACTTCTGCATCTCTGACGTGCCTTTTATCCACTGTATTGCATTAACGATCCCATCATCATCCACAACACGTCGTATCGCATTACCTCACTATACTGTGGAGAGACGACAATGCTGCCGCTCCGATCAATGAATCCCCACTTGCCGTCCTTTATGATCGGGGCAATCCCGGCGGAGAAATGCCACGGGAACTCCAGCCCTGCAGGGAGATGAAAGGCGATCTGTCCGGTCTTGTTAATGATGAGGACATCGTCTGCCGCACGTACGCGCGTGAGCCCCTCATGGAAATCGTCTGCTTCATCGTAGGCAGGAGGGATGTGCATGATGCCGTCCCTGCCGACGTAGCCCCACTTCCTGCCGTCGTACACAGCGGCCAGATCATCGCAGAAATAGTGCATCTTGCTGTACTGTGGATGGACAATATAGGTACTACTTCGATCGACGGCACCCCATTGTCCATGCACCTTGACGAGGGCGATGCCGTCCTTGAACATGGTGGTATAGTCGTTCGTGGATGGGATAACCTCCGTGCCGGAGGTATTGATATACCCGCGTCGAGCCCCGTCGTCAATGATGCTGCCGTCATCTTCATAGAGCGGCGCTCCTGCGGCAAGTGAGAGATAGCTTTTCACTGCCAAACCCAAATCGGCCAGTGTTCTTGTACCACGGGAATGGGACACTTCGGCAAGCCCGTCATAGAAGGAGCAGGCGGTGGACCACTGCATTTTGAACGGCGTCTTTCCTGTCTTGTCGATGAAGGTGATCTTTTTTCCTTTCATGACCAAGGCATACCCCTCATGAAATTCTTTCGGATGGCCCAGTTTGCGAAACTGCGGCGCGATCACCATCGTACCATTCCTGTCGATAAAGCCCCATTTCTTGTCGATATTGACAGCGGCACGATCCTCGTGGAACGGCTCTGCGCGATCATACGAAGGGGGGATGACCACATTGCCCGTCTCGTCGATGTAGCCGTACGGCTCCCCCTTCTTTCGGATGACAGCGGCACGCCCCTCGGAGAATGGCTCAACGCTGTAGAACATCTCATCCGTCAGGTGGCTCCCGTCGCGGCGGCAGAGATGGTATTGACCATACTCTTCACTGATGCAGAGAATGCCGTGCCCCATCGGCTGGATTGACGCGTATGCGGCCGGCAGCAGCAGTTCTCCGCTGAGGTCGTATGCACCGACATTGCCCTTCTCGTCGCGTACGACGATGATGCCATCCATGAGTGGTTTGATATTCACGTAGGCCGCGGGGACGATCTGCGTTCCATCCGTACGGATGATGCCCAGTCCGCCGTTCTTCTGGACGATGAGATAACCCTCTGCATAGGGGACGATGATGTCATACACAAGGGGGACGACCTCCGTTCCATCGGCAGTGATGGAGCCCCATTTTCCGTTTTTCTGTACTTGGAATACGGTACGTGCGGTGTCCGTCATGATGACGGCGGAGGACAGCTCCTCCTGCGGCTTTTCTGCCGCCTGTCCGATGCCCGTGCTGAGGAGGAGGGCGGTGCTGAGCGCGGCGATGGCGGCGCACAGGCGTGTCATGTTCATCCGTGTCATTTCGTTCTCCTTTGTCATGGCACAATAGTTTCTTATTCTGTTCTATTTCGCGGAAAAGACGCGCTTTCCTGCATGAGGCAGGGCTTTTCCTCGTTTTTCTGTGATCTCCCGCAGGTCTTTATACGCTGTTTTCCATCATCATTGTGAACGGCGGCGGTTGGATTCATCAAAAAAGCACGGCAGATGGCAAGGCCGTGCTTTTTCGTTAGACGAATCTAATCCGTCGATGCTATCATGATGGTCAAAGCGATTCGGTCACAGGCATTCCCTAGGAGGTATGGCGAAAGATGATGACATCGATGTTTGTCCTGATCCTGTTCGGCGTGGTGGCATGCGGCGCAGCGCTGTGGTCGATGTACCGCGGGCTGAGCGGCGGAGCGACCAAAAAATTCCTCCATTTTGAGAACGGACGCCTGACCGTATACTATTACTCCTTCCCGGGGATGCACGAGAAGACATACGCGCTCGATCAGATCCGTGAGGTGCGCTTTACCCATCACTGGATGCGCAGCCCTGTCTCGCATACGGGCAAGATGCAGATCGTATTGCACGACGGGACGGTGAGCCGGTCGTTCTTCTACGACGGAAGCGTCCACATGAAAAAGATGGTGCTCGCCACCTCGCTGGCGCTGATGAGCCTCACCACGAAGGAGCTCGCCGAGGAGTTCCGCCGTCACGGCGTGCACCGCATTATCATCGATCCGGACCTTCTGGAGTAGGATGGGGCGGCGGAGACAATGAAAAAGCACAGCTTAGCGATAAAGCCGTGCTTTTTTAGCAGGGAGTCTGTGTATTTGAGGAAAGTTGCAATATGGGGACAATCAAATCTCGATCCGCTTATCCGTTGATTTGCTTTAAGATGCGCTGGTCTGCAACGGCATCTGGGAGAAAGCGGTAGATGACGATGTAGACGATAAAGGAGACAATCATCGCAAAGACACCGGATGGGAACTCGCCGATTCAACGTACGGATGCGTCTGTGCGGCGCACCGTCACCGCGAAGGAGGATACCTCCGACACATTCGCGCGCGTGCTGCAGAACTTCAAAGAGATGAAGGCGGCAGAGGCACGAGACTGGGCGGAGAAGGTAGGCGACACCGTCATCACGCGCATCCTTGCGGACGGCACGGTCATCACACAGATCTACCAGGGGACGAAGCTCGTCTCCCAGATCGTGACGCGCGGCTCGCACCCTGAGCAGGGCAAGGAGCTGATCTCCGAGACCATCGAGAAGATGAAGCGTGACAATCTCGCGCAGAGCGCGGATCCGCTGCTCGCGGCACGCGCGGCGCAGAGTTCCGTCGCAGCGGCCGCCGCATCTGCGATGTTGTGACGGATTCATCACGGCAAAAACCCTCCGAGGTCGGCAGGAATGCCGTTCTCGGAGGGTTATTTGTGTGGATGAATGGAATGGAGCCGTCAGGATGAAATTCGGAACGCCGCTTCCTTGATCAGCGCCTGTTCAGATCGTCCGTCTCGTACTGGTGCGTGCGCACCTCGTTGTACTGCGGCGCGATGACGACGTTGCCTTTCTTGTCGATAAAGCCCCACTTGCCGTCGATCTTCACGGGGGCAAGCCCCTCGTTGAACATGCCGATGTCCGTGACCGTGCTCGGGAGGAGGAAGGGCGCGCGTCCGGTCTTGTCGATGAAGAACTTCTTTGCGCCCTGCCGCACGACGGCAATCCCGTCAGTGAAGTCCTGTGCCTCATCGTATTTCGCTGCGATCGCGATTTTGCCGTCGCGCCCGATGTAGCCCCACTTGTCCCCGTCCTGCACCGCCGCGAGGCCATCGGAGAAGAGATGGATCTCCTTGTATTTCGGCTCGATGACGTAGGCGCCCGTACGGTCGACGATGCCCCATTTGCTCTTGACGCGGACGAGCGCTAGGCCGTCGACAAAGGGGGCATTGTAGTCGTTCTTCGTCGAGATGATCTCGGTGCCAGTCTTGTCGATGTAGCCGCGCTTGACCTTGTCGCCGAGGTAGTCATTCGGCATCCCGATAACAGGAATGCCGACGGCAAAGCTGACAGCGCTCGTGAGAAATCCGCCGAGCAGGCCGACTTTGATCTCGCGGCGCACCTCGGCGAGTCCGTTCTCGAACGGCTCCACATCTTCATAGCGCGTCTCGAACACGACTTTGCCGCTCTTGTCGATGAACGCCCAGTGCTTCTTTTCCTTTATCATCGCGAGCCCTTCGGAGAAGCCGATGACGGACTTTGCGCGGAGCTCCGGCGCTATGACCATCGCGCCGCTGTGATCGATAAAGCCCCATTTGCCGCCAGTCTTCACAGGTGCAAGCCCCTCTCGAAAGACCATGGCGTTCTCGTAGGTCGGAGGAATGACCTCTTTGCCACTTGTGTCGATGAAGCCGAACGCCTTCTTTTCTTCTGCCGCTGGCGCAAGCCCTTCGGAGAATACCCCCGCAGAGGTGTATGTCTTGTCCGTCAGGAGGCTGCCGTCGCGCCGGTAGAAAACGTATTTCTTGTCCTTTCGCTGTACGCAGGAGATGCCGTCATAGAACGGGCTGGCATAGTTGTACTCAACGGGCAGGAGGAGTTTCCCCGACGTGTCGTATGCGCCGTACTTGGCTCCTGCGTCCTGCACGATGATCGTATCCTCCTTAACCGGATGGATCGCACTGTAGTAGGCAGGGATGATGACCGTGCCGTCGAGGCGTACGAGACCCCATGTCTTGCCCTGGCGGACGGCGACTGCATCCGCCGAGTAGGACGCGATCTCATCATACTTCGCCGGGATCGCGAGGCTGCCGGAGGGCGTGATCGCGCCCCACTTCTTACCTACGCGGACCGCAGCAAACGGCGCCGAGGAGCTGGAACTCGTGACCTGCGCCTCTGCGACGGGCAGCGAGATTCCCTGTCCCGTATTTCCCAAAAGCAGGAAGACAGCGGATAATACAGCGGCGAGGGCGCCGCGCAGCCAGAGATTTTTACCTGTGTTCATTCCGACAACATCTCCTTTGACGATCTGCAGAGCAGAAAGGTGAAACTCTATCCAGTATAGATATTCGCGAAAAAAAGCCATATTCCTGTTTGCCCTCAGCAATTCCCGCGGTGCACATGGCGCAAATCTTTCCTTAAAGCCCACTCAATCGCATTGATGCGATCTCCCCAATGTAGACATCCTCCAGAGGACAAACGTCATATCCCCACTCCTTCCAATGATCTCTGATCCATTTTGGATTCAGCATTAATGTGTCCGGTGCATATGCCTCGCTGGGGAAAATGCAATATACAAGCCCGGCTTTGTATCCAGAACAGACGACGAACCCCAGTCCCCCGGGGAGGTCACAGAGCAAATAATCGACACTGTTTTCGTATGGCCATTCTGCTTTTGTACATCGAAATACCGTTCCGTGTGCGAGAGGTTTATCGCCATAGTCGATCAGTTTTACCATGTGTGCGCTTCTTTGATGATCTCTGGGATGAGCGGATTGTAGTAGTCTTGTCGTACTCGCATACTCTTTCTGTTTTTTAGCTTCTATTGGAACATGGATAAATTCAGCAATTCCCGCGGTGCACATGGCGCAGGTGACGCGCGGCGACGGCGGTGAGCGCGTCGATGGTCGCGATCGGTGTCGGCGGCGTGTGCATGCGGTGGCGCGGGAAATAGCGGCTGATGTGCAGGGGGATGTCGAGCGAGAGGGCGGCGAGCCAGCGTGCCTCGGCGTCCATCTCGGCGGGGCTGTCGTTCATGCCGGGGATGATGAGGGTCGTCACCTCGACGTGGACGCCTGCGCGGACGGCGTGCGTGATGGTCGCCTTGACCGTGGCGAGATCACCGCCGAGCCGTCGGTAGAAGTCCCCCTGCCAGCCCTTGAGGTCGATGTTCATCGCATCGACGTGCGGGAGGAGACGTGCGAGCGGTTCCGCGCAGATCGTGCCGTTCGTGACGAGGACGACGGCGAGCCCCGCCGCGTGGAGGAGTGGCGCAGCGTCCATGATGTACTCATAGCTGATGAGCGGCTCGTTGTAGGTGAACGCGACGCCGAGACTGCCGTGCGGGGCGGCGCGCAGCTCCTGTGCGAGGGCGGCCAGACGCGCGGGCGGTACGTTCTCTGTCGGTATGGCAGCGTCTGCTGCCGCGATGTCCGCGTTCTGGCAGAACGGGCAGGCGAGATTGCACCCATAGCTGCCAACGGAGAGGATCGCATGGCCGGGGTGGAAGTGATAGAGCGGCTTTTTCTCGATGGGGTCGAGCGCTAGCGCGGTCAGACGTCCGTAGTTCGTTGGACGGATGACGCCGCCGACGTTCGTGCGGGCGCGGCAGACCCCCGTCTCATCCTCCCGCAGGCGGCAGGCGTGGGGACAGAGATCGCAGACCGCCGTCACGCGTGCCGCTCCGACGTGAACCGCCAGATGCGGATCTCGGCGTCCTCGGGGATGCCCGCCTTTTTGCGTGCGGCGCGCAGCTGCTCCTCGGCAGTCTCTATGCCGGGGGCAGCGGGGAGCATGACCCCCTTGCGCCCGCGCGACTCGGCGATGATGCCGTAGGTTCTCGGGTCGAGCGCATCTGCGCCGCCCACGAGCTCCGGCTCACTGAGCACGTCAACCGTGATGTCGAGCGCGTCCAGTTCCTCCTCCGTCACGGGGGCGACGAGGGTGTCGTTTCGTGCGGCGTGCGCGGCATTGCGCGTGATCTCATCGGCGATGCTCTTTGCCGACGGCTCGAACGTGCCGTACGTCCCGCGCGGCGTGCCGTCCCGCGTGAGCGTCACGTAGACCCCCGCGCGTCCCGCCATCTCCTCCGGGAGCTCTGCGGGCACGGGCGGCAGTTTCCCTGTGCGGACGATCGTCTCCACGGCGTGGCGGGCGAGACGCACGTAGTCGTCCTCTGCCGCGCGGCGTTCCTCGCGGGCACGCCGCTCCAGCATCTCATACCGCTCCACGAAGCTGCGGCGCGGATCCTCGCGCGTCATCTTGAACGACACGAGACCGTAGCCGACGCCCGTCGTCCCCTGATAGGAGAGCTTTTTGATCTTCAGTGCGCGTGCGTCGAGCACGCCCGCCAGCATCCACAGCCCGCGCAGGGCGCACTCCGCCGCCGGCTGATAGAGGGCGGGCTCCATGCGCAGGAGCTTTAGGAAATCGCCCTCCTCCAGATACTTCATGCACGCCTTGTCAAAACGCGGCCCCTCGGGCGCAAAGCCGCGCGGCGCGTCGGGCGTCAGGCGGTGGGAGAGATCGCCGCTCGCGAAAAAGACCGCCCGCCGTCCGAGCTCCTCTGCCACGCGGGCGATGCACCGTCCGAACACATAGTGCTCCTTGGGCGAGAGCCCCGAGACCCCGACGCGCACGAGGCGAAAGTCCGCGGTATGCGCCTCAAGGAACGAGAGCGGCACCATCACCCCGTGATCGAGCGCGGCACCACGCCCGCCAACGCCGCCCGCTGCGATCCCCTCGGCGGTCGCCGCTTTTGCGAGCTCCTTGGCAAAGGGCTCATCGTAGTCCGCCATGACGCGCAGATCGGGCGCACCGAACGAGGCGAAGTCCCCCGACGCCATCTCGCCCGGCGCGATGTGGAAGTAGTCTGCGTACATCACCGTGTGCGGGCTCACGACGATCACCGTCTCGGGCGCGAGCTCTGCCGCCTCCTTCATCGCGCGCTCGTAGGCGTTCTGCGTCAGCTGGAGCTTTCGCTCCTCGCCCTGCCCCACCTCCGGCAGGAGAAGCGGCGGGTGCGGTACGGCATATGCGGCAACGATGGACATGGTACGACCTCCTCTTTGGTATATTATTATATGGATTCGACGCGCGGTGCGAAAGCCCTGCATTTTATCCGTACTTCCTTTGCGTGGATAATTTTGCCATGGACGAAATCCGTCCATGCCTTTTGCTATATTTATGGCAAATGAAAATGTCGCCTGCACAGCGACCTCGGGCAAAAGGGAATCTGCTAAGATAGTCACAGATCAAAGAGAATTCATTTGGAGGTGAGTGTCATGGGGCTTTTGAAGAATTTGCAGAACGTGTTTCGCGCAGTACGTTCGCCGTGTGCGCGCTGCCCCTATCGGCTGGGGCTGGTGAAGTTTGTCCAGAGTCCGTGCCCTGCATGCCGCATGGATGGCTATCGCATGTATGACGTGCTGATGCGCGGGCAGGATGGCTTTCCCGCGATATGGCGCAGCGGCATGTTCCGCGACGGAGCAGACGATGGACGTGTATGGAGACGCAGATTTTCTGACTGAGGCAGTGGTGGAACCCGCGTAAAACGTGGGACGTTTAGGATTTTTGAAAGAGGTGTATTTCGATGAAAAAGCAGATGTTGGTCTTCTCTCTCCTGCTCCTTGTTTTGTGCAGCGGCTGTTCCGGCAGCGTCGCGGACAGCATCGGAAAAGATGTGGAGGATACCATCGCACATTCGCAGAGCGCCAACGACAAATATGTGCAGATGGTCAAGAACGGCTATCCGAGCAGTCATCCGTCTGTGAGCTACGATCAGGCATTCACCGCCTTCTTCAGCAGCCCGCAGTGGAAGCATTTCAAGGCGGAGGACGGCCGGGAGGTCGTCGAGTTTACGGGGGACTGCACCTATCAGAATACGCCCGTGAAAGCGCGGATTCAATTCGTCGTCCATGAGCAGCAGGGAACGTTTGAGACGGCATATCTGGCGTTTAATGAAGTTCCTCAGAACAAGCTGATCTTGGCAGCGCTGATCGAGAAGGCATTCTCATCGGCAGAAAGCCCGCAGGGAGCGGGAGGGAACACTGCATCACCGATCTCCTACAGTGAAGCGAAGAGCCTCTTTCAGTCATGGCTCGACGCGCACACATTCCCCGCTGCCGTTGAGGTCGGTGGCGGCGACCAGAAACTCCACAAGGTCTCCGGCTCGGACAGAGAATACTATATGTTCCAGATCCGTGGCATGACGCGCCTCCATGATGTTCTGGTGGAGCCGAACACGCGGGAAATGTTCATCTACGATACGGGCAAGCCCGAGCCGATCGACACATGGTATCAGAAATTCGTCGTGCCGCAGAATAAAAGGAAATAGACGATGGCATACAAACCATTGTGCGCGGCGAAGAAAGGACACACAATGGTTTGTATTTCATGAGAAGTAAGTTGTTTGATTGATATTCTTTATGATATGATTGTCAGTAAGTTAAGACGTGTAATAAATTACAGCATAGAGAATATCTATGCAGATAAGGAAAATTTTTGAGATACGCTTGATATGGACTTTATTTGTCCATACCCTTCAATATACTTACAAATGCACTAATAAATTCGGCATCATCATCCAATCTGAGGTGCTGTTTTATTAGGAGAGAGCAGCCACGTACAGAGGAGGAAATCATCATGGCAGAGGCAAAGGGACAGACGGACAGCCGAAGAGGGTATTTCGATGTGGACGGCAGCGGGGCAATGACGGAGCTGATCTTCCTGTTGGAGCTGAGCGGGCCGATGGCGGCGTTTGAGTCCGATCTGATCGACGGATTCAACGATATGATCGCGCGGCTCAGGGAGGAGCGGACGGATCTCCTTGTTTGGCTCTGCGAAGAAGCCGGTAAGTGCATGGACTTTAATACCCGCGTGCCGATCACCGAGGATTCCGCGCTCATCGAACAGGGCTGCTTTACGCGTCTCCTTACCCTTGTGGAAGAGTATCGACGCGCACATCCCGAGGAGTTCATACATCAGGACAACGTGCGCGACAGCGGGTGTCTGTTCGGTGTAGGCGGGAGTATTCACATGGCTCAGCAGGTGTATCAAAAGGCTCTCCCTGAGGATCGCCCCATGCGTACAATGATCGTCATTGTCACGGACAACGCGAAGATCGAACCCGAGAGCGGGGACTACTGGACACCTGACAGATTGCGGGAGTTGGTGAAGCGGCAGGAAGAGGAGGGCTGGGCGTTTATCCTCCTCGGTGCGAACATCGATGCGGCACAGGTCGCAGGAGACATCGGTATCCCCGCCGAGAATGCCGCCACCTTCGCCTGTGATGCAGCGGGTGTGCGCACGAACTTTGAGGCACTCGGTGCGATGATCTCCTCGTTTGCCAAAGGTGCGGGCATACCTTCGACATGGTCGGAACCGATTGCCGAGCATCTCAAGAAGCACGAGAGCGACAAGAACTGAGTGGGGGAGATGTTAAGGAATCAAGGAATATGTCCATGATCTCGCATTTTTGAGCATTTGGATAAGGCATGGGCGAATTGCGTCCATGCCTTTTGCTATACGGCGAAGGAAGCGGCACACAGTATCACATGAGAAAAAAGTTGTTTGATTGATATTCTTTATGATATAATTATTAGGAAAATAGTCATAAATGGATAATTTCGCATGGATACAGCAATTCCTATATCATCATACCCATAAACTGTCCATATCGAGTGCTATGATGAAAATATCAGGGAATCGCTGATAAAATGAGGTCTGCCAGATTGGCGTAGATTTTTTGTCCGAACAAGGTGGAAAACCGGACGCAGAGTGGGGCTCTGTGGAGGATTTTCCGCCGAAGTGCGGGCGAAAAAGATGCGTCAAGATGGTGGTGCCGAATTTATCAGTGCTTCCTCAGGTATGGGTATTGTGAATAGGAGGCGAATGGTATGGGGTACATCGTAGGGCTCATTGTTATTGCACATATTGTCGGTGCGGTCATTTTGCTCCTCTACGGACTCGTGACCGATCCACTCACAACGCTTGCAGGAATTGCGGGCTTTGTCATTTTTATCGTATTGGCATTTATTGCCCTCGTTCTTTTCTTCCAAATCAAGCGATTTTTGTTTTTTCTGCTTCACCACTGGGGCTATGTAGATGGAGATTGGCAGGAGGACTGGCATTGGCGTCACCGCAGAAAATGACGACAGGATGGTGAAACGATGGAGATTGATTTTAAGGAAAACAAAGGCTTTCGTCTGCTGCAGCTGTACGAGCGTCTGAGCCGGGGCGAGGTCATCCACAAGGCAGAGCTGGCGCAGAAATTTGCCGTGACGGACAAGACCATCCAGCGTGACATCGAGGAGCTGCGCTCCTATCTCGCGGAGACGCGCACCGATGAGGGCGAGGCCTCCATCGTCTACGAGCGCAGTCGCGGCGGCTACCTGCTCACACACGCGGCGAGCGAGTGGTTGACGAACGAGGATGTGCTCGCCGTCTGCAAGATACTGCTCGAGAGCCGCGCCTTCTGCAGGGAGGAGCTCGATGCCCTCCTCAAGAAGCTGCTGCGGCAGACTGCACCGCATGACCGTAAACAGGTGGGGAAGATCATCCGCAGCGAGCAGCATTACTATGTCCCGCTGCGCCACGGGAAAAAACTCCTCTCCGCGATCTGGGAACTCTCGCAGCACGTGACGGCACAGCACACCATCCGCATCTCCTACTGCCGTCAGGACGGCACCGAGCGCACACATGAGGTGAATCCCGTCGCCATCATGTTCTCTGAGTACTACTTCTACCTCATAGCCTATCTGGCGGACGGGCGCAAGGAGTTCCCAACCATCTTCCGCATCGACCGCATCGCACGATTCGCGCCGACGGGCGCGACCTTCCGCGTGATTCACGGCAGGAAGAAATTCAGCGACGGCGAGTTCCGCAAACGCATCCAGTTCATGTATGCGGGCGAACTTCGCCGCGTCACATTTGACTATAGCGGCGCATCGGTCGAGGCCGTCCTCGACCGCCTCCCCACAGCGAGGATCATTTCGCAGGAGGACGGCGTCTACCGCATCATCGCCGAGGTGTACGGGAACGGGATTGATATGTGGCTCAGAAGTCAGGGGAGTGCGGTAAAGGTGGTGGAGTCTGTTTCATGAGTAGCTTTTTGCTTGAAGGGGGGATTGCCACATAGATATTAAATGTACAGAGAAAAAAGGGACTTTTTCAAAGGAGAGTTTTCATGCCAAACGAAAAAGATGTAACAACGATTCAAAAAGCATTGGATTTTGTCTATGATCAAGCCTTGGAAGGCATTCCAAAGATAGGGGCGAAAAGCGCCGAAGACTTGGCTGAGGAATATCGTCGAAGTCCTGGCTCGCTATCATCTCAGGTAGATTCATTGATCAATTGGCAGTGTGCAAAGACAGGGGCATCAGGATTCTTGACAGGTTTGGGAGGTGTTATGACCTTGCCCGTTGCGATTCCTGCCGATCTGTCTGCTGCGATGTTTGTTCATCTCCGAATGGTTGCGAGCATTGCACATATGGGGGGACACAATATTTACGATGATAAGGTAAAGACCATGGCCTTTCTATGTTTGTGTGGTGATTCGGCACGGGAGATTCTAAGGAAGGCTGGCGAACAGGCCGCCTTGGGAATTGGAAAAAAGATAATCGCCCAAATACCAGGAAAAGTTATCAAAGAGATCAATAAATTGGTTGGATTCCGTTTGTTGACGAAGGCGGGAGAAAAAGGTGTGGTCAATTTGATGAAATTGGTACCAGTTTTTGGCGGTATGGCAAGTGGGGCAATCAATGTTGCAAGCACAAAAACGATTGGGAGGACTGCAAAGAAGATGTTTATTCTTAATGAAGTATAATCACTTTATCCGAATGGTCGATCTGAAAGGAACGTTATCGTATGAGCACACATGACGACATCAAAGTCGAGGAGATTGAGAATCTGGACTTTGAGAAGTATGAGGACAAATATTCTGAGGCGGGTTTGTGGGACAAGATTCGCAAGAACATCGCAAAGATCGGTGTGAAGGTGATCTATCAGGCACTGCTCCTCTACTATGTGGCGCAGTCGCCGAACTGCCCGTCGAAGATCAAGGCGGGCATCATTGGCGCGCTCGGTTATCTGATCTCGCCGTTTGATCTGATTCCGGATATCATGCCGGGGATTGGCTTTGCGGATGATGCCATTGCGATTGCAACGGCGGTCGCGCTAGCCCAGATCTACATCACGGATGAGATCAAAGAGCAGGCAAAGGCGAAGATTGCTGACCTCTTGGGTGAGGATGTGCTTGCCAATCTCGATGACTGAACACTAAAACTTTTTCAAATAGACAATATATGTCCTCCTTCCTCCCTATACTGTAATCATAAGGGGCGTACGCCCACGAAGCTGGTATAGAGACGAAGGAGGCTTTTCATGAAAAAGGAATTGACGGAGCTGGTGTTCATCGTCGATCGGAGCGGGTCGATGGCGGGGCTCGAGAAGGATACGATCGGCGGGTTCAACGCGATGCTGAAGGAGCAGGCGGAGCTCGAGGGCGAGGCGCGTGTGACAACGGTGCTGTTCGACAATCAGTATCGGCTGCTGCATGACCGCATCGACATCCGTGCGGTTGCGCCGCTGACGGAAAAGGATTATCGTGTGGGCGGCGGCACGGCGCTCCTCGACGCCATTGGACGCACGATCAAGAAGATCCGTGCGGTGCAGAAGCAGACGGCAGAGGACTATCGCGCGGAGAAGGTGCTCTTTGTCATCATCACGGATGGCGAGGAGAACTCTAGCCGCAAGTATTCGACGGAGCAGATCAAGGAGCGCATCGAGCACCAAAAGGAGAAGTACGGATGGGAGTTCGTCTTTTTCGGGGCGAATATGGATGCGGTCTTGGAGGCGTCGAAACTCGGTATTGCTGCGGAGTTCGCGCGGGGATGGCTGGCGAACGCCGCAGGGACAGCGATGGCGTACAATGCCATGTCGGCGATCACAACGGATATTCGGAGGCGTTAAGAAAGAGGGTGGATCAGATGAGCACATTGAAAACGGTCGGTATCGCGACGGCAATTCTTGCGACAGGGCTTCTGGGCTATGGCATCTATAAGGCGCTGCAGGAGGATGAGCCGTCATGCGCTGCGGATGATGCGGCGGAGTGGGATGATGAGGTGGAGGACGAGGAGGAAGAAACGGATACATTCGACGAGGCGGAGGATGATGTCGTCTACGGATGATCGTCATTCCTGCTGACTCGCGTCGAGCGACAGGATACCTCCTACATTCGTCGCTGCCTTTGTGCAGGCGACATAGCGAGAGCTTTCATTCAGCCGATTCGGCGTTTGAAAGCTCTTTTTGTCCTTGACAACCGCTGTCGCCGTGCATACTATGATAGTAGAGAAAGAGGAGGAATCGAATCAGTGAGCATCATCAAGAAGGACATTCCTGCGGAGTACCGTGTACTGATTCAAAAACTCCGCCTGATCGACGATACGTTTTTCAACGTATGCTTTGATAACTATACCGAGGGGATGCAGCTCCTGCTGCGCATCTTCCTTGATCGAGACGATCTCGTTGTTCGGCGCGTCGTTACGCAGCAGAGTGCGGACAATCTCTACGGACGCGGGGTGCGTTTCGACGTACTGGCAGAGGACAGCGAGGGGAAACTCTACGACTGCGAAGTCCAGCGGGCAAACGAAGGCGCAGCTGCGCGTCGGGCGAGATACAACAGCAGCATGATGGACTCGCGCGCGCTGGCAAAAGGAGCGGAGTTCGCGGCACTTCCGGAGACGTGGGTGATCTTCATCACGGAAAACGACATCTATGGGGCGGGATGCCCTCTGTATCACGTCGAGCGGATCGTCCAAGAAACGCAGTGTCCATTCGATGATGGGGCGCATATCCTCTATGTCAACGGAGCGAACCGAGACGACACACCGCTCGGGCGACTGATGCAGGACTTTTTCTGTGAGCGTCCGGAACAGATGAATTATGCGGAACTTGCGAAACGAGCAGATTACTTTAAGGCAGAAGCAGAGGGGGTCAATGCCATGTGTGAACTGATGGAAAAATTTGGCGAAAAGAAGCTGGAAGAGGGACGCGCCGAAGGTCGCGCTGAGGGGCACCGTGAGGGAATGCTGGACATGGCACGCTCGCTACGCAAGCTGAACGTCCCTCTCGAGGTGATCGAGAAGTCGAGCGGTTTGACGCGTGCGGAGATTCTAGGGAGCCTCTGACAGAGAGCCGCTCAGATTGACATGCTTCATGTTATACGTTCCTCCTGAAATATAAAAAAATGCGATTTTTTATATTTCATTTGACGAAGATATAAAAAACGCGATGATTTGGAGGTGGATGGAGTACGAGCGGTGCAGTAGTCCCATGAAAGCCGCCGCCTTTTTGATGATTTTTATGGTATACTACTGGCATCGATGGTTTCTCAGTAAGTGAACGGGGAGGATGAGAGAGATGAAAAAGGGATTGATCCTGTTGGCGGTCTTCATGTTCGCCCTGTCAGGGATCTCTATGGCAGCGGGCATTAACCAGATCAATCGGGATGGGCACGTTCTGAACAATTCGGACATTGCACTTGGCGGCATTATGGCGGGAACAACTCGCGCGGAGGTCGAGGAGATATATGGTGCGCCCACCACGCGGACAGAGCCGAAGTGGAGTGATGCGCGGAATGACATGATAGATACGTATACCTATGGGACGTCTTTTCGCGTGATGTTTATTGGGGATCGTGCCGAGTTCATCAACACGGATGCGCCGAACGGCATTGCGACGCCGGCAGGCGTGACCGTCGGCGACCCACAGAGCAAGATTTTGCGCATCTACGGCAAACCGTATCGTTACAGCAAAGCAGAAAATGGGAGAGAGACCTTCGTCTACCGTGACCAGTATCATATAGGTCTTGCATTCACCGCCCAAAAGGGCTTCATCACTTCGATTGGAATTGTCGGATCGGAGTGATTCGGTCAATCTGTCAACGTATACATAAAAACAGCCTTCTGTGCCCGCGTCGGTACAGAAGGCTGTTTTTGCTCCGATGCGTGTAGCATCAGCAGGCTATTGGGCGGCTTTACGCCCGGCGATATAGCGCCAACACCTCATACGGCCGGAGGCATTCCTCCCGGCCGGGGTAATTCCCGAGGAGTTTCTGCGCGTCAGCAAAATCCTGCAGAGACAGATGACGCAGGGGAACGGCCGTGGGGTGGAAATTACAGAGTACCGTCAGCTGCTCCCCTTGCCATGTGCGCTCATAGGCGATCACGTCGGGATTGTCCTCCTCGATACATCGGATATCGCCCCCCGCAATGATGGGCATCTCGTGGCGCAGCTGGATCAGGCGCCGATAAAACGCCAGAATGGAATGCTCGTCCTTCTGCGCCGCCTCCACATGGAGCGCCGCCCAGTCGGCATAGGTCGCGGGCGCCGTCATGTCCCTCTCCTGCGCACGGGGATGTGCGGCGGCAAGAGATCCCATGCGGGCAGACCCGCGGCAAAGACGCTCGGCGCATCCGCCTCCGCGAGCTGCGCGGCGGATGCCGCGGAGAGGACATGTCGGCATAAAAAAGGAGCCGTAACGGCATCGTGCTTTTACACAATTTCGTTACAGCCCCTTTTTCATTTGGAATTACCGCGTGTTCGTTCAGTGTACTTTTTGCAGGAAGAGCCTCATGCCTTTGGTAACGTAGAGGTAAATATACTCACTGGATGTTTCGTATTTCCCGTTGCCATTGCGCACATAGATGTCCGTATGTGCACCTGCGCCAAGGCTCTTGACCTCGAGTCTGCCGTCGGAGAGGAACCGGCGCTGTGAATACGGCTTACCTATTCCAAATTCCTCCGAATGGTACATGGTAAATACGCGCGTATCTCGGTCATAGGTGAATGCCGCCCATTGGTTCCTGTTATTGACATTGACAATCTTATAGAGGGCGCTCTTCGGCGGATTCGCCGTGTTCGTCTGCGGTGCCGCGCTCGGCGTTGCATCTATCTCTGTCATCTGCCGCGGCTGTGTTTTGCGTAGGGTGAAGTTCCACTGCGTCCCGACGTTCGGCACCTGCGAGGTGTAGGGGTATGTAATTCCCTGCTCCAGTCCCGCCACACTCTTATCGAGGACAATCCGCAGCCCCGCCATGATGTACGGCGGGAGCTTGCGCTCTCCGACGCCCGGGATATAGGCGATGAAGTCGCCCGATGCCTGTCTTTCATATTCGCCGTCGAAGATGCTGTCCTTGTCGACCAGATTCGTTACATAGACGCTGGCGCCGCCCGGACGGTACTGAATCCGCTGTATCGGACCCGCGTCTTTGTATATCGTAAAGGTTCTGGAATGGTCGAAGTCAAATGTGACGTCCCATCCCGACTGCGCCTCGTCCACAATCTCGTATTCCCCCTGCTGCGGCGTAGGCGGAACGACGGTCAGCCTGCCGCCGCTGCCGCTCCCGGAGGACGATGCGCCGGACGCGCCGCTCTGCGGCGACGCATAGCGTTTTAATATGTAGGTGCCCTCGGGCGTACTGAACCGCGTCTCGCCGATGTCTCCCTGATAGAGCGCGGCAAGCGCCGTTCCGCCCTGCATGAAGAGGGCTGAGCAGGCGACGAGGATGGCCGCCATGCATACTGTGAACCGTTTCATTCTTTCACTCCTTCGATTTAAATACGTTCTCACGATACTCTGCTTCCTGTTTGATGCGGCAAATCACCTCCTTTTCGGGGCTGCGCCCATTGGACGGGGCGGGCGGCTCTTTCTCACCGAAAAGACAGCATTCAAGCCACCCGCCGAGCTGCCCCATCGCAAGTGCGCTAAGTATGCCGGCTATCATGACGGCGTTTTCTTTTTTCGGCTCCGGTATTCCGAAGAAGAACGCGCCATAGAAAATCACTCCAAAGAAGGCACCGGCGCCTGTGAGGAGCAATTTCGTCTTTTTCTCTCCGCCAGGTTCTGCAAGATGTACGAGAAAGAGCGTCATCGTCACCGACATTGCGCTGCTGCCAAGCAAGGCGACTATCGAATCCTTTGGTGCGACAAGTCCAATGCCCCCGAACAGAACGGTCATCAACAAAAGCACATAATACTTCTCACGATCTTTTTTGACCCATTTGTAAAAAAATCGCAATAAAACGCATATGACGAGAAGAACGGCAGCAAGCGCTATGATATTTTCTTTCTCGTTCCAGAAATTCTCCATCATCCCCGCCCTCCTGCGGCTCATCCATCATCGTTTCAAAAATATAATTCCTTTTCTCAGAGATATAGTTCTCCCCCCCCCCCGATATTTCCTTCTTGTGTTTTTAATTTTTTTGTATTCAATTGAAGTGGTAAACTAAAACTGGACACAGAGGGGGTAGAAAATGGACACTGCTTGCAGTATCCTGTACACAGGATGACAGGCAGCGGACAGCCTATCTCCCGATGCAGACAGGAGGTTGCCACGTGAAGTACACCAAGGAGCAACGTTTGGACATAGGCCGTCGGATCTACGACGGCGAGCTTACGAGATATGAAGCAGCAGAAGAATACGGGATCAGCGAGCAGACCGCACGGGATTACATGCGCCACTACCGGGATGCCAACCAGCTCCCGCCGAAAAGGGGTGTGCGCAGCTGCTTGGGTCTTGCCAAGACCAAATCCATACCAGTTCCCACCGGCATGGAAGATCTCCAGTCCATGACGAAAGAAGAACTCATCGATGCCCTCGTTATGGCAAGGATCACAGAGGCACGCTTAAAAAAAGGTTATCTGGTGGAAGGAGTTGGTGCGGAAAAGACGTTCATTCCTATCGGCAGGAAGAATACCAAGTAGTCATGGAGCTTTCCGGCCAGTTCCCCATCCGGCTGCTCTGTACAAAGACCGGAATCCCACGCAGCAGCTTCTACAACTGGAAGAAGAGCGTGGAACATCCACCCGAACAGAAGAAACGGCTTGTGCAGAGCATCGGATTGTTTCAGGAATACCATATATGGATTTGTGGAATGACGAGCTCATTGCCCACGCGCTCTCATCCAAGCGCGGCGATCGTATGACCTACCTCGGCGGCTTGCAGGACGTGCTTGCGTTCAAGAAGCAGTATCCGAATCAGAAGCTCATCCTGCACAGCGATCAAGGCTCTGTTTACGCATCCAAGAGCTACAACGAACTCCTGCCCATGTACAACATTGTCAGGTCAATGTCCAGAGCTGGCACACCGACAGACAATGCCGCGATGGAGGCGATTAATGGTTGGATCAAGGCCGAACTCTTTACAGATTTCCATATTACTTCGCCGGAGAATGTCCCCGCTCAGGTATCCGACTACATCCGCTTCTTCAACGAGGAGCGCCCTGCATATGCCCTTGGATACCTTACGCCAAAGCAGTATCGGGAGCAGTTCGCGCCAAAGCACGAAGGTGCGGCTCCTTGATACGTGTCCTTTGAATGGAGGTCATGGATATTCTGTGTATCACATCTTCGATGAATATGTACAGTATCTCAATTCTAATGACTAATTTTTAGGTTTTTGTGTCCAGTTTTTGTTGACTAGTGCATTACTCCCCGAAGCCTCCCCCGTATGACGGGGGAGGGGGACCGCTTGCGGTGGTGGGGGCACACTGATTCCTGTATACATACGGATTCCATAGACATTTAGTGCTTTATCATGGTAAAATGTGCGCATATTTTTATTTTCGGAGGGATCTTGTATGGAATCGTTTCTTCCCGTGCTGAATGCGGTGGACTCCTTCCTCTGGGGGGCACCGCTCATCGTCCTGCTCGTGGGGACGGGCATCATGCTGACGCTGCGTCTCTCGCTGCTCCAGGTGCGCCGCCTGCCGCGTGCGCTCGCGCTCATCCTGCGCGCGAAAAACCGCGGAGAGGGCGACGTGTCGAGCTTTAAGGCACTCTGCGTCGCGCTCGCCGCGACCATCGGCACGGGCAACATCGTCGGTGTCGCGACGGCGGTCAAGGTCGGCGGCCCGGGGGCGATCTTCTGGATGTGGATGGCGGCGTTCTTCGGCATGGCGACGAAGTACGCGGAGGGACTGCTCGCCGTGAAGTACCGCACGACCGACGAGCGCGGCGACATTGCCGGCGGCCCGATGTACTACATCCGTCACGGCATGGGGGAGAAATATCGTCCGCTCGCGGGATTTTTCGCGTGTGCGGCAGTGCTCGTTGCCTTCTTCGGCATCGGGACATTCCCGCAGGTCAACGCCATTGTGGACTCGGCGGAGCTGTCCTTCGGCGTGCCGCGTCTCGTGACGGATATCGCCCTCACGGTGCTGATCGCGGCGATCACCATCGGCGGCCTTCGGAGCATTGCCGAGGTGGCCTCGCGCATCATTCCCTTTATGGCGGTTCTCTACATCGTCATCAGCGTCGGCATCATCGTGATGCACATCGACGGCATCCCCGCGGCGATCGGCCTGATCCTCGACGGGGCATTCACCGGCACGGCGGCAGCGGGCGGCTTTGCGGGCTCCACGATCATGATGGCGATGCAGAACGGTATCGCGCGCGGTGTCTTCTCCAATGAGTCCGGTCTCGGCTCCGCACCGATTGCCGCGGCGGCGGCAAAGACGAAGGAGCCCGCCGAGCAGGGACTGATCTCCATGACGGGCACCTTCATCGACACGATCATCATCTGCACCATGACGGGGCTCGTCCTCGTCCTCACGGGCGCATGGCAGAGCGACACGGCGGGCGCGGCCATGACGGGCGCGGCATTCGCGGGCGCGTACGGGCACATCGGCGGCGCACTACTCACCGTCTCACTCGCCCTCTTCGCCTTTACGACCATCCTCGGGTGGAACTACTACGGCGAGCGCGCCATCCTCTACCTCGCGGGCGTACGGGCGATCCTGCCGTACCGCCTCGTCTTTATCGCGCTCATCGCCTGCGGTGCCTTCCTGAAACTTGAGGCGATCTGGGTCCTCGCCGACATCGTCAACGGCCTCATGGCGATCCCGAACCTCATCGCGCTCATCGCCCTCTCGGGCGTCGTCGTCCACGAGACGCGCCACTATTTCGAGAAACTCGAGCGCGGACGGCGGTTTATGAAGTAATCACCCTCTCCTTTTCTCGTCTCATAGCAACTACTCTCGATAGAGATATATGTGAGATAGGAAAGGAGATTTTTTATGCGAAACTATCTGCCACGCGTGGACTGGATGGTCGGGACGGGGCTGGTCGTCGTCGCGATTCTCTCGGTGTTCTATGGGAGTGCGGAGCTGACGAGCAATATCGCCTCGGGGCTGATCGGCTTTCTCGGGCGCACGGTCATGATGCGCGGGGAAAAGGAGGAGGCGCGATGAGTGCGGTGCTTCCTGCGTCAGCCATGCGGCGCGTGACCTGCCGTGAGCTGCGCCTCCTCGGGGCGGCATATCGTCTGCCGCTCGCCTATGCGGCCGCGCGCTGCGCACGCGAGACGAAGCTCTACCTGCACTGGACGGCGGGGCACTACGGGCAGTTCTTCGCGGACTACCACGTCCAGATCGACGCGGACGGCGCGATCTATGTGATCGGGGACGGTGCACTCGATGCGCTGCACGCCGCTACCTATCGGCGCAACAGCGGGAGCATCAGCATTGCCCTTCTCGGGTGCGTCGGAGCGACGACGGAGGATCTCGGCGCAGAGCCGCCGACTGCTGCGCAGATCGAGGGGCTGGCGATGGCAGCTGCGGCACTCGCCGACGGGCTCTGGCTGACGATCGATAAGGAGCGCGTCCTGACGCACGGCGAGGCCGCCGATAACGAGGACGGCGTGCGCGCTCATGCGCCCTACGGGCCACGCACGACATGTGAGCGCTGGGATCTCGAGTACCTCGGGACAGCGGAGAGCCCAGCGTTTCACCCATGGGCAGAGGACGGCACGCGCGGCGGCGACGTGCTCCGAGGAAAGGCGCAGTACTATCGGGAGCATGGAGAAGCAGCCCAATCTTAGCGGAACTCAATAAATTTTCATACAACAACAAAAATTGGTAGCAACTCCCAACAAAACTCGCATTCCCTTCGAATGCAATTCCCATCCATGTGCAGTATGATTTCCTTACAACGGGAAGAGATTTCTACACCCTCTGAAAGGTTGGGATTTACATGATGACCACAAAGATGATGAAGAAGACCGCCGTCGCGGCACTTGTCGGCGCGATGAGCTACAGTGCCGTAGGCATGGCAGCCATCTCTGCGAATCCGCTGGGCGTGTCGCCACAGCAGCGCGTAGCGTACACGAGTCTTGACGGGCGCGATGATGTGCAGCAGCTCGCATGGGGCGGACGGCGCAAGAAGAAGGGCGGCAAGAAGTACTCGCAGGGCAGCATCAATACGGCGATCATCGCCGGCGCTGTCGTTGGCGCGATCATTGCCAAGAACACCTGAATATCTGATACTCTAAAACCCCCGCTCCAATGGAGCGGGGGTTTGTGCTATTATATCCCTAAAGGAGGAAACAGAATGATGCATCCAACGTTCTCAGGGGCGATACGCACGCTCCCCATGATCGGCGCGCTGCTCGGCCTCATGCCGCTCTCTGCCGCTGCACATCCCGTGGACGATCCGGCGGATCCTGTCTATCGGGCGCGGACGGTTCTGCCCGACGCGGCAAAGGCGCGCCGCGATGCACCGGCACTCGAGACGCTCCGCGCCGCTGCTCCGCGTACGGTGCATCTCACCGATGCGGCGGCGACGGCGGAGACGCGTCGGCTCTATGCGTATCTTACGGCGCTTGGGCGCCTGCAGTACACAATCTACGGACATCAGAACGACGCGCATCATAAATTTTTCGCATCGACAGCGGTACGAACCCCGATACGAAGGACATGACGGGCGCGCTCGCAGGGATCGTCGGGCTCGACGCACTCTCGCTGACGGGCGAGGAGCTGGAGCTGACCGATGCGGAGCGCGCAGCGGGCATGAGCTGTGCGGACAAACTCGAGCGCATCGCAACGGAGGCATCGAACGAGGGCGCGGTCCTGACGCTCTCCATGCACATCCCTAACCTCGCGCGCGCGGCCAAGCGACCGCAGGCGGACGGTGGCTATGACTTTTCGGGCTATTCGCCGGGCGATCTCTCGGGGCATGTTCTGCACCGCGCCGCTCCGGGCGGCGATCTGCATCCGGTCTATACGGCCTACCTCGATATGGTCGCGGATTTTCTGCTGCGCATGCAGAGGCGCGGCATCCCCGTACTCTTTCGCCCGCTCTATGAGCACAACGGAGACTGGTTTTGGTGGGGCGCAGCGGGGACGGACGGCGCGGACTATACTGCGCTCTGGCAGTACACGGTCCACTATCTGAGCGATGTGCGCGGCGTGCACAATGCGCTCTACGTCTATGCGTCGAACGCGCCGTTCTCATCGGTGGAGGACTATCTCGACCGCTATCCGGGCGATGCGTATGTGGACGTATTCGGTTTTGACTTCTACGACGATGACGACGATACGCCCGCCTTTATGGAGCGGCTCGAGCATGCGGCGGCGCTGGTTGTGTCCGTGGCGGATGCGCACGGCAAACTTCCCGCGCTCACCGAGGTCGGCGTTCATAAAAACGGCGGCGGGCTCGCGCTCATGGGCAATGACGATCCGCATTGGACGAGTGCGACGGCAGCCGTCGCGCGGCGTCATCATATCCCGTATCTCATGACGTGGGCGAACTTCGAGCAGGAGGAGAAGAACTTCTACCAGCCCTTCATGGTCAGCGATACGCGCGGGCATGAACTCGTCGACGGATTCATCGACTACTATAATGAGGAGACCTCGCTCTTTGCGGGCGGCCTCGGAGATTGGCGGGGATTGCCCGTGCAGATGCAAAGATGATGTATAGAAGCGCCATCGATTCGCACTAGTCCAGTGCGTATACACCGACAGCTACGACATGTTCGTCCATTCGGTGTGACATCGTGTAAATGTCTTTCCGTGTTTTTTTGCAGTATACGTGTCCGAGCTGCGTTTTGTCATCGACTTTTTGACGCTGAAAGAGCTTCATCATTTCGTCCGGGGTCAGCCCGTTTGTGAGACAGATTGCGGTGATGAGCTTGGTTGCATCTGCCGTCATCTCTTTGTTGTCCGGTCGGTAGAGCGTCACTGCGCGGTACAGGAGACCATCTCTTGTATAAAATGCGACTTGCGTGGTGCTGGGTGTAGAGGCGAGATAGGCCGTAAAGCCGTCCTCAGAGATCTCTGCAGTGTATTCGGGCGCGGACAGATCAATGTGAAATTCCTCTCTGGAAAGCCAGCTGTTTAGCTCCATGAGGAAGGCGTCATAGCTGATGTCATTGCGCAGGGGGATGGGGGCGGATTTTTGCGGCGCCGCCAGCGCCGTTCCCGCAAAGAGGAATAAAGTAAGGGCGTAAACGAGTGGGACAAGCCATTGCCTTTTCATGTGTTTTCCTCCGAAATCTTCTCATTTCACTGATGGACGGCATAGATACTCATCGTTACAAATGGGCCAACGCGGAGATAGTCAGAGCCCATCATCTGCTGCCGCGCATTGCAGTAACCGCGACTGACCTTGAACGTCGTTTCCGGCGTGACCCATTTCAGCTCGTCTGGGGCGTATACCTCCTCTGCGGGTTTCCATAGAAACAGTTCGGACATTTCATCGTGTGTCATACCGCTGGCGAGAGCAACGGCGGCAATCACTGCGATCGCTTCGTTGAGACCCTGCACATCAATCACTTCGGTGTTTGCCGCTGTACGATGCACATAGGCGCGGTCGGGCGTCATATAGAGATCCACCGTGACACCGCTCGGCGTATGGGATGTATAGAGCGGTGTCATTAAATCGGATTTTGCTTTGTCGTATGCGGGCGGAGTCAGGACTACAGGGGAGTCCTCCCCATGCAGAACCTCGTTCACTCGGTTGACAAAGACCGCGGCATCCGCATTCTCGATCAGCGGGAATTCCTTCTCGGCAGCATGCACAGTTCCCCCATATAGGAGTAGCACTGCGGCAAAGAAGATGGAACATAAAAGATTCTTGTACATAATGTGTTCTCCTTCGCTGAATTCAAAACCTAAAGAATAATTCTCCGAACATGCTGAAAATCCTTTTGGAGAGAACTTTATGTATGGGCGGCAACAGAGCACGTACAAGCGCTTATTTTGCGTACTGGAGAGGAAGCCATGCGTAGCATAAATATGGTATAATAGGATGGATACGCACAGTGTAGACTGCCTCGCGACGCAGGAGGGGAAAAGCTCCTCGTCGAGTACTGCATCCGAGTGACAGCGGGCTGGCAGATCGCCGATGTGCTCCAGCCGTTTGCGCGCGGGGCGGCGGCCATCCTCGAAAAGTCTGCTTTCACTGCGGAGCCGTTTCTCTGCATTGCCGTTCGACGCTCGTTCGCCATTGGCTGCGCGTGCCATAATCTTCCTCATATTGACAGGGGCGCGGGATTTTAGAGACGCAGGAAATATTTCCGCCTTTATTATTGGAAAAGTTTGATAACGGGTTTATAATAAAATGTCTTCAATTTTTTATGATTGCCTTTGGGAGGCGTGTCCAATGAATTCATTTTTTGAGCGGCAGTTTCGGCTGCAGGAGAATCACACAACGGTGACAACGGAGGTCATTGCAGGGCTCACGACGTTCGCAACGATGGGCTATGTGCTCGCCGTTGTCCCGCACATGATGGGGGAGGCCGGCGTTCCGACGGGGGCGATGCTCACGGGCATGGTGCTCATGATCTTCGTGACGTCGATGGCGATGGGGCTGTATACGAATCGCCCTTTTGCCCTCGCACCCGGCATGGGCAGTGTCGCGATCTTTTCGATCACAATGGTGCAGCTGCAGAATGTGCCGATCGGTGTGGCGAGTGCTATCGTTTTTCTCAGTGGTTTGCTGTTTATTGCCGTGACGGTGCTTGGCATACGAAAAGCTATTGTCATGACGATACCGCGCGGTATCAAGATCTCGATCAGCGCGGGCGTTGGTATCTTCCTCGCGGTGATCGGGATGCGCAATGCAAAGCTACTCGCGGTCAATGCGAAGAAGGTCGCGCTCTCGTTCGGCGATCTCACGCAGCCGGTCGTCCTCCTCGCGGCGATCACGTTTATTATCCTCTTGGTTCTCTCGGCGCGTAAGGTGCGCGGCGGAGCACTCATCAGCATCCTCGCCGGCACGGTGATCGGCATCCCCATGGGCGTCACCAAGCTCCCCGAGAGCATCTTCCGCATGCCGGACAGCATCGCGCCCATTTTCTTCAACTTTGACCTCGGAGGTGCGCTCAATCTCGCGTATCTGCCGTTCCTCTTTGCGTTCTTTCTACCGGATTTCTTCTCCAGCTTCGGTACGGCGATCGGCATTGGGGGTAAGGCGGGATTCCTCGATAAGAACGGCGATTTGCCGGGGCTGGATAAGGTCTTTCACGTGGACTCCATCGCTGCGACGGTGGGCTCCTTCTTCACGATTCCGGTGCTCATTACCTATCTCGAGTCCGGTGCGGGGGTCGAGGCAGGCGGACGCACGGGTCTGACGGCGTGCACGACGGCCGTCGCATTCCTCCTCATCCTCGCGGTGACGCCGCTCGCGCTGATGATTCCTGCAGCGGCGACGGCACCTGTGCTCATCTATGTCGGTGTCAGTATGATGGCGGGCATGCGCAATCTTGACTATACGGATATCGCCGAGTATATCCCTGCATTTCTCTGCGTTGCGTTCACCGCGTTCACGTTCAATATCGCAAACGGTATCTCGGTCGCGTTCATCTCGTTTGTCATCATGAAAGTGGCGATGGGGCGCACGGCGGAGCTGCACAAGGGACACTATCTGCTTGCCCTCCTGCTCGCGTATTATTTCTACGCCATTGCAGGGGTAAAATAGGAGCAACGTATGGAAATTGACGTACTTCTGACCAATGGAACGATATACAACAGCTATTTAAAGACGTTTGTCCCCGGATCTGTTGCACTCAGCGGGGATCGATTTGCCTACATTGGGACGGAGCCGCCGAGGTGTCCGGCAAAGCGTACGGTCGATCTCGGCGGACAGCATGTCGTTCCGGGACTAATCGATTGCCATATGCACATCGAAAGCACGATGTGTGCGCCACGTACATTTATGAACGCGGCAGTGCGCTGCGGCGTCACAACGCTCATCGCAGAGCCGCATGAGATCGCGAATGTCTATGGGCTGGCGGGGATCCGTGCGCTGATGCAGAGTGCGCAGGACGGTCCCGTCGATGTCCGCATCGCCATTCCCTCCTCCGTCCCGTCGACGAACGACGCGCTTGAGACGGCAGGTGCTGCGATCGAGAGCGATGATGTCGAGGCACTCATGCACATGGAGCAGGTCATCTGTCTCGGTGAGGTCATGGACTGCCGTGCCGTGCTCTCTGATGTACACGGCAAGACCAACCGCCTGATTCGCCAGATCCGGTGCGGACGGCCGGACTTCTCCATCGAGGGACACTGTCCGCGCTTCGTCGGATGGGAGCTGGCAGAGCTGCTCTATCGCGGCATCCGTTCTGACCACACGGATCAGAGCCTTGATGGACTTGCTCAGCGTGCGGCGAACGGTATGTTCATCCAGCTGCAGGAGAAGACGCTGAAAAAGGAGTTTCTCGACTACCTCGTGGAACATCGTCTCGCGGGGCGTTTTGCTCTCGTTACAGACGACACCATGCCCGACGACTTCATGCGGCGCGGACAGCTCGATCATCTCGTGCGGCGCAGCATGGCGCTCGGTCTGCCGCCCGAGGAGGCCATCTACGCCGCGACCTATGCACCTGCGCAGCACATGGGGCTGCGGGAGAAGGGGGCAATCGCCCCCGGACGCATTGCTGACTTTGCCGTACTCTCCGATCTGCGGGCGTTTGCGGTGGCACAGGTCTGGCGTGCAGGGCGGCAGGTCTATGTACGCGGGGCGGAGCAGGAGGAGGCACCGCGGGACACATCATTTCCGCCGCATTTTTATCGGAGCGTCCACCTTGCGCCGCGCACAGCAGAGGACTTCGTCCTGCGTGCGCCGATCGCGGAGGGGACGGTGCTTTGCCGCATCCTTGAGGTGCAGGAGCATACGACCTTTGTCCGCGAGGAGCGGGCGGAGCTCGCCGTGCACGGCGGCATGATCGACTGGGAGAGCAGTCCCTACAACCTTGCCTGTGTCTTTGAACGCCACGGCAAGCATGGCGGCTGCGGCATGGCACTCGTCGGCGGGGCAGCGCTCACGCACGGAGCGGCTGCGACTACCTATGCACACGACAGCCACAACCTCCTCGTCCTCGGGCAGACAGCGGCGGATATGCAGGCGGCGGCGAACGCCGTCATCGGGGCGCAGGGCGGTATCGCCGTCGCGCGGGACAGCAGCGTCACGGCGTGTGCGCCGCTCCCCATCGCGGGCATCCTCTCCGACCGACCGCTCCCCGTCCTCGGTGCGCAGATCGCGGACGTGCGCCGCGCCCTCACGGAAAATGGCTATCGGCATGACAACGCCATCATGTCCTTTGCCACCCTCGCGCTCCCCGTCAGCCCCGATCTCAAGCTGACGGACAAAGGCATCGTCGATGTGCGGCGTGGGGAGATCGTGCCGCTGATTGTAGAGGTTCGGCTAGCAGAGTGAATGTGATTTCACCGACAAAAAGGGACGACAGAGGAATCTGCTCTGTCGTCCCTTTGACGTACACACGGCGTCCTCTCCGTGAGTGCGGAGCACGTCCTCCTTATGGAGATGCGGAAGATGGGCGGCAAATAGCCGCGCTTTGATCGGGTCATGGCAGACTGCGATGTCGTCGCCTAGATGGCGGACAACGCGGGCTGCCTCCCGTGCGGGACGAAGGTTATGAACCGCGCCGCACGGAATGCCGCCATCGACGCCGCCCGTGCGGATTTCGGCACCGCCTACATCGTATTCCCGAACCCCTCCTGGATCAGCGCCCTCGCCAAGGACTACATGACCATGAGCTCCGAGGCGCGCGAGGAGTTCTATGCAAAGACACTGACGGAGTAACAGAATACAATGAAAAGAGCCCGTCTCTGCTTTCTTGTTGCACGAGGGAGCAGGGGCGGGCTTTTATAGAAGGTCGGACACTATAGGAAGCACTGATAAATTCAGCCGCGCCATCTTAGCATATCTTTTTTCCCGCTTTTTTCGGCAAATCCTCCACATAGCTCCGGCTATGCGTCCGGTTTGCTTCCTCAATCGGACAGCAAAATCTACGCCAATCTGACGAACTTCATTTTATCAGCGATACCATAAAAATGATTGATTTCCTCCTATTAGTCCAATATAATTGAACTAGGAGGAGCAGATATGATAAAAACTACAAATATGATATTAGCAGAACTGAGCTCCTATGCAAACCCCAAAGCAAAACTATCCCGCCTCGTCAAAGAGGGAACATACATCCAGATCGTAAGAGGGCTCTATGAAACAGATCGAGGCGTTCCGAGGCACCTTCTTGCCGGAAGCATTTATGGACCATCTTACATTTCTTTTGCGTATGCACTGGGATTCTACGGTATGATCCCTGAGGCCGTCTATGCGGTTACAAGTGCTACGTTTGAAAAGAGAAAGAATAAGAAATATCAAACGCCTTTTGGTATGTTCCTTTATCGAGATGTTCCATCCGCCGTATTCCCTTTGGGCATCAGACTCTTGCAGGAGGGGGACTATTTTTATCGTATCGCAGAACCCGAGAAGGCACTTTGCGATCAGCTTTATACCATGCCGCCGACCGCAAACATAAGGGAACTGTCTGCACTCGTGTTTGACGATCTCCGCGTGGAAGAGACGGCGTTTCAGAGTTTAAGCGCAGAGAAAGTTGCATTTCTCGCGCAGTTTTATCGATCGACAAATATAAGACGGCTTGCCACATTATTGAGAAGGAGACTGAGAGCATGAATGCAGGGATTGAGCAGATGCTGCATTTGACCTTGTGGCGTACTTTCCTGCACCGGAAAAAGAAGTGCGGTCATTCGGGCTGAATCTCACCGTCGAAAAAAAAGAAAAATTACGGAAAAGCAATATCCAGTCAGCGTATCTAAAGGGGAATACGAAAGAGCATCTGCTATTGTTTTATGTGAATGAAGGCTTCACGGGCGGCGTCTCAAGGGATGAGAAAATCAAGATCAAATTCGAGATCGATGTATGCCCGCCCACACATGCGACGTTTGAGCATCGGTATCAGCTCCGACCGTCTCCATACAGCATTGATCTGTACGATTTGCCCTCCTTGTTTGCCGGAAAGATACACGCTGTCATCTGCCGCGCATGGAAAAACAGGGTCAAGGGAAGAGACCTGTACGACTATGTTTTCCTGCTTGCAAAGGGCGCGGCTGTCAATCTGGAGCATCTGCGCGCACGTCTCATTCAGTCCGAGCGCATCTCATCCGATGCCCCTTGTGATCTCCCGGAGATCAAACGGATGCTGTGCGAGCGATTTGACGCCATTGATTTTGCACGGGCGCGACAGGATGTCGAATCGTTTATTCGTGACAGATCGAGTCTCAATCTATGGAGTGCAGATTTTTTCAAGCAGATCACGGAGAGGCTGAGGGGGCAGTAGGGAAAACGTTTTCAAGATATTGGATATTATACAAGATGAAAGATATGGGAATATATGAGCAGATTGTTGTATAAAGCATTTAATGTACGTGAGATAAGGAGCGTGTCGTACGATGGGGCGAATGAAGATGCACAGCGGGGATAATATGGTGCAGAATATCGAGGCGGTGGGGTGGTCGTTCCAGAATTCGGTGACGGAGGTATTGAGGGGGATAATCTGGATGTGCTGAAGTTGCTCAAAGAAGACCTGTCTCGGCAGGGGGAGCTTTATCATTTCTTGGTGCCTACAGTATTTCTGCGATGTTTTGTTCCGCAGACCTTCCTTGCCATCATGTACACGGGGATGCGAACGATACGATTTTGAACGAATAGAGAGGGAATATCATGACTGTATATAGAAATTTTTTTGGTATGATGCTTCTCGCCGCAGTCCTGCTCGTCGGACTGTCTGCCCTACAGCCTGTAAACGCTGCGCGGATGGAGCAGCAGTCTGTGACGAAGGTGCTGAACCTGATGGAGGGCGACTGGTACGATGCGGACGGCAATCGGGTCCTTGAGATCGGGGGCGGCTACATCAACGGATGCCGTGTGCTTGCTGCGTATGACTTTGCAGGAGCGAGTTTGCATGGGATGGGACGGTTCGAGATCCTCGAGAGCACGGGCACGCGAAATTTGTATTTGGAGTGGGATATTCGCCATTCGAACAAAGACAGCATCAAACTGAACGACCATCAGATGCTGCACCGCACCGCAAAGCCGTCCTTCAACGAGTCTATTGCGGGGATTCACCTTGGCATGACATCGGCAGAGGTCACGGCGATACACGGTACGCCCCCGCAGACGGGGAATCTGAGACCCTATGTGAACACATACGGATGGTATTACCCCAATCTGCGCATTGCCGTCACATTTGACGCCGATACCGTCGACCGTATCTTTCTGTTGAAAGGCAGCCGCGCCGTACTCGAACGCTCGTGGCTGAACTGCGAGAACACGCCGTACGAATTCGCACAGGCGTATCATATGAAGCGTATTCCCGAAGTCCGCTATGATGACAGCAATGTATTCACTGGATGTTATGCCATTGGCGATGATGAGTACCTTTCCTTCGGCAACCGCATGGAGTATATCGAGTTGAGTAAGTATTGGAACTAAGGGGAAGAGGTTGGTTTGCAGAGATGTTGACTAACTAGGGAGATTATGTCCCTTTTCCTATGAGAGGAGTATGCCAGACGATTACTCGTATTGTAATTAAAGATGTAGCTACGTTTGATGCTTCTGAGCATGTTATGCAGGATTTAGGAAAGTTGAACTTTATTTTTGGTTCAAATGGTTCCGGTAAAACCACAATTAGTCGAGTTTTGGAGAAGCCAGAGAATTATTCTTCCTGTGGTATTTCATGGGCGGGAAATATAGAAATAGAACGGCGTGTATATAACTCGGATTTTGTTGAGGAAAATTTTGTTCCTGAAACTGGAATGCGTGGAATTTTCACTTTGGGGAAGGAGGAGAGTGACACCAAACAAAAGATAAAAGAGCTTGAGGAAAAACTGAAGGCACTGGAGGATGAGAAAAGAAAAACAGAAAAAATAATTTCAGGGGAAGATGGTAAAAGCGGAAAAGCAACAGAACTAACCTCATTTCGGGAAAGCTATATCAATAAAATTTGGGAGGAAACAAAATCTTTTAGAACAGGTTCCATTAGAGATGGTCTGGCGGGGTATCTAAATAGTAAAACGAATTTTTTTGAAATGGTTCTTGACCAATGCAAAAAGAATAAAGTTACATTAGGTAAATATGATGAATTAGAAAGAAGAGCCTACACAGTATTCGCTGGAAGTCATGAGATATTAGAAGAAATTCCCACAGTAAACTTTTCGCGTATAGAGAAAATGAGCGATGAGCAAATACTGTCCAAGAAGGTTATTGGTAAAGAGGATGTGGATATTGGTGCTCTGATAAAGAAGTTAGGAAACAGTGATTGGGTTCAATCCGGGACAAAATATCTGAATGACAGTGATGGACTGTGCCCTTTTTGTCAACAACCATTACAAGAAAACTTTCGCGACCAAGTAGAAGAATATTTCGATGACACTTATAGTGCCGATTTACTTGCAATAGATACCCTTAAAAACGATTATCAGGATGAATCAGATCGACTAGAAGAACAAATAAATAACATACTTAAACGAAGTAGTGATAAAATTAACAATGATGAATTAAAGAAATTAGCGACAATTTTAGTAGAAATTTTTAAGTCAAATTATAAAAAACTGGAGGATAAAAAGAGAACGCCGAGTATCCCTATTAAGCTTGAGAACTATCGAGAAATTCCTGAAAAGATAGCGGAGCTTATTACAACAGCGAACAAAGAGATTAAGCAGCATAACACAATGGTCGCTAATCTCACAGATGAGAAAGAAAAACTAAAAAAGGAAATTTGGCGATATGTTGCTCATGCGCTTGAATCTCAGATTGATGAGTATAATACAGAATATCAGAAGCGTAAGAAGGAACTTTCGAACTTTGAGCAACAAAATAATGATCGTACAGAAGAAATTCAACGAGAAAAAACAGAATTAAGCATGCTACAATCAAAGCTGACCAGCGTCACTCCCATGCGAGATCAGATCAATCAGCAGTTGGAACGATTTGGATTTTCCGGATTTCGGCTTGCGTTGGGTAATGATGAACACAGTTATAAAATTATACGAGAGAATGGTGTTGCAGCTGAAAAAACATTGAGTGAGGGAGAGCGTAACTTTGTTGCGTTTTTGTATTTCTATGCTCTATTGAAGGGCAGTAAGGACAGTACAGGGCGTGTTCCGTCTCAGATTGTTGTCATTGATGATCCAGTATCCAGTATGGATAGTGATGTTCTGTTTATTGTCTCAACCCTTATACGTAGCCTAGTTTGGGATATGTCAAAAGATAACGCAAAAATATGCCAGTTGTTCATTGCTACACATAATCTATATTTTCATAAAGAAGTATCATTTGACCGTAGATTTCCTAAAGGAATGAAAGCAGAAACTCGCTTTTGGCTTGTGAGAAAAGTAGGAGGGAAGTCATCGATTGAACCGTGCGAAAAAAATCCAATCACATCCAGCTATGAAACGTTGTGGGATACTGTCATAAGAGCTACAGAAAATCCAGGCGCAACAGAGCTGATGTCATTACAAAATACGATGAGAAGAATATTGGAATACTGTTCTACTTTTTACGAAAAAAACTCTTTAGATGATTTACCATTGAAGTTTCAAGGAGATGATCGTATCATTGCAAAAGCACTGGTCTCCTGGCTACATAATGGATCACATAGTAGTATGGATGATTTTAACTATACTCCTCCACATTCTGATGGAACTGCACGATACCTTACCATGTTTAAGAATGTTTTTCAAAAAGCAGGACATATTGCACATTATAACATGATGATGAGGATTAAAGAGAACGACTGAATAGGGAGATCGTATCGATCCACCTTGCTGATGCGGCATAGGTGGATCTTTTTATTTAGTTGAAATATGCTATAATAACTCCAAGGAGGGCGAAATGACGAGTATATGACAGTAACAATAAATATGGACATGACAGAAGAATACAAGGCAAAGCCCATCCTAAAGTGGGCAGGCGGGAAGACGCAGCTGCTCGGCGAGTTGTGTGCGAAGGTACCGTCGCACTATGGAAAATACATTGAGCCGTTTTTTGGCGGCGGGGCATTGTTTTTCGCGTTGGAGCCGGAGCACGCTGTTCTTGCGGACAGCAATCCGGAGCTCATCAATATGTACCGTGAAGTCGCATCGAATGCAGAGCAGGCCATCGCATATCTGGAGCAGTATGAGAATACCAGCGAGCGTTTCTATGAGGTGCGTGCACTCGATTGGGAGCAGTTGCCTCCAGCAGAGGCGGCTGCACGGATGATCTTTCTCAACAAGACTTGTTTTAACGGGCTTTATCGTGTCAATAAAAAGGGGCAGTTCAATGTTCCTTTTGGGCGGTATAAAAATCCAAAAATCTGTGATCGTGCGGCGATTCTTGCGGCGTCGCGCGTCCTTTCGCGTGCAGAGATCATCTGCGGCGATTATCTGGATGTATTGGAACATCATGCGGCGGCGGGGGATCTGATCTTTCTGGATCCGCCGTATCTGCCGATCTCGGCGTATGCGGATTTCAAGCGTTATACGAAAGAGCAGTTCTATGAGGAGGATCATGTGCGCCTCGCAGAGATGGTCGCACGTCTCTATGAGCGCGGGTGCTATGTGATCCTTACGAACTCGAATCATCCGCTCGTGCATGAGCTTTATGCGCCGTACCGGATTGATATCATTCAGACGAAGCGACATATTTCCTGCAATGGGAAGAGTCGTAAAGGAGAAGATGTAATCGTAACAGCAACCCCTGTGACTCATCCACGTATTACGCTCGGCGAGGTACCTCTTTCGCCGCAGACCTCACACTATCCGCCGACGCGGTTCATGGGGTCGAAGCAGAAACTTCTGCATGAGGTATGGTCAGTCGCTTCACAGTTTGGCGCAGAGACCATTACAGATCTCTTTTCTGGCTCGGGGATTGTCAGCTATATGTTCAAGGCGCAGGGCAAGACTGTCCTGAGCAATGATTATATGGCGATGTCAGCGACGTTTTCAAAGGCGATGGTGGAAAATAATACGGTTACACTTTCGTCACGTACGGCAGAGGAGCTGCTTCTCGCACAGAAGGAATCGGATCACTTTGTTGCGCGAACGTTTCAAGGAATTTACTATACCGATGCAGAGAATGAGCTGATTGATACGCTGCGGACGAACATTCGTGATCTGCGCAATCCATACGAGCGGGCGATTGCGATGACGGCACTCATTCGTGCGTGTATCAAAAAGCGTCCGCGCGGAATATTTACGTATACGGGACACCGTTATGACGACGGAAGGAAAGACCTGCAAAAGTCATTGGAAGACCAGTTCCTCGAAGCTGTGAAGGCAGTGAATGCGGCGATCTTTGACAACGGTCGGGTGAACCGCTCGCGCTGGGGCGATGCGATGACGCTCCGAACACCGGCGGAGCTCGTCTACATGGATCCGCCCTACTACTCGCCGCTCTCGGACAATGAGTATGTGCGCCGTTACCATTTCGTTGAGGGACTTGCACGGGGTTGGGAGGGCGTGGAGATTCAGGCGCATACGCTGACGAAAAAATTCAAGTCCTATCCAACTCCATTCTCCTCACGTCTCGGTGCGGCAGAGGCATTTGACCGCCTGTTTCGTAAGTTCGCTCAGAGCATTCTGGTTGTGTCTTACTCCTCAAACAGCCTGCCGACGCAGGAGGAGATGCTTGCTCTGATGGCAAAATACAAGGAGCACGTTGAGGTAATACCTGTGGACTATCGCTACTCATTCGGCAATCAGGGAGCTGCGAAAACACATCGGAACTCTGTGCAGGAGTATCTCTTTGTCGGGTATTGAGGGGATGTGATGATGGTGCGGGAAATCGATATCTGGTTGGTCGGCAATACGGGCTTGCGCAGCCCGAACCGTATTCAGGAGGGCTTTCGTATCTACGCTGAGTCTCCATTTGTGGGGAATTTTCGCGGGCGGGACAACGAAATCGGTTTCATGAATCTCCTCAATGAACGCGGCATCATCCACAACGAGGTGGGAAAGGATGTCTCTGGCAGCCATGCACGAAAGTGGCGGCTGATGTTCGCGAAGAACGGACTGATCTATCCGCAACTAAAAAAAGAGGATGGGGCGCAGGATTCTCTGGGCGCACTTGATGCGATTACACCATTTGGGCGTACGTTCCTCATAGCGGATACCTATCCGGCAATGCAGGAGTGCTTTCTCCGTGCGATGAGCGTTGCACAGTTTCTGTTGCCGAGGGAAGGTTATTTCGCACCACTGCGTTGGGTGCTGACAATTATGTTGGAGCTCGAGCGACGCACGGGTTCGTCTGAGATCAGTCGCATCGAGTTTGCCCTCTGGGCACAGACGACAACACCGCAGGACGATCTCTCTGACGTTGTGGATCGCATACTTGACCTCAGGGAGCGTCGTCAACATGCTGCGTCGAAGAGGAAGTTTGATCACGGCGAAATCGAACGGCGTGCGGAGTGCTACCACAAGAAAGCGGATAATTTTCTCGACTACGCAGATATGAATATGCGCTATCTCAGGATCACAGGCATCTTCCAGCGCAGAGGAAGAGGGCTGATGATCCTACCGATGAAGCATGTTCTGGCGGAGCAGCTTGCGCAGCCATCGGTGTCGGAGAATTCGCTCCTGCATTCATATAAAGTATTGTGTGCCGGAGCTCCTCTGCCAACGGACGATGTTCCCGTTGCATGCAAATTGTTGGATGCGCTGCAAAAACTCCTAAAGGAGCGGCACATCGCATTTGAGCCTCCCGTGCCACCTCTCGACACAGCGGTACAGATCAATGTTGCACGACAGAGACTTGAGCAGCTCTTGGCGCAGACGGATGAGATGCAGTATGCGCGGCGCCAATGCCACGAATGGCGTGAGATCTCGGACTATATGACACTTATCCTGCGCGGCGGCGGGAAGAAGACATATGATGAGGACTATGAAATCGAGGTGCCGCGGGATGAGCTGCCTGTGTACCTCGAGTGGATTCTATGGCGTGCAATTCTTGCCATCAATCACCTGACTACGATGCCGTACGAGGTGCGCGGGTTTAAGATGGATGCGGACTTTATGCCGGTCAGCACCGCAGGCGGCGGAAAGGGCGATCTCTACAGCGAGTTCGACGATTTTGCGATCCTCACGGAGGTTACGATGTCCTCGTCTTCGCGGCAGGAGGCGATGGAGGGAGAGCCGGTGCGCCGTCATGTTTCTGATGCGGTTCTCCGATGGGCACCCAAGCCGGTCTATGGCCTTTTTATTGCGGTGAAAATTGATACGAATACGGCTGAGACGTTTCGCCATGGAATATGGTATACGAAGGAGGATGTACGGCAGAAGCTGCAGATCGTTCCATTGACACTGGCACAGTATCAGGAGTATTTCAATGCCATGTTTGAATCTGGCAAGATATCACCGTTTCATGTACGTGAACTGCTTTTGTACTGTGGAAAAAATCGTGCGGCAATGGATGCACCCGCATGGAAGAGACATATTGAGCACGTCGTTCGAATACGGACAGAGGCACTTCGCGCTTCCTACGTTTACGAGGCACCTCCGATGCAGGCAGCAGCAGATCCATTTGCTCCCTATAGGAAAGAATGAGAGATGTCCCTTATAAATAATAACGGGGCAGCTGAACGAAATTAGCTTTTCGTTCAGCTGCCCCGTTATCTTTCTCGTTTATCTCACCTGCACGTCTTTCACGTAGACGCAGCGGCAGAGGAGGGCAGCGACACCGGCAATCAGTGCCCCGATGTAGCCGATGTGGGCAAGGTGGTCAGCCCCCGCAGCGAGCCCGCCGATGTACGTCCCGCCGCCGATGCCGAGGTTGAAGATCCCCGAGTAGATCGCCGTCGCGACCGTCGATGCGTCGCGCGGGACGATGGTGAGCACCTCCGCCTGGAACATCGTATTGTAGAGCGTCGCGAGAACGCCGAGCACCATCGCCAGCACGATCATCGTGCCGGCGGAGATGGCTGCCGCCTGCCAGAGAAAGAGCATGGCGGCGACCCCGACCAGACACCAGCGCAGCATGGAGAAACGGCACCTGCCGTACATACGTGAGAACACGAGGCTCGCGATGATGCCGCTCACCCCGAGCAGCATGAGTGCCGCCGTAATGAGATCCGGCGAGAACGAGGCGACCGTATGCAGGAACGGCTCGATGTAGCTGTATATCGTGAAATACGCCGTCGCAAAGAGCGCCGTCATGACGTAGATGCACGCAAGCGCAGGCTGACGCACGAGCGACGGCAGCTCGCGGACACTGACCCCCGCCCCCGGCGTACGCTGCGGCAGGAGAATCGCGAGATAGACGAATGCGGCAGCAGCGACCACGGCGAGCAGGAGGAACGTCATGCGCCACCCTGCGGCGAGCCCGATCACGCGGCCGAGCGGGAGCCCGACAATCGTCGCGACCGAGCTGCCCGTCACGATCATACCGAGTGCCGTCGGCTGATGCTCGCGCGTCACGAGACGCGTCGCGAGCGGCGCGGCGATCGACCAGAAAATCGAGTGCGCGCAGGCGACGACAATACGCGCCCCGAGCAGCATCTCATAGCTCGTCGCGATCCCTGAGATCATCTGCCCGATACCGAAGAGCGCCACCATCAGGAGCAGCAGCTTCTTTAGCTCCATGCGGCAGGTCAGCAGCATCAGCGGCAGCGACAGCAGCGCCACCACCCACGCATAGATCGTGATCATCTGCCCCGTCGCCGCCTCCGTCATGGAGAACGACTCCGAGATATCGATGAGCAGCGCAATCGGCATGAACTCCGACGTGTTGAAGATAAACGCCGTAATCGTGATTCCAAACAGCATCATGTACTGGCGCGGCAGCATCGTCATCGTGCACCCCTCCCTATCTGTGTTTTTCTTGTGTGACAGTATCCACATTGTAGAGAAAAATAAAAAAAATGCAAGGGGGGGGAACGCCCTTTTTTGCGGATTTTCCGCGATCTGTATAAAGCTGTAAAATTGTGATAATGGCGCGCGTATTTTACCTGTGTTATAATTAGAAGCAATGAAGTAAAATACGCACAGAATAAGAAGAGAGCGTGATGGAGTATAAGGAGGTGCACACGGCAGGGGCGGTGTGGTGATTGTGCTGGCTTTGTGCGTACGGTAAGAGCGCTGTGCTGAACACTTTCTCAGCAGGGGGCTGTGCCTTCCTGCCGGGCATCGCACACAGGAGATGGCACAACGAGATTGCTCCTGTGAGAAACGGAAAAGAAATAGAATAACCTGTGTGATTCCTTTAAGGAGGCCATATGATGCTGGGAGCAATCATTGGCGATATTGTCGGCTCGCGGTTTGAGTTCGACAATCACCGCAGCAAGGACTTTGAGCTTTTTGCGGAGGGCTGTTTTGCGACGGATGACAGTATTATGACGCTGTCTGTGGCGAAGGCGATCATGGAGACGCAGAGGGAGGCAGCGGACGCACCGGCGGCGGATGCCGCAGGGCTCTCGGATGCGGCAGAGGCGGAGGAGTCGTTTTATGCGCGCCTGCGCGCGAACGCGGTGCACTGGATGCGGAGCATCGGGCGGCACTACCCTGACTGCGGCTATGGCGGGCGGTTCTACTGGTGGATGTTCATCACCGATAACCCCGCGCCCTACGACAGCTTCGGCAACGGTGCGGCGATGCGTGTCAGTCCCGCAGGATTTGCCGCGCGCAGTATGGAGGAGGCCATCGCCCTCGCCAAGGCGGTGACGGAGGTCACGCACAACCACCCGGAGGGGATCAAGGGCGCGGAGGCGACTGCCGTCGCTGTCTATATGGCGCGGACGGGGCGCACGCAGCAGGAGATCGCCGCCCATATCGTGGAGCACTACTACGCGCTCGACTTTACCATTGACGGGATTCGGGAGGACTATATTTTTAACGAGACCTGCCAGCATACTGTGCCGCAGGCGATTGAGTGTTTCCTCGAGTCATGCTCCTTTGAGGATGCCATCCGCACGGCGATCTCGCTCGGCGGTGACAGTGACACCATTGCTGCGATCACGGGCGCGATCGCTGAGGCGTACTATGGCATCCCCGCCGCGATCCGCGCGCAGGCACTCTCCTATCTCGACGACCGCCTCCGTCCCATTTATGATGAATGGGAGGCGCGCTATGGGATGGGGCAGGAGTTGCATTGAGAGAGCTGAGAGAACAGAAAAGCTCCCGCGCGCCGACAGCGGCGGGAGCATCGGCAATATGGAGGGCATACAATGAAGAAGGCAATCGTTGTTGTGGATATGCAGAACGACTTCGTGGACGGCGCACTCGGCACGGCGGAGGCGCAGGCAATGCTGCCGCGCATGGTGGAGAAGCTGACGGCGGCGCGTGCGGCGGGGACGGCACTCGTCTTTACCATGGATACGCACGGCGCGAACTATCTCACGACGCAGGAGGGAGAGCATCTGCCCGTCCCGCACTGCATTCGCGGCACGGCGGGCTGGGCGATCGTGGAGGCGCTCCGCCCCTTTGCCGATGCGGCGGCCGCCGTAATCGAAAAGCCCACGTTCGGCGCGACGGCACTCCCCGCCGCCCTCGCGGACTACGATGCGATCGAGTTCGTCGGGCTCTGCACGGATATCTGTGTCATCTCGAACGCCCTCCTCGTGAAGGCGTTCTACCCCGAAAAGCGCATCAGTGTCGACGCCGCCTGCTGCGCGGGCGTCACGCCCGAGAGTCACACGACCGCGCTCAACGCGATGCGGGCGTGCCAGATCGAGGTGTGCTAAGGAAGCAGAAGTATCTGCGGCAGTATGCTGCCGTGTTCCCGATCCCGTAGATACGGGACAGCGGCAGGTCAGCGCAGATCCTTCCAGAAACCGATTTCCGGGTGCTCATAGGTGCCGACGATCATGCCGCGATCCAGCAGCATGTTTCCACGCTCACAGCAGGTTTCCGGCAGGAGCGCGCAGGCGTGGCAGGCAGCGAGGTTAAGGGAGTCCCGTCCCTGCCCGTGGCTCATCATGCAGACGGGGTCGTTGGAGCAGATCTTGGCATGGGTGATCGCTCTGCGCAGGAGCTGCGGGAATGTGTCGGCGCGCCCCTGCCGTACGAGTCCGCCCAGTGTTCCCTCGGCGTCGCCGCTCGCCGTATAGATGAATATCCCGTACATGGCGTCATTCTCTGCATCCGAGAAATAGATGCGCTCACTGAGGGATGCCACGCTGTATCCACACTCAAAGCTGAGCTGGGTGATGAGCAGGTGGGACAAGGTGTGCAGCATGATGAAAGCGGGATGTATACTCTGTGCGAGAGAGGAGCCGAGGAGAGAATTCTCCGCTTTCGCGTGGAGTATTTCTGTACGTTGGAAGAGCGGCTCCTCGTACTCCTGCAGCCAGCGGCGGATCTCATCGGCATCGAACTCGATAAAAATCCCTTCGCCGCGTACCTCATAGGCCGGATACCAGTTGGTGTTCGGTTTTTTGATGGAGACAAAGCCTGCGTCGGTGGGGGAGGATACGGGCTGCATGCGGGAGAATCCGAGAAGTGCATTGACCACGCGGATTTTGTCGATCAGAGAGACTGCCTTAATGTGTGGGATATGATCGGCGGTGATGTCCGTTTCCTCACGGGAGAAGTCACCGACGTGGTCGGATGGAGGTGCGCTCATCGCCCCGGAGAGTGCCGCGAACTCCTCACGGCGATAGGTGTCGTTAAGGGCGCGGCTGTCCTCCGCGGGATTCCACTTCCGCTCTAGGATCTGTGCGACGTCCTTTCCATCTGCGCTGATTTCCAGCGCGATTTTTTCTGCCCATTTTGAGAGCCTCTTTTTGATAAAATCCGGGCGATCTTCGGGCTCCTCGTTGTCGATGCTCCCGACGCAGACCTCGAATTCGTGGCTCCTCTCGATCTCCTTGTTGAGACGGTCAGCATAGGGCGGGATGACGAGAGAGCGATAGACGAGCGGGAAGTAGACGGAGGAGGAGCCCCGCTGGACAGCACGCGGGTAGCAGCTGCATGGCTCCGACTCATGGCGAAAGGGATGTGTTCCGTCACAGCGGAACGAGCACGTGCTGCTCTGTTCGAGTGCCTGAAAACGACCGTCGTCCATGGCCCCCTTGAGTGTCGCCTGTGCTCCACACGAGCAGGTGATCTGAATGCCGTCGAGTCCCTCGCTGCCGGATGACCCCGTCTTTAGCTTGAGGTTCGGATTACTGCAGATGGGGCGCTTCGCTATGGCATGTACCCATTTGATCCAGGGAAAGTCACTCAGATGCCCGGACGGGCAGATGGTTACGATACGCGTGCAGAGCAGATCCTGTCGGCATATCGGGCATCGTGGACGACGCACCATATAGGGATCCTTCTCCCGCTGTTTGGGGGAGGCAGACTTCCGATACTGTGCGATCCACTGTTGGAGCGGCTGGAAGTGTCGGCACTTCGGACAGAAATACCATTCCGGAAAACGCGTATAGGCGATCTCCGTCGGGCGGGCAAAATAGCTGACATGGAGTGCTTTGGCAAGGCGCTCGTCATAGATGCGTTGCGTTTTGCTCCAGAGCTCTGGTGCAGCGGTGACCAGCGTCTGATCCGGGAAGTCCACCATCGCGCCTGCGCCGTATTGCAGGACTGCCTGCGCTGTGCGGACGGAGTGGGTCTGCTGAGGCAAATATATGCGGCATTTCTGCTTAGACATGGGTGTTGTCTCCCTCCCATACGATGACATTTCCGCGGACCGGTGTATCAACATGACGCATGGAGGTCAGTGTCTCAAACGCCTGATCCGTTCCCCGTGCGCCATATGCCTTCAGGAGGCGCCGCTCGCCATCCGTAGGCGACTTGACCATGAATTTTTGTCCAAAATAGAGGGCACTCGGCGGATCATCCTGCTTGCAGGCGTGGACTGCTTCTTCCCAGCGTCGCAGGAAATACTCGATTTCCTCGCGCAGTTCATCTGTATCCTCTGCCGCATGATCGTGGAGCAGGGCGTTGATCGACGCGACGCGGTCGGTGATGAAGTCCTCACATGCGCGGATCTCGTCAGCATAGTCGCTGCGGCTGAACTGGATGGCTGTGTTATCACTCCGAAGGCCGATCTGATGGCGCAGCATTGCCGTGACAACGGAGTGCAGCGCACGAGCGCGTGCGGGGCGTGAGAACGGCGTGGCTCCCGTCGGCTCGACGAAGCGATAGAACGATGCATGATAGGCGGGAAAGTGCTCGTAGTGCGAGCGGTCACGGCTCTTTGTGGCGTCATACTGCACGAATACGACCCCGGGATAGGAGCGCCCCACGCGGCTTGACGCCTGAATGTACTCGCTCGTCAGCTTCGGCTGACCGAGCAGCATCATGACGTTGAGACGTGCGACGTCGATGCCGACAGAGATCATATTCGTCGCGAGAAGTACGTTGGAGGCGTATTTTTTTGCCGCGATATTCTCTTTCGAATATGCTGTCTTTTCGAGCTTGTTCAGCGTCTCGTTGAGCTCTGTGGTCGATACGCGGCTTGTGAGCTCGTCGGGGATGCCCATTAGGCGAGCCCACGTAAACGTGCGGTAGGCAGTGCGCTTGATGAAGTCCTTCACATCGTCATTTGCAAAGGTTGAGGCCTTGCCCAGCTCTTTGAGACTGTTGAAATAGGCCGTCAGCGTCCATAGCTTGTCCTTGACCTCATCCGGGAGATCCATCATGAACAGGCGCTGCAGCAGTGCTGCCATGAGACGGATTTCAATGATCGCTTTTGTCTTGCCGGAGGGCATGATCCCGACGTACTTGCGTCCGTATTTCCCATGGGCGTGATCAATGACGGCATCCTTTGCAAAAAATGAGTCGTTGGCGTTGAGACCGGGCGGTGGGAACTGTACGACTGCGCGGTTATAGAGTGCGGCGCACTGTTCTTTTGCCCGACGGATGGTTGCCGTGGAGGCAATGATCTTTGGCGGGATCCCCTTTTGACTGCAGAGTGCATCAATCGCTGTCTCAAAGAGTCCGACGATTGTTCCCAGGGTGCCGGAGATGAGGTGCAGCTCATCCTGGATGATGAGCTCGGGGGCTCTGCTTGCTGTGCCCGCAGCAAAGAATGCGCCAATCTGTGCTTCCCACGGCAGCATGGCGAATTTATCGACGGTGGCAAAGAGCAGTGTCGGCGGGTGCAGATAGAGTTCCTCGTCGACGATCTGAATGGGGAGCTCCAGGTGAAAGTCACAGGCGGAATGTGGACAGAACAGACGAAAATGCTTCCCGTTTTTTTGGATGATACGGTATCCCCATGCACCGATGGTTCTGCTGCGTTGGCCGTCCTTTTCCAAATCCTTTACCATCTTTGTTCCGCACCAGGGGCATTTCAGTACTTGGAATTTGTTGTCCCGTTCTTTTGCGCCATCGAGGTTTTCATTTGCGGCGTTTAGCTTTTCGAGATGATCGATGGCATCTTTGTTCTTGTTGGGGGTGTGTGCGCTGCCGATCCAAAGTCCGATGGTGATGGGTTCGTTCCCCAGCGGATAGGAGGGGTAACGGGGGCGCCGCTGCAGAGCATCCTTTCGAATGTATTCGCAGGCACAGATCAGGGTCGCCGCACGTGTGAACTGCTGTGCTGCGAGGAGGCGCAATGTATAGCGCATCATGACGGCGGTCCCGTCCGACTCCGTCGGGTGGGCAAGCCGCCGATAGAATATGGTAAATGCGGTCAGTCCAAGATATGCCTCCGTTTTTCCGCCGCCGGTCGGAAACCAGATCAGATCGATCAGATCCCGCTCGGGGCTTTGGTCGTGTACGATGGCGCTCACGTCCATGAGCAGGAATGCGATCTGGAAGGGTCTCCATATCGCTGCGTCTGACGGCTGTTCTTTGTAGTCCAGCTGACGCAGCCATGCAGAGATCTCCTCGTCGTCGGGGTAGCGGTCAGGCTTGGCTGCCGCCATATCGGTTTGTGCCTTGATATGTATGCGCTGCATAAACATGGCACGGTTGGCCAGCAGGAATGCATGATAGGCATCCGGCAGGCGACGCAGTATTTCGATGCCTTCATACATGCGGGTGCAGGCCTGCTGACAGACACGGATATTTTTTGCCGCTGTTTCCTGATGCTGTGGGTCGAGGTGTGGGGCTTCCACCTGCAGACGGTCGATCCACTCCTGATAGAGGCTGACCATCTTTGTCAGAGAGGCCAATTTTTCTTCTTGCGGCGTGTCGTCCAGATCGGAGAGATATTTCATCGAGAGCTCTTCGCTGCTCATCTGATCGTTCGGCGGAAGGGAAAAGTCGACGGACGGCACCTCGGCGACCGGGAGGTACTCACTCCATAATGTACCGCAGCCCTGCTCATCGATATCCCATGCCACAGAGGTGCCGAGGCCTGTTCCATAGGTTTTCTTATTCCGATAGAGGAGGGCGAGCGAGCGTTCCTCGTCATCGAGGGCGTCGATTTCCCGCACGCGATTGCTGTCCACAAAGCGGAAGTGGTTCTCCTCCGCAGCAATCTCCATGTGTGTCTGAAAAATGCACTGCTCAGCGGATGCCCGCTGTGCATTGTCCATACTGTGACCGTTTACCATCATGATCGTGACGGACCAAACCTCGCTGTCGATCCTGCGGCGTAAGGCCACCATACGAACATGCGCCTGTGCATCGTCCTCTGTGATGCGCTGATCGATGTGAGCTTTTCCGCTAAAATGGAGGCGGAAAGACTGCTCATGCGGCTCTCTGATGTACCCGGTGCGGCAGTAGTCACAGAAGCGGAACAAAATCCGCTGCAGTGCTGCAGCATCCGCCTCCGGCAGGGGATCCTCGGCGAGGATGGGGCGAAGTTCTGCCAGGGTTACGGAGCGCTTGAGGCGGGCGACGTTCTTTACAGGATCATAGTCGATGAGATCTGTGAGTGCGGCGGGTACGGCAAAGTGATCCGGCTGCGAAGGGCGGAAGGGAAGGATACACTCCTCTATGCGCGCGCGGCGATATGTGCCGAATGAAACCTTACCGCATATTGTTTCGCAGTCACCCTGCACAAGGAAGGTGAGTCCCATCGACGAGGGGGCATATTGTGTTGCCATTCCAACTTCCTCATCGAGGGCTCCGTGTTCTTCCTCTGTCGTATGGAGATCCTCTGTATCGTTCCCGGCAGGACGATCGGATGTCCCCGAGGCCATACGAAGCAGGGGATCACTCAGATCAGGCGATGCTGATTCGTTCAGGGATTCGTCCTCCGTGATGGTCTCGTCCCCGTCATGGCGGAGCAGATTGCCTTGTGGGAACAGGATGCCGAGGGAGTATCGTGTGGCGGGGGGCGATGCAATGAGCTCGTGCTCTGCGTCCGGCAGAGAGAACTCCGAGCCCGGCCCAAGCATATCGGCACGAATCGCCTGGATGTATTCTTCTCGGGCACAGAGCATGGCTGCTCTGATCTCAGGATCTGTCATAATGAAACCTCCGCTTCTGTGATCGGACGATTGACGAGACTGCTCTTCGCATGGAATGTTTCATCCAGTGGCATGATGTCCTCAAGGGTCAGCGTTTTGGAGAGCTTTTCTACGTGATCGGCGACAATGTTGATGGTGGGGTCAGGGACTAGGGGACTGCCGCTGAGCTGCGCGTGAATGGCGACAGCAATGTGGTCGAGGATTTTGCGCCGCGTGGAGCGCATGCGTGCACAGGCATCGAAATACCCATGCACATCGTTTAGGAGAAAGGGATCCTTGGATATGCTGGCGATGCTCTCAAGTGAGGAGATTTTTTGCGGCCCGATGATGTGTGCTTCCGTACTCAGCCATTGGCGGATCGAGGCCTCCCGCAGCGGTGTTCCGCGGTCCTCGAAGCACTTGGCGAGTGCACTGTAGCTCAGTCCTTTCCGCTCCCTATAGGCGCGCAGAACTGTTTTCCAGTAGAGCGATTTTGCCAAGGTACTCGCTGCATCTTCTCCCAGTCGCCCTGCGTACAGGAGCTCCGCATATATCATATCGACGATGTTTTGAGTGGTGTTGTTCCTCTTGGCGAAAACGAGGGTATCGCCAGGGGTCAGGGCGTTGACTTTCTTTTCTGTGACTTCTTCATGCATGGGGTCGAATACGACGGCGGTGTAGTATCGGGAAAATAGGATCTGCTCTCCTGTGGTGAATCTGCCGATATGCGTGGCCTCAGTGACCGCTGTCGATCCGTCACTCGTGAGAATTGCCGTATAACTGCGAAGTGCGGCAACCTTGAAATCGGCAAGATCGGATACAGACTCGGTAAAGTAATGCAGTTCCTCGTCGGAAAAAGCATCTGACACATTCTCTGCAGCATCATCCATCGCGATCCCCATGCGTGCATTCAGCAAGCGCTCGTACTGATCATCGTTTCGTTGCCGATAGGCGAAGAAACGTCGCTCACAGGGGGCGAGGAGCGGGTAGATTCTCGCAGACAGGCAGGCGGATGGCTGGTATCTTTTGTCTTTGAGCTCTCCCGCAGAGATGACATATTCGTATGCGGCAGATGGGTCAAATCTTGCCGGAGTAACGCAAGTGATGTAATTGCGGGCAAAGATATTGCGGTGGAGGTGCGCCAGGATTTCTGCGTAGTAGGCTTTTGGGACGATGATGGCAAGGTGGGTGCGGAGATGGCCGGGGCAGCAGCGTTCGAGGCAGGCGCGCAGCTCCTCCCGTTTAGGTGAGAACGAGCACAGCATCTGGTATAGGCGTTCCAGCTTGTCGGCAATCTCCGCACACTTTTCCTGTACGTTCTGATCGGTGTCGATCTGGTCGGCAATGTCCCATAGTGTCTGGATACGGGTATGCGGTGAGGTGATGGAGATACTGCCAGCGGCGATGGCCGTTTCCATTTCCTCCATGGTGAATACAGCTGTGGTAAATAGGTTGAGCAGACTGTATGCTGTCCCGATGAAGGTGTCTTTTTTCGATACATCCCAATCGGCACTGCGTACAATGCTGAGGAGCCTGCGGATTTCGCTGTGGGTCGCTTCGGAGATGCCATCCGGAATGGGAAGGGGCACGATGCGATTCTCGCGCAGTGCAGCTGCCTGTTGGAACGACGCCTTCGTATATTGGTTGGAGCTTTGGATATGTCCGAGATTTTGGGCGAGGTATCGCTTTGTGCAGGCAAAGACTGCGGCGTCCGTATCCTGTTCGATCATGCGGGAGAGGTTCTTGCTGTAAATCGGTGCAGTGATAAAGGTGTATCTGAGGGGCGGCGCACGCAGAATGTCGCTGAGATCCTCGATGTCCATCGAGGATGGTGTCTCAAGGAGCGACAGAAATCCGACGGCCTCGTTCCTGCTGCGATCATAGACCAATTCTCTGGCGACGGAGAGGTTGCCCGCGACCTTCAGGACGGGCTCGGCTTTTGTCGGATTTTCGCCAATCTGATAGGGACAGTCTGTGTCAGTGTAATAGGATGCCGGCAGAAGTTCGGCGAGACTGATGCGCTGCTCGTTTCCGTATTCGATATAAATGCGCCGATAGCTGCTGCTGAATACGTCGCGCGCGCATACGATGACCACGGCAACGTCGATTTCAGGGGGGACTTCGCTCACAGGGCAGCCCAGGACATCGGCGAGAAAGATCTCACGATGCTCTGAGATTGGCTTCACGCCGACGGCGTTGGTCGCCTGTGCTGTACCGTAGTATGGCTTGATCTTGTATTTGTTTTCATGGCAGGGGATCAGGCGCTTGCTCAGACCGTGCTTTCCCACCCCGTCCTGCTCCAAGACGAAGCGCAAAATACCATCCGACTCCTCGCGGATTCCCTTCCACCGATAACGCTGTCCCTCATAGATGACGTAGTCGTCCTCGTGGAGCGCAGCAAGCAGATCGTCGATGGTGGAGACGATCTGCGAGAGGCAGCCGAGACCGACGGCGGCAATCGACAGTGCATCGAAGCAGATGTTGCCCGTGTGCAGGGCAAAGCCGACGGGGGATTTCTCTCGCGACATCGTTTCTGCGAGGAAGGACATATATGTCTCAAGGAGTTGTTCCTTTGAGATGAGTGAATCATCGAGATAGATATTGCATTTTTCGAGAATTTCGCTGATGGACATGCCCATATCATTACCTCCGGCGGCGTGAGAGCCCTAGGCTCGTCATCGTATGAGTATCAGTACATTCGCCCTTCTGTATCCGAACGGCTTGCGGCATAGGCATCCGCAATACTGCCGCTGTGGAGAACGCCGAGCACCAGTGCGGCTCTTGACAGAGGGATATGGTACGACTGCATATAAACCTCCTGTGCAGGATCTGCGAGGGCGAGTGTTGTGGCTGATGTCGTGGACGAGGTGTCAGGCCGTATCTCTGCGCTCTCGGGGATAGACGCCTCCTGTTCGTGGGCAGGAGATGGTGCAACGAGCGATGGCGGCTGGCTCTCATGTGGACTGCCGATGGGCTGGTGTGATGCGTCGTTGTCATGTGCTTCGATGAGGTAGATGTAGTAGAACTCAATGGCCGTCTGCATGAGCGGCATTTTCTCCTGCTGGAGGAAGTGCAGAATCTCATTGGAGTTCACAGTCGATTTTACCTTGTCCATCACATGGATAATGTTTTTGTCGAACAAGGAGATATCGAGCACCTTGTACTCGGAAAGGAAATTGTTCAACTTGTGGCACGCGTCCTGGAGACTTGGCAGGATGTGTGGAGGAACTTTATTCGCAAGCCACTGGAAAAAGCCCTTCTCCAGGGCAGCACGGTCTGACGAAGCCCCTGTTGCTCGCTCAAAAAGCTCGTTAAAGGCTTTGCGGTCCTTTCGATAAAGCTGAACCACATCGAAGAACACCTGCGGTGGAGGACTCAGGCGGAACTTTCCGCCGGAGAAGATATCTTCGATTTTCGCCATCTGCATGGAGATACCATTTTCGTTGCGGAATGTTTCTCCGACATTCATTCCTCTCCGCAGAGCACGCTCACGCAGGGTGTGCGATACATATTTGATGGCTTCATTATAAAATAAGACACTATTTTTCAACTGCATGTATCCATGGACAAGAACTGCCACCTCTTCTGCATCCCAAGGAATTCTGTATGAGGTTCCCATCGCAGCCCCTTTCATATCGTCATTTCATGTGCTTTTATCTGTATATTTGGGTATACCGGTGCATTTTGATTGGAAAATTGTTAAATACAATTATAACACAAGAAGATTATATGATGATAGTATCATGATCTGTACCTTTCATCCATCGGGGCAAAAGGAGAGGCCGCGGTTGCTTCGTTTTTCTGCAATGACAGAGGCTTTGTTTCCAAGATCATCATGGCAGACGGAAATAAACCGAATACTGTTCCCTATGTTGGAAGTGCTCTTGCCTCACTGTTGATCGCCATGGGTGTATCTCACGATGAGTTTAACGTGTTGGCAAAGAAGAGTCCGCTCGTCGGCAATGGAACCTATGACACCGTATGGGTGCGTGCACTGGGACGGCGTATTATCCAGGAGATGCATGGTGATACTGATGCCAAGGGGAATCTTATCCTTATGGTGCGTTTGACGGCGGAAGACAGTTGATCTGTCCCGTGCAGATGGTATGTCGGGCAGACGTGGGGCGGCAGTGTCCGCTTTTGCGGTCTGTGCTTTGCCCGTTTATATTTCGCAGTAAGAAAGGATATGATGATGTCTATGTGTAACGGGAAGAATGTATTCGCAGTCATGCTTGCGCTTCTGATCGGACTTGTCATCGTGGGTGGGGCGGCGCGTGCAGATGCTGCGACGATCTGCATTTATCAAGGCAAGGGCGTCGGCGTGATGGCTGATACGACCTCGCGCTGGTTTGATGGGAATGCGGGGGGTGTTGCCTGTACCTTTGAGCGTGAGCATACATGTGTCTTGACGTATCGCTTTACGCGCACAGCAAACGGATGGGAGTATGAGACGTTCGGCACCAGACCATCTTACTACGATGCAAAGCCGATCATCAACGCCATCCTCAACTATATTGTGACAGGGAATACCACGAAGGAATACAACCCGTCATAAATGGCAAGCCGCATAATCGCAATGGTTCTGCCCCCATAGCTGCGCAGCAATGGGGGGGTTATGCTGTTCAGGGGGCATAGACCGCGATATAGGAATGTGAGATCCAATGAGGGATCATGGATGTGAGTGCATTTCGCACAACAAAAAGAGCCGTCAGCATGACGGCTCTTGTATTTTCGCTGGAGCGGGCGATGGGAGTCGAACCCACCTCTAAAGCTTGGGAAGCTTTCATTCTACCGATGAACTACGCCCGCAGTGATTGCTATGATAGCAGATTCGCTCGCGTTTGTCAAACACGCTCACCCCTCGGGCAGGAGCATGGCGAGGTCGGGCATGAGCTTCGTGATGTCGCGGATGAAGACGCGCAGGACGCTCGTCATGACCTCGGGGTCAAATGCCGCAGGGTTATGCGGGACGACGACATCGGCGAGGATGGCGGTATCGGAGGTGAGGTAGAACTTGATGAGGCGGCTGTCCTGGTTCTGCCGCATGAGCCAGCCCGTGAGCAGCATGGCGTTCGTGTCGTCGACGGCGTTCTGCGCGAGACGGACGCGGATGGTCGCATAGGCGGTGCTGTCGATGACGACGGCGATGGGCAGCCGCCGTCCGTCTGCCTCGATCTCGCTCTCAAAGACGGTGGTGTCGCGGTCGTCGCCCACCTCACGGATGGCAAAACCGGTGATGTTTTCCTTTTTAATATACTCCTCGAATGTCTTGGCCGCCTCGATCACGACCAACCACCTCCTCGTGCTTATTCCTCTTCGTATGTAAACTGATCTGTGTCCGCATGATAGTCGAGCCGATACCGCACGGCAGGCCTGCCCGTGTCGGTATAGAGCTCGCGTCCGAATGCGAGCGCGATGTACGGATGATCTGCGCTGTGCTGTACGGATCCGATGTAGACCTGAAAATCGTCAGGAACCGGATTGTAGTAGTCGTTGCTGTCAACGTAGATGCGCCATGCACCGTCCACCGGCGATTTTCCGACGATGACCGCACGTCCTGTGGCGGGCGGAGCGCCCGGCGGACGCCAGCCAGTGCGCGTGTTGATGTTGCAGTAAAAGAACAGATGCCCGTCGCTCATAAACGCTCCGGAAGAGCCGAGCCCCAGACGCGATGCCGGTACACTAAAGTGAAAGACGTTCTGCTTGCCCTCCCACAGGGTGAAATGGATCTGCGTGCCCATCTG
>ERZ773267.89-NODE-89-length-67663-cov-7.253298_pt1 | contig 67663 bp, 46 predicted proteins | sample MGYA00511959_ERZ773267 | MGnify/ENA primary metagenome ERZ773267 (study PRJEB29015, sample SAMEA2738165) | human oral metagenome | biome: human oral; feature: human-associated habitat; material: saliva | place: China | collected 2240 ...
GTATCTCAAGATTAGTTGTATCAAGAAAGTGTGACATATGTTTGACAAACCTACATAAGGATATTATTTTTTTCTACAAAATTATTGACATAAGTGTTTAAAGAATGTATAATTGCAATTACGATTAGATATATGATATATGGGAGGTGGAATAATGAAAAGAACATTTCAACCAAAAAAGAGACAAAATAAAAAAGAACATGGTTTTATGAAAAGAATGGCAACTAGATCTGGCCGTAATGTTTTAAAAGCAAGAAGAGCAAAAGGAAGAAAGAGACTTTGCGCATAAATTTTGGGTCACTTGAATTGATAGTGACCTTTTTTAAGGTATATTATGAAAAAAGTTAAAACTTTAAAATTGAATTATGAATTTAAGAATGTGTTTAATAGAGGTAAATATTTTAGGGCTCATCAAGTTATTGGATATATTTTAATAAACAAATTTGGATATAATCGATTAGGATTAGCAATAAGTACAAAACTATGTAAAGCTGTTGGCCGTAATAGGATAAAAAGAGTTATTAGGGCAGCTTATCTTGATTTAATAAGAGAATATAATCTAAAACAAGGGTATGATATTGTATTTATATGGAATAAGAATGTAAATATTTATAATATTTCATATTTGGAAATAAGAAATGATATTAAATATATTTTTAGAAGATTTGGATTAATTATTGAGGATAATGATGAAGAGTGTTTTTAAATTTTTTATTAGAATTTATCAATTGACATTATCTAAGGTTTTTAGTTTTTTTGGATTTCATTGTAAATTTTATCCGAGTTGTTCTGAATATACAATGCAAGCAATTGATAAGTATGGGATATTTAAAGGTATTGGCTTGGGATTTAAAAGGATTATGAAATGTAATATATTTTCTAAAGGTGGATATGATCCATTGAAATGAAGGGAAACAGTATATGGGATTTGTAGCTAATATATTTGGTTATGTATTGAATTATATTTATAATTTAGTGCAAAATTATGGTTTAGCTTTATTGTTATTTACTTTAGTATTAAAGTTAATATTATTGCCATTAACTATAAAGCAAGAAAAATCGACTAAAGCTTCTCAAAAAATGCAAAAAGAATTGAATGCTTTGAAATTTAAATATAAGAATGATGCTGAAAAACTGAATGCAGCAACTATTGAGTTGTATAAAAGAGAAAAATTTAGTCCTTTTACAGGATGTATTACGGCAATTTTACAGTTTGTAATTATTCTTGGTGTATTTTATTTGGTTAGTCAACCTTTAACTTATATGAGAAAGGTTGATTCAAATTTAATTAAGCAATATTCGCAAGAACTTGAACAAAATAATGTTAAATCTTCTTATAGAGAAATAGCGGTAATTTCTTATAAAGGTAATGAAGATTCTAGAGTTTATTTAAATATGAATTTTTTAGGCCTTGATTTAACAAAAGTACCAATGCAAAATTTGAAAGATCCGAAAGTTTATATTATTCCAGTGTTGTATATTATAACAATGTTTGTTAATATTAAAATTAATACTAGATTAATGAAAACTAAGGAACAATTAGATAAAGAAAAAGAAGAAAAAGCTAAAAAGAAATTGGATGCTACTAATAAAGATGATGAAAAATTTGATGCTGAAGTTGTTGCAGATGAATTACCAGATATGCAATCAATGACAAAGAGCATGAATTATATGATGCCTATAATGTCAATTTTTATTGGAATTATAGCACCACTTGGATTATCTTTATATTGGTTATTAAGTAATGTTCTAAACACAGTTGAAAGATTAGCTATTTCTAAAATTTTTTCTAAAAAAGAGGAGGCATAATATGTCTAAAACAGTTATTGCAGAAGGTAAAACTTTAAATGAAGCAATTGATAATGGATTAAAAGCATTAAATTGCAAGAGAAGTGATGTTGAAGTTAAGGAAGTTAAAGATACTGATAAAAAAATGTTTTATAGTATTTTGGCGCCAAGAAAAGTAAAAGTTGAGCTTATATTAAATAATGAAAAAAATGATGAATATAAGGTTACTGATGAAGATTTAAAAAATGCAAGTGATATTTTAGGTAGATTCTTAGATAAGTTTAAAGTGAATTTTAAAGATTTAGATTATAAAATTGAAGTTAAAGATGATATAATACATGTTGATTTTATAGGTGAGGATTCTTTGAATTTAATTGGATATAGAGGAGAAGTTTTAAATTCTCTTCAAACGATTTTAATAGCTGTTTTAAAAAAGGAAAAAGATTCTAGAGTTAAGCTATATTTGAATGTTGGAGATTATAGAGAAAAAAGAAATGATATTTTAAAAGAATTAGCAAGGAAAATAGAAGCTGAAGTTCTTAAGAATCGTAAAAAAAGAGTTTTAGAACCTATGAGTGCTTATGAAAGAAAGGTTATTCATACTGAGTTACAAAATAGTGATAAAGTAATAACTTTTAGTATTGGGGAAGAGCCACATAGAAGATTGGTAATTGATTTAAAATAATTAAATAAAAATTTCGAAGTCAAAGTTCGAGGTTGTTGTTATATGACGCAATCTATCTTTGACTTTTTATTTTGGAGGGAATAATGGAAAATACGATTGTTGCAATATCTACAGCTATGGGAAATGGTGGTATTGGAATAGTAAGAATGTCTGGAGAAAAGTCGTTTGAAATTTTAGAGAAGATTTTTAGACCAAAGAATAAAGATGCTTTTATCAAAGGATATCAAATTAAATATGGTAATATTGTTGATCCACGAAATGAGGAGATTATCGATGAGGTTTTAGTATCTTATTTTGTTTCTCCCAAAAGTTATACAACTGAAGATATGTGTGAAATTAATACACATGGAGGTATGGTTGTTGAAAAAAGAATTTTGGAACTTTGTTTGGAAAATGGTGCTGAGATTGCTAGTCCTGGTGAATTTACTAAAAGGGCATTTTTAAATGGTAGGATAGATTTGTCTCAAGCAGAGGCAATTATTGATTTAATTAATTCTAAGACAATAAGAGAAGCAAGGGAATCTATTAATCAGTTGGAGGGGCATTTATCTAGTAAGATCGAAAGTATTAGACAGAAAATGCTTGATTTAATGATTGCGATTGATGTGAATATTGATTATCCTGAATATGATGAAGAAGAAGTGACTAAGAATAAGTCTCTTAATGAATTAAAGATAATTTTAGAAGAGTTGATAAAACTTGAAAATAGTTTTAATAATGGTAAAGTTTTAAAAGATGGTGTAAGAACTGTTATATTGGGAAAGACTAATGCAGGTAAGTCTTCTTTGTTAAATAGAATTTTAAAAGAAGATAGGGCAATTGTTAGTAATATTGAAGGAACCACACGTGATACTATTGAGGAATTTGTTGATATTGAAGGAATTCCTTTAAAATTAATTGACACTGCTGGTATTAGGAATTCTTCTAATGAAATAGAACAGATAGGGATTCAAAAAAGTAAAAAATTAGCTAATTCAGCTGATTTGATAATTGCTATATTTGATATCACAAAAAATTTGGATGAAGATGATCAAGAATTACTGGAAATTATTAAAGATAAGAAATGTATTATTTTGTTAAATAAAATAGATATTTTGCCTGAAAATATTGATTTGGAAAATAAATTGAAGTTAATTAATAAAAATATATTAAAAATATCTGCTATGGAAGATATTGGAATTCAATCATTGTATGATAAAATTATTGAATTATATAGTTTTAATACTGAAAGTTTATCAAATGATGTATTAATTAGTAATGAGAGACATAAAAATTTGATTCAAAAAGCAAAGATGGAAATTAATGAAGCTATTAATGCTACTGAAAATGATATGTATATTGATATTATTTCAATTTATATTACTAATGCAATGAATTATTTGGCAGAAATTACAGGCAATAATGTTACAGACGATGTTATTGATGAGATATTTAAAAAATTTTGCTTAGGAAAATAAAATTTTAAAAACGAACACTTTGCAAAATATATGATGTGAAAAGTGTGGATAACTTTATTTTATTGAGTTTTTTATGTGGATAAGTGTTCATGTTTCACAAAAATCATTTAAAAAATGTGGATAATGTGAATTAAAATGTTGAAATATATAAGGAGGTTAGTGTGAATTATTTTGCAGGAAAATATGATGTAGCTGTTATAGGAGCTGGACATGCAGGTTGCGAAGCAGGTCTTGCAGCTGCAAGAATGGGAATGAGAACTTTGGTGTTTTCTATAAGTTTGGAATGTATTGCTAATATGCCTTGTAATCCTCATATTGGAGGTAGTTCTAAAGGACATATTGTTAGAGAAATAGATTGTTTAGGTGGAGAGATGGGAAAAAATATTGATAAGACATATCTTCAGTTAAAAATGTTGAATACATCGAAAGGTCCTGCTGTTCATTCATTAAGAGCTCAAGCAGATAGGAAAAAATATCAAAGTACTATGAAACAGACTTTAGAAGAACAAGAAAATTTATTTATAAAGCAAGCAGAAATAGTTGATATTATTGTAGAAGATAATAAAGTAAAATCGGTTGTTACTAATGTTGGAGCGATTTATGATGTGGATGCTATTATTTTAGCTACTGGTACTTATTTAAAAGGTATGATACATATAGGAGAAGTTCATTATTCTTCTGGTCCTGATGGTGTTTCTGCTGCTAATGATTTGTCAGAGGTTCTAAAAAAATTAAATATTGAAATTAGAAGGTTTAAAACTGGTACACCTGCTAGAATTAATAGGAGAAGTATTGATTTTTCAAAAATGGAGATTCAAAATGGAGATGAAATTATTGAGCCTTTTTCTTTAGAAAATAATTTTACTAGAGATGATACTCAGATGCCTTGTTATTTGACATATACAAATGAAAGAACTCATGAAGTAATTAGGAAAAATCTAATGAGAAGTCCTTTGTATTCTGGTAAAATTCATGGTACAGGGCCTAGATATTGTCCTTCTATTGAGGATAAAGTTGTTAGATTTGCTGATAAGGAGAGGCATCAGTTGTTTGTGGAACCTATTGGTAGGGATACTGATGAAATGTATATTCAGGGAATGAGTTCTTCTTTACCTGAGGATGTTCAGTTAGAGATGTATCATACTATTCCAGGTTTGGAAAATTGTGAGTTTACTAGACCTGCTTATGCTATTGAGTATGATTGTATTGATCCTCAAGAATTAAAGATTAGTTTAGAACATAAAAGAATTTCTGGAATGTTTTTTGCTGGGCAGATTAATGGTACTTCAGGATATGAAGAAGCTGCTGCTCAGGGCTTAATAGCTGGAATTAATGTAGCTTTAAAATTAAAAGGCAAAGAACCTGTTATATTGGATAGATCTCAAGCTTATATTGGCGTTTTGATTGATGATATAGTTACTAAAGGTGTTACTGAGCCTTATAGAATGATGACTTCTAGGGCAGAATATAGACTACTTTTGAGGCAAGATAATGCTGATTTGCGTTTGACAGAGATTGGCTATGATGTTGGATTAATTTCAGAAGATAGATATAATAAATTTTTGATTAAGAAAAAGGCGATTGAGGATGAAGTTGAAAGATTAAGAAATATAGTTGTTAAACCAAGTGATGTAAATAACAATTATCTTGAGTCAATTGGAACAAGTAGAATTACAACTGGTGTTAAAATGGCTGATTTATTAAAAAGACCTCAAGTAACTTATGATAATTTAGCTTTTATAGATAGTGATAGAGTAGAACTTGATGAAAGAGTAAAAAAAGAGGTTGAAATTTTATTGAAATATGAGGGATATATTAATTTGGAGAGTGTTCAAGTTGATAAATTTAAAAAGCTTGAAAATAAAAAGCTTAGTGAAGATATTAATTATTCTGAAATTTCTGGGTTAAGATTGGAAGCTAGACAGAAACTTGATAAGGTTAAACCTTCGTCTGTTGGACAAGCTTCAAGAATTTCTGGAGTTTCGCCAGCAGATATTACTGTATTATTAATTTGGCTTGAAACTAATAAAATGAAAAGGGATTAGTTATGGATTATAAAATTATAAAAGAATATATGGACATTGATGATGTTAGTGCAGAAAAATTTGCAGTTTATATGGAATTATTAAGAGAATGGAATGAAAAAATAAATTTAACTGCTATAACGGATGAAGAAGGGATTCTTGTGAAACATTTCTTCGATTCGTGCAGTATTAGTGACTTTGTGGGTAATAATTCTAAAATAATTGACGTAGGAACCGGGGCTGGATTTCCAGGATTACCTTTGAAAATAGTAAATGATACTCTAAATCTTACATTAGTTGATTCACTTAATAAAAGAATTAATTTTTTAAATGAAGTGAAGAATAAATTGGGTCTAAAAAATGTTGAAACAATACATGGAAGAGCTGAAGATGTAGGAATTGATAATAAATATCGTGAAAAATATGATTTTGCTGTATCTAGAGCTGTTGCAGAGTTGAGGATATTAGTGGAATATTTGTTACCGTTAGTTAAAGTTGGTGGCAAAGTTATTGCAATGAAGGGTCCTAATATTGATGAAGAGGTTGAAAATGCTAAAAAAGCTATAAAATTATTGGGAGGAGAAATTGAAAAAATAAAAAGTTTTAAACTTGGAGATACTGATAATGAAAGAACAGTAATTATTATAAAGAAAATAAAAAATACAGAATTAAAATATCCGAGAAAGGCTGGAATTCCAAAGAAAAGTCCATTATAAATGTTAAAAAAGGCGTAATTTTTTAATTGACAAATTACGTCTTTTTTTATATTATTATTGCAGTTGAGAGGAGGATAAGATTTTGGGCAAAGTTATTTCTGTAGCAAATCAAAAAGGTGGTGTTGGTAAAACTACTACAACTATTAATATTGCTGCTATTTTAGCAAAAAAAAATAAAAAAGTTTTAGTTATTGATTGTGATCCACAAGGGAATGCGACAAGTGGACTTGGAGTTGGGAAGATGAGTCAATTTTCAACTTATGATGTTTTAGTTAATGAGGTTGAAATATGTAATACAATCCAAAAAACTGAGTTGCCAAAACTTGAAATTTGTCCTACAAATATGAATTTAGCTGGTGCTGAAATTCAGTTAGCACAAATGGAGAGAAGAGAATTTGCTTTAGCAGAAAAAATTGCTAGATGTAAGGATAACTATGATTTTATTTTTATTGATTGTCCTCCTTCTTTGGGATTAATTACAATTAATGCGTTGACAGCATCTGATAGTGTTTTGATTCCGGTTCAATGTGAATATTTTGCACTTGAAGGAGTTGGTGAATTACTTAAAACAGTTGATATTGTTAGAAGATATTATAATAGAAAATTATCTATTGAAGGTGCTGTTTTAACAATGTATGATCCAAGAACAAAGCTTTCTAATCAAGTTGTGGAGCAAGTTGCAAAGTATTTTGGAAATAAGGTGTTTGAGACATTGATTCCTAGAAATGTTCGTTTAAGTGAGGCACCAAGTTATGGCAAGCCAATAATTTTATATGATCCAATTTCTAAGGGGTCAAGAAGTTATGAAAAATTGGTTAAAGAATTTATTAATAGAAATAAATAGGTTAACATAAAGGAGAAAAAATGGCTAAGAATTCAGGTTTAGGGAAGGGCTTAGATGCTTTATTTGCAGCACCTATAGCACTTGAAGGTTTTAACGAAGAAGAACAAAAAATTAATGAAAAAGATGGTGAAACAGTTAAATTTATTAAAATTACTGATATTGAGCCTAATGTAACACAGGCAAGAAAGAAATTTGACTCGGAAAGTTTGAATGAACTTGCAGAATCTATTAAAAATTATGGTATTTTACAGCCAATTATTGTTGAAGATAAGGGAAATTTTTATAGAATTATTGCTGGTGAAAGAAGATGGAGAGCTTCTAAAATAGCTGGATTGGAAGAGATTCCTTGTTTGGTTAGAGATGAAGATGAGCAAAGAAATAAAGAGATTTCATTAATTGAAAATATCCAGAGGGAAAATTTAAATCCTATTGAAAAGGCTATGGGTTATAAGGAATTAATTGATAATTATAATTTGAGACAACAGGATTTGGCTGATAAATTGGGCATTAGCAGAACATATGTTACTAATACGTTGAGAATTTTAAATTTGGACAAAAGAGTTATAGAGTTGGCTCTTGAAGGGAAGCTTACAGAGGGACATTGTAAGGCATTGATGGCTATTTCTGATTTGGATAAACAATTTGAAATGGCTACAAAAATAATTGAGACTGGTGGAACTGTTGCTGATATTGAAAGAGCTTTAAAGAATAGTTCAAAAACAGTTAAAAAGGCACAAAAGAACGAAGCAATTTATAGAAATATAGAGAATGATTTTGAGAAGTTTTTTGGCTCTAAAGTCAAATTAAAGGCTGGTCCACGTAGTGGTAAAATTATTATTTCATATTCATCAAATGAAGAGCTTGAAAGATTACTAGAGATGGTTAAAAATAATGGTTAAAAATGAATGGAGTGCTTAAATTGAAAACAGTTAATTATGTAGAAATTTTATTTATGGTGATTAGTATTATTTCCTTAGGGATTTCTGCAGTTAGTATATTTTGGACAATTAAAACTAAAAATAGATATGAAAAATATGTAAAAAAATTGGGGAATGGGTCTAATATTGCTGAAGCTTTGGATGAGTACATTAAGCAGGTTGAAAATATTGAGAAAAGAGATGATCAAATTCTAGAATATTGTACAGCTTTAAATGCTGAACTTGGCAGATGTATTAAGAAAATCGGAATTGTTAGATATGATATGTTTGAAAATAATAGAAGTAAATTAAGTTTTGCTTTAGCTTTATTGGATAGAAAAAATACTGGAGTAGTTATTAATAGTATTTATGCTGAAGATAATTCAAATGTTTATGCTAAACCAGTTGTTAATGGAGTGTCTAAATATCAGCTTTCATTTGAGGAAGAAGAGGCTATTAGACAAGCATCAATTAAATAATATTAAGTATAAATAAAAATGCCTTAAAAACGATTTTAGGCGTTTTTATTTTGTGTTATTTTTTATAATAATTTTGAAAATTATAATTGACAAGTTAAATTTTATATGTTATAAATATATGTGTTACAAGTTATTTTGTACATACGGAGAGGTGGTCGAGTTGGTTTATGGCACCAGTCTTGAAAATTGGCGTAGGTGTGAGCTTACCGTGGGTTCGAATCCCACCCTCTCCGCCATTTTTTTATATTATTTGGAGATGTACCCAAGTGGTTGAAGGGGAGTGTTTGCTAAACACTTAGAGTTCGTAATGGGCTGCGGAGGTTCGAATCCTCTCATCTCCGCCAAGTAATGCTTAACGGCATTATTTTTTTTTGCATATTATTTTAAGCATAAATGAAATAGGAAATCTATTTTATTTATGCTTTTTATTTTGTTTTTATTTTTGATGTTGATTATGTTCATATTATGAGGATAATGTTAATTGTGTATTTTTTATTTTGTTTAAAATTGAATAACTTTTTTATAAAGTTATTCAATTTTTTTTTTGTAAATAATTTATTATTAATAATTAATTTAATTATTAATGTATTTATTTATTGATTAATTTTATTTTTAATTAATTATTTAATTATTTATTAATTGTGTTATTTTGTCATATTGTAAAATTTATTTTTTAATATCTTATTTTTATTGGATTTATTTTATTCTATTGTTTTTTAGACAATTTTATTTTGGCAGTTAAATAATTATTTATTATTAATAATATTGTTTTTATTAAATTAAATATTAATTAATATCAGTAAATTTTTATTTTATATTTTAAAAAGAATATGTCTTAAATTAATTTTTTAATTATAATAATTATTATTTGTTTTAAGTTTTTTTCTGATTAAATTTTATTTATTATTTTTTTGCTTTTAATTAATTATTTATTATTAATAATATTGTTTTTATTAAATTAAATATTAATTTAATTTAAGCAAATTTTTATTTTATATTTTAAAAGTAATATGTTTTAAATTAATTTTGTAATATTAATTATTATTTCTTTTAAATTGTTTTTTATTAATTGGTTTTATTTATTAATTAATTATTTTTATTTATTTTAATTAATATTTTTTATTTTAAATAAAAAAATTGTCATTTTGCAAAATTGAGTTTGCTTAAAAGACAAGTTTTGAAAGATAATTTTATTTTGTTCTTGTAGTTATTGAATCTTAAATATTGTGTTTTAATTTTTAGGATTTTTAATTATTGTTGTATCTTTGTGAAGAAAAGTTTGAGTTTGTTTTATGAATTATTTATTTTTATTTTTTGATATTTAATTTAAAATTAAGATTATTTTTTATAAATTAAAATATTATTATTTAATATTAATTTATTATTTGTTTTATTTAATAAAAAAACAGAAGGAATTAATCCTTCTGTTTTTTATTTTATTTTTTTTATTCCAAGATTTTTTAAATTATTTTTTATTCGTTTTTTAAAGAAAAAATTTTGTAAATCTTGTATATATATTGAGTACATTTTTGCTTTATTTGCACCATATATGTCTGCAATACGATTATTGCCGATTACAGCGATATTTTCTGGAGGTAAGTTCATTGCATTAGCTAAATCTAGAAATGGCTTTTTTAAGGGTTTGAATGCAAATTTTTTTGTTGTTTTTATTTCAAGTTGTTCTACGAATATTGGATTGACATAGATATTATTGCTTAAAATTGCTATTTTTAGGTTTTTGCTTTTTGCGTTTTTTATAAAATTAATTGTACCTTCTGAAATTTGTCTTTTTATTAAAAGTGTTCCATCAAAGTCGAATATTATGCCTTTAATATTTTTATCATTTATTAAATAATCTAGACTAATATCAGATATTTGGCGATACGTTTCTTGTGGTATTAATGCTTTCATTGGACCTCCAATCTTATTTTTTTAAATTGTCCTTTGCTATAGCCATCATTAGTTTAATTCGGTTTGTTTGATTTGCTTCACTTGCTCCTGGGTCATAGTCTATTGGTGAAATGTTAGCGTTTGGATATTTTTCTCTTATGGTTTTTATTACACCTTTTCCAACGACATGGTTTGGTAAACATGCAAATGGTTGTACACATACTATATTATTTATTCCATTTTGTATATATTCAACCATTTCTGCTGTTAAGAACCAACCTTCTCCTGTTTGATTTCCTATTGATAGAATTCCTTTTATGTGTTCTTCAAATTCAAATATATCGCATGGTAGTAGATAACCTTTTTTAGATGATTTTAGTGCAGATATTTCAGCCTTTTCCATGTTATCAATTATTTTTATTACTGTTTTAAAGATAGTTGCCTTTATTTTTTCCGTGTTCATTAATTTGCTATTTGTTATTTTGTGTGTACATATAAATTTAATGAATCCCATGAAATCTGGTTCTATTACTTCAGCGCCCTCGTCTTCTAATTTTTGTATTACGAAGTTATTTCCGAAAGGGTGATATTTTATTAGGACTTCGCCTACTATTCCTACTTTTGGTTTTTCTATAGACATATCAACTTTAATTTTTTCAAAGTCATCTACAATTTCTTGGAAACTTTTTTTGAAATCTTTATTTTTGTTATTGTTGATTATTTCTTTACATTTTTCCATCCATTTATCAAATAATATTTTTGACTCGCCTTTATTTATTTCATATGCTCTATTTTTAGCATATAATTTTTGTAGTAAATCTCCATAAATTATGCATTTTAGTAATTTTTGTGCCAATTCTAAGGTAATTTTAAATCCTGGCATTTTTTCCATTCCTACTACGTTGAAAGAGATAACTGGAATGTCTGGATATCCTGCATCCTTAAGGGCTTTTTTGATAAATCCTATATAATTTGTCGCTCTGCATCCGCCACCTGTTTGTGACATTATTAGGGCTGTTTTTTCAGGATCATATTTTCCTGATTCTAAAGATTCTATCATTTGTCCTGTTGTTAATATTGAAGGATAACATGCGTCATTATTCACATATTTTAAACCAGTTTCGACAGTGTTTTGAGTGCAATCTTTTAAAAGGTGGAAATTGTATCCCATTGATTGCATTGCACTTTCTAATAAATTGAAATGTACTGGTGCCATTTGAGGGCATAGTATTGTATATCCTGATTTTTTCATGTCTTTGGTGAATACTTTACTTTTTTGTTCGTAATCACCAAAGCCTTCTTTGCGGTGTAATTCTGTTTTTTCACGTTTTAGCATACTTGCTAGTAATGAACGAATACGAATTCTTATTGCTCCTAAGTTGTTTACTTCATCAATTTTTATTAATGTGTAAAGTCTTTCGTAGCTTGCTAATATTTCATTTACCTCATCTGTTGTTACAGCGTCAACTCCACATCCGAAAGAAGTTAATTGAATTAATTCTAGTTCATTGTGCTTTCCTACGAAATCTGCTGCTGCGTATAGTCTAGAATGATATGTCCACTGATTTACTACACGTAAACGTTTGGTTATATCAGTTTGTTTACAGATACTGTCTTCTGATAATACTGCTAATCCTAATCCGGTTATTAATGTGTCAATTCCGTGATTTATTTCAGGATCTACATGGTATGGTCGTCCTGCTAGAACAATTCCTTTTGAATTGTGTTCTTTCATATATTTTAATGCTCTGTTTCCTTCGGCTTCGACATCGTCTTTGTAGTGTTGATATTCTTCTTCTGCTAGCTTTGCTGCATTTAATAATTCTTTTTTAGTGAATTTATATTCAGCAAATTCAGGTAGTTTGAAGATTGTTTCTGCTAAACTTTTTGCATTAAATGGTAGGAATGGATTTAAGTATTTTATTTTTTTTAATGATTCTACATTGTTTTTTAGTACCTCTGAATAAGATATTACAATTGGACAGTTATATTTATTGTCTGCTGTTTTGAATTCTTTTCTTGAATAAGGTACACATGGATAGAATATTGTTTTTATTCCTTGTTCTATTAATGATTCTATGTGACCATGTGATAATTTTGCTGGGTAACATACTGATTCAGATGGTATTGATTCCATTCCTTTTTCGTATGTTTTTCTATTACTTTTTTCTGAAATTATTACTCTGAATCCTAAGTTTGTTAAGAATGTAAACCAGAATGGATAATCTTCATACATATTTAATACTCTAGGTATTCCGATTGTACCACGTGGGGCTTTTTCTTCTTTTAATGGTTCATAGTATTCAAATAATCTTTTAAATTTGTATTTATATAAATTTGGTAATTCTTTGTTTGAAGAGACTATTCCTGCACCTTTTTCACAGCGATTACCTGAAATATGTCTTGTTCCATTGTTAAATAAATTTATTGTAAGTAAACAGTGGTTTTCACATGCTTGGCATCTGGTGTGGTTTGTTTTTATTGTTAATGAATCAATTTGTTCTAGTGTTGATAATGTTGTTTCATAATTCATGTCTAGTTTTTCTTCATATTTTTCTTTTGCAAGGATTGCGACGCCATAAGCTCCCATTAATCCAGCAATGTCTGGTCTGATTACATTTATTTTTGTGATTTTTTCGAAAGCTCTTAATACTGCGTTGTTGTAGAATGTTCCACCTTGTACAACAATGTTTTCTCCTAATGTTTTGGTGTCTCTGATTTTCATTACTTTTTGAATTGCGTTTTTTATTACAGAGTAAGAAAGTCCTGCTGATATATCTCCTACTGCTGAACCTTCTTTTTGAGCTTGTTTTATTTTTGAGTTCATAAAAACGGTACAACGTGATCCAAGGTCTACAGGATGTTTTGATTTTATAGCACTATCAACGAATTCTTGTATTGATAAATTAAGGCTTTTGGCGTATGTTTCAATAAATGAACCGCATCCTGATGAACATGCTTCATTTAACATTATATTATTTATTGTATTATCTTTAATACTAATATATTTCATGTCTTGTCCACCAATATCTATGATGCTAGATACGTTTGGTAAAAATGCTTTTGCGGCTGTATAATGTGCAATAGTTTCGATTTCGCCTAATTCTACATTTAATGCTGATTGAATTAATTTTTCTCCATAACCAGTTACGCCACTGAATTTTATGTGTGCTGTTTTTGGAATTTCTTTATATAATTTTTTTAGCATATTTTCAACACTTTTAAGTGGATTGCCTTCGTTGCTTTCATATAAAGAGTATAATAATTCATTATCTCTGTTTATTAATACTAGTTTTGTTGTTGTTGAGCCTGCATCTATTCCAACAAAGCAGTCTCCTTTGAACTCTGATAGACTTTGTCTAGGGACTTTGTTTTTATCATGTCGCTTTATAAATTCTTTATAATCTTCGTCATTTTCAAATAGGGCGTCTAGTGATTTTCCATTTGATTCTTTTGAAGTTTTTAAAGTTGCAATTTTATTTAATAATTCTTCATGAGTTATTTCTTTTGTGTTTATTGAGTCTAAGATAGCGCCTTTTGCTACTAGTAAATGTGCATTTTCTGGTACTATTATTTCATCTTTTGTTAAGTTTAGAGTTTGTATAAATCTATTTCTTAATTCTGATAGGTATGTTAAAGGTCCTCCTAAGAATGCTACATGACCTTTTATTGGATGTCCACAAGCTAATCCTGAAATAGTTTGGTTTACAACTGCTTGAAATATTGAGGCAGCAATATCTGATGTATTTGCTCCTTCGTTAATTAATGGTTGGACATCTGTTTTGGCAAATACTCCACATCTTGATGCTATTGGATATATTATTTTATAATTTTTGGCTAAATCGTTTAGTCCTGATGCGTCTGTGCTTAATAATGATGCCATTTGGTCAATAAATGCGCCTGTACCACCGGCGCATGTACCATTCATTCTTTGTTCTATTGATTGATCAAAGTATATTATTTTTGCATCTTCACCGCCAAGTTCAATTACTACATCTGTTTGAGGAATATATTTTTCAACTGCGCGTTTACATGCTACTACTTCTTGAATAAATGGAATTTCCATAAATTTTGCTGCACTCATTGCACCTGAACCGGTTAATGAGATTGTATATGTGTTATTTTTATATTTTTCTGCAAATTCTGTTAAAACTTTGCATAATGTGTTTTTTGTATCTGAGTAATGTCTTTGATAGTCTTCGTGTAAAACGTTTAAATCATCGTCCATTATTACTATTTTGATTGTTGTTGAACCTACGTCAATACCAACGTGTAAATGATTTTTCATTTTTCCTCCTTATGGGGTTATTTTATATTTTAAGTGGTAAAAAGTCAAACTGATTTTCTTAGGGTTTATTGATATAAAGTTATTGTGGTGTTATAATTTTTTTATGGAAAGAATAGATGATTTACAATATAAAGGTTTAAAGATTATACAAGATTCTGATGGATTTTGCTTTCGGGATTGATAGTGTTTTATTAAGTGATTTTGCAAAAAAAATTAGACCGGGTAGTACAATATGTGATTTGGGAACTGGAACTGGTATTATTAGTATTTTACTTAGCAAAAAGGTTGATTCTTCTAAAATAATTGCTTTTGAAAAACAAAGAGATGTTTTTGATATGGCATTTAGAAGTATTAAAATGAATGGGCTTGAAAATGATATTAAGATTATTAACAGTGATATTTTAGAGATTGATAGAGATTTTAGAGCTGATGCTGTTGTTACTAATCCTCCTTATAAAAAATTGGATACTGGTATTAATTCTGTAAATGTGAAAAAGCAAATTTCAAGATTTGAATCAAGTGCTAATTTAGATGATTGGATTCGAATTTCTTCTAGAATTTTGAAGGATTTCGGAGAATTTTATATGGTTTATAGACCAGAAAGATTATCTGAAGTTTTTAGTATTATGAATAAATATAAGATTGAACCAAAAGTAATTAGATTTGTTCATTCAAAAGTTGATGAGCATTCTACAATGGTTCTTATTAAAGGGATTAAATTAGCTAAGAGTTTTCTTAAAATCGAAAAACCTTTGATTATTTACAATAATGATGGAAGTTATACTTCTGAAATTAATGAAATTTATAATGGAGATGTTAATGGAAAAGGGTAAATTGTATTTAGTTGCTACGCCGATAGGAAATTTAGGGGATATTACTTATAGGGCAGTTGAAATTTTAAAGGCAGTTGATGTAATTGCTGCAGAAGATACTAGACAGACATTAAAGTTGTTGAATTATTTGGATATTAAAAAATCAATGTTTAGCTATCATAGGCATAATGAAGATTTTAAAGTTGAAAAGATTATGGAATTTTTGGAAGAGGGTAAAGATGTTGCTATTGTTACAGATGCTGGTACTCCTGGAATTTCTGATCCTGGTGAAGTAGCTGTTAAAGAGGCAATTGATAGGAATATTGAAATTATTCCTATTCCCGGAGCTTGTGCTTTAGTTAATGCTTTGATTGCTTCAGGACTTAATACTAAAGAATTTTCTTTTTTTGGATTTTTACCTATTAATAATAAAAATCGTAAAGCTAAATTGGATGAAATTGAAAGAGAAGAGAAAACTGTGATTTTGTATGAGGCACCCCATAGAATGTTGGAAACATTGGTTGATTTGAAAAATGTTTTAGGAGATAGATTTGTTGTTGTTGCTAAGGAACTTACTAAATTACATGAAACATTTTATAGGGGTAATATTGATGAAGTTATTGATTTGATAGGCGGTAATCCAAGGGGTGAATTTATTATTATGATAAATGGTAAGATTGTTGATAAAAAAGAACTTTTCAAAGATATGACTTTGGAAGAGCATTATAAATATTATGAAGACCAGGGATTTGATAAGAAAGAAATTATTAAGAAAATTGCGAAAGATTTAAATGTATCAAAGAATGAAATATATCAAAAATTAATTTAGCATGTGCTAAATGAATTTTTTTGTAGTATTTTTGTATGTTATAATAATTGACTTTTGGTAATATGTGGAATATATTTTAGCTGTAGAGGAAATAGTTCAGTTTATGTTTTTATCGACTAATTTTAATCTATGAGATTTTATTTTATTATTTTCTAAAAAACAAATTTATATTTCTAAAAGCGCCCCTACTAAAAATAATAAATTCCTCTACATTTTATTTTAATGATGGTATTTTTCGTTGTTTGAAATTTTAGCAGCTCTAAATATTTGTTCAATTAAAAATACTCTAATTAATTGATGTGGAAATGTCATTTTTGAGAAGCATATTTTTTCATTACTTAAATTTTTTAATTTTGTATTTAATCCAAGTGATCCACCAATTATAAATGTAAGATTACTATTTGAAATTTTTATATTTTCTATTTTTTCTGAAAACTCTTCTGATGTGTATTGTTTTCCAGTTAAATCTAGTGATATAACATATGAATTTTTAGGTATGTGCGAAATTATTTTTTCGGATTCTATATCTTGTATTTGTGATATTATTGAAGAATTTAATGTGTCTGGTAATTTTTCATCTGGTAATTCTATTATTTGAAATGAATAATATTTTGATAATCTCTTGGAATATTCTTGTATTGCTTCTTTTAAATATGTTTCTTTTAATTTTCCAATACAAATTAAATTTATATGTAGCATTTTGACCTCAATTAATTTTATAATATAATTTTTTTACTTATTTCATCGCGGTTTGCGATTTGTAGAGTAAAGTTTTTTAAATCTTTTTTTATAAGTTTATTCATGGTTGTTTGGTATGCTTGTTCAGGAGTGTTGTTTTCTTTACTTAAGTGTCCAAACATTACATTGTTTAAATTTTGTGTGTTTAAATAGTTTACTAATTCAGCTGCATCATCATTTGATAAATGTCCGAAAGGACCTGCAATTCTTTGTTTTAAATTGTATGGATATGATGAGTTTTTTAATAATTCAAAATCATAATTTGATTCTAATAATATAAAATTGCTTCCTATTAAATTATTTATTAAATTTTTATCAATATGACCAATATCTGTAGCAATTGAAATTTTTTTCTCTGCATTTGCAATATTGTATGCTACAGGGTCTGCAGCATCGTGTGGAATAGAGAAGGGCTTTATCTTTAGTTCTCCTAAATCAAAAGCCTCATCATTTAAAAAGTATTTTTTGTTTGAAATTTCAGCAGTTTTCGAAATTGCATCATGTGTTTTTTTATTAGCGTAAACTGGAATATCATAGTTTTTACAAATAGTTTTTAGGGCTTTTGTATGATCGCTATGTTCATGTGTTATTAAAATTCCATTAATTTTTGATAAACTTGAATTTAGTTGTTTTAATGATTCTTCAATTTTTTTTGCGCTTAATCCACAATCTATTAACAATTTTGTGGATTCGGTTTCAATATATGAACAATTTCCTGAACTACTACTGAATAAGTTATAAAAGTTAAACATTGTTTTTCCTATCTAATTTCTTCGTCATCGTGAACTCTTTTTATGTTTGCACCAAGTTGATTGAATTTATCTTCAATGTTTTCATAGCCTCTATCTATGTAGTGAATGTTATGTACTTCACTTGTTCCTTCGGCAATTAAACCTGCAATTACTAAAGCTGCTCCGGCTCTTAAGTCTGATGCATATAAATTAGCAGCAGTTAGTTTTGGGACTCCTTCAAATACAGCTGTTTTACCTGAGGCTGTTATGTGTGCTCCCATTTTTATTAATTCATCTGTGTATTGGAATCTTGAATCCCAAATGCTTTCTGTCAGAATACTGGTTCCTTCGGCAAGAGCAAGTACAACTCCAGTTTGTGCTTGTAAATCAGTTGGGAATCCAGGGTATGGGAGTGTTTTAATGTTTACTGGTTCAATTTTTCCATTGTATTTTACATGGATTGTATCATTTAAATATTCTACTATTCCACCCATTTCTTCAATTTTTGCTGTTAAAGGATCTAAGTGTTCTGGAACACAATTTTTTATTAATATATCTCCTTTTGAAGCAATTGCTGCTAACATGAAAGTACCTGCTTCAATTTGATCTGGTACTACTGAATATTGGTGGTTGCCTTTTAATTCTTTTACACCATTTATTTTTATTGTATCTGTACCTGCACCTCTAATATCTGCACCCATAGAATTTAAAAAGTTAGCTACATCTACAATGTGAGGTTCTTTAGCACAGTTATCTAAAATTGTTGTTCCTTCAGCAAGTGTAGCAGCAAGGATTAAATTGATTGTTGCGCCTACTGAAATGATATCAAAATATATATTTGCTCCTATTAGTTTGTCGGCTGTAGCTATAATTTTACCTTGAGTTATATCAACTGTTGCTCCTAGTGATTCAAAACCTTTGATGTGTTGATCTATTGGACGTACACCTAATTTGCATCCACCTGGTAATCCTACAGTTCCATTATGACATCTGCCAAGAAGGCTACCTAATAAATAATAAGATGCTCTAAATTTACTTGTCATATCTAAAGGTGTTGATGTGGTAGAGATATTGCGTGCATCTATTGTAATTGTATGATTATTTTTAAAAGTTACGGTTGCTCCGATTTCGTTTAATATTTCACATATATTTTTAATGTCACTTATATTTGGAACATTATCAATTGTTGTTATACCATTTACTAAAAGTGCTGCTGGTATTAAAGCTAAAGCAGAGTTTTTAGCTCCACTAATTGTTACTTCACCTATTAAAGTTTTGTTACCTTCAATTATTAATTTTTCCATGATTCTCCCTTCTTTATATAGTATAAAAGCTATTAATAAACTACCATAATTTATTGTTTTTTGCAATATTGTTGTTTGACTCGTTTAGAATTGACAAAAAAGCAATATTATAATATTATTTTTTATATCAATAAAATTGGCATGATTGTTTTTTATGACTGAAGTTGATTTTAGCAATAATTATATATAAGGAGAACAATTATAATGGAAGAAAAGTTTGAGCAGGTTGAGAAGAAATTGAAAAAAGCAGGCCAAGAACATTTATTAAAATATTATGAAAGAATAACGGATGATAAAAAGAAGGAAAATTTTTTGAATTCAATTTTGACAATCGATTTTGATGCAATTAATGAAATTTATTTAGATAGTAAAAAGAATATAACAAATAAAGATTTTGTAATTGAGCCTATTAAATTTATAGATAAAGAAAAAATCGATGAAAAAGAATATGCTGAATATGAAAAGTTGGGAAAAGATATTATAAAAAGTGGAAAATTAGCTGTTGTTACAATGGCTGGTGGTCAAGGGACGAGACTTGGACATACTGGTCCAAAAGGTACGTTTGATTTAGGATTAGAAAGTCACAAATCTATTTTTGAAATTTTGTGTGATACATTGAAATCTGAAAATGAGAGATATGGTGTTAGTGTGCCATGGTATATTATGACTAGTGATGAGAATAATTCGGAAACTGTAGAGTTCTTTGAAAAGCATAATTATTTTGGATATAATAAAGGTGATATATTTTTCTTTACGCAGAGTAAGTTACCAATGGTTGATACTAATGGAAAATGTCTAATTGATGAAAAAGGAAATATTAAAGAAGCTGCAGATGGACATGGTGGTATTTTTAAATCAATATTGAAGAGTGGAGCACTATATGATATGCAATCTAGAGGTATTGAATGGGTATTTATAGGTGGTGTAGATAATGTTTTGGTTAAGCCAGTTGATCCAGTATTAATAGGTCTTTCAATTAAAGATAATGTTGATGCAGCTGGTAAGAGTATTATAAAGGCAAATCCACATGAGAAAGTTGGAATCTTTTGTAAGAGAAACGGTAGACCTAGTGTTATTGAATATTCTGAAATTTCTGATGAATTAGCTGAAGAAAGATTGGAAAATGGTGAATTAAAATATGCAGAATCTCATATTTTATGTAATTTATTTAGCTTAAATGCTATTAATAAAATTGCATCAATTGATTTACCATATCATGTTGCATTTAAAAAGGCAAAGTATATTGATTGTGATGGTAACTTGATTGTTTCTGAAAAGCCAAATGCTTATAAATTTGAATCATTTATATTTGATGCATTTGAGAAGTTAGATGATTTAGTTGTTTTGAGAGTTAAGAGGGAAAATGAATTTGCACCTGTTAAAAATGCAGAGGGTGAAGATAGTCCTGAGACTGCTCGTAAATTATATATTGAATTTCATAATAAATAGTGAATAAGGAGAAAGAATTAATTTCTCCTTAATTTTATAAAATGCAATGTGGAGGTTTTTATGAATAATTATTTAAAAAAATATAATGAGTGGTTGACTGATGACTGCTTTGATAAAGAAACAAAAAATGAGTTAGAGTCTATTCGTAATAATGAAAATGAAATAAAAGATAGATTTTATAAAGAATTAGAATTTGGTACAGCAGGATTAAGAGGTGTAATTGGTGCTGGTACTAATAGAATGAATAAATATACAGTTGGTAGAGCAACTCAAGGCTTGGCTAATTTTATAAATAAGATGAAAATTAGTAATCCTAGTGTTGTAATTAGTTTTGATTCTAGACATATGTCAAAGGAGTTTAGTGAAATTACAGCTTTGGTATTAAATGCAAATGGAATTAGGGTAAATCTTTTTGATAATTTAAGACCTGTTCCAGAATTGTCTTTTGCTGTTAGATATTTAAAAGCTACTGCAGGAATTATGATTACAGCAAGTCATAATCCACCTGAATATAATGGATATAAAGTATATTGGAGTGATGGTGCACAAATAATTCCTCCTATAGATAAGGGAATTATTGATGAAGTCTTAGCTATTGAAGATTTTTCTTTAATAAAGACAATGGATAAAGATGAAGCTATTAGTCAAGGATTGTTGAATTATATTGGAAGTAAAGTTGATGATGCTTTTATTAATGCACTTAAATCATCTTGTTTGAATCCTGAAATTATAAAAAAAGAAGCTAATAATGTTAAGATTGTTTATACACCTTTACATGGGGCTGGAAATATACCAGTTCAAAGAATTTTGAAAGAGCTTGGTTTTAAAAATGTTTATGTTGTTCCAGAACAGGAGAAACCTGATGGAAATTTTCCAACAGTTAGTTATCCAAATCCTGAGGATCCTAAAGCTTTTGAACTTGCATTAAAATTAGCTAAAAAAGTTGATGCAGATGTTGTACTAGCAACAGATCCTGATTCTGATAGACTAGGAGTTTTTTCTAAGATAAGTAATGGTGAATATGTTTCATATACAGGAAATATGTCAGCCTTATTGATTTGCGAATATGAGTTGTCACAGAAAAGAGATAAAGGAATTCTTCCTAATAATGGTGCTATTGTGACTACTATTGTTTCTTCAGAGTTAACTAAGGCTATTGCTCAATATTATGGGGCTAAAGTTTTTGAAACTTTGACGGGCTTTAAATGGATTGGTGAAAAGATTAGAGAGTTTGAAGAAAAAGATTCATATAAGTATCTTTTTGGTTTTGAAGAAAGTTATGGTTGTTTGATTGTTCCTCATGCTAGGGATAAAGATGGTATTTCTGCTGTGATGGCGTTGTGTGAAGCAACTGCTTATTATAAAAGTAAAGGTTTATCTTTATGGGATCAAATGATTAAAATTTACGAAAAATATGGATATTATAAGGAAGGCCAAATTTCAATTGTTCTTAAAGGAGCAGATGGGGCTGCAGAAATTAAAAATAAAATGTCTAAGATGCGTGCTAATCCACCAAAAGAATTAGCTGGATTAGATGTTTTAGAGGTAAGGGATTATCAAGAGCATATTGTAAAAAAGTCTAATGGAGAAATTTTTAAAACTGATCTACCGACATCAAATGTTTTATATTATGAATTATCTAATAATAGTTGGTGTTGTGTTAGACCTTCTGGAACTGAGCCAAAAATTAAATTTTATATGGGTGTAAAGGGTTCAACTATGCAAGATGCTGAAAATCAACTTGCAGTATTGAGTGAAGCTATGAAAAGATTTGTTGATTAGGAGGTTTTATGCAAAAAATATCTGGATGTGTTAGAAGAGCAGTTGATGATTATAATATGATTGATGATGGTGATAAAATAGCTGTGGCACTTTCTGGAGGCAAGGATTCTATTGCATTACTTTATAAAATGAGAGAATTGCAATATTTTTATAAAAATAAGTTTGAACTTATTGCGATTACTATAAATCCAGGTTTTCCTGAATTTGATGAAGAATTGTTACATAATTTATGTGATAATGTAGGAGTTCCTTTAGTTATTTATAAAAGTAATATTAAAGAAATTGTTTTTGATGAGAGAAAGGAAACGAATCCTTGCTCGTTGTGTGCTAATTTGAGAAGAGGTATGCTTAATACTGTTGCAAAAGAAAATGGTTGTAATAAAATTGCTCTTGGACATAATGAAGATGATGTTATAGAAACATTATTAATGAATATGATTTTTGCTGGTAATTTTTCTACAATCGCGCCTGTTACATATATGGATAAATCAGGAATTACTTTAATTAGACCTTTAATTTATGTTTCGGAAAAGGGAACAAAATCATTTTGTAAATCAAATGGTTTAAAACCAATGTCTAAGGTTTGTCCACAAGATGGAAATACATCTAGACAATTTGCATTTGATTTGCTAAAATCTTGGGAGATACGAAATAAACATACAAGAGCTAATTTGATTGGAGCTATTAAAAGAGCAAAATTGAATGGCTGGAAGGAAGTTGATAATTAAGTAATAAATAGTTCTAAGTTTTCTTAGAACTTATATGTTCACGTAGCATAATTGGATAATGCACTCGCCTCCTAAGCGAAAGATTGGAGGTTCAATTCCTCTCGTGGACACCATAAAAGGCCTTTTTAAGGCCTTTTTTATTTAACATTTATTTAACATAAAAAATAAATAATTTTACTTTTATATTTTAATAATTTTTTATATAAATTGATATATTATTAATCAAAAATAAGATATAAAATTATATAATGCTAAAATTTTCTAAAATTTTTAGAAAATTTTAGAAAAAGTATTGACATAATATAAATAAAGTAGTAATATAAGGTTGTGTCCCATATATGGATAATAAAATAAAAGGAGGGATGAGGATTGAATTCTGAAAAAGTAATGAGTAGCATTTTAAATAATTATCTTGTTAATGAGATTACAGAATTTGAATATTTTTTGATTCATGATCAAGGATTTGGTATAAGAATAATTGAAAAATCAAATAATAATGAAAAGCTAGTATTCCAAAAAGATAATATTAGTGAAAATGCAGACTTTGTTAAAAAACTTATTGAAGTTATTGCAAAGTCAACTTATAATTTTGAATTGTTGCCAGATATCATTGATGATTTAAGAGGCAACAATCCGGTCCTTATTTAGGATGTAGAGAGGCGTTATAGCCTCTTTTCATTTGCAAATAAATTTTAAATATGGTAATATTATTGTGCTATGAAGAGTAAAGAATACTATATGAATGAAGCTTTGAAAGAGGCTAAAAAGGCGTATAAAAAGTTAGAAATACCTGTTGGAGCAGTTATAGTTAAAGATGGTATAATTGTTGCAAGAGCTCATAATTTAAAAGAAATTAAATTAGATTCTACAGCACATGCTGAAATTAATGTTATAAAAAAGGCTGCTAAAAAGCTTAATACATGGAGATTGAATGAATGTGAAATGTATGTCACTTTAGAACCTTGTCCAATGTGTGCAGGTGCTTTAATCCAAGCTAGGATTGCTAAGTTGTATATTGGGACAATGGATGAAAAAACAGGGGCATGTGGTTCTGTATTAAATTTGTTAACTGATTATAAATTTAATCATACTGTAGATGTTGAAAAAGGTATTTGTGAAAAAGAGTGTAAGAGTATTATTAAAGAATTTTTTAAAGAACTTCGAAATAGTAAAAAATAAATATGGAGAGATGCCGGAGTGGTTGAACGGAGCTGTCTCGAAAACAGTTTATTACGTAGTGGTACGTGGGTTCGAATCCCACTCTCTTCGCCAAAGAGGTGTTTATTATGATTGATAATAAAGAGAAAATTAAATGGTTCATAACTATGGGATTTATTATTACGTCTTTTATTATTGTTGCAGCACTTATGATTGTTTATCATTATGATGGTGAAATGAAAATGCCATTTATAATTGATAAAATTTTAATTGTTAGTAGTGCAGATGGCAAAAACAAGAGTGATAATGATATGAAATGGAATATTGATATTAATCAGTATTCAGATATATATATTAAGATTAGTAAAAATACTAAAGTTGATAAAACAGAGTTTTTGAAATCAGTTAGAATTGAAAATATGACTGTGGAGAACCCTGATAATAATCAAGTTAAATTTTATATGCCTAATAGTAGCAATGCAGATTCTTTATTTGTATATGATGATATGTATTTATTCGATAAGAATTTAACATATCAGGCTGGAGCAGTGGATGATCCTAAAACTTTAAAAATTGGTAATCAAGGTGGTACAATAGTTTTTAGAACTGCAAAGATGAATATTGCTAATTATTCTGCAGATAGTAAGGGAAGTATTAATTATAATGGGTTGCTGTTGAAAAAAGTTAATATTTCTTCTGAAAGCTTGAAATATAAAATTAAATTTGATTTAATAATAGAAACATCTTCTGCTACTTATAAGACAACTTTGAGCTATGAGTTACCAATTGGAAAAATAGAGGATGAAGGAATTTCAAAATTTTATGCAGAAGATTTTGATAAGATAATATTTAAGAGAGTAAAATCTTGATAAAATATAATAAATATATTATAATTTGAAGGTATAATTGTTCCCTATTTTAGGGTATTTTCGATGTAAGCCTATGAAACTTGTCAGGTCCGGAAGGAAGCAGCAATAAGTAGAAACTGTATGTGGAAATATCCTAAAATGGGGAGTGATATACCTTTATTTTATAGGAGGTTAAATTTGGAATATACAGCTTTATATAGAAGATTTCGACCTCAAAAGTTTTCGGAAATTTATGGTCAAGAACATATTGTTAGGACATTACAAAATCAAATTATGTCAGGTAGAGTTGGACATGCATATTTATTTACGGGTTGTAGAGGTTGTGGGAAAACTACGTCTGCTAAAATTTTGGCAAGAGCCATTAATTGTTTAAATCCGATAAATGGGGAACCATGTAATGAATGTAGTGTGTGCAAAGCTGCTTTAAATGAAACTTTGACTGATATTGTTGAAATGGATGCGGCGTCAAATAATGGTGTTGACGATGTTAGAGCGATTAGAGATGAGGTTAATTTTTTGCCAACTGTGGCAAAGTATAGAGTATATATAATTGATGAAGTTCATATGCTTTCTACAGGAGCTTTTAATGCTTTATTGAAAACTTTAGAAGAGCCACCTAAACATGTTAAATTTATATTGGCTACAACAGAACCTCATAAATTACCTGTTACTATTTTATCGAGATGTCAAAGATTTGATTTTAAAGCAATTGAAAAAGAAAAAATTGTTGATAATTTAAAGTCTATTTGTGATAAATGTCATTATGAATTTGATAATTCTGCTATGGAATTAATTGCTGAATTGTCAGAAGGTGCAATGAGAGATGCTTTATCAATTCTTGAGAGGTGTTTACAAGATTCTCAGAAGAAGGTTACCATTGAAAAAGTTAAAGAATTGGTTGGAATACCTGAGACAAAGAAGATATTTGATGTTGTTGAAGCTGTTTTTTCTAAGGATATTGATAAAGTGGTGGTATTAAGTAATGACCTTTTAGATTCTGGAGTTGATGTAGATAATTTTTTGTTTGAAATTATTAGATTTTTAAGGGATATTTTAGTGTATAAAGTGGGTGTTAAATTATCAAATTCTTATACTGAAAATGATTTAAAAGAGATTGATAAGATTATAGAAAATAAAACGAAGGAAGAATTGATATTTTTGATTGAAAAAATATCAAAGATAGAGAATAAAATAAAAAATTCTTTACAGAAGAGTATTGTTTTTCAGACTGAGCTTATGATGCTTTGTTGTGAAGAAGTTGTTGAGGAAAAGAAACCGAGTGCGATTAAAATATCCACAAAAATTGAACAAAAAGTGGATAAACAATCTGAAAAAAATATTGTAGAAACAAAGGTAATTGATAAAAGTATTAATTATGATTTTTGGAAAAATGTATTGAATAAGTTAAAAGAGGAAAATTTATATGTTTTATATTCTGCGCTAACGGGTGTTAAAGTTAATTTGAAAGATGATTTAATTGTTGAATTGATATTGAGCAATGATTTTCAAAAAGGAATTATTACTAAGCCTGAATATATTTCTAAACTTAGAGAATTGGTTTCTTTAGAGTTTAATAAAGATATGATTATAAATGTGATTGATAATTTTAAGAAAGATGATGAAAATTCATTAAACTTAGGATTTAATATTAATGTTATTGAATAAAGGAGATTAAAAATAATGGGAAGAGGATTTCAAAGTGGAATGGGTGGATTTGGTGGAATTAACATGAATCAGTTAATGAAACAAGCTAAGAAAATGCAAGAGGAAATGGAAAAGACTCAAGAAGATTTAGCTTCTAAAGTTTTTGAAAGTACAGCTGGTGGTGGAGCGATTAGTGTTAAAGCCAACGGAAAAAAGCAAATTACAGAAATAAAATTAGAAAAAGATGTAGTGGATCCAGATGATGTTGAAATGTTGGAAGATTTAATTATGACCTGTATTAATGATGTAATGTCAAAAATTGATTCTGCTAGCAATGCTGAATTTGGAAAGTATAATATTCCTGGCTTAGGATTATAATTTGGGAGGTAATAATGGCAGTTTATTCACCATCAATTCAAAAGCTTATTGATAGTTTTGAAAAATTACCTAGTATTGGGCACAAGACGGCGGTGAGACTTGCTTTTTATATGTTAAATGTTAGTAACAGAGAGGCAGAAGAGTTTTCACAAGCTATTTTGAATGCGAAAAGGAATTTAAAGTTTTGTTCTATTTGTTATAATATTTCTGATAATGATCCATGTGAAATTTGTTCAAATAATATGAGGGATAAGACAAAGATATGTGTTGTAGAAGATGTTAAAGACATTATTGCAATTGAAAAGATTAATGAATATAATGGATTATATCATGTATTACATGGGTCTATTTCGCCAATGGAAGGGATTGGGCCTGAAGATATAAAGATTAAAGAATTGCTTAGTAGATTGCTTCAAGGTGATGTAAAAGAAGTAATTTTGGCTACAAACCCTAAAGTTGAGGGAGAAGCTACAGCAATGTATATTTCTAAATTAATAAAGCCAATGGGAGTTAAGGTTACTAGATTAGCTCATGGTATTCCAGTTGGTGGTGACTTAGAATACACTGATGAATTTACATTAGGCAGGGCTTTTGAAGGAAGAGTTGAATTATAAAAAGCAAAAAGAGTGAATTAATCTTCACTCTTTTTGTTGTTTATAAGTATATTACATATATTTTGCGTGCTATTTAAATGTGAATATATTTTTTGGTTATTTTTAATTTCTTTAATTAATTTGTCATCATTTAAAATGTCTTGAAAATATTCTGGAGTAGGTTTATTTGTTTTTATCCATATTCCCATTTTTTTATCTACAATGTATTGTGCATTTTCTTTTTCTTGCCCAGGTATTGGATTTATAAGAATTACTGGTACATTTGAAGTAATACATTCGGTTATTGTTAAGCCACCTGGTTTTGTTATTACAAAAGAAGTTATTGGTAATAATTCTGGAATTTGTGTTGTAAAATCTATTAATTTTGTATTAGAGGTGTGATTAGTATTTGTTATTGTTTTTTGAAATTCATTATATAGTTTTTGATTTTTTCCTGAGATTATGATGATTTGATATGATTCATTGGTTGCTTGTAATAAAGAGGTTAATATGTTTTGAACATTTGTTGATGATGATAAACCTAAACTGCCTCCACCAAAAAATATAATATTTTTTTTATTCTTTAGAATTTTTAAGGAATTATATATTGATTCTTTATCATAATTTTTATAGAAGTTTGGTGAAATAGGGATTCCTGACACATAAATTTTGTTTGGAAAAATTCCTTCGCTTATTAAGCTTGTTTTCATTTCTATATTTGAAACAAAAAAGTAATCTGTATAATCTTTTCCTATTAACCATTGTTTATGTGATGCAAAGTCTGTCATTACTGTTGCTAATTTACAATTTGTTTTGTTGTGTGATTTCAAGAATGCTGTTATTTGTCCACCTAAAGGATGACAAGATATTACTAAATCTGGCTCGAAGTCTTCAAATAATTTAAATATTTTTTTTGCCATGAATCTATTTGAAAATTGTGTTATGTCTAAGATAGCATCATTTTTTAATAGCTTATATACTTGTCCCCATAATAGTGGAGTTTTTAAAATTATGTTTTTATATGCGGATGTACTAATTTTATTAATAGATCTATTAATGTATTCTACACAGTCTATTTTTAAAGTTTTATCATTTGGGTAATGTTCTTTGATATATTGTTCAATAGCAGATGCGGCAGATAGATGTCCACTTCCGTATGATGCATAAAATAATAAAATGTTCATTTCTGTATTCCTTTGTTTTTGTTGTTTTTTTTATATCATATTTTTGAAATTTTATCAAATTTATTATAGTTTTTTTTATTGCAAAATGTTGCTTTTTGACATATAATGACTTCGAAAAAAGATTTTTTTAAGGAATTATTTATGAAGATTTGTGATTTATTAAAAAATGTTGACATTGAATTGGTTTACGGTGATGAAACTACTGAATTAGATACTTTTGAAAGAGATTCTAGAAAAGTGAAAAATGGTGATTGTTATGTTGCAATTGTTGGTGATAATTTTGACGGTAATAATTTTATTGTATCAGCAATTGAAAATGGTGCAAAATCAATTATTTGTAGTAGAGATTTATATGATAATGAGATGAATATTGTTATAAAAAATAATATTAATGTTTTAAAAGTTGAAAACACTGTTGAGGCAATTCAGAATATTGCAAAATATAAGAGGAGCTTGATTGATGTTCCTATAGTAGCGATAACTGGTAGTGTTGGTAAAACAAGTACTAAAGATACAATTGCTGGAGTTTTATCTTCTAAATATAGAGTTTTGAAAACAGAGGGAAATTTAAATAACGAGATTGGTGTTCCTTTTACAATTTTGAAATATAAGGATGAAGATATTATTGTTGTAGAGATGGGAATGAATGGATTTCGCCAAATAAGTGTTTTAACTGATATTGCAAAACCTACATTGGCGGTGGTAACGAATATAGGTACTGCACATATTGGAATTTTGGGTTCTAGAGAAAACATATTAAAAGCTAAAATGGAAATTTTAGAAGGATTGCAAGGAAATACTGTTATCATTAATAATGATAATGATTTATTACATAAGTGGGCTTTGGATAATATAAATAGATATAATGTTGTTACTTATGGAATTAATGAAAATAGTTCGTACAATGCTAAAGGAATTGATTCTCACGAAGATTATAGTGAATTTAATGTTGATGGTGATTTATTTAGAATAAATATTCCTGGTGAACATTTTGTATTAAATGCATTGTGTGCTTATGCGGTAGGAAGACATTTTAATCTTTCTAATACTGAAATTAAAAATGGTTTATTAAATTTAAAATTGACAGAAAAAAGGATGCAGAAAGTTAATTCTTATTGTGGAGCAATTATTATAAATGACGCATATAATGCTAATTATGATTCAATGAAGGCTGCTCTTGAGTATTTAAGAAATGTTAAAAATCGAAGAAAAATAGCAATATTAGGAGATATGTTAGAACTTGGAAAGTTTTCAAAACAAATTCATAGCGATGTTGGTAGAGAAGTTTATGATATTGATGTATTGATAACTGTGGGGAATGAAGCTAAGAATATTGCTAATAATGCAAAAATTAGTAAAGAAAATATTTTTTCCTTTGATAATAATGATGATGCAATAAAAAAAATTAAGATGATTATTGGTGAAAATGATTTAATTTTAGTTAAAGCTTCTAATGGAATGAAGTTTACTAATATTGTTGATATTATTAAGAGTTTTTAGGAGTATTGTAAATGTTTAATGAATCTACTGAAAGTTTAATTCGAATTATAAAAAGTGATATGAAGAAGAATTTATCTGAAAAGCGTTTTTTGCATTGTGTAAGAGTTATGGATAAGGCTTGTGAACTTGCTAAAATTTATAATATAGATGTAAATTTAGCGGCGTTAGCTGGTTTAACACATGATATAGCAAAAGAGATACCGTATGTTGAAGCGATTAATATTATTGAAAAGAACAATATTGAAGTTGATGAAATTGAGATTGCAAATCCAGGATTGTTGCATGGGCCACTTGGAGCTTTTATTGTTAGAGAAAGATATGGATTGTGTAGTGAAATTCAGAATGCTATTAAATTACATACTAGAACATCGAAAGATATGACTACACTTGATAAAATTGTTTATGTTGCAGATAAAATAGAAGATGGTAGAAAAAATAATAATTATGATATTCAAATTGAAAGAGAGCTAGCAAAGACTGATTTGGATGCTACAGTAATTATGATTATTGATAATAATATTATTCATTTATTAGAAAAGAGTCGATTGGTGCATCCTAATTCAATTATTACTACTAATTTTTTAAAGATAAATTTATATAAATTATAGGATAATTATTTACAAAAGATAATATGTTGAGTTACAAAAGATGATATTTTAAAATTTAGTGGGGTTAAAATGGCATTTAAAGATTATTATAAGATATTAGGATTTGATTCTAATAAAGTTAGTGTTGCTGAAATTAAAGTTGCATATAGAGATCAAGCTAAGAAATATCATCCGGATATTAATAAGGGAAATGAAGAGTATGAGTCTATTTTTAAAGATATAAATGAGGCATATAAAGTTTTGACAAATGAGAAAATGAGAAGAAATTATGATTTTTCTTGGAATAGACATTTTAGAGATAATTTAAGAACAGAAAAAAAGACTTTTAAAGAAATTTTGTTAAAGATGTTTTTTGGAATTGAATATGTTGATGAACCTAAAAAAGAAAAGTCTAATATAAATATGGTGAATGGTGAAGACATTAATGTATTTATTGATATTGGAATAAAAAAAGCTTTTTTAGGTGGAAGAAAGTCTATACAACTTGGTGATGAAATTGTTAATTTTGATATTCCTGCTAAGATTAAAAATGGAGAAAAAATTAGAATTGTTGGTAAAGGTGCGCTTGGAAAGAATGGTGGAAAGCCTGGGGATTTGGTTATTATAGTTAATATTAAGAATTCTGATACAATGCAACTTATAAATAATGATATTTATATCACATTTAATTTACAAGCGTATGATGTAGCACTTGGGACGGTTATAAATTATCGATTGTTTAATGAAGTATTGAATATTGAAATTCCAGAGTGTACTTCAAGTGGTAAAAAGATTGTTGTAAAAAATAAAGGATATTTTATTGATGATAATAATAGAGGAAATTTAGTAATTATTATTAATGTGGTTTTTCCAAAAGAGTTGTCTGATGATGATAAGAAATTATATTTAGCTTTAAGAGAAAATAATACATATAAAAATGATTAGTTGACATATTTTAGGACGGATGCTATAATAAATTTGTTAACTAAGGATAAATGAAAAGGAGAGAGTATGAGTACTGAATTAGCTGGAAAATATTTTAGTATTATTGATCCAATTGGTATAAAGACAGTTATTTATAGAATAAATGAGACTGCTAAGGAGTTGCAAAATGAATATCCTAAGCACACTGTTGAAAGATTGGCATCTAGTGAAGAATTAGTGAAAAATGGAACAAAAAAGACGTTTTTTATTGACTTCCCGGAAAAATCTGGAGAAGATTTAGTTATTTTATCCTTTACTAATAACAGGGTTGTTGTTAATAGAGGTTTGTTAAAGGACAATGAAGTTAGAGTTTCACATAATCCTATTCCAGTACAGTATGATTCAATTTATTCTGATAAAGAAATGGTTGTTAAAAATTTTAAGTATACACCAGACTTAAAGAGACCAATAATGATAATAGATCCTGTTACTACGAAGGAAGTAGAGCCAGTAATTTATTATGATGATGATACTAATGAATATAAAGGAAGATGTAAGATAAAACCTAATAAGGCTTATTTTACTTTTGAAATTAAATAATGCAGGAGGATGCTATGCAAAATAGTGCGAAAATAAGTTGTATGACAACAAGTTTTGATGATAAGAATTTAGAATTACGTGCTTTTCCTAATGGTTTTATGTCTGGAGAGAGTAAGACTGTAATTGATGGAATTAAAATAGAGGAAAATACTATGGTTATTGCTAGGGCTTTTGATTTTGAAAAAAATAAATTGCCTAGTAACATTGTTAAGGAGATAGAAAAAAATCAAAAAAACAGATTGTCAATTAATGGTATAATAATGAAATTGGAAGAATCTAAAAAGTTGGCTAGAAATCCAGCAGAATTAGAAAATATACAAAAAAGAATTGATAGTTTGGTTTATCGTAGAGATAACGAAAGTATAGAGAAATAGAGTCATTAGTTTAATTAAACTAAAGAAGAGGATAATATGAAATTTAATTTTGATAAAATTAAAAAAGTTGGTATACTGATTGCTATATTGTGGTTATTATCAGAAATTTTTATTATTTCGCCTATTGCAGTTTCGATAGGTGAAGATGTAGCAAAGAATATTGGAGATTCAAGTACAATATTAGAGAAAATATTTATAAATATGTCATCTTTTTCTTCAGTGACAAAGCTTGGAAAATATTTTGTTTCTGGTAAGTTTATGCTTTTAACTGTAGTGCATACTATATTTTGGTTGATTATAATGGTAATTGCTGTTATGAAATCTAGAGATAATGAATATCAGGATATAGAGCATGGTTCTGCAGATTGGGCAAAAAATGGTGAACAATATAGTATATTGAGTAAAAAAGAGGGAATAATATTAGCAAAGGAGAATTTTTTACCACTTAATAAGAGAGGTAATATAAATGTACTAGTAGTCGGTGGTTCTGGTTCTGGTAAATCTGCTTCATATGTTAAACCTAATGTTAAGAATTGTTTAGGTTCTTATATTTTTACAGACCCTAAAGGTGAACTTTATGATGATACTGCAGGATATTTGAAAGAGCGTGGTTATGAAATTAAATTGCTTAATTTGGTTAATCCTGAAAGTAGTGATTGTTATAATCCGTTAGCACATGTTAGATCTGAAATTGATGTTGATATTATTGCAAATACAATTATTAAGGGACAAAAAGATGGCGCAGGAAGTAGCAGTAATGATCCATATTGGGATAATACTTCAGAAAGCTTATTGAAGGCTTTAATTTTTTATTTATTATCATGTAGGCCTCCTGAAGAACAAAATTTAGCTAGTTGCGCAGAAATGGTTAGAGCTGCTAGTAGTGATGGTAATAGTAGTACTTTACATGAGATAATGAATAAATTACCTGAAAATAGCCCTGCTAGAAGAAATTTTAACAATGTTGCGATGGCTTCTGATAAAACTTTTAGTACAATTTTGAGTTCTTTACAATCTAAATTAGGTAAGTTTGATTCAAAGGTTATTGCAGATGTTACATCAAGTGATACAATAGATTTTGATGAAATTGCAACTAAGAAAATTGCTTTATATGTTGTAGCTTCTGATACACATTCTGCTTATGATTTTTTACTTACGATATTTTTCTCACAGTTAATTCAACAGTTGTATGATTATGCTGATAAACATGGTGGAAAATTGACTGTGCCAGCATTTTTTATGTTAGATGAGTTTGTTAATATTGGTCAAATTCCTGATTTTGATAAGAAAATTTCGACATCAAGATCTAGAGCAATTTCTTTTAGTGTTGTTGTTCAGAATTTGGAACAATTAAAAGCGGTATATGAAAAAACGCATGAAACTATTATAGGTAACTGTGATACTTTATTGTTTTTAGGATCACCATCTTATTCAACATTGGAGTATTTTTCGAAGCAACTTGGTGAAAAGACAATTACACATTATAATGTTACACATAATAGGAAAGCCTATACGGGTCAAACTACAGGATTTTCTGATTCTGATCAAATTATGGGTAGAGCATTAATGACACCGGATGAATTGAGAAGAATGGAAGGCGATAAGTGTATTATTCTTGAGAGAGGTGTAAAACCTATTAAGGCAGATAAATACTATTATTATGAGGATAAAAATTATTTGCAACAATTAAAGTCAGCGGCAATCAATCATAATGGATATGAATGTCCTGACAGAGGTAATTATAGAATTTTTAATCCTAATAATCCATATGTTGATAAACAAACGGAGATAAATAATACAAAAATTGAGGAATTGATGAATGATTTGTTTGTTGATGCAAGTGAAGGGAATTCTGAAAAAAAGGCAGAGAATAATAAGGAAAGTATTAATGATAATAAATTTACCAAGATTGATTTGTTAGAAGATACTGGGTTAGGAGTAGAGACAGAAGATACTTCTGCAGTTGATTTTGATGATATAGATATTGGAGAAGAATTAAGAAAAAAATATGCTGAATTGTTTGCAGATGATGATAATGCAGAATTTTAGAATATTATATAAGAGAAAGGCAGTGAATAGTTTGTTCATTGCTTTTTATTTTGTTGAAATCAAAACAAATGTGTGATATAGTTATTTTGAATTTGTAGAAAAGAGGAATAAAATTTATGAAGTTTGTGCAAGTATCTGATGTTCATTTTGATATGCCTTTTACGACTATTTCTCAGAGGTCTGATATGGGAATTGAAAGGAGACTTGATCAAAGAAAAGCTTTTAAAAAAGTAATTGAGTTTGCTAAAAATAATAATGTTGATTTTTTGTTTATTACAGGTGATTTATATGAGCAAGAATATGTTAAGCAATCTACAATTGATTATATAAATAAATTGTTTAATGAGATAATTGATACGAGAGTATTAATTATACCAGGAAATCACGATCCACTAGTAAGTAATTCTTTTTACAATAATTATAATTGGTCTGATAATGTTAAAATTTTTTCTAAAAATATTGAGAAAATAACTTTTGGAGAATTTTGTATTTATGGATTTGGATTTGAAGATTATGAATTATATGATTCTGATAAAATTTTAAGAAATATAATTATAGATGAATCTAAAATTAATATATTGATTTCTCATGGTGATATTTATAATAAGTCAAAATATAATTATATTAGTTTTGATAATTTAAATAAGTTTGATTATGTATTTTTAGGTCATATTCATAAAAGAGATGAGTATTATGCTGGTTCATTGATTTCTCTTGGATTTGATGAGCTAGGAGAGCATGGATTTTTATATGGAGAGATATTTGATAAAAATTATATAAATAAGGATACTTTTGTTGCTGATGATAAAGAATTTATTATTAGAGATGTGGATATTTCAGAAATTGTTTCAAAAGAAGATTTGATAGAGAAGATTAATGAAAATATTTTAGAAAATAAGTTTTATGAGATTAATTTAGTGGGTGAAAAGCATATTGATGTAAATATTAATATGAAATTGATTAATAGATCAATTATAAAAATAAAAGATAATTCTAAAATAAATATTGAAAATATTAATGATAATTCTATGAAAAGTATTTATTTTAAATTATTGAAAAATAAATATGAATTAAATGAAATTACGGAAAATGAATATAATGAGGCTTATCAAATTGGTTTGGAATTATTTAATAATGGGAGATTAAAATGAGAATAAATAATTTAAAAATTAATTCATTTGGAAAATTAGAAGATAAATATTTAGAATTTAAAAAATTTAATTTAATTTATGGTGATAATGAAGCTGGAAAATCAACTTTGCTAAATTATATAATGCATATATTTTATGGAATGTCTAAGAATAAGAATTATAAAAATAGTTCTGACTATGATAGATTTTTGCCTTGGAATAATGGTGATTTTTCTGGGCAAATAAACTATAGTTTAGATAATGGAGCAAATTATAGGGCATATAGAGATTTCTTTAAGAGAGAGACTTATGTATATGATGAAAATAATACAGAAATAAGTAATTTATTTTCTGTTGATAAAAAGTTAGGAAATCAGTTTTTGTTAGATCAAATTAAACTTGATAGGGAATTGATAGAAAAGACTTTTGTTATTAATCAAAATTCATTAAAAATTTTAAAAAATGACAGGGAAGACTTAATTCAAAAGATCTCTAATTTAATTGAATCTGGTAGTGAAGAAATTTCTTATGAAAAAATGCAAAAAAAATTAGGAAATTTACAATTAGAAAATGTTGGCTCAGATAGATCTTCGGATAGACCATATAATATTGCAAAAGATAATTTTGAGAGAAGTAATGATGAAATTAATTATTTAAAAAGTATTAATGATGATAAATATTTAATTAATAAAAAGTTGAATGATATTGATGAAAAAATTGAATTTAATTCTGAAAAAGTCGAGTCTGCAAATATAGCGAGAAATAAATTTAAAGAATTTAATTTAATTAATGAAAAAATAAAATTAAAAGAAGAATATTTTGATAATGAATTAAATGAAAAAAATGATAATAAAAATAATAAAACAATTTTTATTATTTTAGGAATAATTTTTATCATATTATTTATATTTAATTTTTTTAAAATAAAAAATAATTTAATTAATATTATTTTAGGTGGATTATTTTTATTTAATATTTTTTCTTATTTTTTAAATAGTAGTATAAAAGAAAAAAGTGTTAAAAAAATAAAATTAAATAATAAGCAAAAAATATATGATGAAATAAAAAATGAAAAAATAATTTTAAAAAATAATATTGAAAAATTTAAAAAAGAATTAATCAATCAATATGGAAATTATGTGGAAAAATATTTTAATGATAATTTTGATAAATTTTATAATGAATTAATTAATGAAAAAAATTTATTGATTTTAGAAAGAAAAAAGTTAGAATTAGAATATTCAAATATTTTACCAAAATTAGAAAGGTATGTTAATCTTGTTGAAGAACGAGAAATATATAAAAATGAATTGATTAATTTGAGCAAAAAGAATGATGGATATAATATTGCTAAAAAAATATTAGAAGAAGCATACTTAGAAATTAAGAATAGTATTACTCCTAAATTTTTTTATAATTTGAGTGATGTTGTTAATATTGTTACAAATGGTAAATATGTAAAAGTTTATGTTAATGATGAGATTGAAGTAGAAGATTATTTAGGAAAAATTTATTCTATTGATAAATTAAGTTATGGAACAATTGAAGAAATATATTTTTCTCTTAGAGTATCAATTGCTTTGATGATTAGTGAAGAAAAATTTCCAATTATTCTTGATGAAAGTTTTGTGTATTTTGATGATAAAAGGCTTAAATTAATATTAGATTATTTGTATGGATTAAATAATCAAATAATTATATTATCTAGTAGTATGAGAGAAAAAAACATATTGGATTCTGAAAATTATGAGTACAATTTTATTAAATTATAAATGCTTTTTTGCATTACGGATTGAGGTTTTCTAGCTTGAAAAATATGCTTATTTATAGTATAATTTTCGAAGTAAAAATAGGAGAGAATTTATGTTTGAAAATTTAGAAGAAATTGAAGTAAAGTATGAAGATTTGACTAGAAAAATTAGTGATCCAGAAGTGATTTCTAATCAAGAAGAATGGCGTAAGATGATGAAAGAGCACTCAGATATTGAACCAATTGTGTTAAAGTATAGAGAATATAAAACTGTTAAGAAAAATTTTGAAGATTCTAAAGAAATGCTTAATGATCCTGATATGAAGGATTTGGCTGAAGTGGAGATGCTTGAATCAAAAGAAAAATTACCTGTCTTAGAATCTGAATTGAAGATTTTATTAATACCTAAGGATCCTGATGATGATAAAAATGTAATTTGTGAAATAAGAGGTGGAGCAGGAGGCGATGAAGCAGCGTTGTTTTCAGCTACATTGTTTAGAATGTATTCGATGTATTGTGATAGAAAAGGCTGGAAGTTAGATGTTTTAAATGAGAATTCTACAGAATTAGGCGGATATAAAGAAATTTCATTTATGATTACTGGAAAAGGTGCATATAGTCGATTAAAATTCGAAAGTGGTGTACATAGGGTACAAAGAGTGCCTGATACTGAAGCTAGTGGTAGAATTCATACATCTACTGCATCTGTTTCAATTTTACCTGAAGTTGGAGATGTTGAAATAAATATTAATCCTGCTGATGTAAAGATGGAAGTGTTTAGAGCTTCTGGAGCTGGTGGACAACATGTTAATAAAACATCATCTGCAGTTAGATTAATTCATATACCTACTGGGATGGTGGCAGAATGCCAAACGGAAAGATCACAATTTCAGAATAGGGATTATGCAATGAAATTATTACAATCTAAATTATATGAGAAGGAAAAAGCAGAAAGAGACCAAGAAATTGATTCTGCAAGAAGAAGTCAAATTGGAAATGCGGATAGAAGTGAGAAAATTAGAACTTATAATTATCCTCAAGGAAGAATTACGGATCACAGAATTGGTTTTAGTGTTTTTAAATTTCAAAACTTTTTAGATGGTGATCTGGATGAGATGATAGATAATTTAATTACTGCGGATACAACTGAAAAATTAAAAAATAGTTAATAATTAACTTGGAAGGATAAAAAATGCTTAATTTATTGGATGACTTAAATCCTAAGCAGAGAGAGGCTGTTAATCAGGTTGATGGGCCTTGTTTAGTAATTGCTGGTGCTGGTAGTGGAAAGACAAAGGTTTTAACATATAAAATAGCACATTTGATTGATAATTGTGGTGTAAAGCCATGGAATATTTTAGCTATAACTTTTACTAATAAAGCTGCAAATGAGATGAAAGAGAGAGTACAAAGTTTAATAGGTGATGCTATTAATGATATTTGGCTTGGTACATTTCATTCTATTTGTGTTAAAATTTTGAGGAAGTTTATTGATAGATTGGGATATGATTCGTCATTTGCAATATTTGACACTGCTGATCAAAAAACTTTAGTTAAGAAATGTCTTAAAGAACTTGATATTGATTCAAAGATATTTACTGAAAAGTCAATAATTAATGAAATTAGTAATGCTAAAAATATGATGGTTAAACCGGATGATTATCTTTTGAGAAATAAAGGTGATTATAGAAAAGAGAAGATAGGTAAAGTTTATTCTTTATATCAAAGAAAATTAAAGGAAAATAATGCTGTTGATTTTGATGATATTATTAATTTAACAATTGATTTATTGATTGAAAATGATGATATTTTAGAATATTATTCTGATAAATTTAAATATATTTTGGTTGATGAGTATCAAGATACTAATAAATCACAGTTTAAATTAGTTTTAATTTTAGCTAAGAAGAATATGAATATAATGGTTGTTGGAGATAATGATCAAGGTATTTATAGTTTTAGAGGAGCTGATATTTCTAATATTTTAAATTTTGAGAAAGATTTTGCAGGTACTAAAATAGTAAAGTTAGAGCAGAATTATAGATGTACTGGAAATATATTAAAAGTTGCAAATGAAGTTATTAAAAATAATACAACTAAGTATGATAAAAAGTTGTGGACTGAAAATGATGATGGAGAAGTTCCTTTTATTTATACTGGTAAAGATGAGTATGATGAAGCTTCATTTGTTACTAAAAAAATTGAAGAAATTAAAGGTAATGATAATTTTAAATATTCGGATTTTGCCGTTTTATATAGAATGAATGCTCAATCTAGAGCTATTGAAGATATTTTTATGAGAGAAGGAATTCCATATAAAATTGTTGGTGGATTGAAGTTTTATGAGAGAAAAGAAATTAAAGATATTATTGCTTATTTGCGATTAATTGCTAATCAAAATGATAATTTATCTTTAGTGAGGGTTATAAATGAGCCTAAACGCGGAATTGGAGCAGTATCACTTAATAAAGTGGAAGAACTTGCAATAGAGAATGAAACGTCGATGTATAATATAATTAAAAATGCTGATAAATATATACCAAGAATACAGGGAAATGTTTATGAATTTGTTGAAATGATTGAAGTTTTAAAAGATGCTGATTTGACTATTACTGAATTGGTTAAAGCAATATTACTTAAATCGGGATATATTGCAGCATTACAAGCTGAAAATACTGTTGAGGCTGAAACTAGGATTCAAAATTTAGAAGAGTTTTTAACTGTTGTTGGTGAGTTCGAAGAAGAATATGCTGAGAATGGTTTAAATGATTTTTTACAAACATTATCTCTTTCAAGCGATGTTGATAAACTTGATGATAATGAAGATAAAGTTACATTGATGACATTACATAGTGCTAAGGGATTAGAATATCCAGTAGTTTTCTTAGTTGGAGTTGAAGATGGAATTTTTCCAGGAGAACAATCAGCTACAACAATTGAAGGATTAGAAGAAGAAAGAAGATTGTTTTATGTTGGGATTACTAGAGCTAAGAAGATTTTATTTATAACATTAGCAAATAAGAGGACTTTATTTGGATATACAAGTTATAATAAGCCTTCAAGATTCTTAAAAGAAATTCCAAAAGAATTAACTATGAGAAATGTTGAAAAAGTGGAAGATTCTCATGTTATTTCAAAATCTAATTTTGATTCTAGAAAATCAGGGTTTAATTTTAAAACTCCTGAAGCATTTTTAAATAATATTCAATCTAAGAGAAATAGTAATATTGATGTAAATAAGTATAAAGTTGGTCAGATAATATTTCATAAGAAATTTGGTGAAGGAGTGATTGTAGCACTGGAACCAGAAAATAATGATATTAAAGTTGATATTGATTTTAATAAAGTTGGACATAAAAGGTTAATGGCTAAATTTGCAAATTTAGAGATTATAGAAAGTTAGTATACGAAAGAGGTAGAAAAATGGCAAAAAATTCATGGTTGTTTTTAGTTTTTATTTTGTGTGGAATTGTTATAGGTGGATTAATAGGAGAATTATCTTCATCTGTTACTTGGTTAAGATGGTTATCATATGGTCAAAATTTTGGAATAACTCAACCCGTTGTTTTGGATTTAGGAGTTTTAAAATTAACATTTGCTTTAATGATAAAAATTAATATTGCTAGTATTGTTGGAATTGTAATTGCAATTTTTTTATATAAGAAATTTTAATTTTGTAGGGGCAGAAAGGAAAGAATGGCACTTAGCGTAAAAGAATTACCAGAATCAGAACGTCCTTACGAAAAGGTATTAATGTATGGTGTAGAAAGTCTTTCGAATGCAGAATTATTATCAATTATTATTAAAAATGGTACAAGAGATGAAAATTCTATTCAAATTGCTAATAGGTTATTAAAATTAGTAGATTCAATGAATCAGTTTGGAAATTTAGATATTGTTGATTTTAAACAAATTAAAGGAATTGGAACAGTAAAGGCAATTCAATTGCAAGCTGTATGTGAAATTGCTAAAAGGATGATTGTCCCTATAAATAATATGAAAAAAAGGATTTCACAACCTTCTGATGTTGTAGATTTATTAATGGATAAAATGATGTTTGAAAAACAGGAAAAGATTAAAATTGTTTTATTAAATTCTAAAAATGAAGTTGTTTCAATTAAAGATGTTGTTACTGGTGATGTTTCATTTTCAAATGTTTCGTTAAAACTTATATTAGCAGAACCTATTAAAACTAAAATTGGAAAAATTATATTAGTGCATAATCATCCAAGTGGTGATCCGACACCTAGTAAATCTGATATTGATTTAACGATTAGTTTATTTAGAGCTGCGAAAATAATGGGAATAAAATTAATTGATCATATTGTAATTGGTCATAATAAATATGAGAGTATTTTATCTAGAAAGGAGTTGGCAAATGAATTTTTTTGATTTTAGTTCAAGAGATATAGCAATTGATTTGGGTACATCAAATATTTTAGTTATATCTAAGGATTCTGGAATTATTTTAAAGGAACCATCTATATTGGCTTTAAATCAAAAAAATATGAATGTTGTGGCAACTGGCAAAAAGGCGCAAGATTTGTTGGATAAAACACCGGATACTTTAAAAATGATTAGGCCTTTTAGAGATGGTGTTATTGCGGATTATAAGTATACTTTGTATTTATTGAAAGATGTTATTAAAAAGGCTGGAAAGCAATTTAGCTTTAGAAAACCTAGAGTTTTGGTTGGTGTTCCTGTTAAAGTTACAGAAATTGAGTGTATGGCTATTGAAGAAGTTTTAATTCAGGCTGGAGCTAGTGAGGTTTTGATAATTTATGAACCTGTTGCTTCTGCAATTGGGTTAGGAATTGATGTTCTTAAGCCTGAAGGTAATGCAATCTTAGATATTGGTGGAGGAAGAAGTCAATTTGCAGTTGTTTCTCTAGGAAGTGTTGTATCAGGTAGTGCAATTAAAGTTGGAGGAAATTATTTTAATCAGAAAATAATAGAATATTTAAAGCGAAGATTAAATTTTGGAATTAATATTTCTGTTGCTGAAGATTTAAAAATAGATCTTGGATGTGCTACACCTTTAGTTGCAGAATTGATTACTCAAATTAGAGGAATTGATACTATGACAGGTGTTCCTAGAAATATTACGGTCACTTCTAAGGATATTAAGCGTGCAATGGAAAAACCACTTGAATTGATTATGGAATCTGTAATTTTTGCATTAGCTAATACACCACCTGAGCTTTTATCAGATGTTTTAAAGAATGGTATTCATATTGTTGGTGGTGGAGCTTTAATTAGAAATATTGATAATTTGGTATTTGAAGTTACTGGAGTTAAAACTTATATTTCTGAGGAACCATTTGATACTGTAATTTTAGGAATGCAAAAAATTATTAATAATTTAGAGATGTATAAAGATACATTAATGTAAAGTTGAGGAATTTATGAATGAAAAAAAATAAAACGAGTTTAGTTGGAACAATTATTTCAATTATTTTGTTGATATTAATAGTAATACTTTCAAATATTGGTGGTGCGAGTAATATATTTAGAGAAGTGATGTCTAGAGGCTTTTTATCAATTCAAAATGGATTTTTTGCTGTAAAAAACAATGTATTTTCTTCTCAAAGTGAAAAAAATGATATTAGAGCTTTAAAAGAAAATAATACTAAATTAAATAAAGAGAATACTGCATTAAAGGAAAAACTTAGAGAATATGAAGTCGTGAAGTCAGAGAATGAAAAATTAAAAGACTTTATGAATCTAAAAAATAAATATTCTGATTATCAAACTGTTCCTGCTGCTATAATTGAAAAAAGTATTACTAATTATGATAAGGTAGTGATTATAAATTCTGGAGAAGTAGATGGTATTAGAGTTAATATGCCAGTCATCTCTGAAGATGGATTAGTTGGTTATATTATTGAAGTAAATAAGAAAACTTCTAAAGTACAATTGATAACGGATACAGCTAGTACAGTTTCAGGTAATATTTCTACTGCGGAGTCAAGCATTTTGCTTAAAGGTCAATTAGATAAAAATGACACAATTAAAGCTAGTTATATTCCAACTGAAGCTACTGTTTTGCAGGGTGATGAAGTTTATACTTCAGGAATAGGTGGTATTTATCCTAAAGGAATATTAATTGGAAAGATAAAAGATGTAATTAATACAAAGAATGAAAGTGATAGATATGCTAATGTTGAAACTTCAGTTAATTTTAATAAATTGGTAAATGTATTAGTTATTGTAAATTAAGTTATGGAGGTATATGTGAAAAAATTTAAATCTTTTTTGATATTATTATTACTTTTTTTGATCATTTATTTTTTGCAGTTTAATTTTTTTACATGGTTTAATATTAGAGGAATAATGCCTAATTTATTTGTGGTTTTTACATTGTTTGTTGGAATTTTTATAGGGCAGAGAATTGGAATTGCTGTTGGATTATTTGTAGGTATAGTTATTGATGTTATAATAGGGAAGCAAGTTGGATTTACTGGAATAGCTTTGGGAATTGTTGGGTATGTTGGAGAATTATTGGATAAAAATTTTGATAAAAATAACCTTCTTACATTATTAGCAATGGTTGCTATAGTAACTTTCGGATATGAGTTAGTAAATATGTTTTATATCATAGTTAGAAATGGATTAAATTTTAATATTTTTATTTTTCTTATTATGATTATTGTTGAAGTTCTTTTTAATGTTTTGTTAGTAATGATTTTTTATCCGTTAATAAAGAAGATTGGACATTATTTTGAAGAAGTTTTTAAGGTAAAAAGAGTTTTGACAAGGTATTATTAGGAGGTGTAATGAAAGAACTTAATAATAAGCTTAGATTTAATTTATTGTATATTATTGTTTATGTTTCTTGTATTGTTCTTTTGGCTGGATTGTTTAATTTACAGATTGTTAAAGGAAATGATTATAGAAGAATTTCGAATACTAGATTGTCTAGAAATATGACTGTTAAAGCTTCGAGGGGAGATATTCTTGATTCAAGTGGAAACAAATTAGTTTCTACAAAAATGTTATATAATTTAGAGTTTTATAAAACGAAAATAGATAATATTACATTGAATAAAACATTATTGTTGATTGCTCAGACTCTTGAAAATAATGGAGATAAATACATAGATCAGTTTCCAATAACAATTAATCCAATTAAATATAATGGTAGTGATTTTAGTAATTTTAAAAAATCTAATAATTTATTAGAAAGTTTGGATGTTGAAGGTGTTTATAAATATTATTTAAATAAGTATAAAATAACTGAGACTGATGCAGATAATGCTAGAAAAATTCTTACATTAAGATATGCTATTGAAAAAAGTGGATATAGTTCTACTAGATCTATTACATTAGCAAATAATATTTCAATAGGTAGTAGGGATACATTTAATGTTATGAGTTCAAATTTCCCTGGTGTTAGTACTGCAAATGAACCTACTACAAATTATAATTATGGTGAAATGGCATCACATATTTTAGGATATATTCAGAGAATAAATTCTGATGAATTAAAGTTAAATTCAGATTATAATATGAACGACAAAATTGGAAAAACAGGAATAGAAAAAGTTTTTGAGAAATATTTAAGAGGAAAAGATGGCATTAAGCAGATAGATATGTCTGTTGATGGTATTGTTACTGGTGAATCTATTGTTAAAGAAGCGATATCTGGAAGTGATGTTGTCTTAACAATTGATTCACAGCTTCAAAAGATTACGGAGGATACTCTTGCACGAGGAATTTCTAATATTCAAAATTCAAAAGATGCTAAAGATGCTTCTGAAGGAGCTGCAGTAGTTTTAAATGTTCAGACTGGTGAAGTTTTGGCGATGGCAAGTTATCCTAATTATAATCCAGCATTATTTACTAATGGTATAAGTAGTGAAGATTATCAAAAATATGTTAATGATAAAAGACATCCTTTTATTAATAAAGCAATTTCTGATAAGTCTGCACCTGGTTCTATATTTAAGATGGTTACAGCTATTGCAGCTTTAGAAAGTAATCAAATTTCACTTACTGAAAAAATTGATGATACGTATAGATATACTTTTTATAGAGATTACCAACCAACTTGTTGGAAGCCAGGTGGTCATGGCTGGTTAAATCTTACACAAGCAATTGAAGTATCGTGTAATTTTTTCTTTTATGAAATTGGACGTAGGGCAGGTATTGCTAAAATTGATGAAGTTGGTAAGAAGTTGGGATTAGGAAGTAAAACAGGAATAGAGTTACCTGATGAGATAGCTGGTACATTATCAGGTCCTGATGTTGATAAACAATGGACTGGTGGTAAAACAATTCAGACTGCAATTGGACAGTCTTATAATGATTATACGCCTTTACAAATGGCTAAATATACTTCTATGATTGCTAATGGAGGAAAGAATATTGATGTTACGATAGTTAAATCAATAAATAATCCTGATGGTACAACGGTATCAAGAAATGAATTAGATTCTTATATTCATGATAAATTAGGAGTTGAGGCGAATTCAGGAGCTGATTTAAGTATTTCTCAAACTGATTTGGAAGCTATTAAAAATGGGATGAAAAACGTTACTAGTGATGAGAGTGGTACAGCATATAAATATTTTAAAGACTTCTCAATTTCAATTGGAGGTAAGACTGGATCTGCATCTATTGGTAATAGTGGTCATGCTAATGCATGGTTTGTAGGATTTGGTCCATTTGATAATCCTAAAATAGCTGTTGCAGTTTATGTAAAACGTGGTGAACATGGAGCATATACTGCACCTATAGCGAGAGATATATTTGCACAGTATTTTGGAATGAATGCTGTTGAAATTAAGGAGGATATGTCTGTTAATTCACAAATGATGTCAATAAGATAAGGAAGTAAGATAATGGCAAATTGTATTAATATTTTTTTAAAAAGAGATTGTATTATATTAAAAATTAGAGATAATGCTTCTAAAGATGAGATTATCGAAAATTTAAAGGTTAAGTTGCCTGAACTTAGAAGGTTTTATAAGGAAGAAAAAACACCTATATTGGTTACTGGTAAAGTTTTGAAAAGTAATGAAATAGATGAAATTCAGTATAGAATTGAAAAGGCAATAAAGGTAAAAGTTTCATTTGATACACCTAGAACAATGGGATTACATGGAATTAAAAAGGATTTTAGAAAAGAGATTGCTTCTTCTGAAACTAAATTTTATAAAGCTTCTCTTCGTTCTGGTCAAAAGATTGAGTTTGAAGGAAGTGTTGTGATTATTGGTGATGTTAATGATGGTGCAGAGGTGATTGCTGAAGATAATATTGTTGTACTTGGTGCATTAAGAGGTATGGCACATGCTGGAGCTAAAGGAAATAACGAAGCTGTTATTGCAGCTAGAATAATTGATTCTCCACAAATTAGAATTGGAACGATTATAAAAGAACGTTCTCGTAAAGAGATAGATATGCAGGCATATACTTTTGCTTTTGTAAATGAAGTAAATGAAATTGAATTAACTTAAATTAAATTAATTATTTGTTTTAAATAGACTCTAATGTTAAATAAAATTGTTTAACATTAGGGTTTGTTTTTTTGTAATATAAACTTAAATGTTTTATAAAATACTATAAATCCGTAAGTTACAAATTCTTTTTTGGAAAAATGTATAGCTTGATATTATATTAATATAAATTTAGGATATATGTAGTAAAAAACTATAGAAAAGATGGAGGAAGTTTATGAAAAGAACATTTGGGTTAATATCTTTAATGACAATGTTAATTTTATTATTAAATATGTTATCACCTGTAATGGCAATGAGCTTTTCTACTATATACGAAAGACAAACTATTAATATAGTTCCAGAAAATGTTGAATTTAATGCGCTTTTAGGAAATTCTAAAGATGGAAATTTAGATATTAATAGTAAAGGAGAATTAGTATTTAATATAAAAGTAAAAAATACTGGTTACTTGAAGGAATCTTCAATAACAATTGATAATGAGGATTTAGAACTAGAAAACATTGATTCAAATGATGTTAAAGCAATTAAGGGAAATATTATTGAGTTGAATCAAATTGTATATAATAGAGAAATAAAGTTGGTAATACCTTTTAAATATAAGAAGAAAGATAAAGTTAATGTTAATTCTTTATTAAATAATATAAGAATAAAATTTAATTCTACTTATGTATATGGAGATAACTTACAAAAAAGATTTAATAAGAATATTGATTTAAAGTTAAAATGGACATCTAATCAAGATTCGATATTGGATGCAGCATTAACAAGATATTTGAGATATGATGAAAGTAATACAATGTTAACATTAAGTGTTAAAGATGGTATTGCAAATAATGATTATCCAATTTCATCAAAAAGGATTGAATTAGAAGCTCCAAAGTTGAATAGTAAGTTACCAACTAAGGTAATAGTTGTTGGAGAGGATATATCATATTCTTATGAAAATGGATTGGTAAAGATTAATAGGAATAATCAACGTGATTCTAATAATTTGGTAAATTGGAATTCGTTATCAAAAGTAAATGTTACTTTTTTATATGATAATTATTCTGATCAACCTCAAAATATAAATGTAAATATGAAATCTATAATTACATTACTTGATGGAAGAGATATAGAAAAGAAAATTAATAATCAAATTTTATTAGATAAACAATATGGAAATATTGTAAATGCAGAGATTGAATCAAATGATGAGTTGAGTAAAGGTCAATTATATAATGATATTGATGCTGAATATAATGTAACTTATAAATTTGATATAGGTTATGCACAATTAGTAGACAAAATGTTAATAACTCAAACTTCTAAAAATGATGATTTAATTAAAAATAAAAAAGTTAGTATTGATGAGAAAAATTTTAAATCAATTTTAGGTAATGATGGGTTGATAAATGTTTATGAAAGTAATTCTAAGAAATTGATTGGTACATTGAAAAAAGATAAATTAGAATTAGAAATTGATAATAGTAATATTTATTTTGAAGTTTCTAAGCCAGTTATGGAAGGAATTTTAGAATTAAAGTTGTCTAAGATATTAGTTGGAAATGAAAGTAAAAAGATACTAAAGTTAAGTGGTATTGATGAAATTATAAATGTTCAATCTTATAAAGATAATTTAAGAAAAACAAATGTAGATGTTTTGAAAAATATTAAATTAATAGAACCAACTTCTAAAGCTATAGTTAAGGTTAATACAAATGAATTAATAACGACTAAAGAAAACAAAATGATTTTTAATGTTTCTTTAAAAACGAATGAATTAACTGATAGATTATACAAAAATCCTAAAGTAGTAATTAATTTACCTGATGATGTTAATAGTATAAATATTTCTGATGTAAATGTTTTATATACAAATGATTTAAAAGTTGCAAATTATAATGTTAATGGTAAGCAAATAATTATTAATTTAGAAGGATCACAAAAAAAATATAATTTGAATTCAGTTATTGAAGGTCCTTTAATAAGAATAGTAGCAGATCTTAAGTTAAATAATTTATCAATATCTTCTGAAAAGAATATTGATTTAAATGTAATAAATGGAGCTTCAAATGAAACCTTAGGAGTTTCAAGTAAAGTGAAGATTTTAGCTACAGATTCAATTATTACAGTCAATACATTAAATGATAAAAATAATGTGGCTGTTTCTCAGAGTAGTAATGAAAATTATATTTCAATTGATGCAAAGTCAAATGCAAAAGAAATGATATCTAATGGAACTATAGTAAATAATACTTCAAAAGATATTTCAAATGTTAAGATACTTGGAAGAATTGTATCTAAAAATGCTACAATGACTGATGGCTCTAACATTAATTTGAATTCTCAAATGGATGCAAATATTGCTTCTGCAATAAAAGTTAATGGACTAAAATCATATAAAATTTATTATTCTGTAAATCCAAATGCAACTGCAGATTTGAATAATATGGATAATGGTTGGACAACAGATGTTATAGATGGAAGTAAATCTTATTTAATAGATGTACAAGATATCTTAAATAATGGCCAAGAATTTAATTTTACATATAATTTTAAAGTTCCTGAAAATTTAGATTATTCTATTATAGGAAAATCGATTTATTCTGTATATTATGATTTAGAAGAGATTACAGGAAGAGTGTCAAAAATTAGTAATGCTACAGTTGTTGGAATAAAGACATATGATGTTCCTTTATTAAAGAGTTCATTAAGGATTTTTGATTATAATACAAATGTAGAATATCAAAATGGTCAAGATATTCCATCAGGAAGAATGCTTAAATATGTATTAAGTGTAAAAAATGATGGCAAAGGTGTGGCTAAAGATGTTAAATATAGTTTTAGTGCAAATAATTATACTTTAGCATATAGTTTTGATGATAAACTTAGAAATAGATATGTTAGTTCAGATTTAAATCAAAATGGAGTTATTAATGAGATAAAATCTGGAGAGGCAAAGGATGTTGAGTATTTAATTTATAAGGATCGTATAGATAATACTGATAGGACTCCATATGAAGATCAAAAAATAGTTAAAGTGAAAGCAATAGTAAATGATGATAAAAATAATTATTCTGAAAATTTTGAATTTATAAATAATTTAAGTGAAGGTGGAATAACCACTACATTTACTCCGAGTGTTGAAGAACCTTTCGAAATGATGGCTTTAGATGGAAATTATAGTTTTAATATATATGTGACTAATAATTCATTTAAAGAAATAAATAATGTGTTAGTAAAGATAGATGTTCCTAAAGAGTTAACTCTTGTGAATTCTGATTATAGTAAAATTAAATATGATGAAAAAACACGTGAATTAATATTAAATATCGGTACATTAAAAACTAGATATGATGTTTATAAGGGTGGAATTCCTGGAGAAGTAGATGAGAGTAAAAAGTCTTCTCAAAAAATCGTATTAACTTTTAGATTGAATAAAGATGCTAATGTTAAATCTGTAATTAAATTAAAAGCCGATACTTATTATGATGTTAAGAAAAAAGTAGATGAATCTAGAGTTTTACAGTATTCTTTAAAAGATGTTTTGGATATTGGAGTTTTAGTAAATAGTAATATAGGAAATGGAAATGTTTTATTAGATACAGATAAGTTAGAATATATTTCAGAAGTTACAAATAAATCAAATAATGTTCAAAAAATTCTAATAGTTAATAAGTTGCCTAATAGTGTAAATGTAGATAAGTTTTTTATAAAAAAAGGTAATGATAATGAAGTTGAATATAATTCTTCTAATTCTGCAATTTACGCAGAAGATGATGTTAAACCTGGAGAAAAAATTAGATTACGAATAGCTACAAAGCCAACTTATTTGGGTAGTGTAGAATCTACAATGCCAGTAGAAGATAGCGTAGATATTTATGTAAATTCTAATAAATATGGTATATATAGTGTAAATAATATTATTAAAGGTACTTCTAATCGTTATAGTGAGAATTTTAAGAAACTTGGAGAAAAATATAAAGCTTCTAATAATGATTCAGGATATAAGTATAATTTGACTGGTTCTGTCTGGAATGATGATAATTTGAATGGAATTAAAGATTATGATGAAGTAAATGTAAGTGGATTAAATGTTTATTTATATAATGAAAATGGAAAAGATTTAATTTTAGATGAAAAAGGTAATCCAATAGTTACAAAAACAGATAAGGATGGAAATTATTCTTTTAGTAATTTGAAGTCTGGTAATTATATTGTAATGATTGATTATAATTCTAATAAATATAATTTAACTAAATATAAATTTAATTTTGAATTAAATTCTTCGAATTTCATTGATAAAGAAATAAATGGCAAGAAATATGCTGTAACTGATGTTTTGAAAATTGATAAATCTAGTTTATATAATATTGATTTAGGATTAGTTTCAAATATTAAATTTTCTTTGAAATTAATGCAAGGAATTAATCAGGTAAAAATCGGTAACAGAATTTTAAGTAAAAAAGATTTTGAAAATTATATGAGAGTTAATTTGAAGAAAAATGAAGTAAAAGAATCTAAAGCTTATGTTGAATATAATATTATAGTAAAAAATAATGGATTAATTCCGGGATATGCAAAATCAATTGTTGATTATTTACCAGAAGGGTTTGAATTTGAATTAGGATTAAATAATGGTTGGTATATTGGTAATGATAATTATTTATATAATAATACGTTAGCAAATACATTATTGAATCCTGGAGAATCAAAAGAAATAAAATTGATATTATCTTATAAAATATCTAATAAATTTTTAAAGTTAACACATAATGTGGCAGAAATAGCTAATTCAATTAGTGTTGATGGGGTAAGTGATAATAATAGTAAATCATTTAATAAAAATGAGGATGAAGATGATTTTTCATATAGTGATGTTTATTTTGCAAATTCAAATATTATTATTAATATATTTAAAGTAATGTTGCTTATTATTGAAATAGGGGTTGTTTCGTTTATAAATTTTATAATTATAAAAAAATATAAAGAAGGAGGTAAAAATGAAGACAAAGTATAAAATTATTATTTCTATAGTATTTATCATGTTTTTGATTTTTACAATTATACCAATTGAAAAAGTGTATAAATTGAAAGTGATTGATGCTAAAGCAACAGTTACGCCAGTTACTCATAATAATGTTAATAAGCCTACTAAAGAAGAAGAAAGAGAGAATTATATCACTGATTTAATTTCTAGAAATTCTGACTCAAGATATAATTATATAATTAGACTTTTAGAGAGAGGTGGCGATATTAATAAGGCGAAGGAACTTGAAGCTATGTTGGCAGCAGTTGACGCAGGGAATGTTCCATATGAGAATTATATCGATGAAATCAATTTAGATGGTAAATATGATGCTGTTAATGATTTACTTGAGCAATCAGGTGATGTAGAGGCTGCAAAAAGTTTAGTTATAGCGATTGATAATGGAAAGTATAAAAATGGATTAGGATATAAGGAGTATTTATCAAGAATTAATAGAAATGGTAAATATGATTATGTTATTAAATATTTAAATGATGGTGGTGATGAAAATGTAGCTGCTGGAATGGTAAAAAGAGTAAATGAAGGCAAGACTCCAGAAGTTGCATATAGTGAATATTTAAATGAAATTAATAAAGATGGAAGATATAATGAAGCTGTTAATTATTTAAATAATGGAGGATCAATTGAGAAAGCAAAAGAATTAGTTGATAGAATTACGGGATATAATTATGCAGAACATAATTCGCCTGATTTTAGTGCATATAATTCAATGGGTTCTATAACAATGGGATTAGTTGAGCCAGATACTTTTGGTGATATAGCAGCATATAGATCATATTTATTGGATGATAAAAGTTTTAGTTATGCAAGAAAAGATCCTAGAATGTATACGTTGTGGAAAGAGAGTCATCCAGAAATGATGCCTGAATGGATTGCTTATTGTGCTAAACATGGACCAGCTATATTAAAGCCTGCTATGAAAAAATTTACGAAAGCTGATGTAAATGCAAATAGGGAGGATGATGAGCCTGATAGAGATGTAGTTTTGCCTTCAAGAACCTTGACTTTTAATAGATATGGAGATCCTTATGATCATATACCACAAGATGTTGCATATGCAATGACATATCAATGGAGAATGATGATGGAAGGGCTTTCAGAAAGTGCTCTTGCACAAATTCAGCAAACAATTTGGAATTCTTATCAATGGACTACAAAAACTAATATTGATAAGCAAAAATCAGCAATTTCATCTTCAATGGATAAGGCAGAAGAAAGAGGTCGTAAATATGCGTATGAAGGTTGGGGACAGTCAATGTTTGATCAAGCTTCTGAGTGGGATTCGACGAAATTTGGATTGGCTTCTCAAGTAGTATTACCTGCAAGAGCTGGTGAAAGTCCTATAATTACTGAAGGGGAAATTGTTTCTAGGTCAGAAGATTTTGCTAATTTCCATCATCTTGTAGGTAATGAATCTTTAAATAATAGAGATCATATAAGTAAAATAGATATACATGAATCAAACATAGATAGTAATTCAAAAACTGCAGCTGGAAATTATCAAAATAATGATAATAATACTGTAAAGACTTTTATTGATCAAGAGTCAAAAACGATTACTATAGGACCATATAAATTAGGAATTTTTAATACTTCTGATAAAAATAATGAAGAGATAACTAATAAGCTTACTAAAGATGGAAAGAAAACGTTAGCCGATTTGGTTAGAAATGAAGTTTTAAGAAAAAATAAATATCAGACTAAAAGGAATACTTTCTTAATAGGTGAAATGGGAGTTGATATGGCCTTTAAAAAAGAGAATTCAGATAAAAGAATTGATTCTCCTGATGACTTAGATATTGAAACTTATTACGGAAAAAATAATGCTTATTTAGGCGATACTAATAAATATGAAGGAAAATTAGGAAAATTCCAATTATTAAATGCAAATTTTGAGCAGTATCCTGAAGGTGAACAGTTCCCTGAGTTTGGAAAAGATTTTTATATTAAATTTAATGTAAGCGATGTTAAGAATTTAGTAGAGGTTAAACCATTTTTAAGGTTGATATATGTAAATTCATTGAATGGAGTTACTTCATTATTTGTTCCAGAAACATCTGGTTATAGTATGTCTCTTTCAGGTGAATCTGAATCTACAAATTCAATAGTTAGTTCAGCCAGAGCTGCAGGTATAATTAGCCTTCAAGATCCTAATGCAAAAGGATATAATTTCTTTGGTGGAAAAGGCTTTGGTGCAAATATGAATGTGATAAAAGATCCTACTACGGGTGAAGAAATTGAATTAAATTGGAAGAAGTTCTTTTCAAGCCAAGAATATGCATATAAGATTATGAAAGCAATATATGCTAATACAGTTAATACAATTAATAAAGGTGCAGGTGTTAATATACAAAATAAATTCGAGAATGCAAAATTTGGACTTGAAATAATTAATCCTAAAACCAATATGCCAATTAAGTTTTATAAATTTGATGATATTCAAAATATTTCTAATGTGCCAAAATTAGATATAACTGATGTAACTCCTGAACGAGGACCTAATCAAGTTGAGAGTCAAAGTAAATTTATTGGGATGAAATTAAATAATGTTAACAAAGGTAATTCAATTTTATATTCGGCATATGTATTAAACAAAAAGAATAATTATCCTGATAATTATTTTGTATTTAATAGTGGTGGTAGTGAAAATTTTTATTATGCGGATGGAGTTCTATGTACTAGTGAAGAAGGAAAAGCAAAAGCTTATGAAAATGCTGAAAAATTTGGTTATGATTATTTAGATAAATGTGCAAGATTGGGTATGTATTTTGATGATGAAATGTCAAGAGCAGCAGGACAATTAATCATTAAAGATGATAAAGCTGCTGGTCAACCTGCAACGCTTCCTAAACCATTGAAGTATCCTGATTTGTGGTATGATTCTCATTGGGAAGATGAAAAACCATATCCTGATACTGATAGATGGCATAAAGATGATAATGGTGGTGGCGATACTGATTATACATTTATTAAGGTTGAAGCTCCTTTAACAGGTAAACATACTGCTATTAATCTTGGTGGTAATGTATGGCAAGTTGTTCAGGAAGGTAAAGAATCTAGAAAATTTAAATTAGATTCATCAATGAAAGAATATGAAAGTTTAAAACATAATGTTCAAGGTATTCAGGTTAATCTATTTGATTTAACTGAAGGTACTGGAAGTTTAACAACTGATCCAAATGCTGTTGGAAAATTAGTTGCAACAACATTAACTGATGCAAATGGTAATTATGGATTCCAATTATTGAATCCAATGCATAAATATTATGTAACATTCACATTTAATGGAATGCAGTTTAAGAACACAGATATGGGTGTTAATTCAATTAGTGATGATGAAGCTAATAGAAATACAGCAGAAGAATTGCAAAGATATCAAAGACAAGAAAATGATCCTAGTCAAGATATAACAACAAGTGGTAGACAAGATGAAAATGATAGATTTATGAAAATATCTGCAGGAACAAAGAGTTATCCAAAAGGAAAAGGTGGAGAAGGAAAGGCATATGGTTACTATTCTAAGTTAAGAGATGCAAATGGCAATTATATTCCTTATACATCACATATTGATAATGATGTTAAATTAAATTCAGGAGCATTGAGATATGCTGATGCTTTATATGAGATGCATCAAGCAGGTACACATGCTGATTATAATATGACTGATGCTAATACTATGTATCAAACATATACACCAGTTGGTTCATTTACTTCAAATTATGAAGGAATTAAAAAAGATTTCTTAACAAGAATTGGTCAAACTGCTGAAGGTGAACAAGTTTGGGATTATATGATGGATACTATGGTAACATCAAGAAATACTGAAGCATATCCTAAAGCAAATCAATTTATTGTTGAAGATATTGGAAAAGTAGATGGAAATGGACATAATCATTCACAAGATGGTGATAGACAAACGATAGAAGGTAAGACATATGAAGCTTTATATAGGAAAGATTATGATTTTGCTAGAAATGTTGATTATGGTATTGAGAATAGAGTTTCTACAGATTTATATTTACAAAAAGACTTATCATCTGCAAGAGTTCTTGTAAATGGTACAGACCAAACATATAGATATGGTGGAAAACAAGATGTTGATTATGCTAATATATCAGTAAATACAGGATTACAAACAACTGCTGATTTGTTATATAATAGAATAAATGATCCATTATATAATGGTAAAGAAAGTTATAGTAGACAAATTAGAAAGTCTGAATATTTATATAATGCTCAAAATGTTTATACAAATGGTGATGCAAATAAAAACTTACAAGTATATGTAACATATAGAATTGCTGTTAAGAATTATGGTGAAACTAATGTTGCTGTTAATGAAATTGCAGATTACTATGATTCAGAATACTTAGAACATGATATGAACAATCCTTATATTAAAGAAGGAACATATTTCATAGATAGGGATGCTGATGATAGAGGACGTAATCCTCAAGATGGAACTACAGCGACAACTTCAAACAGCTCAGATGCAAGTGATGCAAAAACTAGACTAGATGTTCCAGGTGGTGCAACTTCTTCTTATAATGCTTTATTTATTAAAGGTATGGGTGAAGTTAAATCAGGAGAAACTAGATTTGCTTATGTAACATTTAAATTAAAGAATGATGAATCAGGTAGAATTAAATTAAATCAAGATATTGAGAGTGGTAATTTAAAGATTGGTGTTAAGAACTTAGCTGAAATTAATATGTATAGTTCTACAGAATCTGATGATGCTATTAGAGGTATTGTAGATATTAATTCTATTCCAGGAAGTATTTCAAGTAATGATTTTGATAGAGATGGAAATATTATTACAAGTGAGAACCCTGTTGAAAACAGATTAGAAAATGATACTGATAAATCACCAAATGTAATTATTTATGTACCAGTAAATGATAATAATCAAAAAGTAATTAAAGGTTATGTTTTTGAAGATCAGAGAAATGCTACTTCAAATGAAGCAGTTATAGGTAATGGTGTTTATAATTCAAAAGATGATAAAGATCAAAAAATTGATGGTGTTACAGTTCAATTAGTTGAATTAGTAAAACAAGTTGATAATAAAGGTCAATGGACAGGAAACTATTCTGGTGAACATGTATGGACAAGTAAATATTATCCAATAGTTCAAAAGAATAATGGATATGTTGTTGATGATGCAGGTGTTTATGAAGATGCTACAAGATATTATAGTGGTAAAGTTGTAGTAAATCAGAATGGACAAAAAGTAGTTCAATCAAAAGTTATGATTTCTGGTGATCCAAAGAATACATCTAAATTATTGAATGTAAATCCAATTACATTAACGGAAGATGGTGGAAAAGGTGCATACGCATTCTCATCTATAGTATCTGGTGATTATTTTGTTAGATATATATATGGTGATACAACACAAACAGTTTTAGTAAATGATGAAAATACAGAAGTTAATAGATTGTTAAATACAGAGGCAGCTTCAAAAATTGGAGCAGTTGATGTAAATAGTATTGTATCAAATAATGATAATAAATATATAAGTACAAGTAATGGAAATGATGGATTTGTAACTACAGCTGATGATAAAGTTCTTGGATTAAATAATAAGTCTTTCAATGGACAGGATTATAAATCTACAGTTTATCAAAAAGGTATTGCACAAGATCCAACAGGAGCTAATAGATTAGGAATTAAAGAATTTGTTGATTATGATAATCAAAATTATTCTGAAAATGGACAAATTTCTAATGGAACTAATAAAAATGTAATGTATTATTATAATATTGCAAAAGGTGATAGTCAAAAAGGAATTTCAGATGCTAAAGATGTTGAGGCATTTAGAAAATATGTAAATGCATATTCTAATGGTGAAACTCAAAAATCTAAAGGTCTTAGAAATGAAATTAATGAAATATTGAGATCATTTGAAAAGATTTCTACTAACACAATTGCAGAGAATGGAAGTACATGGAATGTTCAAAAACAAAGAGAGCAACAGATTACAATGTTAAAAGAATTGATGAAAGAAACTAAGATGGTTGCTCAATCTGGTGTTATTGATTTGGAAACAGAATATAATAGAACTAGTGTTGAAGGACAAGCAGATAAGAAGTTTAGATTCAATACATGGAATAGTGGTAGAGGAGATACTTATGATATAGGTCAACCTCCAAAGAATACTGCTGCAGATACAGAGTTAGTAAATACTGTTGATGATTTGGATTTAGGACTTGTTCAAAGACCTGAAGCTCAATTAAAGTTAACAAAAAATATTGGAAACTTTAAGTTAGTTTTAGCAAATGGTACTACAATGTTTGATGCAGAACCAGGACAATCAGTAAATAACTTATACTTTGGAAAACATAATGGACATACAGCTGAATATGATAATGATTATCCAGGTGAATTTAATTTGAATCCAAAAGGATTGAGATTAACAAATGTTCATGTAAATAAAAAGAATGGTAAAAATACTCCAGAGTTAGTTCAAGGTTATATGGATGATGAGTTGATGGATGGTTCTCATGTTGAAGTTACTTATAACTTAACTGTTGAAAACGTTGGTGAAGTTGATTACTTGGATAATCAATTCTACTATACAGGTATAACAAAAGATAATAGTGATAATAATAAGTCAAAGACGTCTGCAAAAACAATTGTTGATTATGTAACAAATTCATTTAAGTTTGATAAAGATTCTCAAAATTCTGATGGTAAGAAATGGACTGTTAGAAATAAAGATGAATTGATAGCATCTACAAAAACTAATAATTATAAGGATGATTTAGTAAATAGAGTTTATAAAGATGAATTAAGTGGATATACAACATTATTAACAACTGATGAATTATCTGCAGAATTGGTACCACAAGCTGGTAAAAATAAAGGTAATAACAAGACTACAGGTTCATTGAAATTAACTACATTAGTGTCTTCAACAAAGAATGCTAATGATCTAGTTTATAATAATCTTGCTGAGATTGTTCAAACTGAAAACTCTTTAGGTAGAAGAGCACAGTATTCAATTAATGGTAACCAAAAGATGGCTAATCAAACGGTTGGAGCTGATGCAATATCTGAGATAGATGAAAATGATAATAGATATAATCAATTTACACCAGTTGATTTAGTAAATCCTGCTGAAATTGATGCTGATAGTGCTCAAAAAGTAGTTCTACTACCACCAACAGGTGAAAATAGAAATTATATTAAAGTAGTAATACCAGTAATTATCGGATTATCAATTGTAATGGCAGTAGTTATTACACTAAGTGTAAAGGCTCTTAAGGGCAAAAAAGAATAATTTAATATTATTTTAGAAAGCTGAGTGCGAAAGCATTCGGCTTTTTTTATGTTTTGTATATATTTTTGAATTATTAATTAAAAATTGTATATTTTTATGTCAAATTTTGTTAGTTTTTGATATTTTTAGAGGCTTGCTTTTAGTAATATAAATGATTATAAATGTAGATTTTTTGTAATAAAAAGTGTCGGAACCTATTTGCGAAAAGGAAAAATTAACTTTGAGAAGTAGCTTACTCTTGTAAAAAAATATGGATTTTATACAATTATATTGATAAAAAAGTAGGGAGAAATCTAATAATGAAGACAAAGAAATTGTTTAATAAAATAGTAATAGCAATTTTAGGAATGATGTTATTAATTGGTGCTGGAACAGTAATTAATAAAGTTGCTAAAAATAATCCTAATACAAAAGCTATTGGATCAGCAATTGGAGAGTATACAGCTGTTCAAAATGGGGATGAGGCTATTACAAATACTAATTTTGTAACATTTGATGCATATTTTTTGAAGAATGGACAGAAAGTAAGGGGAGCTTATTTACCATTTACTAAAAAAGAGCCATATGGATATAATGTTGCAACAACTGATTTATGGATGGAAATAAAGGTTTTATCTAATGGTAGTTTAAGAAATGGAAAACTCTTATTTACAAGGGATAATGTTGAAGAGACGTTTGCTTTAATTGAAGATGATTTTGTTAAGTCTGATATCATTGGAGATAATGCTTTATCAGTAAGTCTGAAAGATATTCAAACTGGAACTACCAAGTTGTTAAAGATTAAAATAACTCCTAATGTAAATAAGTTTTTTAGCAATGACAATAAGGTAAAATTGGTTGGGGATCATGTTGATAATGATGGTAGAATTACTAGAATTGAGAAAGAAGTAAATTTTGCTATTGATACATCTGTTGATAATGCTGTTGCAATGAATAAAATATACACTAATCAATTTATAGTTAGAGAGTATTATGATAATAAGCTTTTTTATATATCAAGAAATTATTATAATGATGATCGTATTTTTAAGGATAATGGTGATATATTTTTTTCATATTATAATCAAATTAATTTTGGAAGTTATCAAAATTCTGAAGAAGATGTGTCGAATTTGTCATTAAAAGAAGGTGTTATTGAAGGCGAAGTTACAGCAATAGATGGAGTGTATCCTAGTGAAATATTATTAAATAATGTTTACGGTACAATAAATAGTAATGATTTCATTATTGAATATAATCAAAACAATGGTAAGTTTAAAATTAGATTTATTAATCCTAGATATTTTGGTCATATGTGTAAAATAGGAATTGATACAGTATACAAAAAAGATTCTATTAATCTTAGTGTAGATCATATTTGTTCGCTTAAAACAACTGCATATGCTGTGGTTAATAACAATGATAAACTGAACAATCCGTTAATTTCTAATAAGGTTGAAGTATTGGAGAGTATAAAGTATAGATTTGTACCTAAAGATAATGGAAATTTATTTATATATCCACCACATAAAGACATTCCAATTGCAAAATATGAAGGGGATGAATTTGAGAGAGATTTAGAAAATTGGTATATTTTATGGGATCCTTTTGTTGATAATTTAAATGGAAATAAAGAAGTTGTTTTATATCAAGATGTTAATAATTATGATAAATTGACGCCTAACTTTAATAATCTTCAAAATGCGGTGGATATTGATAATTATGTAACTAATACTGGAGTTTCGATAGATTATAGAGGAATTGTTGCTGATAATGCAAGAATAGATCTATATGATAATGATACTGGTAGTTTAATTCATACTTTTAATAAAAGTGAAATAGAATATGCTTGGAATAAAACATATAAGCTTGATCCAAACATTAAGCATTTAAAATATGTTATTAAAAATATTGATTTATATAATGAAAAAACTAGATTAGCAATCAAAAATTTTAAAACGATAAACAATAAAGAACTTATAAAAAATGTAAATAGAAGTGAATTTGATAAGTTAAATTATATTTCATCTGGATATACTATTAAAGTTGATACAGATAAATTTTCATTAAGAAATCAGGAATCGTATTATGAAACTAATAGGGTTAAAGTAAGCCATTTCTCCCTTGAAAACAATAATAATTATAATATGAATTTTCCAGTTTCGAAAATGGGAATGATTAAAGCATATAATGGAATTGATACGGGAGATGATTTATACAAAACAATATGGACAATTAAATCAGAAAATCGTCATGAAGAAAATTTACAAATAATTTCAAAAGATGGTGAAAAATTTATAAATGCTTCTTATAATGTGAAAGGTTCATATTCTAGATACCATGGAATTCAATTTTTAGAATCACCTAGAGTATTGCTTGGAGATAATGGATGGATTAAAGTATATAATAATGAAACAGGAGAATTAGTTACAGTATTTAATAATTCAAATTGGGATAATTATATTTCTAATTCATATATATATGGGAATGATATTAAAAGTATAAAAATTCTTACTAGTAAGATTGTTAATAGAGCTTATTTTCATATAAGTCATATTATGAAAATTGATGATGATTTACTTAAAGAAAATGTTTCAAGAGAAGAATTTGATAAAATAGTGCAACTTACAAAGGAACTTGAATACTCATCTAAATTAGCGGTTAATTCTTCTGAATTTACGGGGAAAGGTAAAGAAGAAACATCGGTAGGTTTTTGGGATGTGAGATCAATTGTAGAAGCAAAAGAACCAATATTATTAAATTCGTATAAAACTAAGAATGTTTTTCTTAAATTTAAATTGGACAGTGTTTCTTTTGATTCAAAGTATGGATATGGATATGGATTAAGTTATGAAGGAAATTGGAAAAAGTCAACTGTATTAATGGAATTTCCTAAAGATATAATTAATATTGAAATAGGAAATATAGGAGTTGTAAATGCGAACGTTTTGGGATATGAAATAATTGATAAAGATGGTAAAAAGTTTTTAAAAATTGATTTAGATTCTGATCATTTTGTTAGAGAACAAGATATTAATGTTGATGCAAATATTACTGTGAATCCACTTGTAGATTCGCAGGACACTGTGATTAAAGTATATGCTTTAAATGCTGCAAATGATCTCTATGCATATAAAGAAAATAATAAGTTTGTAGATTTAAATGATAAAAAAGATGTTTATGACATTGATGGTGATAATGATAAGGATGAAAAGGTTGGTTATACTGAAATAAAAACAAAAATAATTGCACCTGATGATTTGTATGTTAATCAAAAAATTATTGACTATAATACTGCTGGAGATGTAGTTAATGCTCCAAACATTGGAGTTATAGATGGGAATGGTACTGGAAAAGCTAAAGTAGTTATTCAATTAAAAAATAATTATTCACCATCAATTACGGATGTTAGATTAGCTGGAGCTATTCCATTTGAAGGAAATAAAGGTCTTTTGACAGGAAATGATTTTAATTCGAAAAATACAACAATTATGATGGGACCAATTAAAGTTCCTGATGATTTGAAAAATGATGTTAAAGTATATTATTCAGAAAATTTAGAAATAAGTAATACGAATAAAAGTTGGGTGGATCCTGCGAATAATTGGAAATTGGCTGAAGATGTAACTGATTGGTCAAAAATTAAACATTATTATATTGATTTTGGTGATAAAGTAATTAATATTAATGAAATTAAAGAATTTTCATATGAGGTTCAAATGCCTCAGAATGTTGCATACAATAATCCAACCTATGCTAGTATTGCATTTACAGCTAATTTAAATACTAATGATGGTAAATTGTTTACAAGTGGTGAAGCTAATAAAGTAGGTCTTCAATTATTAAAGAGATTTGATTTGGAAATAGAAAGTAATAAATTAAATTCTGAATATAAAATTGGTGGAACAAGTTATTTAATAAAATTAGATGATGATTCTGATAATAGATCAGTAATAACTAATACTAATGGAAAAGCGAAAATCAGTGGATTATTACTTGATAAAGAATATACAATAGAGAAGAAAAGTATTGATGAGAATTATCTTGGTGATAGCAGTAAAGTTAGATTTAAAGTAATTGAATCTAATGGAAATAGAATTTTACAATTTATCGATGGTGAAAATAATTTATCTAGTTCAGAAATTATTCAACCTACTTCAGATACTTTGACTAAAGTTAATTTTAAATTTTCTTATATTTCAAAATATAATTTGACATTGAATAAAGTAGATGCTGAAGATAATCAACCTTTGATTGGAATTACTTATTCATTGTATGAAGGAGAGCAAGTAATTAAAACCAGTGGAACTGGTAAAAATGGTACTATTGTATTTAAAGGATTAACGCCTGGATTGGAATATACAATAAAGGAAGTTCGTGCTGATGGATATTATTTAAATGAACCATTTAAATTTAAAGTTGTAAATACTGATGGAAATCCGGCAATTGTTAAATTATCTGGAAATGGTGAAAATTTAGTTGTTAATAAATCAAACAAGGGCTTGGATGAAGCTTCTGTTAAATTTACTAATTTAAGAGCGAAGAAATATTCAATTGATATTACAAAATATGTAAAAGGAAAAGAACAAAAACTTGCTGGTGCTGGATTTATGGTTACAGGAAATGATTTTGTAACTGGAAAAGTTGCTGAAACAGATGAAAATGGGCATTTAGTAATTAATGGATTATATGAATACAAGCCTGGTCAATCATATAGTGGTGAATATACAATTGAAGAAATTGCGGCGCCTAGTGGTTATACGAGAAATGCTGGAAAATTAAAAATTAAAGCTCAAAGAAATGCGAGTGGTATTCTTGAGATTTCTGTTATTGAAGATACTTTAGTAAGAAATATTAGCACAGGAAAAGATATTGTTTTAGAAGGTGCTGATACGGAGACTCCAGTTTATAAAATTGGTGTTGAAAATAGTCCGTTATTTACTATTATAAAAACTGATGCGAAGACAGGAGAAAGATTACCAAAGACTAAATTTGCTATATATGAAGTAAATGATGATGCTTCAGAAGGTATTGCATATGATTCAAAAGGCAATATAGTTGGCAATGAAGAAGAAATTAATGGTGTTAGATATAGAGTTATTGAAACTGATGAAAACGGTGAATATACAAAAGATTTGAAACCGGGTAAATATAAGTTTATCGAATTATCTACAGTTGATAAAAAATATGATATTTCTAAGCAACCTATTTTAGTTAATATAGGAAAGCAAAATAAACCGAAATATGGATGGACAGAAGGCACCACAATACAGAGTGGAGTTGAAGAATATTTTAAAAAATACCCAAATACTAATTTTGCAATTATAGCGTTATCAAGGGGAGTTGGAGTAAATACTGAGAAGGTAGAGTATCGAAAAATAGAAAATGGATTTGGTAGCTCTAAAGTATATTGGAGTACATATGATAGATATAAGGCGATGGGTGTTTATTCAAGATATTCTTGGGATGATAAAGTTGTATTAATCAGGGATCTTACTGAAGGCAACAAAAGATTTGTAGTACTTGATATTAATACTGGTGCAGAAATAAGAAGCATTCCTATGGAAAATGATAGTGAAGAAATTGTATCTGCAAAAATTATTTATAATGGAGTAACTAAAAAATATAAAGTATATGATGATGAGTATAATTTATTGTTTGAATTTCAAAGAGAAGGAGATATATTATATGGTTTATCTTCATTGAAAAAAATTGGTAATAATTATTATATACAAATATGGAGAGGCGGTAGAAATGGCAGAGATAGAGATGGCAGAGCTATAAATGGCAGAGATATTGCAGAGTCAAAATTATTAAAATTTGACAACGATAGAAATTTAATTAAAGAATATGATAATTCTGTATTAACGGATGATAATAATATAATGAAGGTTGAATGGACAGAAAGTCAAATTGATTGGATGAATAATTTTAAGTTTATTGTTAAATTTTATGATTTGGAAGAAAATTTAATTATGGAATCTGAACCAGTCAATGTTGAAATGGATAAACCATATTTTGAAGTATTTAAAAATGGAGATATATTATCATTGGGATCAAAGAGTTATTATAAATTTGGAATTACTGTTCCGGGTGAAGAACCTGTTTCAGAAATCAATGTTAAAAATAACTGGAAAAAGTTTAATATTAAAGCAAAATATTCACCTAATGGTAGTATTACAGATATTACTGCGAGTGATGTTGATTGGAAGACATTAGAAGAGCTTGAAATTAATTCGAATAGTAATAAAGAAATTAAAATAACACCTGATGCAGGATTTAAAATCACAAAAGTGTTAGTTAATGAGGAAGAGATTAATTTGAATATAAATCCAGATGGCAGTATGGATTTACCAAAGTTTGAAAATATTAAAGAGGACAAATTAATTAGAGCAGAGTTTGGAAATAATATTGGATATGTAAAGGTTAATCATTATAAAAAAGATACAAATGAAAAGTTAGCAGAAAGTGAAACTTTAGTTGGAAATTATAGTGATAATTACACAGCATCTCCAGCAATTATTAAGGGATATGAACTTGAGAGAGATGTAGCAGGTGACTTTGTAAAACCAACAAATGCAACAGGCACTTTCACAACTGATGATATTGAAGTAAATTACTATTATCAACCAAAACAAGTTGATGTAATAACAAGTTATGAATTAGAGAATGGTACAAAGATAATTCCAGATAGTACACAAAAAGTTGAATATGGAAAAGATTACACAACAGTACCGGGAGTTGTTGACAATAAATATGAATTAGTAAGCAGACCTGATAATTCAAACGGAAAAATTAGTTCTGAAACTCCGGTTACAGTACGTTATATTTATAAATTGAAAGATGCTAAAGTTACAGTACATCATTATATTGATGGAACAACTGATAAAGTTCCAAATAATGAAGGTGGAGTAAACGAGGATCAAGTAATAAATGGAAGAGTTGATGATGCATATAATACAGCTGCAATTACAACTATTCCAGCAAATTATAAAGTTGTAAATACTCCTGCGAATGCTGCTGGAACAATGACTGTTGATCCAATTGAAGTAACATATTTTTATAAATTGAAAGATGCAACTATTGAAAATAGTAATTTTGAAAAAACATCACCACAAACAGTTAATAATGTTAATCAAAAATTTGTATATAATATTAAATATAGTGGAAATGTTAGAGATTATATAGGAAAAGGTGTATTGGAAATAGTTGATACATTACCATATAAAATCGATATTGATAAATCAGATTTAGCTGGTGGGGAATATGATGAAGAACATAAAACTATTAAGTGGAAGATATTAGTTAATAATATTAATTCATTTGATAATAATGGAAATGTTGAAATCATAAAGACATTTGAAGTTGTTTATAAAAATTTACCAATTGGTGAACATGTAAATATTACAAATACTGCAAATGTTAAATTTAATTTAAAAGATGTACCGGAAGTTGTTGGAGTGACAAATAAAGAAAAAGAAGTTGAAACAACGACAGATGGACAATTTACAAGAAGAATTACAGTAAATAAAACTTGGGTAGATAACAACAATGCAAATGGAAAGAGACCAGCATCAATCAAATATGTATTAACAGGAAACGGCTTGACAAAAGAACAGGTTGTAACAGGAAATACCAACAGTGATGCAGATTGGAATTATACATTTACAAATCTTCCAAAATATGATGCACAAGGAAACGAAAT